>QWCE01000239.1_pt1 | contig 107678 bp, 96 predicted proteins | sample 1972531 | NCBI WGS metagenome assembly QWCE01 (sample SAMN09866716, study PRJNA288562) | Human gut metagenome isolate term4_stool, whole genome shotgun sequencing... | reverse complement strand
GGTTTGAACAAAGTGAAAACCAGCGCCTTGAGACGCTGGTTGGTATCACTCGGGCTTATAGCCCGTGATCAAACCACCCGTTTTACGGGTGGTTATGATATAGATTTTCAGCATTCATTTTTATAAAAGTATGAATACTTAAATTTTTTCTATGGATTTATGTAAATATAAAATATTTGAATTAATAATAATTTAGTATAATGGTAAAAGGAGGTAGTTATGAGATCATATGACAATAAAGAAGAATTAAAAAATGAGATAAAGAAAACTTTTGAAAAATATATCTTGGAGTTTGAAGATATTCCTGAAGAATTAAAAGATAAAAGAATAGAAGAAGTTGATAGAACTCCTGCTGAAAATCTTGCCTATCAAGTAGGATGGACTACTTTACTTTTGAAGTGGGAAGAAGATGAGAAAAAAGGAATTGAAGTAAAAACTCCATCTGATAAATTTAAATGGAACGAGCTTGGTGCGTTATATCAATGGTTTAGCGATACATATGCTCAAAAATCGTTGAAAGAATTAAAAGTAATTCTTAGAAAAAATGTTGAAGAGATTTGTTCTCTTATAGATGAGTTAACCGAAGATGAGTTGTTTAAACCTCATATGAGAAAATGGGCAGATGATGCAACAAAGACAGCTACTTGGGAAGTATATAAATTCATCCATGTAAATACAGTGGCGCCTTTTGGAACATTTAGAACTAAGATTAGAAAATGGAAAAAAATAGTATTGTAGAAATAATATTAGTGATGGAAATACTTCATTATATTTTTTTATATAGTACATTCATCGTCAAGATATTAATCTCGCCGAAGAATATTAATTAACGCCAAATTTATTAAAATGGTGAGTATAATTTCGCCAATATTGACTTTTACTCCCCAAATTAGATGTAATGGCGAAAACCGAAGAGCCGAGGAGATATAATGATTATAAGAAAAGCAAATGAAAAAGATATAGATTCAATTGAGATAATTTATAATGCGATTCATATAGCGGAAGAAAATGGAGAAGTGCGTACTGGATGGGAAAAAGGTGTCTATCCAATTCGTAAAACAGCAGAAGATGCGCTAAAAAGAGGGGAGCTCTTTGTAATGGAAGACGAATGCGTCGTAGTTGGCAGCGGAATAATAAACCAAAGTCAAGTCGATGTCTACGAAGTGGCGAACTGGAGATATAAGGCAGATCCATCGGAAGTAATGGTGTTTCATACCTTAGCAATAGATCCAACCAAGAAGGGAAAAGGATTTGGAAAAGCATTTTTGAAATTCTACGAAGAATACGCCTTAGAAAATAATTGTTATTATCTAAGAATCGATACAAACGAAAAGAACAAAGTAGCAAGAAAGATCTACAAATCCTTAGGCTATGAAGAAATAGAGATAATCCCTTGCACATTTAATGGAATGGAAGGTGTGAACTTAGTTTTAATAGAAAAAGCATTAAAAAAATAAAATAAAACTTAAAATTAACGAACAAAAGACTGGAATAAATCCCAGTCTTTTTTTATCGTAATTTATCACTTTTTCTTTATTGATCCTAGAATACCTCTTGCAATTTCGCGACCGATGGTTCTAGTGATAGTGCCAAGCATTGAGTCGACGCCTTTGTCGATGTAAGACTTTTGGTTACGACGAGCTCTATTTGCTTTTTCTAGTTCTTTTCTTTGAGCTTCAAGCTCTTTTTGTTTTTGCGCTTCAAGTTCCTCTCTCTCAGCTTCCAATTTTTCTCTTTCAATCCTTGCGAGCAAAACTTCGTAGGCAGATTCTCTATCCACCGCGTCCTTATATTTTGAGTAAAGAGGAGAAGAATTTACAAGATTTCTATATTCATCATCAGTTAGTGTAGCAAAAGATGAGTGAGGTGGTAGTATCAGCGCCTTGTCAGCCACGGTTGGAGCACCACTTTCATCAGCAAATGAAACCATAGCTTCACCAGTTCTAAGATTTATTATTTCTTCTTTGATATCCATGGATTCATCCTGTCTAAATGTGTCTGCAACAGCATTGATCGCCTTAAGTTCTTTAGGAGAGTAGGCTCTAAGTTGATGAACAATTCTGTTTGAAAGTTGCGAAGAAATAGATTCAGGCACGTCGAGAGGATTTTGAGTTATAAAGAATACGCCGACGCCTTTACTACGCACAAGTCTAACCACTTGGATAATCTTGTCTTGAAGCACCTTTGGAGTGTTGTTAAAGAGTAGATGGGCTTCGTCAAAGAAGAACACAAGCTTAGGTTTATCTAAATCCCCAACCTCTGGAAAGTTTTCATATATTTCTGAAAGTAGGTATAGAAGAAGCATGGAGTAGAGAAGTGGATTTGAAATAAGCTTAGTTGCATTTAAAATATTAACCACGCCCTTGCCATTAATATCAGTACGCAAAAAATCCGAAATATCAATTGCAGGTTCTCCAAAGAACAGATCTCCACCAGCGTCTTCGATAAATAGAAGCTTTCTGGAAATGGCAGAAAGACTTTGACTAGCCACATTGCCGTAGGTCTTACTAATCTCGTCTCTATTTTCGCCAACGAAATTGATCATTTGCTTAAGATCCTTTAAATCGATGAGCAGAAGACCCTCGCTATCTGCAACCTTGAAAATAATATTTAAAACTCCAGTTTGAGTATCGTTAAGTTCCAAAATATTTGCAAGCATAAGAGGGCCCATCTCAGAAACAGTAACTCTAAGAGGAATTCCTTTTTCACCGTAGACATCCCACATATTTACAGGATAATTTTTAAACTCAAAGTCAGGGATGTTAAGTTCATCAAGCCTTGACTTTAGCTTGTCATTCATCTCACCGGGCTTAGAAATATTTGCAAGGTCGCCCTTTACATCCGCAAGAATAGTTGGAATACCAGCGTCAGAGAGACCTTCCGTTAAAACCTTTAAAGTTACAGTCTTGCCAGTACCAGTTGCGCCACTGATAAGTCCGTGTCTGTTAATTTTATTTAAAAGAATACAATTTTCCGTATTACCTTTACCGATCAAAATTTTATCCATGAGAACCTCCTTTAATATCTAACTTAATTATATCAAAGAATAGGCAACTTCACAGAAAATAACCATAAAATCTGTTTAAAAATGTATTTACATTTGGTATATTGAAAATATTATGATAAATTTTTTAATAAAGAGGAAATAATGAAAGATATAGTAAGAGAATATTGGGAAAAATTTTGCGAAGATAAAAAAATTTCGAAGGATACGAAATTTGAAGCATGGAGTTTTGGAAATACTAAAGAAATGGCTGATGAATTGGCGGAATTAGTAAAGAAAAATATAAAGACAGCTACTACATCTGCCTACGAATTATATGAAGAAGACGAGCATATCCCAGAAGCTGGAGAATATAATATTATTTTAAATGGATCAGATGAACCTGTGTGTATAATCGTAACAAAAGAAGTAAAAATAGTTCCTTATAATAAGATTACACCTGAGCATGCTTTTAGAGAGGGTGAAGGGGACAGGACTTATGAATACTGGAGAAAGGTCCATGATGAATTTTTTGAAGAAGAATACAAAAATATGGAAAAAAATTTTTGTGAAGACGCACCTATGGTGTGCGAAGTATTTGAGAAAGTGTGGGGTTAAGTGTGGATAATTATTTCCATAGTGGAAGCATTTTGCTTCCACAGCCGAGAGGCTACAACACACTATGCAAGTAATTAATGTTAATAGAGCGTCAATCCTAACCAATTGGTCATCCTGAGCGAACAAAGTGAGTCGAAGGATCTCTACAAAAATTCCCAGGGAAGGCAGTCACCCTGAGAGGCAGTCGAGTTCTGCAAATCAGCCTTCACTTCGCTTGGATTCTTTGGAACTCTTTGCACGAGGTGCTACGAAATCAGAGATTTCGGCTAGAGCTTCGAACGGGTATAGCCCTGGTGAGGTCAGTAATGATGATTAAATTTTAAATGCTATACGTGTAGCATCTAATTTTATTTTTCCATGCTATCCGGATAGCATCACCAACCAGTCATCCTGAGCGGAGACGGTAATGCCGTCGAAGTCGAAGGATCTCTTTACGGTGAGGTCAAGCTTGGATGATTTCATTTGCTAAAATTGCTCTACAGAGGTTAGACCCATTCGACTACAGAGCCTGGCGGCTCTTCCGCTCAGGGTGACTGCAGTTGGGAAGGTCGAGAAATTACAAAGTAAACAATAAGGGTGACTGTAGTTGGGAAGATAATTGTAGCCTTCGATTATGGAACCTAGGTTTCTGCTATGCTAAATTTAAAAAAATTTTACACAGATTTGCATAATTTTATATTAATTATTGATGGTAAATTTTAAATGCTATACGTATAGCATCAAATTTTATTTTTCCATGCTATCCGGATAGCATCTGTTTTAATAATATTAAAAATAAATTAATTTAAGGAGTAATTATGGAAATTATTAGAATCATCTTGCCAATTGTACTATTTTGTTTAACTGTGGTTTATATTATTAAGACAGTGAATAAAAAAGCAAAAGAGGACAATGAAAACAATGAAGAAGATAGCGAAGAAAACAATTATATGTCAGAAGGTATGGCGATTGGCATGGGTTTAGGCACTGCAATTTGAGTAGCGTTTGGTCTAGAGAACCTAGCAATATTTACTGGTATAGGCATGATGATCGGTATAGTTGTTGGTATGAATATAAAGAAATAATCTTTCATTTATATTTATAATATTCTCGTAGCATCTAGTTTTGTAGGTGTTTTTTTATTGCAAATTTATAAATTATTTAAAGCAATAAAAAATCACCGGAGATAAACCGATGATTTATTTCAACAATTTAATTATATTTTGCTTTATTTGCTTTAAGAACTTCTTCTGAATGTTTAAGTCTCTTTAGCTCTTCTTCATTTAGGTCAAGCTCGATGGCTTTTTCCATTCCATTCTTACCGATGATGCATGGGGTAGATAGGTAGATGTCATCTAGTCCATACATTCCTTCTAATAGAGTTGCCACCAAGATGATTTTCTTTCTATCGTTTGCGATTGCATCTATCATTGTGCAGACTGTGCTACCGATTCCACATTGGGTGTGGCCTTTTCCATCGATTACTCTCCAAGCTCTTTCTCTTACGAGATTTTCTACTTCGTCCCTTGAGAAGTCGATATTGTTCGCATTTACATAGTCATCTAATTTTACATTGTTTATAAATACATTTGACCATGCTACGAATTGGCTTTCGCCATGTTCGCCGATAGTTATTCCTCTTACGTCTGTTGGGTCCACGTTTAGAATTTTAGAAAGGGTAGTGTTTAGCCTTACTGTATCTAGTGCTGTTCCGGATCCGATGACTCTTTCTTTTGGGAAGCCACTGGCTCTATATACAAGATCTGCCATTAGGTCACAAGGGTTACCTACTACGATGAAGATGCCTTTGAATCCTGCGGATACGATTTCTTTTACATAGCTTTCTGTTGCGTCTTTGAACTGTACATATTCCTGAAGTCTGTCGCTTACTCCTGATAGGTCGCCAGTTGCTGTAACGATGATGTCTCTGTCCGCCATATCTGCGTAAGATCCCCAGCTCATCTTCACAGAGTGAGGATAGAAGCTGGATGCGTCTTCAATGTCCATGGCTTGTGCCTTTGCTTTTCCTTCTATTATATCGTTAAATTTTATATCTGATACGATGCCAAGTCTTGCTGCTGTATATCCAACTGCAAAACCAACTGCACCTGATCCAATGATACCTAATTTCATAAATTTTCACCTCGTTTGTAATTATAACATAAATTTTTTATTTGAAAATTTTAATTGATATAGTTTAAATTTTAGGTATCAATATCGTAAATTTTTACAAAACTAAGCATTTAAGTATTCTACAAATTTACATTGTTAATGGTAGTAATGGTTATCATTGTATCAGTTAACTTTCAAAAAATAACTGTAAATTTTTGAAACACAATCAATTAGAGTTTTATAAACACTCCGATAAAAGCTAAATTACAATAAAAAATAATTTAATTATCAATAAGAATAGGATTTTGGAAGTGATTTTTAACATAGCTAAGTGTATAATAAAAATATTAAAAGTACTTATAAATTTTCAAAAAAATCCTAATTATAGGAAGAAAAGTACAAAACATTATTTTAGGAGGATTATTATGAACAAAAAATTAATTAATTTAGGAATTGGTGTACTAACAGGCGTACTTGGTGGCAAGATTCTATCATCTCAAACTGTTAAAAAGATAGCTGTAAGCACAGTGGCTGGAGGACTTAAAGTAAAAGAAGAAATAGACAAAACTATTGAAAATGTAAAGGTATCTACCGAAGATATCATTGCTGAAGCAAAAGTAAAGAAAGCTGAAGACGAAAAGAAAGAAGCTGAAAGAAAAGCTCAACTTGACATTGAAAAAGTTGCTGAAGCTGAAGCTGAAGCTGAAGAAGAAGTAGAAGCAAAATAATATGATAGCAAGTATTGCTAGTAGAACCCTTGGCAGATGCCGTTTCAACTACGAAGGCGTGATCGAGGATTCTGATGTAAACAAAATAAAGTACAAGGTCGAAAAGTTAGAAGGGGTTAAATCATGTAAAGTTTCGCCACTTGCAAATTCGATCATTGTAAACTACGAAGAAGAATACTTGCCTAAGGTAGCAAGATTTATTATGAATCTTGACTTAGAAGAGTTAGCTGATTTTGAAATCGATGATGTGGACTTCGTGCCTCAAGAGGAAAGAGAACTCTTTCATATACTGCGCGATGCAATGTATAGAAGAATTTTCTTCGCGCATATTTTGCCAATGCCACTTAGACCAATCGGTGTCGTCATAAAAGCCATTCCATATATCAAAGCTGGACTTAAGAGCCTAAGAGAAGGCAAATTAAACGTAAGTGTCCTAGATGCAACTGCAATAGGTGTGTCAATACTTGACTTTGAATTTGCAGATGCTGGAAATATCATGTTCTTACTTGGACTAGGAGAAGAACTAGAAGATTACACACTAAAAAAATCAAAAGACAATCTAGCGCAATCACTTAGATTAAACGTTGAGCAAGTATTTGTAGTAGATGGTGACAAAAAATATTTAAAGAAACTTGAAGAAGTAGAAGTTGGTGAAGAAGTAGAAGTTACCATGGGATCTACCATCCCAGTAGATGGTGAAATCACAAAGGGATTCGGAATGGTAAACGAGTCTTCACTTACTGGAGAATCTCTAGCGGTTAAGAAGACAGAAGGAAGAACAGTTTTCGCAGGAACAGTTTTAGAAGAGGGAGCAATTATTGTTAAAACTTCTAAAAAATATGATGATTCTAGAATTAACCATATAATAGAGCTCATAGGAGAAAGCGAAAAGAATAAATCTCTAGCAGAGAAGAAGGCTGAATCTTTAGCCGATTCAATAGTCAAGTATTCGTTCTTGGGAGCAGCTGCAACATATCTATTAACTAGGAACTTTATAAAGGCAAAATCATTCTTGATGGTAGATTTTTCATGCGCACTTAAACTTACAATACCAATAGCAACCATGAAAGCAATATCATCTGCATCAGAAAGATCCATACTTGTAAAGGGTGGAAAATACTTAGAAAAACTAGCACAAGCAGATTCTATAATCTTTGACAAGACAGGCACCCTTACGAAATCAGAACCTACGGTTAAAAAGGTAATAGCGTTCTATGACAACGATGAAGATGAATGTTTAAGGATAGCGGCGTGCCTTGAAGAGCATTTCCCACATTCAATAGCAAATGCGGTGGTAAGAGCAGCTAGAGACAAGAACCTAAATCATGATGAGATGCACTCAAAACCAGAATATATAGTTGCCCACGGGATAAGGTCAAAGATAGAGGACAAAGAAGCTTTAATAGGATCAGCTCACTTTATACTAGAAGATGAAAAAATAGAAATAGACGACGAACAGAAAAATAAAATCGAAGAGCTAAAAGAAGATTACTCACTTCTATACCTAGCATATGACGGCAAACTCATAGCAGTAATTTGCATTGATGATCCAATCAGAGAAGATGCCAAGTTTACAATAGAAGCACTTAGAGAAATAGGATTTAAGAGAATCGCTATGCTAACAGGAGATGCAGAGAACTCGGCAAGAGCAGTAGCAGAAACATTGAATATAGATTACTATCAGTCACAAGTTCGTCCAGAAGACAAAAAGAATTATGTAGATAGAGAAAAAGAAAGCGGTCGCACAGTAGTTATGATTGGAGATGGAATCAATGACTCAATCGCCCTTTCATCAGCAGACGTAGGAATCTCCATGCACGAAGGAGCAGATATAGCAAAAGAAATAGCGGACATATCTATCAAGTCAGACTCACTAAAAGAATTAATCGACGTAATAAAAATATCAAAGATCTTGGAAAAGAGAATCCATAAAAATTACAGACAAATAATATCTTTCAACGGACTACTAATAGCACTAGGAGTAACAGGTCATTTGACCAACACAAACTCAGCATTTCTACACAATGCATCCACAGTGGCAATAGCTGCAAGAAACATGAGAGATTATAGAATTTAAAAATTTAAAATTTTTACCAGAGGTGGAAATTCGTCTCTGGGTTTTTATTTAAATCTTTTAATTTGGGGCATATTATATATAAATGAATTGAGGTGGTGAGTACATGGCTAAAAATTATACCAAAGAATTGATCAGAAAAGAATTTATAGATCTTTTAAATAAAAAACCTATTCACAATGTTACTGTAACTGAACTTGCTAGGAAATGCGACATTGAAAGGAAGACTTTTTACTACCACTACGAAAACCTAACGGAGCTTGTTAAAGAAATCTTTCAAGAAGAGCTCTCCATGGTGGTGGAAGAATTCAACGAAACTCTTTCTTGGGAAGATAGTTTCATTTTGGCTGCGAAGTTTATCCTTGATAATAAAAGGGCTATTAAACATTTGTATCAGTCTGATTATAGGGAAGATGTTGAAAAGTATGTGTTTTCAGTTGCTGGAGAAATCATGTATAAGTATGTTGAACGTGCGTCCGAAGATACCGATGCAAAGGATGTTGACAAGAAACTAATTGCATATTTTTACCAATGCGCTCTTAGTAGCGCTCTTATTCAATGGGTTGCTACGGATATGAAGACTGATCCTACGATTATGACAAATAGAATTGGTAAATTAATGGATGGGAATATTCTTATGTCGCTTAAGAGAAGCGAAAATTTAGAAAGTATTGCAGATAATTTTACACAATTTATAGATCTTGTGTAAATTTTACTCAAGTCCTAAGTTTTGGGAAATGAATTCACTCTTTAAAAATGTTTTAATGTATTTAGAAGAAAAAATTAAATTTTTTAAGGAGGATATTATGAAACTTAAAACTTATGATGAAAGACTTACCCTTACTAATGGTGATTTTCAAAGTCTAGTTAAGGCCAGAAAACCAAAGGGAATTGAAGACAAACAAGCTTACTTAATCGGAACTGGCATTGCATCACTAACTGCTGCTTGTTTTCTAATTAGAGATGCTCACATGGAAGGCAAGAAGATTACATTTCTAGAACAAATGGATATTCCTGGTGGATCTCTTGATGGTAATTACATGGAAACTAGAGGATACGTTGCCCGTGGTGGTAGAGAAACTGGTGCTCACTTCGAATGTCTATGGGATATTTGGAGTTCTATTCCAAGTCTTGAAGATCCAGAGATGAGTATACTAGATTCTTATTTCTACACCAACTACGATGATCCAAATTACAGTAATTGCCGTATTACTCATAAACAAGGAGAAAGATACGACGACGGCAAATTCAATCTAACTGATGACCAAGTTAAAGAAATTGCAAAACTTTGTTTGACAAGGGATGAAGATCTACAAGACTTAGCAATTGACGAAGTATTTTCAAAAGGTCTTTTAAATTCAGATTTCTGGACTTATTGGAGAACTATGTTTGCTTTCGAAAACTGGCATTCAGCTCTTGAAATGAAGCTTTACTTAAATCGTTTTATCCACCATGTTGGAGGTTTAACAAATCTATCTGCTCTAAGATTTACAAGGTACGACCAATACAATTCAATCGTAAGACCTATGGTTAAGTATCTTGAAGATCATGGCTGCAATTTTAAATACAATATCAAGGTCACTGATGTGGACTTTGATATCTCAGAAAATAGAAAAGTAGCAACCAAGATCATTGCAGAAGACAAGAATGGAAATGATAAGTCCATCGATCTTACTGAAAATGATCTTATATTCATCACCAACGGATCTATGACAGAAAATTCAAGCTATGGCGACGACAACACTGCCGCGGAACTAAGTGACGAACAAACAGGTTGCTGGGAAATGTGGAAGAATATTGCGAAAAAATCTGACGACTTCGGAAACCCAGAAGCATTTTGCTCAGACGTTGAAAAGAGCAATTGGGAATCTTGTACCGTAACTTGTCATGATGATTCAGTGCCAAAATATATTGAAAAGATTACCAAGAGAAGCCCTTACGGCGGCAAGACTGTAACTGGAGGTATCGTAACCTGTGTTGACTCAAGTTGGTTAATGTCTTGGACTATAAATAGACAAGGTCAATATCCTGATCAACCAAAAGACGATGTAGTTGTGTGGGTATATGGACTATTTACAGATGTCGAAGGAGACTATATCAAGAAGAAGATGAGAGACTGCACCGGAAAGGAAATCACAAAAGAATGGCTATACCATATTGGAGTGCCTGTAAATGAAATCGACAGACTTGCAGAAACTTGTACAGCAGTACCAGTAATGATGCCATATATAACTTCTCAATTTATGCCAAGAAAGTTCGGCGACAGACCTTATGTAGTTCCAAAGGGAGGAGTTAACTTTGCGTTCTTAGGTCAATTTGCAGAAACACTTGACAATCCAGGAAGAGACACAGTATTTACCACAGAATATTCTGGAAGAACTGCAATGGAAGCAGTCTATGTACTATGTGGAGTTGAAAAATCTGTGCCAGAAGTATACGCATCAAGATATGATATAAGATATCTATTAAATGCAATGGTAGCACTATCAGATGGTAGAAAACCTGAGCTTCCACTTAACGGAATAGAAAAAATGAAGTTAGCAAAACATATTAAGGGAACAGAAATAGAAGATATGTTGAAGGAATTTAACATAATTTAATATAGATGTTTAGATTAAAAAAGGGACCTAGTGTCCCTTTTAATTTTTATACTAAACTTATTTTAGCCGATTTTATTTAATTTTTAACTTCGTCACCGAGATGGCGGAGTTTGTCGATTTGTTCTTCTCGTCCAAGGACTATTAGTACATCGCCAATTTGGAATGTATAGTTCACTGGAGGATTGAATAGTAGTTTTTGATCCTCGTGTTTTTTAATTGCAAGCACCATTAGTGCTGTCTTCTTAGGTATTTCTGTCTCAATTAGATTTTTATTTTCGAGATACGAATCTTTAAATACGGTTACTTCTTATAGGTCCAGTTCAATGTCTCCGACCCTTGTAAACACATCGAGAAATGATATGATATTTGGCTTCACAAGTAGTGCAGCCATTCTCTTGCCGCTTATTTCTGTAGCAGAGAGGGTTTTGTTTGCTCCGACTTTAAGTAGTTTTCCGCTATTTCTGTCATCTTACCTTCCACAAAAAAATGACCAAGGTAGTAAAAGCGTAGCCGACTATACCGACTCCCCAAAATATAAGTATCACCGAGAAGATTCCTGCATTGGAATCCATTGCTGTGACTTCGCCAAATCCAACTGTAGAAATGGTGATGACTGTCATGTATAGAGCATCGACAAAATTAACTTTTAATAGAATCATGTATCCTATGATTTCAATAATAAGTAGTGTTGCAAATATTAAAAATATATACTTAAGTTTTTTTTCTTTCTTCCATAATATCTCTCCGTTAAATGAGTTATAATATAGTAGTTGAGAAAATACTACAATTTAATATATTAAAATGAAATATTTTATAAATGAGAAAGATAATGAAAAGTTTTGTAGATTATATTTTAATTTTTTTGTATTCAGCTCTTATGTTTTTTGTTTGGAAAATTTGTAAGTACGGTTCATGGAGATACTGGATTAACTGGATCATACCTGTTTTAATTTTAATTCTTGTAGGTATTATCTATAAGATTCTAAATAGAAATGAAAAAAGCAGCGGAAATTCTAGAAAAATAAAATTATATATTTTTGTCTTTGTGACACTCATCTTTGGTGGGATGATTATTCATACAGCCATTCCTTACAATGGAAAGCTATCCTGGAAAGTTGACGAATTTTTAAACCATAAAAGAGTTAGATACGTACACAGAAATATATTCGACGATGGCATCGAAGGTCTTCTTGATGATTTGGAGAAGAAATTTACTATGCCAGATAAAATGTACTTGGAAGACGAACTTCTTATAAGGTTTAACGGAGATGGAGAGATCACTAAACTCGAAGGAATGATCTATGGGAAGAATGAAAAGGGAAAGATAAATTCATACCTCCTTTCTTTTAAAAATAAAAAGTTAGAAGTTTGGTTAAGTAAAGACGCTGGTTTGGAAATAGATGAAGGAAGGGCACTAGAACCGATGGTTGATATCTTGGAGAAGTCAAAATATAAGAATGAAATCGACGCTTGGAAAAAGATCTATAGTGACGTTGACTTCGGAATTATTTACTATGGAAAGAAAGAGTTTTTCTATTCAGACGGCATAAAGGTACTAGGTTCAAAGAAAGAAAATGAAAGTGTAGTTAAAACTTTAGACCAAGGTGGGGAAGTGAAGGCAATTGCAATGTCAGTTTTCATTCCTGATAGAGAGTTAAATACAATTAGATATATTATTGATCCAGAGTTAATCTCTTCTGAAACTATAAATGAACAGATGGAAGAGGAAGTAATCGAGATGAGCAAGGGTGAAGATTCTTGGACCTTGGATAAAAATACCGGTACCATGTACACATTTGTGAAAACAAATAAAAATATCGGTTTTAGATTGGTGGTTACTGATGCTGCCCTAGGTTCTAGGTTTTATAAACTTGAAAAGACTTCCGACGGTGGAAAGACATGGGGAAATATAAATTCAAATCCGTTTTTAGATGCAACTGGAATGGCAGAGGGAATAGAATTTATAAATGAAAGTTTTGGATTTGCAGGTCTTCAAGGTGGATCTGGTGAACATTCTAAGATTTATGTAACCAGAGATGGTGGAGTAAGCTTTGAGATGATTGAGCTTCCTTATGAAAAGGCTTATAATTTGCCAACGAAAGGGAAAGAGTATGGACTAACTATCGAAGACTATAAGTATATGACCATGCCGAAGTTTCGAAACAATAAGTTATATATCCTAGTCACGACAGGTTTTTTTGAAGAGGAAGGGATAGAATTCTATTCAGAAGATGAAGGGAAAACTTGGCAAGTTTCAAAATAAATTGTATTTAAAATGTAACCTAATTGATACTAAGTTTTAAATACTTATAGATTTTGTTATGTTATAATTTCTTTAACAAGGAGGATTAACATGAAAAGATTAATTGCGATAGCAATGGCATTTGTACTTACAATAGGTACAATTTCATTTGCAAAAGAAAATAAGGAAGCCGTAGGATATGAAAGAGCCTTCGGAAAAGTTACAGAAGTTTTAGGAGAAAAGGAAGAAACAGAAATCTTAGTACAAAATGAAGACCAAGAAAAATCTATGGAAGAACTATACCTATACACAGCGAAGGTTCCTGTGCTAGATCTTAAGACTGGTAAATTTGTAGAAAATTATAAATTTAAAAAGGGAGACATGATCGAATACTTCTATAAAAAAGATGCTCCAATTATGCTATCTATGCCAGCTAAATTAAACCCTGATTTCATAGCGATAAATGCCGAAGATGGAGAATGTTCTATAGACGTGGACCACTTCAATGACAAGGGTCACGGAGTTTCAAACAGGGTTGAAATCAATCTTTCTGATGATACTAAAGTTGTAAATCAAAATGGAGAAGAAGTAGGAAAATTTAAAGAAGGAGACTATGCAGTTATCTACAAAATTGCCACAAGAAGTTTGCCGCCTATTGCTACTTCAGAAAAGATAATTGCATTAGATGCAAAAGTCAACGAATCCAAAGACTCAATGGATGATGGAGATAAAAATATCTATCTAAGAAAGCATTATGAAGAACTCGGTGCAAAGATAGAATGGAATGGAGAAACTAGAACTATAAAAATTTCTTCAAAGGACAAATCTGTAGAAATCGACGTTAAAAGAAAAGAACTTACCATTGAAGAAAGAGTTTTGAAGATGGAAGGATTTAAGATTTATGAAGGATCAAGCTTAGTTCCAGAACAATTTATAAATAGAATAGATAATTATCTTCTAAATAAATAATTTAATGGTGCATTCTGCACCATTTTTAATTAGATCTATGAAATCGTTTTATTATTACTACATTTTGGGTAATATATAAATAAGTATAAAATACAAAGGAGTTGCCATGGAAATAATAGAAGTTAGAGACGACTTACAAAAAAAAGAATTACTAGATTATCTTCCAAACGTTAAGTGGGGCGAATCACAAGTGCTTACAAAGGCGATAAAGAACGACGAGATTGATGAAAAACTTGGAAAGGACGCCAAGATTTTCTACGCCAAAGAAGACGGGGAAGTGATGGGGTTTTTTACATTGGTAAACCAAGATTACATACCACTGCCACAATACGATAGATTCATTGCGATGATTTATGTGGATCCAAAATATAGAAATAGAGGATATTCGAGAGAATTTATAAAGCATGCGGAAGAAGCGAGTGGAGTGGACAAGATTCATCTATTTACGAAGATAAAAGGTCTTTATGAAAAGATGGGCTATACATTGGTGGAAGAACTATATGGTTATATCCACGGAGTAGATTATTTATATGAAAAGGAACTTAAGTAAGCGGCATCATTGGTGTCGCTTTTTAATTTGAAATTGTAATCTATGGTAGTTTATTTTTTTTTTTTTTTTGATGTATAATAAAGCTGATAAATCAATAAATAGGAGGTAAAAATGTTTACATATGAATTTGTGGATGTAGAATTAAAAGATGGACTAAAAGCTGGAAGAACAGATGGATTTGAACACTGCAAGGAAGTCATAGTCGAAAAAGCAAAAGAAGGCTGGGAACTTATACAAGTAGTGCCGGTAGGAAATGAAAAAACAGGAGTGTATTCAATTCAAAAGTACACAGTGATATTTAAAGTAGAAAAATAGTTCGAAAGATTAGGAGGTAAGTTCTTGCTTATCTCTTTTTTATTGGAAATAAATTTTTTTAATTTAAACGCAGCCGTAGAAAATATTATTTTAAAAGTAAACTTTGTGGCAGAAGCAATATGATTACATTAGACTTGATATAAAATATCTTAACTTAGCCGTCAGGCGTACAACAACCATTCCTACTATTTATTTCTGTAGCGGAAGCATTTTGCTTCCACAGCCGAAAGCTAAAAATGTCCTTCCAACTACAGTCCTCCTTAGCGGAAGCTGAAGGCTCTGAAGTCGATTGGGTATAACTTCTATAGAGCAAGTCATTTAAAATGAAACCAATAATAATCTTTACGCTATCTGGATAGCATCAAAAATAACTTCACGCTATCCGGATAGCATTTAAATAAATTATACAAACATTTCCATAATAAAAAGAGACTCATCGACTTTGATAGTATCCGTCTTCGCTTGATCATAAAGATTAATTCATCAAAGATAAATGAAAGCTGATTTTTCTTAATATAGACCTTTTCAACTGACTATACCTTATTGAGATACTTCGAATTCGACGATATCTGTCTTTGATCATAATGACTGGTTTGAGGATACAACAGGAGGATCTACTTCATAAGTTTCGATAATAAATATCAAAAGTTAAGCTTAAAAAATATTCTTTTCTGTTTTTCTATTTATATTTCGGGTAACTAATAGATAAGAATATGTTTATCTCATTAGATAAATAATATTTAATATTTTAAAATAACAATATTTGGAGGATTTATGGAATTTAAAAAAGTTGTTGTTCTAGGAGGAGGAGTACTTGGTGTACAAATCGCTCTTATGAATGCATATACTGGTCATGACACTATTATTTGGCTAAGAAGTGAAGGCTCTATTGGAAGGGCTGAACCTAGAATAGCTCACTTTAAAGAAGAAATGCTAAAATCTCTCGAAGAATCAAAGGATTTAATAAAAAATCCAATGGGAGGATACCTATATCCACGTGGACTTGTTAAAGTATGGGAAGGAACTACTGAAGAAGATATAAATAAATTAATTAAAGACGCAAAAATAAATTTTGAAAAAAATCTTCATTTAGAGCTCGATATAAATAAAGCTTTAAAGGACGCAGATATTGTCATCGAATCTATGACTGAAGATCCTGCTGCAAAGATTGAGTTGTATGAAAAAATTAGAGATATTCTAGATGACAAGACTATACTTGTTACAAATTCATCTACACTTCTACCATCTCAATTTAAAGATCACACTGGTAGACCAGAAAAGTATATGGCTCTTCATTTTGCAAATATTATTTGGAAAAATAATACTGCTGAATGCATGGGTCATGATAAAACATCTAAAGAAGTTTACGATGCTGTAGTTAGATATGCTTCAGAAATGAATATGATACCTATCAAGCTTCACAAAGAACAACCTGCATATGTTTTAAACTCTCTACTAGTTCCACTTTTATATTCTGCTCAAACTCTTTGGGCTAATGGAGTGGCTGATCCAGAAACCATCGACCTTACTTGGAGGCTTGCAACTGGTGCACCAGCAGGTCCTTTCCAAATTATTGATGTGGTTGGATTAGATACTGTGTACAGCATTCAAAATATGAAGCCTTCCTCTAAAGATCCTAACTCAATCGATTACAAGATTTTAAACATGATTAAGAAAAAGATTGACAAAGGAGAAAAGGGAGTAGCTGCTGGCAAAGGATTCTATGACTATAGAAAATAGATAATAGTCCCTGTTTATGCAGGGATTATTATTTTATTTATTTAGAAAGAAATGATTTTATGAAAGAGAAGAAAAAACTAACAAGCTCACTGATTTTTATAATTTTATTTGGAATTGTAAGTCTATTTTCCGATATGACCCACGAAGGGGCATCGAGCTTAAGAGGAGTGTACCTTAGTCTTCTTGGTGCTTCTGCTGGGACCATCGGGTTTATTTCTGGACTTGGAGAGCTTATCGGTTATTCAATGAGGTACTTCTTTGGGAAACTCACTGACAAGACTCATAAATATTGGGAGATGATCATCTTTGGATATATCCTAGACATTTTGGCTGTTCCTGCTCTTGCACTTGTAGGTGAAGATGGTTGGATCTACGCCTGCGGTCTTTTGGTAATTCAAAGGATGGGAAAGGCGATTAAAAAACCGGCTAAGGATACCATCATGTCATTTGCCGCTTCTCGAGAAGGAGCTGGAAAGAGTTTTGCAATCCAAGAGATGCTTGATCAGATCGGAGCGTTTTTAGGTCCTTTTTTCCTATATCTTGTAATGCTATTTAAAACCGACGGTACTGATTTTGAAATATATTCGAGATGCTTTGCGTTTCTTGCTATTCCTGGTGCGATTACGATTATTTTGCTTCTATACACTAAGAAGAGATTTCCAAACCCAGAGCATTTTGAGCCAGAGCCAAAAGAGTATATTCCTTTTAAGATTAAGGATTCTTTTATCTTTTATATTATTGGAATCAGTCTATTTTCTTTTGGGTTTATCGACTACTCGCTAATTATTATGCATGTTTCTAAAAATCTAAATACCTTAACGAGTGGAGTGGGACTTATTAATATGGAAACTATTCCGCTTATATATGCAGGAGCCATGCTTGTAGATGCTTTTGCTGCTCTATTTTTCGGATATATGTATGATAGAAACGGCGTAAAGGCGCTGGTTGTATCGACTATTATCTCTGCACCTTTTTCACTTTTTATCTTTGGATTTAATAATATTTATGCAGTGCTATTTGGAATTGCACTTTGGGGAGTAGGCATGGGAGCGCAAGAATCAATTCTTAAGGCTGCTGTCACTTCTGTAGTACCTAAATCAAGTAGAGCAACTGGTTACGGGATTTTCGAAATGTCATTTGGAGTTTTCTGGTTCTTAGGTTCATGGCTTCTAGGCGTTCTTTACGATGTAAATATTACGAGTCTCATAGTAGTTTCAATATTTTCACAGTTACTTGCCATACCTTTTTATTTCAAGGCATCCAACGCTAACCACGATTAAAAATATAAGACAAGGAGTTTTAATTTGAAAGATAAATATTCTAGAATTGTCCACCCTTTAGAGCCACTTTACGATGAGAATTCCAAGATTTTGATTCTGGGGTCATTTCCATCGGTAAAGACAAGGGAGTATGGATTTTTCTATGGTCATAAACAGAATAGATTTTGGAAGATAATGGAAAATTTATTCGATGCGAGTCTAACGAGGGATATTGAAGAGAGAAGAGATTTTCTTCTTAGCCATAATATTGCAGTCTTTGATTCTATTTACGCCTGTGATATTATAGGTTCTAGCGATGCGAGTATTAAAAATGTAGTCCCATCTGACTTAAAAGAGGTGGTAGAAGGTTCAAAGATTTCTAAAGTCTTTTGTAACGGTGGAACTTCCTTTAAATATTACAGAAAATATCATAGAGATAATCTTGGAATAGAAGCGATACAACTTCCTTCTACAAGCCCTGCCAACGCCAGGTACAGCTTGGAAGATTTAATCGAAGAGTGGAAAATAATACTTAAATATTTATAAATCCTGTGCCAAATGACACAGGATTTTTTATACTTGGTATTTAATTGGTTTGATTATATATTTATTTACAAAGTAGATGCCAAGTGGAAATACGAGTCCTTCCGCAAATGCGAGGACATACCACAAGAAGTAATCAGGCATTAACGCTCTACATATAAACATAACGAGGCTTACTACGATTGGAGTTCTAAGTACTGAAAGAGTCGTTGCGATTCTTCCACGACCAAGACTTGCAAAGAATGTAATCATAAGACCATTTAATCCAATAAGAGGATATGCCCATGAATATCTAGCTAGAGCTACGGAGGTTTCATGGAGAATATCAGTGCCTTCGTCTAAGAAAATATTGACGATAGGTTCTGCAAATCTGTGGGCTACAAATATAAATACTACGCTGATTAGAATAATGGTGACCACTCCGCGCTCAACGAACTTACGAATCTTTTTGTAATCTCTCTTGCCGTAATCAAATGAAAATATAGGAGCAAGTCCTTGAGCAACCCCGGTCATAGTGACTGTTACAAGTACTGACACATAGGAGATAACTGTGTATGCGATGACCGCATTTTCTCCATAGACTTCGAATAGATTTCTATTGAATAGAAAAACTGTAAAACCTATGGCGACCTCTGAGATTGCATCACCTATACCAAGAGGCAGGGTTGATTTTAAAATAGAAAAATCAAAATTTTTAACAAACCTAAGCCTTCCAGTCTTTCTTGAAAAGTACAGAATAAATGAAAATGAGCTTATTGCCTGTGCAATTCCTGTAGCAAGTGCAGCTCCAAAGATGCCCATGTGAAACTCGACTATTAATAAGTAGTCTAAGACAATATTTGAAATGGCGGCGATGAAAACTGAAAAAGCAGATATATGTGGAGCTCCATCAACTTTAACTAAGACTTCCAATTGATATGTAAGCATAAAAAACATTCCAAATGGGACGATTGCTTTTAAGTATTCCCTTACGAATTCTGCAGTTGCATCGTTTGCTCCGAGAACGTAGATTATCTTATCTATGAAGATATAAATAACTCCAGAGAATAAAATTCCTATAAAAATAAGACTTACAATGGAAGTTGAAAATATTTTATTTGCAAGATTAAAATCTCCTTTTCCGAGATTCATCCCGACCTTTGCTTGAGTTCCTATACTAAACAGAATTCCAGTGGCAAAGAACAATGTTATGATAGGCATGGAAATATTCACAGCTGAGAATTCAACCTCGCCTACATAATTTGAAACGAAAAATCCATCGACCATGCTATAAAGGGCAAACACCCACATGGATAGCACAGATGGAATAATAAATTTTAAATATCTTTTCATATTAACACCTTAATATATATTATCACAGTTTATTTTTCTTGAAAATGGGAGCAAATGGATAATTTTACACGTTAGAAGTTTAAAATATTTTTGCCTGGGTATTTTATAAACAAAGGAGGCAGTATTATGAAACGTAGTATTAGTATATTACTTGCTCTTTTAATGTTTTTATCACTTACAGCATGTAAAGAAAGTGGTAATGATAAAAGCGCAAGCGCTAAACCAACTAAGTTTAACGAAGAAGAAATAGAGTCTGCAATCAAAGTAGTGAAGGATAATTTCTCTTTTCCAGGCTCAGAGTTAAAGAGAGTTCGTTACGAAGAATCTAAATCTGAAGAAGCAATCAAATCATTTATGGAATATGGTAAAGGCAAAGACACAGATATAGATCCTAATAATGTAATTGTAATATTTACAGACTTTAACATAACTGGTGAAAATCCTGTATTGTCACAGGGAGAATACAAGGATTACAGCTGGACCTTGGTTAGGGCAGATAAAGATAGTGAATGGAATATTGAAGATCAAGGATATTAAATAAATTATTAAAGGTAAGCCTCTGGGCTTACTTTTTATTAAGCTTAGGTAAGAGGAGAGCAAATGAACGGAATTATAGAATTTCCACAAGCCAAGAAACTTAGAGAAGATGTAGAAAGACTTAAACAAGAACTTTTGGACTTGGTAACTGAAAGGGATGAACTAAAATTTAATATTTGTAAAAATATAAAGATGGACTACATGCTAGAAATTGGATATATCGAGTACAAAGTCTATGAAAAATACTGTGAATATGCTCGCCTCAGAAGAAAGAAAGAACTTATCCAAGCTCGGGAAAACCGTGGAGAAGAGGTGGACATAGAAGAGATAGAGCAACAACTTGACAGTGAGTTCGAAGACTATATAAATAAATTAAATGAAAAGATAAGAGATATAACAGAAGCTATCGATAGATCCAAGATTGAGAGTCTATCCGAAGAAGAAACTAAAGATTTGAAAAGAATGTACAAAGAGCTGGTAAAGAAACTTCATCCTGACCTACATCCAGATTTAACAGAAGAACAGCTAGAAATGTTTTATCAAGTGGTGGATGCCTACGAAGTAGGAGATATCATCACCATTAAAATCCTCTATAATTTGGTAGGGGCAAGCGAAAGTCTTGATTCTAGTGAGTCTACGTTGGACAAGCTTGTAAAAGAGAAATCAAACTTGGAAAAGATTGTAGAAGAAATAAAGATGGGAGTAGAACATATAAAAACCACTCCACCATATATTTTTAAGTATTATTTAGATGACGAAGAGAAAAAGAAGGTAAGAATTAAGGAACTCGAAGAAATTTCAGCAGGATATGACGAAGCCATAACTATTTTAAAAGCCCAAATTAAAGAAATGTTGGTGAAATGATGTCAGATATTGTTAAAAAGGATGATGGAGGACTACTAGAATTTCTCCACTCTGCAAACTTTAAAGATTTACCTAAACCATTTGCGGTAGATATATTTCTATTTGAAACCTATGTGGCAGGAACAAGCTATATAGAAAATATTGAGCTGCTCGAGCCTATGTTAAATATAGAAGATAAACTGGTTTTCTATAGGGAGCCAAACAATCCATACGACGAAAATGCAATACGAATAGAAACTCTAAATGGAGATAAGATCGGATATGTGCCGAAGAAGGACAATCCTGTGTTCTCAAGACTTATGGATGCTGGGAAAAATCTATATGGTATTATTAAAAAGAAGGAAAAATTAGATTCATGGCTTAAGATTGATATTGAGATATATCTTTACGAAGGATGAAATGATTAAAAAATTAGGAGACAAAAAATGATTGATAAGATTAAAAAGCATTTTAAGTTATTTATTTTCTTGTTGCTGTTACTTGTTCCAGTAAGTGCAAGTGTTGGCACACCAAGAATATTTGTAAATGGATATTTTGTTGATTCTGATGCTGATCCAGTAATTGAAGATGGAAGGACACTAGTTCCAGTTAGAATCATTTCAGAAAAATTGGGATATAAGGTGGATTGGGAAGAGAGTACCAAAACCGTAATAATTTCTAATGAGTCCAAAAATATTAAATTTACTATTGGAAGAAATACATATACAGATAATGAGATAGAAATACCATCTGATGTAGGAGCAAAGATTATAAATAATAGAACTATGGTTCCAATAAGAGTAATAGCTGAAGCTTTTACACAAAATATTATTTGGGATAATACAAATCGAGTAGTAGTTATTGGAGAAGGTTATCAAGATCAAGCTAGATCCACATGCACATTTGAAGCCTCAAAAGTAACAAGTGTGATTGACGGAGATACCATCGAAATAGATAGAGGGAAAGGAGTAGAAAAATTAAGATTTATACTTGTGGATTCACCAGAGACAAAACATCCTCAGAAGCAAGTGGAGTATTATGGAGCAGAAGCTTCCAAATTCACCACAAAGTGGCTTGAAGGAAGAACTATTTATTTAGAAAAGGATGTAAGCGAAACCGATAAGTACGGAAGGCTTCTAAGATATGTCTGGCTTGTAAAGCCTGGAACAGATAATCCAACGGAAGAAGAGATAGCAAGCTTTATGTTTAATTCATATTTATTAAGAGATGGATACGCAGTGGTTGCACAGTTTCCACCAGATATTAAATATGTAGAAATATTTAAAACTTTTGAAGCCTATGCAAGAAATAATAATTTTGGTCTTTATGGAGTTCCAATTAGTGTGGGCAATGAGCTAACAGAAGCACCAAAAGAAGATCCACAAGCAGAAGCTTTAACAGAAGAAGATAAAAAAGAAGAAGAGAATAATAATATTCTAAAGAATACACCCAAGAAGAATAATTCAAAAGAACTCGCATATAAATATGCCAATGGAAGAATAATAGGAAATAAGAATAGCATGAAATATCACATGCCTTACGGAAGAGATTATAAAAAAGTATATCTTAAAAACGCTGTATTTTTCGATACAGAAGAAGAAGCTATAAAGGCAGGGTATGTAAGAGCAAAAAAATAAAATAAAATTAAATAAATAATTTTTGATAGGAAGCAAAACACTTCCTATTTTTTTTATCCATTTTTATCATTTCTCAAGAAGAACGCACATTTTTTAGAAAAAAATAAAAAATATTTTAAAATTTTTAAAAATTAAATATTATTTGAAAAAAATTTGAAATTTATCACATAAACTTGTTAAAAAGACTAGTATTTGGAACAGATGTGTTGTAAAATATAGTTAATGGGAGAGTAATGGAGTGAATTCACACTTAATGGAGGAATATGTATGTTGATTGGGGAATACAATCTAACTTTGGATGACAGAGGCAGAATTATAATTCCATCTAAACTTAGAAGCGACCTCGAAGACTCTTTTGTAATGACAAAAGGGCTTGATGGCTGCATTTTTGTGTACCCAAAATCAGAATGGGAAGTCATCTCCAAGAAGGTTAGATCCCTTCCTCTAAGCAGCAAAGAGGCACGTGCTTTCCAAAGGTCCTTCTACTCCAAGGCTGTCCTAACAAATCTTGACAAACAAGGAAGAGTGTTAATTCCTCAGAGCCTTCGTGATCATTCTGGACTTATAAAAGACGGAATAATCGTAGGGCTAGACGTGAGAGCAGAAATCTGGTCACTAGAAAAATGGCAAGAAATGGATGAGGACTTAGAATCTAGCTACGAGGACAATGTGATGACCTTAGGTGGTGAGATGCTATGACAAGTTTTGAACATATTCCAGTACTCTTTGATGAAACCATAGAAGGTTTAAATATAAGAGAAAACCACATTTACATGGACTGTACAATTGGCGGTGCAGGTCATAGCAGTGAAATTTTAAAAAGGCTAAATGGTACTGGTCTTTTAGTTGGAATAGACCAAGACGAGTTTGCACTATCTTCATCAGAAAAGAGACTAAAAGAAATCGGAGATAATTTCAAGTTATTCAACAATAACTTTGAATTTTTCAAAGAAAATCTAAATTCGATTGGAATATCAAGGGTAGATGGAATTCTTTTAGATTTGGGAGTGAGTTCCCATCAATTTGATGAAGGCTCCAGAGGATTTTCATATAATTACGACGCACCACTCGATATGAGAATGAATAAATCCACCATCATCACAGCAAAAGATATAGTGAACACATATTCAAAAGAAGCTCTTACTAAATTGTTCTATGAATATGGGGAAGAGAGATGGTCCAAAAGAATTGCAGAATTCATCGTTAAAGCTAGAGATGTTAAGACCATCGAAACAACATTTGAGCTAGTAGACATAATAAAGGCTACCATTCCAAAGGCAGCTAGAAGTGGAGGACCACATCCAGCTAAGAGAATATTCCAAGCTTTGAGAATCGAAACAAATGACGAGCTTGGAGTTCTTAGAAGGAGTCTCGGGGATATGATTGAATCACTAAACCCAGGAGGTAGGATCTGCGTAATTTCATTCCACTCATTGGAAGACAGGATAGTAAAAGATACATTTAAGTACTATTACCTAGATTGTATATGTCCACCAGAAGTGCCTATATGTACATGTGACAAAAAAAGAGAGATAGAAATAATAACTAGGAAGCCGATTACTGCATCTAAAGAAGAATTAAGTGTAAATAATCGTGCTCATTCAGCTAAACTTAGAATTGCTGAGAAGCTAGAGGTATGAAATGAAAAAGAAAAGAAGAAAAACAATAAGAAGAAAAATAAATATCCCTCTTGTACTAACAGTTTCTATTGTTATAATATTAATTGGAACTGTTTCAATTTTAAGATCTCAAATAACTAAACTAGACAATGAAATCATAGCTCAACATTCACAAATAAAAGACTTAGAAGAAACTAAGATGTCACTTGAAGGAGAACTACAAGGAATAATCAGTTCCAACAACTTAAAGGAAGTTGCACAATACAGACTGGGAATGGTTTATCCAGAAGATAATCAAATAGTTTATATAGATGTAAAAGATGATAAGCAAAAAAGCGATGTAAAGAACAATGTATTTCTAAGTCCTATTGTTTCAGTTTTGAAGTCATTTACTAGAAATTAGGAGGCACTTTTGAAAAAAAGGAAAAATAAGACGACCAGGAGCAGTTTTAAAGGCGATATACGGACAGTTTTTAACCGTAGAATTTTCTTTGTACTAAGCTTCCTGGTTTTATTTTTTATATTACTAATATTTAGGTTATTTTATATACAAATTTTTAAATCAGAAAACTTGACTAAACAAGCCCTTAATCAGCTAACTAAAAAGGAAGCTATAAATTCAAATAGAGGGCTTATATATGATGCAAATAAAAAGATTCTAGCGTTAAATGTGTCCAAATCAAAAATTTACTATGACTCTAACAATATAAAACCAGATAAAGGCATGCAAAAAGGGAAAAAAGAGTCTGAAGAAGCTTATAAAAAGAGAATGGATGAATTTGCTGCCATAAGACAGAAGAGACTAGAAGATGATGCTAGGTATTTTTCAAATATTTTAAATCTTGATGAAAAAGAAACCCTAGTTAAGATAAGTAAGAATAAGAGAGTTACCTTAGCAAAAGATGTAGATAGAAAGATAGCTCTTGAAATTAGAGAACAAAAGAATAATTGCGTAAGTTTTGATGATTATATAAAGAGATTCTATCCATTTGGTAAATCGATGAGTCATGTACTTGGGTTTCTTGACAATGAAAACTACGGTATCTACGGACTTGAAAGACAGTTTGACGATGAACTCGTTGGGATAAAAGGTAAATCTATAAAGATTAAGGACGAGCAGTTAAAGCAAATTCCAATGACAGATGAAATGCAGTACGCTCCACAAGATGGCCTTGATCTTGTAAGTACAATAGATGTAAATATACAAGGCTTTGCTGATAAAGCTGCAGAAGAATCGAAAAAGACAACAGAGGCGGAAAGAGTAACAATCATCGTACAAAATACCAAGACAGGAGAAATCCTAGCTATGGTAGATAAAGACGACTATGATCCAAACTATCCAAGACTTCCAGTAAACGAAAAACAAGAAAAAGATTTTAAAAATATGACAGACGACGAGTTGATTCAGGCATGGAGCGACAACTGGAAAAATACCAGCATAGAGAGCCAATTCGAACCAGGTTCTACTTTTAAACTTATAACAGCAGCTTCCGCATTGGAAGAAGATACCACAAATTTACAGAAGACATATACTTGTCCAGGAGTCTTAACCGATATGAAGGGTGTTAGAATAACCTGTACATCTAATAATAGAGGTCCAAGAACTTTAGCAGAAGCAATGGAAGAGTCTTGTAATATCTCTTTTGTTAAGATAGGTAGAGAACTTGGACCAGAGAAATTTCTTGAATTTATAAGAGCTTTTGGATTTGGAGAGAGAACAGGAATAGATTTGAAGGGAGAAGTTAAGGGCACAATCCCAGCTTCGCCTGACCAAATATCTAAAGTTGCTATTTCAACCATAAGTTATGGTCATGGTATAGCAGTAACTCCTATTCAACTTGTAAATGCTTTTTCTGCAATAGGTAACGGAGGATACTTAAATAAACCTCTAATAGTAAAAGAACTTGTAGATAAAGATGGAAATGTTATAGAAAAATTTAAAAAGACAACTTACAGAAGAGTTATTTCTGAAGAAACTTCTAAAACTATGAGAGAACTTATGAAACTTGTAGTTGAACAAGGAACTGGAAAGTATGCAGCTGTGCCTGGATATAAAGTTGGAGGCAAGACAGGAACGGCATATATAGCTTCCTCAAGTGGTGGTTATGAAGATGCATACTATGCTTCTTTTATTGGGCTAGCACCTATTAAAGATCCAGTGATAACAGTGCTTGTAGTAGTTGAAAAGCCAGTTGGTAACTTCTATGGAGCTACTGTAGCTGCACCGGTAGCGAAAGAAGTAATGCAAGAAACTTTGGAATATTTAAAAATTCCGAAGACAGAAAAGATAGAAGAAGTTGACAACAAAGAAGAAACAGTGGTGCCGGATGTAACTGGAAGGCTAGTTATGGATGCTGGTAAGATTATAGTAAATTCAAACCTCAAATTCTCATCTGACAAATCAAAGATTACAGAGAATTCAGTAGTAGTTTCACAAAAACCTGCAGCTGGAGAAACTGTACCTCAAGGAAGTATAGTGGATATAACTGTCAACGAAAGCACAGAGAAGATGGTTCCTATATTAATAGGAAAGAGCAAAGAAGATGCCACAAAGATACTTTCTGAACTTGGAATCAAGTATAGAATCGAAGGAGAAGGTTATGTAACTAGTCAATCTATAAAACCTAAGACCATAGTTACAGAAGAAGTGTTAGTTTTAACCACAGATAGAGACTTCGACAAAGTAGAAGAATCAGTAATCAATAATGATAAAAACAATAAAAATAAAAATGAAGACAATAATAACAATTAGGAGCAAGCAATGAAGTATTTAATATCATTTGTACTAGGGGCTGTGATCTCACTTATATTGGGACCTATAATAATACCGTTTCTTAAAAGTATGAATGCAGGACAAAGCATAAGAGAAGATGGACCGGAGAGCCATTTAACAAAAGCAGGAACGCCAACAATAGGTGGGCTTATCTTTCTATCTTCGTTTTTAATAGTAAATATAGTTATGACTAACTTTTCTGTGGATTTTTTAATCGTTTTATTTGCAACATTGGCATTTGGATCGGTAGGATTTATAGATGACTATATAAAGGTAGTAAAGAAGAGAAATCTAGGGCTTACAGCTATACAAAAGTTACTACTTCAAATATTATTCTGTTTAGTAGTTTTATATTTTCAATACAATTCAAAAGAACTTTCAACAGAAGTTTATGTTCCTTTTATAAAGAAAATGGTGAGCTTTAATTATTTTTATATACCATTTATAATCTTTGTAATAGTTGGAGTAGTAAACTCTGTAAACTTAACAGACGGATTAGATGGACTGAGCTCAGGAGTAACAACCATAGTCTTACTATTTTTTGCAGCAGTTGCAATTAAGTTTGAAAGATATTCAATAGCTATAGCTTCATTTATACTAGCAGGAGCTTTGGTGGGATTTTTGAAATTCAATAAATTTCCAGCAAAGGTTTTTATGGGAGACACGGGCTCATTGGCACTAGGTGGAGCGGTAAGCTCAATTGCGGTACTTTTAAATATTCCTCTTCTACTTCCAATAGCTTGTGGAGTATATTTTATCGAGACACTCTCAGTAATTTTACAAGTGTTGAGTTATAAAATACGAGGAAAGAGAATATTTTTGATGTCACCACTTCACCATCATTTTGAACAAAAGGGATGGAAGGAAACTAAAGTAGTAAAGGTATTTTATCTTGCACAGTTAATACTTTGCATAATCGGATACTTACTAATTATTTAATGGTAAAAAATGAAAATATTAATATTAGGAACTGGAACTACAGGTAAATCTATCTATAAATATGCAAAAAATCATAATATAAAAGCTTATATATTGGATGAAAGAGAAAATTATGATGGATTTGAAAAAGAAGATATATTTAGCGGTGATTTTACTGGAATAGATTTTGCAGTTAAAAGTCCGGGGATAAAACCTGAGTCTAAAATAATAAAAACATTAGAAGAAAAAAACATAAAAATAATTTCTGACATAGAATTCGCATCATATTTTTATAAAACTAAGGATATAGTTGCGATTACAGGCACAAATGGAAAGACTACGATAACTACTCTTGTTAATGAAATTTTAAATAAGGCTGGATCTTCCTATGCAGTTGGAAATATAGGAGTAGGAGTAATGGATGTAATAGATTTAGACCCAGAGTATATAGTTTGTGAAGCTAGCTCCTTTCAACTTGCATATATAGATAAGTTTAGACCTCATGTGGCAGTAATAACAAATATAACTAGTGATCATTTGGATTGGCACAAGACTGTTGAAAATTATAGAACAGCAAAAGAAAATATCTATAAAAATCTTGGCGAAAATGATTATTTGATTCTAGGAGCATCTTGTGACTATGTAAAGACAATAAATTCAAGTATAAAAAATACTTATTATTATTCATATGATGATCATAAGAGGCCAGGATTATTCGTTCGAGATGGAGAAATAGTTTATAGAAACTTTGGCGGAAAATTAGAAAATATTATGAAAGCCCAAGATATATTTATTAAGGGAAGACATAATATTGAAAATGCTATGGCAGCTATACTTTCAGCGTATTTTCTAGGTGTAAATATAAAAACTATTGTAGAAACTATTAAAAACTTCAAAGGCGTAGAGCATAGGATTGAATTTATAAAAACAATAGATGGCATAAGCTACTACAATGACTCCAAGGGAACCAATCCTGATAGCACTGATGTAGCTCTAAAAGCATTTGATAAATCCATTTTAATAATGGGTGGATACGATAAGGGATCTGACTTTAAAAACCTATTAGAAAAAAATAAAAATAGAATCGTATCGTTAGTCGTAATGGGAGCAACAGCAGATCTTATTATAAAAGAAGCGACAGAAATAGGAATTTCATATATTAGAGTTAAAGATATGGAAGAAGCTGTTAATGTAGCGACTAAAAAAGCTAAAGAAAACTTAGCAACCGTTCTTCTTTCGCCAGCTTGCGCATCATGGGATATATATCCTAATTACGAAGAAAGAGGAAGACATTTTAAGGAAATAGTACTTGGATTGGAGAGATAATTTTGAAAGATAGACTTTTCAAAAATGTAGATAGAACTTTATTAATTGTAACAATAATATTAGTTCTATTCGGAGTGGTATTTATAACTTCTGCTGGGATTCCAAACGGAGTTAAAAACCATGGAGATGAATATTATCAAATAAAAGCTCATATTCCGCTACTCTTAATTGGAATAGTCGTCATGTTCATAGGCATGAATTTAACGAGAAGACAACTTCAGTTTTGGGGAGTAATAGGATTTTTCTTGTCATTAATTGCTGTGGCATTACTATTTACTAGCCTTGGAAGGACTGAACATGGTCAAGTAAGATCCATAGTAATCCCTGGAATTAATAAAGGTTTCCAACCTTCGGAGTTCATTAAGGTAAGTTCTATTATATTTTTTGCGAGTTTTCTTTCTATGGTAAGAAATAAAATTGAAGATTCTAAAACCTTTATTTATGCCCTTGCAATAATGGGTATTTCTGCCGGACCAATACTATTTAAGGACTTCTCAACTGCTGCAGTAATTGGAGCTACACTATTTATAATGTTATTTGCATCAGGTATGAAAAATCATCAATTTGTAGTGGTATTTGCAATTGCTATTGTTGTAGCTATTTTGTTTGTAACCAAGTATGGATATAGAATGGATAGGTTCAAAGGATTCTTCTCAGATGAAATGAATAAGGAAACATATCACCAATTCCAATCTCTCTACGCAATGGCAGTAGGCGGACTTTTTGGTGTGGGATTATTTCATTCAAGATTTAAATACAATATATTTGCAGCTCACTCAGACTTTATTATTGCAGTCATAGCAGAAGAAATAGGTCTGTTTGGAGTCGCTCTTGTTATTATTTTGTTTGTAGTATTTATATATAGGGGGTATACTATATCATATAGGGCTGAAAACTATTTTGATAAACTTGTTGCCTTGGGAATAACTTCCTACATAGGTGTTCAAGCTCTATTTAATATAGCTGTTGCCTGCAAATTTATGCCAGCTACAGGGATTACACTTCCTTTTGTATCATATGGAGGTACATCAATTATTGTTGCGCTAGGATCTGTAGGTATATTACTAGGAATTTCAAAACGAGGTTAAAATGAAAATTATAATATCAGGTGGAGGAACTGGAGGCCATATTTATCCAGCCCTTGCCATAGTTGATGAAATAAAAAAAAGAGATGAAAATGCTGAAATTTTATATATAGGCACAGAAAAAGGACTTGAAGCAGAAATAGTTCCAGAACATGGAGTTCCATTTAAAACTATCACTGCAAAAGGACTACCTAGAAAAAAACTAAATATGAAGACATTTAAAACTGCTATGTCTTTATATAAAGGTCTTAGACAATGCGACAAGATAATAAAAGACTTCAAACCAGATGTTGTTATAGGTACAGGAGGGTTTGTAAGTGCTCCAATAGTTATGAAAGCACAGAGAAAAAATATCCCTACTGTGATTTCTGAGCAAAACGCATACCCAGGAGTAACAAATAAGATACTTAGTAAAAAAGCACAACTTGTTGCGATAAATTTTGATGAAGCTAAGGAATATTTTACTAATGACAATATTGTATTTACAGGTAACCCAATTCGATCAGATTTTGAAAAAATAGATAGAGATGAAGCTTTTAAAAGACTTGGAGTAAAAGCTGACATGCCAATTGTGCTTTCTTTTGGTGGATCAGGTGGACAAGAATCAACCAATGATGCCATAATAGAAATCATAAAAAGCAGAACTGAGCTGCCTTTTAGGTTTATCCATATAACAGGTAAAGTTCATTATGAAAAATTCATGGAAGAGATTAAGGGAATAGAACTTCCGGAAAACATAAAAATTCTTGATTATTCTCATAAAATTCCAGATCTTTTAAAAATTTCAGATTTAGTCGTTGCATCATCATCAGCTATGACACTTGCAGAAATATCTGCAGTAGGAATAGCTAGCATCCTTATACCTAAATCATATACAGCTGGAAATCATCAGTATTTCAATGCTAAATCCTATGAAGATAAGGGAGCTTCTGTAGTTATAAAAGAAAGTGATCTAAGCGGAGAAATTCTTTTAGATACTATAGAATCTTTGCTTAATGATGAAAAGAAACTTAAGGAAATGGAAAATTCATCTAAGAAGATGGCATCTATAGATGCTGTTGAAAAAATAGTCGATGAAATTCTCAAATTAGTGCATGAAAAATAGACGGGTATCGCAGAGAATAAGAAGAAAAAAACAAATGAGAAAGAGAAGAATTATTTTTATCTCGATTCTCATAATTTTATTCTTTTCTCTGATACATTTTTCAGGTATCTTTAGGATTGATAATTTAGATATAAGCGGCAACAATATCGTAAAAAAATCTGAAATCGAAAAAGTTTTAAACGAATCAATAGGGAAAAACTATCTATTTTTAAATAAAGGAAAGAGAAAAAAATCCCTTTTAAAAATACCATACATTAAAGATGTTAAACTTTCTTATAAATTTGGAAACACACTGAAAGTAGCTATAGATGAAAGACAAGACTTTTTACTTATAAAAGGTGGAACCGACTACATAGCTGATAGGAATTTGAAGATACTAGGGGAAAAAAGCAGCACAAAGGATGAACTTATTACTGTAGAAGGGATAGACACAAATAAATACGAAGTAGGAGCTTATCTTTTTAGAAATGATGAAAAATTAAAAGAGCTTTCTTCGAAACTTTTAGAGTCAAATATCATTTTTGATATTTCCTCAATCAAATTTTATAAAGATAGCTGCGAATTTACATTAAAGGATGGAATCCTAGTAAAATTTGGATCAGTTGATAACTTTGATTACAAATTAGAAATGCTTGAAAAAATCAGAGAAGACATAAAAAATACTGGAAAAGATGTAGTATCTATAGATCTTTTTTCAAATGAAAATCCAATAGTTACATTAAATGGTATATAATAATAGATAAGTGTTGAAAAACAGTCATTTAGTATTGACTATTTAGTATTTTACTAATAAAATATAAATATATAAAGATGAGGAGGAAGTTATGTTAGATTTTGAGTTGGATCACGATGAATTCGCTAAAATAAAAATATTTGGAGTTGGCGGTGGCGGAAATAATGCCGTTAACAGAATGATTACTGCAGGAGTTAAAGGTGTAGATTTCTATGCTTTAAACACTGATAAACAAGCTCTTAAAAATACTCTTGCGGACAATAAAGTACAAATCGGAGAAAAAATAACTAAAGGATTAGGAGCAGGAGCAAACCCTGATGTAGGAGAAAAATCTGCTGAAGAATCTAGAGATGAAATAAGAGAAGCTCTTGAAGGCGCTGATATGGTATTTATCACAGCTGGTATGGGCGGTGGTACTGGTACTGGCGCAGCTCCGGTAGTTGCAGAAGTAGCACAAGAACTTGGACTTTTAACAGTAGGTGTAGTTACAAAACCATTTACTTTTGAAGGTATCAAAAGATCTAAATCTGCTGAAAGAGGTATTCAAGCTTTAAAAGATAAAGTTGACACACTAGTAATTATTCCAAATGATAGACTTCTTGATATTTCTGACAAGAAGACTTCTTTTGCAAAAGCTTTTGAAATGGCTGATGAAATTTTAAAACAAGGTGTTCAAGGTATATCTGATCTTATTTCTGTACCAAACCTTATTAATCTAGACTTTGCAGACGTTAAAACCATTATGGAAGATAAAGGAATCGCTCATATGGGTATAGGTATTGCATCTGGTGATGACAGAGCAACAGAAGCTGCAAAACTAGCAATAAACTCTCCTCTACTAGAAACTTCTATAGAAGGTGCAAAATCAGTACTTATTAATATTACTGCAGGAAATGACCTTGGAATATTTGAAGTTAATGAAGCTGCTGATCTTATCCGTGACTATGTTTCAGAAGATGCTAATATCATATTTGGAGCTGGTATCGATGATACACTAAAAGACAGTGTTAAGATTACAGTTATTGCAACTGAGTTTGAAGATGAAGATAATGGAAGAACTTCATTAAGAACAGATTCTATTAAAGAAACTAGAGCACCAAAGGCTAAGAAAGAAAGCACAAGTGACCTAGATATTCCAGAATTTCTAAAGAGAAGATTTGAAGATTAAATTAATAGATTTTAATGGGTATCTAAGGATACCCTGTTTTTTTATTTTTAATAAATATTTTAATAATTAAATATAATTTAGATTATATTTTTAAAAAGGGTGATAATATGAAATGTCCATTCTGTGGAAGTCTTGATTCAAAAGTTGTAGATTCAAGACAGACTGATGAAGGTTCAATTATAAGACGAAGAAGAGAATGTCCAAGTTGTAAAAAAAGATGGACAACATACGAAACAATTGAAGAAACTCCACTTATAGTAGTAAAAAGAGATGGAAATAGGCAAACCTTCGATCCAGAAAAAATACGAATAGGTATTATAAAATCATGTGAAAAAAGACCTGTTAACATAGAAAAGATTGATGAGATCGTTGATAATGTTGAAAAAAGTCTTAGAAACACAATGAAGAGAGAAATTTCTTCTGATGAGATAGGTGAAATAGTTATGGAACATCTAAAGGATCTTGATAAAGTTGCCTATGTAAGATTTGCATCAGTATATAGAAATTTCACTGATTTAGATTCTTTCTATAAAGAGTTGGAAAAGATTCAAAAGAGGGAAGACCATGGATCTATTTGATCTTGCAGCAGAGAATAGAAATAAATCTAATGCTCCACTGGCAGAGAGAATGCGTCCTAAAAATTTAAATGAATTTGTAGGTCAAAGCCATATCGTAGGTGAGGGCAAGTATCTAAACAGAGTTTTAAAATCAAACAGAGTTTTTTCTATGATATTCTATGGACCTCCAGGAGTTGGTAAGACAACACTGGCAGAGATATTTGCAGGTCTATCAGGTTATAAATTTGTAAGGATTTCTGCTGTTACATCAGGAGTTAAAGAACTAAGAGAAATTTTAAAAGTTGCAGAAGATGATTTAAAGTTTCATAGTGTAAAGACGATTCTATTCATTGACGAGATTCATAGATTTAATAAGTCTCAGCAAGATGCACTTCTTCCATTTGTAGAAAAAGGACTGGTTACACTTATAGGAGCAACTACTGAAAATCCTTACTTTGAAGTAAATTCAGCTCTTCTATCCAGATGCCAAATTATAAATCTTGAACCATTGAATGATGAAGATTTGCTTAAATTAATTGACAGAGCATTGACAGAGGAGAAAGGTCTTAAAAATTTAAATGTAAAATTATCTGAAGATGCTAAGAAGACACTTATTCTTCTTGCTGGAAATGACGCAAGATCTCTACTTAATAATTTAGAAATTGCAGCATTATCTACAAATAGCACAAATGGAGAAATAATAATTAACAAATCGGATGTCGAAAACTCCGTTATGAAGAAAAAAGTTCTCTATGATAAAAATGGAAATTCGCACTATGATAATATCAGTGCATTTATAAAATCAATGAGAGGAACGGACCCAGATGCTGCTGTATTTTATCTTGCTCAGATGATAAACGCTGGAGAAGATCCAAAATTCATCGCAAGAAGAATGATAATCTTTGCTTCAGAAGATATAGGATGTGCAAATCCAATGGCTATTCAAGTAGCTGTTTCTTGTTTTGATGCAGTAAATATAGTAGGGCTTCCAGAGGGAAGAATTATCTTATCTCAATGTGCAATATATCTTGCAACCAGTCCCAAATCAAATGCATCATATATTGCAATTGATGAAGCTCTTCATGATGCAAGAGAAGCTAAATCATATACTATCCCAATGTATCTTAGAGATAAACATAATCCTTCAGTAGATAATGAAGAAGTATATAAATATCCTCACAGCTACGGAGGATATGTAAAGCAGGATTATCTACCGATAGAATTTAGAGATAAAAAATATTACAGACCTAAATCTTCAGGACAAGAAAAAAATATAATCGCATTTTTAAAGAGAATAGATGAAAATTTGTAATTTTATCAAAATTTATATAAAATATTATAAAATAGATTAGGAGGAATTATGGTTATAGACATTCAAAAAGTACTAAACGATAAAAGTTTAATAGATAAAGAAATCACTGTAGCTGGATGGATTAAAACATCCAGAGTTTCTAAAAATTTTGGGTTTATAGAACTAAATGATGGAAGTTCTTTTAAATCACTTCAAATTGTAGTTGAATCAGATTTAGAAAATTTTGAAGAAGTGAGCAAGTACACAATTTCCAGCTCGATAGAAGTTACAGGTACTGTTGTTGAGTCACCAGGAGCTAAACAGTCTGTAGAACTTCACGCAAAAGAAATAAAATTAATTGGACTTAGTGACAGAGACTATCCACTTCAAAAGAAGAGACACACAATGGAATACTTAAGAACTAAGACACATTTAAGACCTAGAACAAATACTTTTAAAGCTGTGTTCAAAGTTAGAAGTTTAATTGCCTACGCGATTCATAAATTTTTCCAAGAAAATGGATTTGTATACGTGCATAGTCCAATAATAACTGCTTCAGATGCTGAAGGTGCAGGTGAAATGTTCCAAGTAACTACACTTGATTTACAAAATGTACCTATGGTTGATGGAAATGTTGACTATAACGAGGATTTCTTTGGAAGAGAAACTCATTTAACAGTAAGTGGACAACTAGAAGTAGAAGCATTTGCCCATGCGTTTAAAGATTGCTATACTTTTGGACCTACATTTAGAGCGGAAAACTCAAATACAGCAAGACATGCTGCAGAATTCTGGATGATTGAACCTGAACTAAGTTTTTGTAAACTCGATGGAATGCTAGAAAATGTTGAAGAATGCATAAAATACGTTATAAGTTATGTACTTGAAAATGCACCGGATGAAATGGAATTTTTCAATCAATTTATAGATAATGGACTTTTGGAAAGACTTAACTCAATAGTAGAAAAAGATTTTGGAAAGGTTACTTATACTGAATCAGTGGAAATACTTAAGAATTCAAAGAAAGAATTTAAGTATCCAGTTGAATGGGGAATAGATTTACAAACTGAACACGAAAGATATTTAACTGAAGAAGTATTTAATAAACCTGTTTTTGTAACCGATTATCCAAAAGAAATAAAAGCATTCTACATGACTCAAAATGATGATGGCAAGACAGTAAGAGCTTCTGACTTACTCGTTCCTGGAATTGGAGAACTTGTAGGCGGTTCTCAAAGGGAACACAGAGTAGATGTGTTAGAAAGTAGAATGAAGGAACTAGGACTTGATACCCGTGCTTATGAATGGTATTTAGATTTAAGAAGATTTGGAACGGTGATAACTTCTGGATATGGCATAGGATTTGAAAGACTTGTAATGTACATTACTGGAATGAAAAATATCCGTGACGTAATTCCATTCCCAAGAACTGTGAATACAGCAGATATATAGGTGAGAGATGAAAAAGTATAATCCATTAGAAATAGAAAAGAAATGGCAAGAATATTGGGACGAAAATAAAACTTTTAAGACAGATAACGATCTAAATAAAAAAAAGTTTTATGCCCTTGTTGAATTTCCTTATCCTTCAGGACAAGGACTTCACGTTGGCCATGCGAGACCATATACAGCACTTGATGTAGTTGCTAGAAAGAGAAGATTACAAGGAGAACAAGTCTTATTCCCAATGGGTTGGGATGCTTTTGGTCTACCAACAGAAAACTATGCAATAAAGAATAAAATTCATCCTAAAAAAGTGACTATTGACAATATTCATAACTTCAAAAGACAACTTAAATCAATAGGATTTTCTTTTGATTGGGATAGAGAAATAGATACAACAGACCCAGAGTACTACAAATGGACTCAATGGATATTTTTACAACTTTTTAAACATGGTCTAGCTTATAAACAAGAGATGCCTATTAACTGGTGTCCTTCTTGTAAAGTAGGTCTAGCAAACGAAGAAGTTGTAGGCGGCTGCTGTGAAAGATGTGGAACAGAAGTTGAAAGAAAAGTTAAATCACAATGGATGCTTAAGATAACTGATTACGCAGAAAAATTACTAGAAGGACTTGATGAAGTTGACTTCATAGAAAGAGTAAAGACTCAACAAAGAAACTGGATTGGTAAGTCAGTTGGAGCAGATGTTAAATTTAAATTAAAAGACTTAGACGAAGAGTTAGAAATCTTTACGACTAGACCTGATACTATATTTGGAGCTACCTACATGGTAATATCTCCTGAACATCCACTTATTCAAAACTATAGAGATAGAATAGAAAATATCGAGGATGTAGATAAATATATAAAAGAAGTTTCTAAAAAATCTGATTTCGAAAGAACTGAACTTTCTACAAATAAGACAGGTGTAGAATTAAAGGGAATCCATGCAATTAACCCAGCAAATGGAAAAGAAATACCTGTTTGGACATCAGACTACGTACTAATGACTTATGGAAGTGGTGCAATAATGGCGGTTCCAGCTCATGATACGAGAGACTTCGAATTTGCGACTAAGTTTGGTTTAGAAATAATCCAAGTAATAGAAAATAAAGATAGCAATGAACTACCAATGGTAGAAAAAAATAATTGCACTATCATCAATTCTGAGTTTTTAAATGGATTAAACGTAGAAGACGCAACTGAAAAGATAATTAAATTCTTAGAAGATAAAGGTATTGGTGAAAAGAAGACTAACTATAAATTGAGAGACTGGGTATTCTCAAGACAAAGATATTGGGGAGAACCAATTCCAATAATTCACTGTGATAAATGTGGTTACGTTCCAATGGACGAAAAAGATCTTCCACTAAGACTTCCAGAAGTTGATAATTACGAGCCATCTCATGATGGAGAAAGCCCACTTTCACACATGGATTCATTCGTTAATACAACTTGTCCAGTATGTGGAGGAACAGCTAAGAGAGAAACGGATACCATGCCTCAATGGGCAGGATCATCTTGGTACTTCTTAAGATATATAGATCCTCACAATCATGAAGCTCTAGCAGATCCTAAACTTTTAGAACATTTCTTGCAAGTTGACTGGTACAACGGAGGAATGGAACACACAACACTTCACTTACTATATTCAAGATTTTGGCATAGATTCTTATATGATATAGGAGTAGTTCCAACTAAAGAACCTTACAAGAAAAGAACTTCCCATGGAATGATTCTTGGATCTAACTCAGAAAAAATGTCTAAATCCAGAGGTAATGTTATAAATCCAGACGACATTGTGAATGAATATGGAGCAGACACTCTAAGAACATACGAAATGTTTATGGGAGATTTTGAAAAAGCTGCCCCATGGAGTACAAATGGAGTAAAGGGAGCTAGAAGATTCTTAGACAGAGTCTATGGATTAACTGAAATATTAAACGAAGAAGATGGATATTCAAAGAAATTAGAGTCTTCTATACACAAGACAATTAAGAAAGTTTCAGATGACTATGAAACACTTAAATTCAACACAGCAATAGCAGCTCTTATGAGTTTAGTAAATGAATTTTACGCTGAAGGAAGCGTAACTAAATTAGATTTTGAAACACTTCTTATTCTTTTAAATCCAGTTGCACCACATATAACAGAAGAACTTTATCATGAAGTTCTAGGAGGTTATCTAAATGAAGCAAACTGGTCAGAGTATGATGAAGAAATGCTAGTGGATGATGAAGTGGAAATACCAGTTCAATTCAATGGTAAAGTAAGATTTAAAATAATAGTGCCAATAGATGCTACTGAAGAAGAAGTATTTGAAAAAGCAGAATCTTGTGATGAATTTAAAAACTGGGTAGAAGATAAAAAGATAGTTAAAAAAATCTATATAAAAGGAAAAATATTAAACATAGTAATTAAATAATATTTATTAAGAGCACCCGTATGGATGCTCTTAAATTTTGCAAAAAAAAAGGCTCTAAAGATTTTATTCTTTAAAGCCTTTTTTTAATGTTTAAGTTATTAATTATAAATTTTAAATTATCTAGTTTTTTGAAACTCTATTTTATAGTCCAGACCATCGAAAAACTGCATAGCGTGTTCTAAATCATGATACTTAAAGCCTTGATCAAAGGCATCTTTTCTCTGTTTTGAAGTTCCGTGAGTGAAATTATCTGCATTTATTCTTTGCCCACTCATCTTTTGTATTCTATCATCACCAATTGATGCTGCGGCATTCATTGCTTCTTCGATATCGCCGCTTTCAAGATATCCTTTTTCTCTAATGTAGTATGCAAAAAGTCCACCGAAATAATCAGCTTGTAGTTCCATAGCTACAGAATATTTATTGTATTCTTTTTCTGAAAGTTTATTTCTCAGTGGTTGAACTTGATTAATAACATTTAATTGATTTTGAACATGGTGACCAACTTCATGAGCAAGCACATATGCAAAAGCAAAGTCACCATCTGCACCAAATGTATTCTTTAAATCATTGTAGAAAGAGACATCGATGTAAACTGTCTGATCTAGAGGGCAATAAAATGGTCCCATATTTGACTGAGCAACGCCGCATCCAGATTGAGTAGCTTGGTCGTATAAGTTCATCTTAGGTTCAGTGTAGCTTAGACCATATTCACTAAACTTTTCATGCCAAACATCTTCAGTGTCAGCAAGTACAACAGATAAGAAGTCTTCAAGCACTGCTTGTTCTTCAGTCCTTTGACCTGGACTTGTATTAACTGGAGTGTTGTCAGTAGGAAGATTTGAAATATCTCCACCAAGCAAAAAATATAATAGAAGTAGAACAACTCCACCAATTCCTCCGCCGAAGACAAGTGGTGATCTAGGGCCGCCACCTCTCTGTACATTGCTACTTTTTCTTCTGCCTTGCCATTTCATTATTAATTCCTCCTAAAATTTCTGTTATATATAATTTATCCTTAATCAAAAATAAAATCTAGTTATTAATTAAATAATATTTTTAGTAGAAGATAAGCTCTTATTTTAAAGATTTTAGTTGATACTAAAGATTTTATATGTTAAGATATTAGAGGTATTAAATGACACACATTTTCTGACGATACTCAAGTTGCCTAGATGGTCTGAGGTAGGTTGACGAAAATGGAGGAATAAAAAACGGAGGTGTAAAGATGTCAGTTATATCAATGAAAGCACTCCTAGAAGCAGGAGTACACTTTGGACATCAAACTAGAAGATGGAATCCAAAGATGTCAAGATTTATCTTTACAGAAAGAAATGGAATCTATATTATAGATCTTCAAAAAACAGTAAAGAAAATTGAAGAAGCTTACGATTTCGTAAGAGAACTATCAGAAGAAAACAAGACAATACTATTTGTAGGAACTAAGAAACAAGCACAAGATGCTATTGAAAAAGAAGCAAAAAGATGCGAAATGCCATATATCAACCAAAGATGGTTAGGTGGTCTTCTTACAAATTTCAAAACTATTAAAAAGAGAGTTGAAAGACTTCACGAACTTGAAGAAATGGAAGAAGATGGAACATTTGATGTTCTACCTAAGAAAGAAGTTATTCAACTTAGACTTGAAAGAGAAAGACTTGAAAAGTTCCTTGGTGGAATTAAACATATGGATAAACTACCAGATTGTATATTCGTAGTTGACCCTAAGAAAGAATATATCGCTGTTAAAGAAGCTGATATTCTAGGAATCCCAGTAGTAGGAATCATAGACACTAACTGCGATCCTGATGAAATTGATTACCCAATCCCAGGAAATGATGATGCAATAAGAGCGGTTAAACTAATCACTGAAACTATTGCAAATGCGGTATTAGAAGGTAAGCAAGGAACTCAATTTACTGACTTTGACGAAGAAGGTTCTCAAGAAGAACTTGAAAACGAACCAGTAGAAGAGGAAGAATAAGATAATTTGGGTTCTAAGCTTAGGACCCTTTTTTTATAGGAGGTTTTAAATGAAAATCACAGCACAAATGATCAAAGAATTAAGAGAAATTACATCAGCAGGTATGATGGATTGTAAAAAAGCGCTTGCTGAAACTGATGGAGATTTAGAAAAAGCTATAGATTTCCTTAGAGAAAAAGGACTTGCTTCTGCAGCTAAAAAATCATCTAGAATTGCAGCTGAAGGTTTAGTTGATAGTTATATTCACGGCGGAAGAATCGGAGTTCTAATTGAAGTTAACTCTGAAACTGACTTCGTATCTAAAAACGAAGAATTCAAGGCATTTGTAAGAGATATGGCTATGCAAGTAGCTGCTGCAAATCCAAAGTATGTAACTCGTGAAGAAGTACCAGCTGAACAAGTTGAACACGAAAAGAACGTTCTTAGAGAACAAGCTCTAAACGAAGGAAAACCAGAAAAAATCGTTGAAAAGATGGTTGAAGGTAGACTTGAAAAATTCTATGAAGAAATTGTTCTACTTGACCAAAAGTTTATTAAAGACGGAGACCTAAAAGTTCAAGACGTACTAACTAACTTAATCGCTAAGATTGGTGAAAATATCAAGATCAGAAGATTTGTTAGATATGAAGTTGGAGAAGGACTAGAAAAAAGAGAAGAAGACTTCGCAGAAGAAGTAGCTAAGCAAATGGGTAAATAAGATGGATAAAGCCCATAATAAATACAACAGAGTAGTTTTGAAGCTAAGCGGTGAAGCTATGGCAGGTGATGCTAAGATCGGCATAGATCCTGCCACTGTTAAATCAATCGCTTTAGAAATAAAAAGAGCTTATGAAACTGGAGTGGAAATTGGTATTGTAGTTGGGGGTGGAAATTTCTGGAGAGGCAGATCTTCAGGAGATATGGACAGAGCCACTTCTGACTATATGGGCATGCTTGGTACTGTAATGAATGCTCTTGCTCTTCAAGATATGTTAGAATCTCTAGGAGTAGATACAAGAGTTCAAACTGCAATTGAAATGAAAGAGGTTGCTGAACCATATATAAGACGTAGAGCAATTAGACATCTTGAAAAGAAAAGAGTGGTTATTTTCTCAGCAGGAATAGGTAATCCTTATTTTTCAACCGATACTACAGCGGCTCTAAGGGCTGCAGAAATTGGTGCAGAAGTAATACTTCTTGCAAAAAAAGGAGTGGACGGCATCTATGATTCTGATCCAAATATCAATCCTTCTGCTAAGAAATTTGACACGCTTACTTACCAAGAAATACTTACTAGAAGACTTACAATTATGGATAGTACTGCAACATCTCTATGCATGGACAATAATATTCCAGTAATAGTATTTGGAATAGATATAGAAAACTCAATATATGATGCTGTATCTGGAAAAACAATAGGTACCAGCGTTAATTAGGAGGTAATTATGTTTGATTATAAGCGTGAAGCTGAAGATAAAATGAAAAAATCCATTGAGGTTTTAAGAGACGATCTACTTTCTATAAGAGCAGGAAGAGCAAATCCAGCACTTTTAGATAAAATTACAGTTGAATACTATGGACAAGTGACTCCACTTAACCAAGTTGCAGGAATCTCAGCTCCTGAAGCAAGACTTCTTGTTGTACAACCATGGGATCAATCACTTATACCTGTAATAGAAAAAGAAATTTTAAAATCTGACTTAGGTCTTAATCCATCTAATGATGGAAAAGTTGTAAGACTAATAATTCCACAACTTACTGAAGAAAGAAGACGTGACCTTACAAAAGTCGTTAGAAAAAACGGAGAAGAAACTAAGGTTGCTATAAGAAATATTAGAAGAGTTGCCATTGACGAAATTAAAAAACTTGAAAAAGATAAAGAAATGTCTGAGGATGATAGAAAATTAGCCGAAGATAAGATTCAAGAATTAACAGATAAATATGTTAAAGAAGTCGATGTAGTAACAAAAGCTAAAGAAGATGAGTTAATGGAAATTTAATAAAGGCCCTGAGGGTCTTTTATTTTTTAGGAGAAATATGGAAATTGATTTAAACAATGTTCCTAAACACATCGGAATTATTATGGATGGAAATGGACGTTGGGCACAGAGTAAGAATAAAATCAGATCATTTGGTCATAAAGAAGGTGCTGAAAGGGTTATAGACATTGTAGAAGAGAGTTATCGTTTGGGAGTTAAATATCTAACTCTATATGCTTTTTCTACTGAAAATTGGAAGAGACCTGCAGATGAAGTGGGATATCTCATGACTCTTTTAAACTCTTTTATAGATAAAAAATTAAAAAGACTACATGAAAATGGTGTTAAAATAAATGTACTAGGAGAAATAGAAAGATTCGACGACAAGACTTTTAAATCTGTAAAAAAAGCTATCGATACAACAAAAGACAATAAAAAAATGGTTTTAAATATTGCTCTATCCTATGGAGGAAGAGCAGAAATTGTACGAGCTGCAAAAATAATTGCAAAAGATTTTAAAGAAGGAAGTTTAAAATTAGATGATTTAAACGAAGATAATTTTAATGATTATCTCTACACCAAAAATATACCGCCTGTAGACCTGCTAATTCGTCCTGGTGGCGAAAAGAGAATTTCTAATTTTTTACTTTACCAATTGGCATATGCTGAGTTTATTTTTGTAGATACTTTATGGCCAGATTTTAGAGAAGAGAATTTACAAGAAGCCATCTTAGAATATCAAAATAGAAATAGAAGGTACGGTGGGATATGAAAAACTTCGTAACTAGAAGTATTACAGCTGTCATAGGGATAATTTTATTATATTTCATAATTGTAAATGGTGGAATTTATCTATCTGTATCACTACTATTTTTGTCACTTGTGGGATTATATGAAATAAAAAATTGTTTTAAAAATATAAATATAAGTATCAATGCATATCTTCTCTATATTTTTACGATCATTCTATTTTTAATAAGAAGTGTAGAGAGTTTAAGCGTACTTAAAAATTTTGAGTATCTATTTATACTTATTATTATGCTTATTTCTTTTGTACTAGACTTAGATATCAATAGAAATATGGATGATAGCGTGTACACAGTTTTTTGCTACATCTACATTCCTGTGATATTTGACCTTCTTTATAAAATGGACAAAATGCACTTGGTTCTTGTGTTCATAATGGCATTTGCAACAGATACATTTGCCTACCTCGTAGGAGTAACTATGGGTAAGCACAAGTTGATACCAAGTATTTCTCCTAAAAAATCAGTAGAAGGCGCAATAGGAGGTATCTTAGGAGCTGTTATACTTGGATCTTTATGGATTAAATATAATTCAATTAATTTAGATATATTGACAATAATATTTCTTGTTTTCACCTCTATATCTTCACAACTAGGTGATTTAATAGCATCAAAGATAAAGAGAGTTTCAGGAATAAAAGATTATGGAAATATTTTTCCGGGACATGGAGGAGTGCTAGATAGATTTGACAGCATCTTAAATGTCACTGTGATTATATTTTTATTTTCAAAAGTTATGGAGGTACTATGACTACAATTTTAAGTGTAATTTTTGTCTTTCTTCTTGTAATCTTACTACATGAAGCAGGGCATTTAGTGGCGGCGAAAGCCTCTGGAATAAAAGTAAATGAATTTGCTTTTGGAATGGGTCCCAAGATTTTTGGAAAACAAAAAGGGGAAACTTTGTATTCTTTTCGTGCTCTTCCTATAGGGGGATACTGTGCAATGGAAGGTGAAGGTGAAGATTCTGAAGACCCTAGGGCATTTAATAATGTAAGTACAGGAAAAAGAATGGTTACAATACTCGCTGGAGCATTTATGAATTTTGTTCTAGCTATAGTTGCTTTTTCTATAATTGCAGGTGTTAATGGTGTCGCAACTACGACAATCGGTGAAATTGTACCTGGAAGTCCAGCAGAAGAGATGGGATTTGTACCAGGGGATAAGATCGTTGTAATCGATCATACAGAAATCAAAGAATTTGCAGATATTCCTAAGACCATTGCTGCTTCTGAAAAAGATACAGTCAGGGTTTATGCTGTTAGAAATGGCATTCTTTATGCCCAAAATGTTAAAGTTGTTGAAAAAGATGGTCAAAAGATGATCGGCATTAAACCTATGCTAAATAAAGGAGCCACATATTCAATTAGATATGGTTTTAAACAAACGGGAAATGTGATTAAGGAAGTATTCCAAGTTTTAGGAATGTTATTCACTGGTAAATTAGCATTATCAAAACTTTCGGGGCCAGTTGGTGTCATAAAAGTGATTGGACAGTCTGCAAAATTTGGATTTTTAAATGTCCTTGCAATTCTTGGGCTTATTTCGGCAAACTTAGGTGTTGTAAATTTACTTCCGATACCAGCCCTTGATGGTGGGAGATTTGTTATGCTTTTAATAGAAAAATTAAGAGGAAAGCCTTTAAGCGAAAAGGTAGAGTACTATATAAACCTAGTTGGATTTATATTCGTATTCTCAATTATGATTTATGTAACTATATTTGGAGATCTTAGAAGATGATCAATAGAAGAAATACCAGGGTTATAGATGTTGGTGGAGTTAAAATTGGAAATCCTAATCCGATTTCGATTCAGTCCATGACAAATACTATAACCTGTGATGTAGAAAATACTGTAGCACAGATAAAAAGATTGGAAAATGCTGGCTGCGACATTATTAGATTTGCAGTCAATGATTTCGAAGATGCAGAAGCAATTCCAAAAATTAAAGAAAAAATAAATATTCCAACCATTGCTGATATTCAGTACGATTATAAATTAGCGGTTGAAGCTGCCAAGTATGGAGTAGATGGTCTTAGGATAAACCCGGGAAACATCGGTGAAAGATGGAAGGTTAAAGAAGTTGTAGAATCGGCTAAAGATAAAGGAATATCCATAAGAGTCGGCGTTAACTCAGGTTCAATTAGCCAGGAAATTTTAGATAAATTTTCTGGAGTAAATGTGGACAGTCTTGTAGAGTCAGCTTTAAGTGAAGTAAACTATCTAGAATCACTTGGATTCAAAGATATAAAAGTTTCTCTGAAGGCATCAGATCCACTTTTAAATATAAGAGCTTATGAAAAGTTTGCAAGTCTAACTGACTATCCACTTCATCTAGGAGTTACTGAAGCTGGACCTCCTAAAATCGGTGCAATAAAATCAGCTATAGGGATCGGATCACTACTTCAAGAAGGAATTGGAGACACCATTAGGGTTTCACTTACATCAGATCCAGTAGAAGAGATTTATGTTGCAAAAGAAATTTTAAAATCTCTTGGTCTTAAAAGAGACGGTATAGAAATAATAAGCTGTCCTACTTGCTCTAGAACTAAGATAGATTTAATATCTCTTGTGGATGAAGTAGAAAAGAAACTTAATTCAAAAGATTTAAATATAAAGATAGCCCTTATGGGTTGTAGAGTAAATGGTCCTGGTGAAGCCAGAGAAGCTGATATAGGCATAGCTGGTGGAGACGGGCGAGGTGTTATTTTTAAACACGGAGAGATCGTAAAGTCTGTAGATGAAAAAGATCTAGTAGATGAACTTATTAAAGAAATAGAAAATTTAAGGTGAGCTATGTTTGATTTTGATAAATTTTCAAGTATATTGGGAATTGAAAACGAAGAGGTAAACTTAAATATTGTGGATATTAACTTTGATGAGGAAAGCTTAAAACTGAATGTAGTTATGAGTGCAAACCATCCTGTTGAGGATGGTTTTATTAATACCATCGAAGAAAAAATACTTGATTATATTCCGGAAATATACCTTGATTTTAAAATTATTTATGAAGAAATAGATCCTATTGATCTTGCAAAAGAAACTATTTTATTGAATTCACCTTCTTGTAACTGTTGGCTAAGTGAAGATCTTTTTAGAATAGATGAAGACAAAGGATATTTAATTTTAAACGTTCCAGATAAAACCTGTTATAATTTAATGAATTCAAATAAGATGAAATCTAGCCTAGATTCTGTCTTGGACAATCACAATCTAAACTTTGTCATTGAAAAAGATTTTGATGAAGATGAAGCAGATGATTATATGGGTACTCTTAAGGATTTAGAAAAAGAAGTACTTGAGACTACTGTTGTTAAACAAGAAGTTAAAAATAAACCTCAACCGTTAGAATTTGGAAAGAAAAGATATATAAATAGAAAGTTCAAAGGGGATGAGATTTCTATTGCAGAAGTATCTACTGATTTTCAATATGTAATCTTAACGGGAACTATATTTAAAATTGAAGTTAAAGAGCTTAGGACTGGCAATAGAATAATACTAGTTAAGATAACTGACTATACATCTTCAATAGTTTTAAAGAAATTTATGACTGAGGAAGAAGTTTCTGAATTTATGGATGAATACAGAGTAGGAACTAAAATAAGAGTCTCAGGCAAAGTAGAGTACGACAATTTTATGTCAATGGTAGTCATAAGTTTTAATGCAATAGAAAAAATAGAAGAGGAAAAAGTAGTAGAGAACTCAGAAAGACATAGAGTTGAACTTAGACTTCACACAAAGATGTCAACCATGAGTGGGATTACCGAATACGAAGAGTTTGCAAAATATGCAAAGGACTTGGGGCTTACAGCTCTAGCAATTACAGATATTACCGATGTGCAGGGATTTACAAATGCTATGGACGCGTCAAAGTCTCTTGGAATAAAAGCTATTTATGGCCTTGACATGAGAATGGTTGACGACAAAATGGGAATCGTGGAAAATTTCGAAGGAAAAGATTACAATGGAAAGTTCGTAGTCTTTGATATAGAAACGACAGGTCTTTCTCCAGCGAATGACATGATAACAGAAATAGGTGCTGTAAAGATTGAAAATGGAGTAATAGTTGATAGATTTTCAAGATTTGTAAATCCTATGAGAAATATTCCCGAAAAAGTTGTAGAACTTACTAGAATTACCAATGAAATGGTGGCAAATGAACCTCCAATTGAAGTAGTTATAAAAGATTTTGTCGAATTCATAGGGAATGCAACATTGGTTGCTCATAATGCTGAGTTCGATACCGCATTTATAAGAAGAGACTTGGCTAAAGTAGGAATAAGATTTGACTATCCTGTACTAGACACCCTCTATCTTGCTAGGGCAACTCTAAATGAACTTAAGAGATTTAATCTATCTGCCATTTCTAAAAAGCTTGGAGTTACTTTAGAAGGAGCCCACAGAGCTGTAAACGATGCTGAAGCTACTGCTGAAGCTTTTATAAAGATGATGAAGATTGGGGGATCACCAAAGTCTTTTGAAGAAATAAATAATCTTTTTGAAAAGATTGATAAATCAGTTTTATTTTCAAAGGATGCAACTGCAATTGTAAAAACTCAAGCAGGTTTAAAAAATCTCTACAAGCTCGTATCTCTATCTCATATGATGTACTACAATGTGGAAGCCAAATTGCCTAAGAGTGTCTTCGATAAATATAGAGAGGGATTGCTTTTAGGATCTGGAACATCAAAGGGTGAGCTTTGGAATGCGATATACTTCGGCAAACCTCATGAAAAACTATTAGAGATAGCCTCTTACTATGACTATTTAGAAATTCAACCGATTGGAAATAATCTAAATTACGTTGTAGCAGAGAAAGTTGATGGGAAGGAAGCTTTAATAGACATAAATAAAAAAATATTGGAGCTTGGAGATGAGCTTAATATACCTGTAGTTGCTACTGGTGATGTTTACTATCTATATCCTCATCAAGATCTTCCAAGAAGAATAGTTTTAAGTGGTGTTAATGGTCCTTTAAATCCAGAAGTGAAGATACCAAATACGCTTTACTTTAAAAACACAGATCAAATGTTAGAAGAATTTAGTTATCTTGAAGATAGATGTGAAGAAGTTGTAATAGATAATTCTAATAAGATAGCAGATATGGTTGAAGATATAAAGCCTCTTCCTGATGGAACATTTCCACCTTATATAGAAGGCTCTGAAGAGATGCTTAGGAAGATAACTTACGAAAAGGCTCACAGCATTTACGGAGAAGAACTTCCTGAAATTGTAGAAAAAAGACTTGAAAGAGAGCTTAGTTCAATAATAGGAAATGGATACGCAGTTCTATATATAATTGCAGAAAAGCTTGTAAAAAAATCTAATGATGATGGATATTTGGTAGGATCAAGAGGATCTGTAGGAAGCTCTTTTGCAGCTACAATGGCTGGTATAACAGAAGTTAATCCACTTCCGCCTCATTATGTATGTCCAAAATGTAAATACTCTGAATTTGTAGATGAAAAATTGGTTGGTTCAGGAGTGGACTTGGAAAGAAAGAATTGCCCTCATTGCGGAACAGAACTTAACCGTGACGGACACAATATTCCATTCGAAGTATTCTTGGGATTTGAAGGAGACAAAGAACCTGATATAGATCTAAACTTCGCAGGAGAATATCAACCAGTGGCTCATAAGTATACAGAAGAACTATTCGGCGAAGGATATGTATTTAGAGCAGGAACAATAGGAACTGTAGCAGAAAACACTGCATATAGAATAGTAAAAAATTATTATAAAGACGAAATTATACCACCTGTTGAAATCGACAGACTAGCAAAGGAAATCACAGGTGTTAAGAGGACATCAGGACAACATCCAGGTGGGGTTATGATAGTTCCAAAAACATCTAGCATCTATGATTTTTCTCCGATTCAATATCCAGCGGATAAAAAATCTTCTGGAGTTATAACCACGCACTTTGATTATAACTTTCTACATGGAAAGATTTTAAAACTAGATATACTAGGTCACGATGGACCGACAATTATAAAAATGCTAGAAGATTTAACAGGGCTAAAATCAGAAGATATCTATCTCGATGACAAGAGAACTATGAGTTTATTTAACAGCTCAGAAGAATTAAAAATGAATCCTGAAATTTACGAATGCGACACAGGTACATTAGGGATACCAGAGTTTGGAACAGACTTTGTAAAGAGGATGCTCATTAAAACAAAGCCTTCTACATTTTCAGAGCTTGTACAGATATCAGGTCTATCTCATGGAACTGATGTATGGACAAATAATGCTGAGGATTTAGTTGATCAAGGTCTTGCAAAATTACAAGATGTAATTTCAACAAGAGAAGATATAATGGTTTATCTAATACAGGCTGGCGCAGAAAATAAAATGGCGTTCTTTACTATGGAAAAAGTTAGAAAAGGAAAAGGTCTAACAGATGAACAAAGAGCGATAATGGAAAAACTTCCACTGCCAAGTTGGTATATAGGAGCATGTGAAAAGATAAAGTACATGTTCCCAAAAGCACACGCAGTAGCCTATGTAATGCTTTCTTTTAGAGTTGCATATTATAAATTAAATTATCCAAAGGAATATTACGCAACATACTTTACAAATAAACTTACAGACTTTGACTTGGAAACAATATCTAAAGGTGTTTCTGCTATGAAGGAAAAACTAAATGAGCTTCTTCAAATAAAAAATCCATCCCAAAAGGAAAAGGGACAGAGAAACACATTAGAGATGGCACTAGAAATGTATTCACGAGGAATTGAATTTAAATTTATAGACATTTATAAGTCTCAAGCAAAGAAATTTATAATAGATGAAGGCGGAATTAGAATTCCATTTATGGCAGTGCCGGGACTAGGGGAAGCAATAGCAAATAGCATTGTAGAAAATTCGAAAGAGAACAAATATATTTCAGTTGAAGATTTTATAAATAAGACTGGAGCTACGAAATCTATAGTAGAAATGCTAAGAGATAATAATTGTTTCGAAGGAATGCAAGAGAACAATCAACTGTCACTTTTTAACTTTTAAACCTTGAAATTTACAGAAAATTTGATATAATAGTAATGATGATAGAAAGTAACTAAGGAGTGGGTTTCCCACTCCGTATTTTTTACTTAAAAAAGGGGTGTAAAATGGCATCGACTAAAGAAATATTAAGTAAATTAAATGAAATATCTACGGGAGTAGCTGAAAAATTAGGCTATGAAATTGTAGAAGTAGCATACAAAAAAGCAACTCCACACTCATTAGTGTCAATATTTATATTTAAAGAAGAAGGCATATCGCTAGATGACTGTGACACCATTAGTAGAGCGATTGAAGAAGAGTTAGATAAAGAAGATTTGATTGAAGAAAGCTACTATTTAGAAGTTTCTTCACCAGGATTGGATAGACCGATAAAAACTCAGGATGACTTAAGGAGAAATAAGGGTAAATTAGTAGAGGCTAAACTATTTGCACCGATAGATGGGAACAAAATTTATGAAGGCGTAATAGTTTCCTATACAAAGGATACCGTAACATTAGAAGATGAGGATAAGAAAATAGAGTTACCTCTAAAATCTATCTCAAAAATGAGTCAAAAAATTGTGTTCTAGGGGGACGTATGAACGAAGAATTTATATTAGCGCTTAATCAATTAGAGAGTGAAAAAGGAATAAAAAAAGATATTGTCTTTGAAGCACTAGAAGCTGCTCTAATATCAAGCTATAAAAAGAATTTTGGAATGTCGAATCAAAACATTGTAGTAGACATAAATAAAGAAAATGGAAATATAAAAATCTTTAAAGAACTGATCGTAGTGGATGAAGTAGACGATGAAGAAACACAGATTTCACTAAAAGATTCAGAAGAAATAAGCAACAAGTACAGCATAGGAAGTGTTGTAAGAATTGAAATAGATCCAATGGAATTTGGAAGGATAGCAGCACAAACAGCAAAACAAGTAGTAATACAAAAGATCAAAGATGCTGAAAAAGATATTATCTATGATGAATTTATAGATAGAGAAGGAGAGCTTATCACCGGTCAGGTTCAAAGATCATCAAGAGGATATGTATATATAGATCTTGGAAAATCAGATGGAATTCTTCCTCCAAATGAACAGATAAAGGGTGAAGATTATTCCCACGGAAATAGATATAAAATGGTAATACTAGAGGTTAAGAAAACACCAAAGGGACCACAGATAATACTTTCAAGATCACATCCAAGTCTAATCAAGAGACTATTTGAACTTGAAGTACCAGAAATTCATGACGGAATAGTAGAAGTATTTAGTATCAGTCGTGAAGCAGGATCAAGGACTAAGATAGCGGTATTTTCAAAATCAGAAGATGTAGATCCTTTAGGAGCATGTGTAGGATTTAAAGGAGCAAGGGTAAAAGCAATCCTTGATAGTATTGGAGAAGAAAAAATAGACATAATAATTTGGGATAAAGAAATAGACCATTTTATTGCCAATGCTCTAAGTCCATCAAACGTAGAAAAAGTATTTATCGACGATAACAATAAGCAAGCCTTGGTAGTAGTTCCAGATTATCAGCTTTCACTAGCAATAGGTAAAGAAGGACAAAACGTAAGACTTGCAGCAAAACTTACGAATTGGAAGATAGATATTAAATCAGTTACTCAATTTGAAGAATATTTAGAAGAAGAAAATATTACTGAGGAAGATCTATACGCTAGTCTTGGATACGAAGAAGATGATGAATCTGAAGCAGAAACTGAATCTGAAGAAGAAAATTCAGAAATAGAGCTTGATGATTATACAGAAGAAAACGTAGAAGAAGTGGAAGAAACTGAAGAAGATTCAGAAAATATAGATTTAGAACAAGAAGAATAACTGGGAGAAATTCAAAACTTGAAATGAAAAAGACAAGAAAAATTCCACAGCGAAAATGTATCGGATGTGGAGAGCAAAAATCCAAATTTGATTTGATAAGAGTTGTAAAGACTAAAGATAATCAAGTTTTTATAGATAGAACGGGAAAACTAAATGGCAGAGGTGCTTATTTGTGCGATGATTTAAATTGTTTGGAAAAAGCAATTAAAACAAAAGCTTTGAACAGATCATTTGAAATGGAGATTGACGATAAAACATATGAAAATCTAAAAGAAGAAATCCATAAATAACACCTGAATCGGAGGTGTAACATGCAAAACAAAAGAGTACATGCATTGGCAAAAGAATTGAATGTAACAAGCAAGGAACTAATCGAAAGAATAAATAGCTTAAACATTGAAGTCAAAAACCATATGTCGACACTAAATGCAGAAGAAGAAAGAAAAGTAGTAAATTCTTATAAGAAAACAACTACACCAAATAAATCAGATAATAAGAAAAGTAATAAGCCAAATAAAAAAAATAATAATAATAAAGAAGGTAGTACTATAGAGAATAAAGACAGAAAAGAATCTCAGTCTAAGCCAACAAAGGATAATAACAAGAGATTTGATAATAAAAAAACTGATTTCCAAAACACAGATGGAAAGAAAAGATTTAAAAAGAAACCATTTGAAAGAAAAGATTCAGAAGGTCAAAAAGACAATAATAGATATCCAGGTAAGAACAAAGACAAATCACAAAACTTCAGAAAACCAAAAGATTCAGATAGAGAAAATTTTGGAAAAGATCAAGTGGAAGATAGACCACATAACAAGAAAAAAAGATCTAGATCTTTTAACAAAATGAATGAAGTAATTACTGAAAAAGAAGTAAATCAACAAGAATATAAAAAGAAAAAATCTAAAAACAATCATAATAAAAAAAGTAAACAAGATATTTTAGAGCTTAGAGAACAATATGCAAAGAGAGATTTGACTAAAAAAGCTCCTAAGAAGAGAGTTAAGAAGACTGTTAAGAAAGAAGAAGTGGAAGAAAATAAAGTAGCTAAGATTTCACCACCACTAGCAGTTAAAGATTTTGCTGAAGCTATAGATGTGCCAGTATCTCAAGTAATTACAAAGTTAATTGGTCTTGGAGTAATGGCATCTCAAAATGAGCCTATAGATAAAGATGTTTGCGAAATTCTTGCAGATGAATTAAGTGTAGAGATTGAATTTGCAAGTCCTGAAGAAAAAGTCTCAATCGAAGAAGAATTTGGACTAGATTTTGAAGATAAGGAACAAAATTTAAAACCAAGACCACCAGTAGTAACTGTAATGGGTCACGTAGACCACGGTAAAACCTCTATCCTAGACTCAATTAAAAAATCTCATGTAACTTCAACGGAAGCTGGGGGAATTACACAACATATAGGGGCTTATACAGTTAATTTAAATGGAAAGAAAATCACGTTCTTAGATACACCAGGTCACGAAGCCTTTACTTCTATGAGACTTAGAGGGGCACAAATCACAGACGTGGCAATACTTGTAGTTGCTGCAGATGATGGGGTAATGCCACAGACAATTGAAGCGATATCCCACGCTAGAAGTGCAGAAGTGCCTATAATCGTAGCAATAAATAAAATAGATAAAGAAGCAGCTAATGTAGATAGAGTTAAACAAGAACTTTCTGAACAAGGACTTATGCCTGAAGACTGGGGTGGAGACACCATCATGGTTCCTGTAAGTGCTCACACAAAACAAGGTATTGATGACTTATTAGAAATGATACTTCTTGTAGCAGAAATGAGAGAGCTTAGAGCAAATCCACAAAGACATGCGATTGGTACAGTTATAGAAGCTAAGCTTGACAAAGGTAAGGGACCTATGGCAACAGTACTAGTTCAAAATGGAACCTTAAGATCTTCAGACTTTGTAGTAAGTGGAGTTGCATCAGGAAGAATAAGAGCAATGACCGATGACAAGGGCAAGAACATTAAAAAGGCAGGACCTTCAATGCCTGCAGTTATTCTTGGTCTATCAGAAGTTCCAAATGCGGGAGATTCTATCTATGCAGTAGAAGATGAAAAAACTGCAAAGACCATAGCAGATAAAAACAGAGAAATAGTAAGAGAAAATAGATTAAATGCAACAAACAAGGTTTCTCTATCCAATTTATTTGAAAAAATGAAAGAAGGAGAAAAGAAACAACTAGATTTAATCATAAAAGGTGATGTAAAAGGGTCAGTAGAAGCACTTACTCAATCATTACTAAAAATAGAAAATGAAGAAGTGAACATCTCAATAATTCACTCTGCAGTTGGTGGGATTAGTGAATCTGACGTTTCTTTAGCATCAGCTTCAAATGCTATTGTAATAGGATTTAATGTTCGACCAAATATTAACGCAATTGATCTTGCAAAAGAATTAGAAGTAGATATAAGAACTTACAGAGTAATCTATGATGCGATAGATGATATAGAAAAAGCTGCTATAGGTATGCTTGATCCAGAATTTGAAGAAGAAGTTCAAGGAAGATGCGAAGTTAGACAGACATTTAAACTTCCAAACAACTCAATAGTAGCTGGAGTTTTCGTAGTTAGTGGTAAAATTCCAAGAAGATCACAAGTTAGAATTCTTAGAAATGACACTGTAATCCACGAAGGTGAAATAGCATCTCTAAAGAGATTTAAAGATGACGTAAGAGAACTAAATAATGGCTATGAAGGTGGAATCACCATAGAAAATTTTAACGACATAAAAGAAGGTGACTTCATCGAGTCATTTATTATGAAGGAAATCAAAAGGGTATGAGAGAAAAAAGAGTGCAAAGAATTGGCGAGGAACTAAGAAGAGTTATCTCTGATATCATAAGATCAAAGATTAAAGATCCTAGAATACCAGAGATAATAAGCGTCACCAATGTAATAGTGACAAATGATTTGTCATTTGCGAAAATATTTGTTGAAATAATGGGTACCAAAGAAGAGCAAGAAGAGGCGCTTGAGGGACTTAACTCAGCTAAAGGATTTATAAAGAAAGAAATCTCGACAGAGGTGAAACTTCGTCAAATGCCAGAGCTCATTTTTATACTTGACGAAACCCTAGATATAAATCAAAAAATGGAAGAACTGATTGAAGAGGTCAAACATGGAAATGATAAAATTTCATGAGATGATTGAAGAGGCAAGTAATATTGCCCTTGCTTCACATCTAAATCCAGATGGAGATAATCTTGGATCTCTAAGCGCTCTTTCTAAGTATTTAAAGAAGTTAAATAAAGAAGTTTATACTATTTTCGACGATGTAATGATAGATGACTTTAAATTTTTATTTAATGGAATAGAAACTATTAAATCTAGCGAGTTAAAAAATGTTGATTTATTTATAACTCTTGACAGCGCAGATTTAAATAGAATTGGAAAGGACGCCAAAGATCTATATAATAATAGCAAAAAGACCATCTGCATAGACCATCATCACACAAATGATGGATATGCAGATTTTAATGTCATAGAAAAAAATGCGAGTAGCACCTGTGAAGTCTTATTTAAACTTTTGAAAAAAGAAATTATTGATGAAGAAATAGCTACATCCATATTAACTGGAATAAGTACAGACACTGGAAGCTTTAAATATGAAAACACAAGCGGCGATACTCACAGAATTGCAGCTGAACTTTTAGATTTGGGAGCTAAAAATTTAGATATAACAGTAAACGTATATCAATCAAATCCAAAATCTAAAATTATGCTATTAAATGAGGCGCTAAGTAGGCTTGAATTTTATTCAGAAGGTAAAATAGCTTTTATAGCTCTACCTAAAGAAATATCTCTTAACAAAGATTATAAAAAATCTGATAGTGAAGGGATAGTTGAATACATTCGAGATATTGAAGGTGTGGAAATCGCAATATTTTTAAAAGAAAAAGAAGATGAAATAAGAGTTTCATTTAGAGCAAAATCCTATGCGGATGTAAGCAAAATCGCGTCTAAATTTGGTGGTGGAGGTCATGTCATGGCTGCCGGAGCAACATATCACGGAGAACTTAGAATAGCGAAAGAAGAGATTCTAAATGAAGCAATAAAGGAGATTAAATGCAAGGAATCCTAGTAGTTAACAAGAGACAAGGAATAACATCTCACGATTGTATCTATATTTTAAGAGATCTTTTAGAAATTAAAAAGATCGGTCACACAGGAACACTAGATCCAATGGCGACGGGAGTTTTGCCTATGACCATTGGAAAAGCTACAAGGGTATCATCATTTATTCAAAATTCAGAAAAAGAATATATTGCAACTATAGAGTTTGGCATAGAAACGGACACAGAAGACATAACGGGAAATATTATAGAAAGATCTGATAAAATTCCTACAGAGAAAGAAGTTTTAGATATACTTCCTAAGTTCACAGGAAGGATAGAGCAGATCCCACCAATGTATTCTGCAGTCCGAGTGGATGGAAGAAAACTTTACAAGATAGCCAGAGAAGGAAAGGTTGTAGATAGACCAAAAAGAGAAATCCACGTAGAGAGCTTAAAACTTCTGGACTCCAATCCATTTACTTTAAAGATAAAATGTAGTTCTGGAACATACGTAAGAACTCTTATTTCAGATATTGGAAAAGAACTTGGAACTTTTGCAACAATGACTTCTCTTATAAGGACAAAGGTTGGTCCTTTCTCTGTAGAAAATGCAATTAAAATAGATGATCTGGAAAGTATGACAAAAGAAGAAATAGAGGAAAAACTCTATCCTACAGACTTTGCTTTAAGAAATATACCTAAGTACAATGTACCAAAAAGTTTTTTTGAAAGACTTATAAATGGTGTTAAATTTTACGACAATAGGATAAATGATGGAAAGTATTCAATTTATTGCCTGGATGAATTTATAGGTATAGGAGAGTTTGTAGATGGAAGGTTAAAAATAAAGGTGCTTAGATGAAGGTAATCAACATAGATTTAGATTATTTAGGAAGAGATGAGATAGTAATCGCCCTAGGTAATTTTGACGGAGTACATTTAGGTCATAGACTTCTTATGAAAAAAGCGATAGAAACTGCAAAGAGATTAGATGCAAAGTCTTGTGTGCTCTTATTTAATGAACACACAACAGCTACACTCTTTGATAAAAAGAAGAAAGAGCTAACATCAAATGAAGCAAAACTCATGTATTTAAAGAAAATCGGGATAGATATAGTCTATATGATAGATTTCAATGAAGAATTCATGAAGATGTCACCAGAAGTTTTCGTAAAAAATTTCCTTGTAAAAAATTTAAATGCAAAGGGAGTAGTCGTTGGATATGACTACAGATTTGGATTCAAAGCCATGGGTGAGGTAGAGACTTTAAGAGAGTTTTGCAAAACAGAAAACTTGAGCCTAGATGTAATTGATGCTTATAAAATTGATGGAGAAGTAGTAAGCTCAACAAGAATAAGAGAAGCCATTTCTGATGGAAGATTAGAAGAAGCAAATAAACTTTTGGGACACACTTACTTTATAAAAGGTGTGGTTGATCATGGCAAGAAACTTGGAACTAAAATGGGTTATCCAACTGCTAATATAATTACAAAAGAAGAGATGCAACTACCAGGAGATGGAGTCTATGATACTAGAATAAAAGTTGAAGGTGATGAAACACTTTATAAAGCAGCTACTTCCATAGGAAACAATCCTACATTTTCAGGTGAGAGTTTAAAAATAGAAGCAAATATTCTGGACTTTAAAGAAGATATATATGGAAAAAAAGTATATCTATATTTCATTAAAAAATTAAGACCGATGGTAGTATTTGATTCTGTAGAAGAATTATTCGATAGAATCGCCAAAGATGTGGAAGAAGTTAGGAAAAGTAAATAGACAAGTATATTTTTATATGTTATAATAAACGAGTACCATTTCAAGGAGTGAAGCGACCTCGGCACATTTCTTTGATATTGGCTCATTAAAAATTTGGAGGTAAAAATGATTTCAAAAGAAAAGAAAACACAAATAATTGATGAATTTAAGATCCACGATAAAGATACAGGATCAACAGAAGTACAAATAGCTGTTCTTACAGCAAGAATTAATGAATTAAACGAACATTTAAAGGTTCATAAGAAGGACCATCATTCAAGAAGAGGACTTCTTAAGATGGTAGGTAGAAGAAGAAACCTTCTAAGATACCTTAAGAAAAAAGATATTGAAAAATATCGTGAACTAATAGAAAAATTAGGAATAAGAGGTTAATAAGCGGGGTATATCCCGCTTTATTTTTTTAATAGGAGGTACGATGGAGAAAGTATTTAAAAGAGAGATTGCTGGACGTGAAATGAAAGTAACCATTGGGAAAGTTGCAGAACAAGCCAATGGAGCAGCATTAGTTGAATATGGAGATACGGTTGTACTTGTAACAGCGACAGCATCTACTAAACCTAGAGAGGGAATAGATTTCTTTCCTCTAAGCGTTGATTACGAAGAAAAGATGTATGCAGTTGGCAAAATTCCTGGAGGTTTTATAAAGAGAGAAGGAAGACCAAGTGAAAAGGCAATTTTAACTGCAAGACTTATAGATAGACCACTAAGACCACTTTTCCCCGAAGGATATAGAAATGATGTGCAAATTGTAGCTACAGCACTATCGGTAGATCAAGATAATCAACCTGATATTGTAGCTATGGTTGGATCATCTATAGCTTTATCAATTTCAGACATACCTTTTGATGGACCTACAGGATCTGTTTTTGTTGGAATGGTAGATGGAGAATATATTATCAACCCTAACGAAGAACAAACAGCTAAATCCAAGATTTCACTTACATTAGCTGGTACAAAATCTGCTATTATGATGGTAGAAGCAGGAGCACAAATAGTTACGGAAGAAGAGATGCTTGGAGCAATCTTAAAAGGTCATGAAGAAATTAAAAACATTTGTGATTTCATAGAAGAAATACAAAGAGAAGTTGGAAAAGAAAAAGCAGAATATGAAGTCTTCAAACCAAATGAAGAAATAAAAGAAAAAGTAATTACATTTGGAAAAGACCTTCTAATAGATGCTATAAATCAAGAAGACAAGGTAGTAAGAGAAGAAAAATTCGAAGCAGCAAAAGATAAAATCTATGAACATTTTACAGAAGAACTAGAAGAATTTGGAAAAGACATAGACGCTGCAATAGAATCCATAGAAGTTGAAGAAATAAGAAGAGCAATAATAGAAGAAGAAAAAAGACCAGATGGAAGAGCATTGGATGAAATTAGACCTCTATCTTCTGAAGTTGGACTTTTTAGAAGAACTCATGGTTCAGGACTATTCACAAGAGGTCAAACACAAGTCCTTTCTATAACAACTCTTGCAGGATTATCAGAAGTTCAAGTAATAGACGGATTGGGAGATGACACTCCAAAGAGATATATACATCACTACAACTTCCCACCATATAGCGTTGGAGATACAAGACCTATGAGAGGACCTGGAAGACGTGAAATCGGACATGGTGCATTAGCAGAAAGAGCACTTATACCAGTACTACCTAGTGAAGAAGAATTTCCTTATGCAATAAGAGTTGTATCAGAAGTACTAAGCTCAAACGGATCATCTTCACAAGCTTCTGTGTGTGGATCTACACTTTCACTAATGGATGCAGGTGTTCCTATTAAGGCACCAGTAGCAGGTATTGCTATGGGACTTATAGAAGAACATGGAAAAATAAAAATTCTAACAGATATTCAAGGATTGGAAGACCATTTTGGAGATATGGACTTCAAAGTTGCAGGAACTAGAGAAGGTATAACTGCAATTCAAATGGACATAAAAGTTGAAGGAATTAAGAGAGAGATCCTTGAAGAGGCTCTTGAAAAAGCAAGAATTGCAAGATTACACATTCTTGATAATATTAAAGCTACAATAGATAAACCAAGAGAAAATCTATCACCATTTGCTCCAATTATATACATTATATTAATTGATCCAGAAAAGATCGGTGAAGTAATAGGAAGCGGTGGAAAGGTTATTAATAAAATAATCGAGCAAACAGGCGTTAAGATAGATATTGATGATGATGGTAAAGTATCTGTAATTTCAAATGATCATGAAAAAGCTAAGGAAGCCATAGATATTATCGAAGGAATAGTTAAAGAAGTTGAAGTTGGAGACATCTACAATGGAAAAGTAAAAAAACTTATGAAGTTTGGAGCTTTTGTAGAACTTAAAAAAGGAACTGAAGGACTTCTACACATTTCAGAAATTGACCATAAGAGAACTGAAAAAGTTGAAGATGAATTAAAAGTTGGAGACAGTGTAGTAGTAAAAGTAATAGAAGTAGATGATCAAGGAAAGATATCACTTTCTAGAAAGGCATTACTTCCAAAACCAGAAAAAGATGAAAACTAGAATGTAATAAAAAATAATAACATGGACTTAAGTTCATGTTTTTTTTAGGAGAAATATGAAACTAAAAATTATAAATAAAAGCAAAAACGAAAATCCGTCTTATGCTACACATGGTTCATCAGGTATGGATCTTCGCGCAAACCTTGATGAAGATTTAATAATTAAATCAGGAGAGATAGAACTAGTACCAACGGGAATTTTTATAGAAATACCTGAAGGCTATGAAGGACAGGTAAGAGCAAGATCAGGCCTTGCTCTAAAATATGGAATATCTCTTCCAAATGGCATTGGGACAATTGACTCTGATTATAGAGGGGAATTAAAAGTAATTTTGATTAACCACGGTAAAGAAGATTTTGTAATCAAAAATGGAGATAGGATTGCTCAAATCGTATTTATAAAGTATGAAAAAGCAGAACTTGAAATTGTAGATAGTTTAGAAAGCACAGATAGATCTTCTGGAGGATTTGGTTCCACTGGAGTTTAAAATTTAAATAATTAATATTTCAAAATTTCTAAAGCACATTAAACTCATTTGTTTATGTGCTTTTTTTATTTTTATAATTTATGGAGTGCATGTTAAATAGATATGTACATATTAATAAATAGAGTAGAACTTATATTCTTTTTATAAGAAAAACATATCACAAATATGTTATAATTTACTTGAGGTGTAATTTTGAAAAAGAGAAGAACAAAAACTAAAACAAAACAAAATTCAATAAGACCAGAAGTAATTGGAGGAGTGCTTATACTTATAGGACTAATCTCATTTATTAGCATTTTCTCTGACAAAATGGGTTTTGTTGGTAATTTTTTATATAAATTAAATACGAATTTAGCAGGAAGAGCAAACTTAGTGGTACCTCTTATAGTCATGTTTCTAGGAACGAGCTTAAGCATCAAGTCTCTTAGAAAGAATTTTGTAAAACATTTGGTATGCTCTCTTATTTTGTTTGTGTGTTTAATTATTCTACTCGATACTGATAAGGGTGGAGACTATACACTTATCGAGAGAATTCACTTCTCAAAAGAATATGCAACGGTAGGTAAAGGTGGAGGAGTCATAGGAGCTTCACTTGGATTTTTCCTATATAAAGCATTGGGAGTTGTAGGCACATCAATAATAATTGGAGTGTTGGCTGTAGGAACTATTCTTTATTTAATTCAGTTCGATCCTCAAAAAGCAAAGGAATCACTATCTAACATGTCTCTTAAAATTAACGAGAATATAAATACTTTTAAAGAAAATATTGAGAAGAGAAAAGAAGAACGAGAATTAGAAAAACTTGAAAAGAATAAAGATGATAACAAAGATAACAAATCTAAGAAAAAGATTAGGAAACTAAAAAAAGAATCAAAAGATACAAAAGAACCTTCACTCGAGGTAATAGAACATGAAAGTGAACCTGATGATGAATTAGTTATAAATGAATACGACAAATATTTAGAAGAAACTAAGACAATAGATAGAGAAGAAATAAAAGAAGACTTTATAGAAGAAGACGATAAAAAAACTGAAGTAGAAGCCACAAAAGAAATTCAAACTACAAAAGATATTAAAAAAACTATAAAAGATATTGAAGAAGATGTAAAAGAAGAAGAAGAATTAAGCAAGGACATTGAAAAATCCATGGAGGAAAATTATATTTATACAGCTCCTCCAATAGAACTTCTTGATAGTATAGAAAATGAACGTGGCGACAATAGTGAGATTCTAAAAAACAAGAAAATTATAGAAGAAACTATGGAAAACTTCGGGATTGAATCTAAAATCGTCGCAATAAATAAAGGGCCAGTTATAACTTCTTATGAATTGGAACCATCTCCTGGAGTGAGACTTTCCAAAATAGTTTCTCTATCTGATAACTTAGCGCTATCCCTAGCAAGCTCTGACATTAGAATAGAGGCACCTATACCAGGAAAATCAGTTGTAGGTATAGAAGTTCCAAACAAGACAAAAGCCGCTGTAACCGTAAGAGAACTAATAGAATCAGATGAGTTTAAAAATCTAAATTCACACCTACCACTAGCTCTTGGAAAAGACGTAATGGGCAAGAATATCATAAGCACTATAGATAAGATGCCTCACCTTTTGATAGCAGGAGCTACAGGATCAGGTAAATCAGTATGTATCAATACTATCATCACCTCTATAATCTACAAGAGCTCACCAGAAGACGTAAAGCTTGTTTTAATAGACCCAAAAGTGGTTGAACTTTCGATCTACAATGGTATTCCACACCTTTTAATACCTGTTGTAACCAATCCAAAGAAAGCACAGTACGCTCTTAATTGGGCAGTACAAGAAATGGAAAAGAGATACAAAGCATTTGCAGAAAACTCTGTAAGAGACATAAAGGGATACAACAAAAAGATGAAGAACCAGGGAGAAAAAGAATTCCCTAGAATCGTTGTAATTGTAGACGAGCTTGCAGATTTAATGATGGTTTCAGGTCAAGAGGTTGAAGATTATATAGCAAGACTTGCTCAAATGGCTAGAGCTGCAGGTATATATCTAATAATTGCAACTCAAAGACCATCTGTTGACGTAATCACAGGAACGATTAAGGCAAATATACCTTCGAGAATAGCATTTGCAGTTTCTTCGTCAGTAGATTCAAGAACAATCCTTGACATAGGTGGAGCAGAAAAACTCCTTGGAAAGGGGGATATGATGTTCTATCCAGGATACTATTCAAAACCAAAGAGAATCCAAGGAGCGTTTATATCTGATGAAGAAGTGGAAAGAGTAATAGACTTTGTAAAAGGAAATAACAAAAGTCAAATGACGGAAAAGAAAGAAAACTTGCTTGATGAAATAGAGAAGAAGACTGAAGAGATAAAGGACAAAGATCCACTTTTCGAAGATGCAGTAAGGTATATCTTAACAGACGAACAGGCTTCTATTTCATTTTTACAGAGAAAACTTAAGGTAGGATATTCAAGGGCAGCAAGAATTGTTGATCAGATGGAAGAAGCTGGAATTATAGGTCCTCATGAAGGGTCAAAACCTAGAACAATTATAATGTCACCTGAAGAAATAGAAAAATATCTAGGAGAGAGAAATGAATAGTGTATATTTTATAACCCTTGGTTGTTCAAAAAATGATGTTGATACAGATCTTATGAATACCATATTGGATGAAAATAGGTTTTTTGCTACAAATGACATAGATGAAGCTGATGTAGTAATAGTAAATACCTGTGGATTTATCGAATCAGCAAAAGAAGAGTCTATAGATATGACCTTGGAGGTTGCATCATATAAAGAAAATAAAAAGCTGAAGAGTTTAATCTTAGCAGGATGTCTTGCCGAGAGATACCACGATGAACTTATAAAAGAGATCCCTGAAATAGATGGAATAATAGGAACAGGCCATTTAAACAAAATAAATGAAGCGATAGAACTTTCATTACAAGGTAAGAAACCTGTATTTATTGGAGATATTGATTCGGAGTATTTAGAAGGAAATTTAAAGTCAAAAGAAGATATAAAAGTCACAGAATATGTAAAAATATCTGAAGGATGTGACAACTTCTGCACATATTGTATAATTCCAAAATTAAAAGGAAAGAATAGATCGAGAAAGATTGAAAATATTGTGGATGAGGTCAAATACCTAGCCCAACATGGAACCAGAGAAGTGATTTTAATCGCACAAAATACAACTGATTATGGAATAGATCTATATGGAGAATACAGTCTTTCAAAATTACTAAAAGAGCTTGAAAAAATTGAAGATTTGAAATGGATAAGGATAATGTACCTTTATCCGGATCACTTTACAGAAGAATTAATAGAAGAATTTAAAAACAATAAAAAACTTGTAAAATATGCAGATATTCCTCTTCAACACATCTCAGACAATGTTCTAAAAAGAATGAATAGGAGAACCAACAAAGAAGACATTATAAATCTTATAAGATCACTTAGAGAAGAGATTGAAGGAATGGTCATAAGAACCACATTTATCGTAGGTTTTCCAGGCGAGACCGAAAAAGATTTCGAAGAACTTTTAGACTTTGTAAACTTTGCAAAACTTGATAGAGTTGGAGTTTTCACTTATTCTAAAGAAGAAGGAACTCCTGCAGCAAATTTAGAAGGACAGATTTCAGAAGAAGTAAAAGAAGAGAGATTCGAAAGAATAATGATGGAACAGATGGATATTTCTGAAGAGCTTTTGAATGAAAAAGTGGGAAAGGTTTTAGAAATATTAATCGAAGAAAAGGTAGATAACCATACCTATATAGGAAGATCAGAATATGATGCACCAGAAATAGACACAGAAGTTATAATTACATCTGATAAAAATTTAGAAATAGGAAGTTTTGTTGATGTATATATAGAAGATAGCCAAGAATACGAATTGTTGGGAGTTTATAATGAACATAGCAAATAAATTAACCTTTATGAGGATGATACTGGTACCAGTATTTGTACTATTTATGTATCTTCCTGGAGATAATTATAGAATGATAGCTACAATTATATTTGTAGTTGCATCTTTAACAGATTTTTTAGATGGATATTTAGCAAGAAAGCATGGACTTGTAACCAAGTTTGGAAAATTTGCAGATCCATTGGCGGATAAAATACTGGTAGCAAGTGCAATAATTCTACTTTCAGAACTAGGAATTATACCTGGCTGGACAGTAATTATAATAATCGCAAGAGAATTTGCAATTACTGGATTTAGAGTTATAGCTGCATCTGAAAATATTACAATTGCAGCAGGACCACTTGGAAAGATCAAGACGGCAACACAAATGGTTGGAATAATTTTGATTTTATTAAACCAACCTTCTCTTGTTAAAGTTGGACTTGTTCTATACTACATTTCAGTATTCTTCACAATTTTATCAGGAGTTGACTATATAGTTAGAAATAAAGAGGTACTAGACCTTGAAAACATCTAATATTGTAGAAATCATATCCGTAGGAGATGAAGTTTTAAGAGGTTTTACTATAAATACAAATGGAGCATACCTTGCAAAGTTTTTATTTGAAAGAGGATATTCCATTAAGTACCAAACCAATGTAGGTGACAATGAATCCGATTTAACAGAAGCTATAAATGTAGCCTCTAAAAGAGCAGCTCATATTTTTTTAATCGGAGGCCTTGGACCTACAGAAGATGATCTAACCAAAGAAATTTTGGCAAAATTCTTGGGGAGAAAATTAGCCCCACATAGAGAAAGTTTATTAAATTTAGAAAAATACTATAAAAGCAGAAGTAGAAAATTAACTAATTCATCTAAGAAACAAATAATGGTGCTAGAAAACTCCAGCGTACTAAATAACTTGGTAGGAATAGCACCAGGAGAGATAGTAGAAGAAAAAGATATAAAATACTATCTTCTACCAGGTCCACCTAGAGAGTTTCATTTTTTAGTGGATGAATATTTTGATAGATATTTAGAAAAGAAAAATTTTTATTCAGAAAAAATAAATATACATGCATTGGGAGAGTCTCCTATAGAGGTAAGACTTAGAAGTCTAAACATCGATAAAGATATAAGCGTAAACACCTATGCTAAGGGTGCTTTCACAGAGGTGGATATAATTTCTTATTCTGAGGACAGAGAAAAGTTTGAAAAATGCATCTCACTAATAAAAGAAGAATTCAAAGGATTTACATTTGAAGAAAACACACTTGAAGAGGCAATCGTAAGAAGACTTATAAAAAAAGGTATTAAGATTTCTTTTATGGAGAGCATAACAGGAGGAAGACTTGCATCAAGTATAACTTCTGTAAGTGGAAGCTCCAATGTGTTAAAAGAATCATATATAACATATTCTAATGAAGCAAAGATAAAACTAGGTGTAGATGAAAAAATAATAGATAGATATACGGTCGTAAGTAGAGAAACTGCTCGAAGTATGGCAAAAGCCTTAGAAAAAATAACAGATGCTGATATTTCGGTATCTGTAACAGGAGAGGCAGGGCCTGTACCTAGTGTAAAAGAAGTAGGAACAGTTTATTCTTCTATTATATATGGAGATAAAATAGAAGATTTGGAGTTTAGTTTTAGTGGATCGAGAGAAAACATTCAAAATAGTTCCACAATGAGCATATTATCACATATACTTTTAATAATTGGAGGTTAAGATGGATTTAAATTTAGAAAACAAAGAAAAACAAAAAGCATTGGAAACTGCAGTAACCAAAATTGAAAAGCAATTTGGCAAAGGAGCTGTTATGCTTCTTGGAGAAAATACAAAATTAGACATAGAGTCAATCCCTACAGGATGTTTAAGTCTTGATATAGCACTTGGAATAGGTGGAATACCGAAGGGAAGAATAATAGAAATATATGGACCGGAAAGTTCTGGTAAAACTACTCTTGCACTTCACATAGTAGCTGAAGCTCAAAAACTAGGTGGTATAGCAGCTTTTATAGATGCTGAACACGCATTAGATCCACAATATGCAAAAGCACTTGGAGTAGATGAAAAAAATCTAATCATTTCTCAACCAGATTCAGGTGAACAAGCCCTTGAAATAGCAGAACATCTAATAAGATCAAATGCAGTATCTGTAATAATAATAGATTCTGTAGCAGCACTTACACCAAAGGCAGAAATCGATGGTGAAATGGGTGATGCAATGGTAGGAAGACACGCAAGACTGATGTCACAAGCCCTTAGAAAATTCACAGGAGCTATTCACAAATCACAAACTTCAGTAGTATTTATAAACCAACTTCGTGAAAAGATTGGAGTTTCATTTGGAAGTCCAGAAACAACCACAGGTGGTCGTGCACTTAGATTCTATTCTTCAGTAAGACTTGATATTAGAAAGATTGAAACACTTAAGCAAGGTGACGAAATGATAGGAAATAGAGTAAAAGTTAAAGTTGCTAAGAACAAAGTGGCACCTCCATTTAAACAAGTTGAATTTGACATAATGTACGGAAAAGGAATATCTAGAACAGGAATACTAATCGATATGGGAGTCGACTACGGATTCGTACAAAAATCTGGATCTTGGTATAGCTATGGAGATGAAAAACTCGGTCAAGGAAGAGAAAACGCAAAAGACTTCTTAGAACAAAATAAAAACATCGCAGATGAAATAGAATTTAAGATAAGAGAAACATTAAAACCAAAAGAAGAAGACAAGGCAGAGGTAAAAGAAGAAAAAGAAGATTTAGATCAAGGGTTCTTAGAATAATGAAAATCCTTTACTTTACTGACAGCCACTATAGAGGTACCAATCCTCAAAATAGATTGGATAACTTTTTAGAAACACAAGTAAATAAGACGGAAGAAGTTATGGAGATTGCAAGAAATGAGAATGTCGACTACATCCTTCATGGAGGCGATCTCTTTGACCGTCCAGACATTGCAATTTCAGTGGTATCAATATTTGCAAAAATTTTTAAAGAATCTCCAGTTCCAATCTATATAATAAGTGGGAATCACGATATATACGGTCACAACCCAGATACATTAAATAGAACTGTAATGGGACTTTTATGTGATTTAAAAGTTTTAAATCTTGTAAATGACCAAGAAATCTATTTAAAAAAAGATGTAGTGGTAAAACTAACAGGCATACCTTATAGATATGGAATGGATCTTAAAGAGAATATGAAGAGGTACCTGATTAAAGAAGATGAAAAAGACTACGACTATAGAATTCACATGACCCATGGCTTTATAATAGATAAATCTTTTGTAAATACAGTTGATTATACGACAGTAGAAGATTTATATGGGACGGATGCAGATATAACTCTTTGTGGTCATTACCATCTTGGATTTAAGACAGTTTGCCATGAGGAAGATGGACATAAAAAATATTTCATAAATCCAGGCGCTTTAGTTAGACTATCAAACTCTATGTTAGAAATAAAGAGAAAACCAAAAGTAGTAATAATAGAGCTTACAGATGAAATAAAGTTAAAAGAAATATATTTAAAATCAGCATTAGCTGGAGAGCTGGTACTAGATAGAAGTGCTATGGAAAATTTCAAATCAAAGAGAAGTAGAGATCTTGCCTTTAGCGATATGGTAAATTCAAACTTAAATTTAAACAAATTAAATATCTTTGATATGATTTCAGAAATAGCAAGGGAAAATAATCTTCCAGAAAAGGTAAAAGAAGAAGCTATAAAAAGAATAGGGGAGGCTGAATTAGAAACCAAATGAAATATATAAAAAAAGTTCACTTGATCAATTTCCAATCTCATGCCGACTCTATTTTAGAATTCGATGAAGGATTAAATGTAATCCTAGGTAGAAGTGACAGCGGAAAGACTGCGGTAATTAGAGGAATTAAATGGGCTCTTTACAATGAACCTAGGGGGGACTACTTTGTACGTATAGGAGAAAAAGAAACATCTGTTGAGATAACCTTTTCAGATGAAACAATTCTTAAAAGATCTAGAAATGGAAATAAAAACATATATGAATATAAAAATATTCTAGGAGAAGTTACAAGGTATGAAGGATTTGGCGGAGAAGTGCCTCAAGAAATCATCGATCAAACTGAAATATTTAAAGACTCAATAGGACAAAATAGCCAGATACTCTATATTCAAGATCAGTTAGAAGGACCATTTCTTTTATCTTTAAGCCCAGGGCAAAAAGCCACAGAAATTGGGAAATTGATAGGTGTGGATATACTCGATACCGCTATTACAAACACCAGAAGAGACACCTTAAAATTAAATGGAATTTTAAGAGAAAAAATCGAAGAAAAAGAAAAGTTAGAAAAATCATTAGAAGAATTTTCATTTTTGGAAGAGGAAGAAAAGAAGTTAAATAGGCTCTTAGAAATTCAAAAAGAATTCGAAACAAAAGAAGATAATCTAAATAAGCTTACATATCTCTTCGGTGAATTAACAAAAATAAATAAATCAATAGATGAACAAAATCTTATAATAGAAAAATTTAAAAATCTGGAAAATGCTAAAAGGACTTTTGAAAAACTCGAATATTTAGGGTTAAAGCTAAATTCATTGGAAGATGTAAGCTATAATCTTAGAAAAATAAAAAAAGAATTAGACATTAATAAAAAAGTTATAGAAGACCTATCAAATTTAGAAATTGTTTCAGAAAAATATAGAAATGCAGAAGAAAAATTAAAAAAACTACAGTCGTTTTATGACTACTATAGAGAAATAAAAAACTTTGATGAAAGAATTGAAAATGGAAATACTTATCTTAGTAAATTTTTACATGTGGATAAAGCGGTGAAATATTCTATTAGACTAGATTCTCTCTATATTAAGTTGGAACAATTAGAAGAATTAAAGAAGCTGGTTGATGATTCCACTAAGAATATTTCCAAGATTTTAAATAATTTAAAAATAATAGAAACTGAAAAAGAAAATCTCCTTTCAAAATATGAAGAGATATACAAAGAGCTAGATTACTGTCCATTCTGCTATTCAAAAATAGGAAATGACAGCAGAAAGAATATACTTGACCACTTAAGAGGTGAAATATGAATTACGAAGAAGAACTAAAAAAATTAAAAGAAAAAATAAGTAGCGCAAACACCATGAAAGTAAGAGCAGAAGCGGCACTTGATAATATCGAAAACAATAGAAAAGAATATATTGAAAGACTAAAAAATTTAGGAGTAGACCCTAAGAACTTAGAAGCAGAAATAAATTCATTAAAATCTGAAATAAATTCATTGCTGGAAGAAGCAAATAGCCTCCTACCAAAGGATATTTAAAATGGATTTAAATAAAGAGATAAGAGATTATTCGAATTATGTGCTACTAAATAAGGCAAAAAAAGAATCTCTCGAAGAAAGAATATCTGAGCTAGAAAAAGATATAAAAGCAAAAGAAGAATATCTTGATCTTATAAATAAAACCCAGATTCTACTAAAGAATACGTCTGAATACGCTAGAAAGCAGGCGATATCTCAAATAGAAATAGTAGTTACAAGATTTCTACAATATGTTTTTGAAACAGATATAGAATTTAGGATAGAATTACAAGAAAAGTCTGGAGTGCCTTCTTGCGAATTTTATGTAGTAAATACTTATGATGGTATTGAGATTAAAACAAAACCAGAAGATTCAAGAGGAGGAGGAGTAGTTGATATAGTATCAATGGCTCTTAGGATATCGTTTATCACGCAGATGAAAAAAAGATCTGCAGGACCATTAATATTAGATGAACCAGGAAAGCATGTTAGTAGTGACTATATATTTAATCTTGGAGAATTTTTAAGAGAGCTCTCTAAAAGTTTAGATATGCAAATAATTATGGTAACACACAATGAATACCTAAAAGAGATATCTGACAATTCGCAAACGGTAAATATAAAAAATGGAATTTCTGAAATTTCCCTAACAATGGGCATTTAGGCAATGAATAACTTTTTGTAAAACTAAGTAAAAGCTTGATAATTTATATTTATTATGGGTATAATAATTTATAGGAATGTTAAACTCATTTAATACTTTAATATATTCAAAAAGTATTGACATACTGGTAGATATACGATACTATTAAGGTATAGTTTGAAAAAGTTTTTTATTTCTTTGAATGGAAAACCTTTCCTATAATTTTATTTGGAGGTGAGTAGTCTGAGTATCTTTAAAAGAAAGAAGCCCGATAAGAAGAATTTTAAAAATAATGGGTCTTCTAAACCAGAAAACAAAATAGACGAAAAAACTAAGCTGACCGACATAAAAGACAAAAATGCAGATGTTGTGGAAACATCAAACAAGAGGGAAATAACAAAAAGTGAGCCTAAAAATTCTCAAAATAAAAAAATTGAGAAAAATAATAGTGTCAAAAACGTAGAAAAAGAAAGAAAAGAAAATAAAAATAATAATTCTTTCGAAAAAACTACAGTAAAAGACACAAAAGCTCAAAAAGATGAAGGGGGTAAATCTATGTTATTTAAAACAACAGAAGAACATGAAGCTTTACGTAAAGCGGTAAGAGAATTTGCGGAAGCAGAAGTTAAACCAATAGCGTTTTCACTTGATCAAAACAACGAATTCCCAGATGAAGTTGTTAAGATGATGGGTGAACATGGCTGGATGGGACTACCATACGAAACAGAATATGGTGGAGCAGGAAAAGATGCTATTTCTTATGCAATCGCAGTAGAAGAGCTTTCAAGAGTTGACGGTGGTGTAGGAGTTATACTAAGCGCTCATACTTCACTAGGTTCTTATCCAATCGAAGCATTTGGTACAGAAGAACAAAAGAAAAAATACTTAGTACCACTTGCTAAAGGTGAAAAAATCGGAGCTTTCGGACTTACAGAACCAGAAGCAGGATCAGATGCTGGTGGAACTGAAACAGTAGCTGAATTAGATGGTGATTATTACATTTTAAACGGTAACAAAATATTTATTACAAACGCTCCTAAAGCTGACACATATGTAGTGTTTGCAGTAACTACTCCTGGAATTGGAACACATGGAATTTCTGCATTTATTGTTGAAAAAGGATGGGAAGGATTCACATTTGGAGATCATTACGATAAATTAGGTATCAGATCATCATCAACTGCAGAACTTCAATTCAATAATGTAAAAGTACCAAAAGAAAACTTACTTGGTCAAGAAGGACAAGGATTTAGAATCGCGATGCAAACTCTTGACGGTGGACGTATAGGTATCGCTGCACAAGCTCTTGGTATTGCTCAAGGAGCATATGAACAAGCTCTTAAATACTCTAAAGAAAGAATCCAATTTGGTAGACCAATTGCTCAACAACAAGCTATAGCATTTAAACTTGCTGATATGGCTACAAAACTTCGTTGTGCAAGATTCTTAATATACTCTGCAGCAGAAATGAAGACTAACCATGAAAACTATGGTATGGAATCTGCAATGGCTAAGATGTATGCATCTGATATAGCTCTAGAAGTAGTAAACGATGCACTTCAAATCCACGGTGGAAACGGATACCTAAAGGGAATGGACGTTGAAAGAATGTACAGAGATGCTAAGATCACTACTATTTACGAAGGTACTAACGAAATTCAAAGAGTAGTTATAGCTTCTCACATAATAGGTAAAATGCCTAAACGTGGTGGCGGATCAAAAGCTGCAGCTCCTGGGAAAAAGCAAGGTCCTATCACTGGTGATAGAAAAAGAGAAATAATTAAAGCTGATACAGCACAAGAAGCTGTTGATATTTTAGTAAAGAATCTTAAGAAAGACGGATATGACTTTTCCGTTGGAATAGATATAGACACTCCTATATCAGATGCTGAAAGAGTAGTTTCAGTTGGTAAAGGTGTTAAAGACGAAGAAGGATTAGAACTTGCTCGTAAAGTTGCTAAGGCAGCAGGGGCAGCTTTAGGATCTTCAAGACCAGTAGCTGAAAACATGAAGTTACTTCCACTTGAAAGATACGTTGGTATGTCAGGACAAAAATTCAGAGGAAACCTATATATTGCACTAGGCGTATCTGGAGCAAGCCAACACTTAAAGGGAATTAAAGATGCATCTACAATAGTAGCTGTTAACAAGAACGCTGGAGCTCCAATATTTAAAAATGCTGACTACGGAATAGTTGGAGATATGTTTGAAATCATGCCACTTCTTGCAAAAGCTTTGGGAACTGAAGAAAAGAAACCAGCTCCACCAATGAAGAAAGTAAGAAGATCTAAACCAAGAAAATTAGCGCCAACTGCAGGCGTATATGTATGTCCAGGTTGTGGATATGAATATGACCCAGATCTAGGAGATCCAGAAGGTGAAATCGATCCAGGTACAGTATTTGACAGACTACCTGATGATTGGGTATGCCCAGATTGTCAAACTGAAAAATCTGAATTTATCGAAGCTGATTTCCCAGCTGATAGAAAGTAATTAGGAGGTTTTTTAACTATGTCAATGTACAAAATTAGAGAAGTTGCTGAAGACCTATACTATGTAGGGGGCAACGATAAAAGAATAGAATTATTTGAAAATATGTTCCCAATACCAGACGGAGTATCATACAACTCTTATCTTCTATTAGATGAAAAGACTGTACTAGTAGACTCTGTAGACTGGTCAATAGCTAGAGACTATCTTGAAAGAGTAATAGAAGTTCTTAATGGAAGACCACTAGATTACCTTCTAATTCACCATATGGAACCAGACCACTGTGGAGCTATAGAAGAAGTACTTCTAAGATATCCAAAATGTAAAATTATCTCAAGTGAACAAGCTTTTGATATAATGAGACAAATTGGATATAAGATTCCAGATGAAAATATCGAAATAGTTAAAGAAGGCGACACTAGAAGTTTTGGTAAACATACACTAGCGTTCATCGAAGCTCCTATGGTTCACTGGCCAGAAGTTATAATGTCATTTGACACTTATAATGGAGTGCTATTCACAGCAGACGGATTTGGATCATTCAAGGCGCTTGATGGAAAACTATTCAATGACGAAGTTGATTGGGATAGAGATTGGCTAGATGAAGGACGTAGATACCTAACTAATATAGTAGGTAAGTACGGACCATTCATCCAAAATGTTCTTAAAAAAGCTGGTCCACTTCTACCACAAGTTAAATATATCTGTTCACTTCACGGACTTGTTTGGAGAAACAACTTCGGATATATTATAGACAAATATGACAAATGGTCTAAATATGAACCAGAAGATTACGGTGTACTAATTGTTTACGGTTCAATGTACGGAAATACAGAAAGAGCTGCACAAGAATTAGCTAACGACTTAGTACAAAAAGGAATGACAAAAGTAGAAGTATTTGACGTTTCAAAAACACACGTTTCATACCTAATTGCTAAGGCCTTCCAATACTCACACATCGTTTTAGCTTCTGTAACTTACAACCTTGGAATTTATCCTCCAATGAAGAACTTCATTGCTGACATGGCTGCTCTAAATCTTCAAAACAGAACAGTAGGTATCATAGAAAATGGTACTTGGGCATGTACAGTTGGAGACAAAATGGAAGACTATATAAACGAAAACTTAAAGCTAGTTGACGTTCTAGGTGAAAGAGTTACAATCAACACTTCTATGAACATTGCAAATAAGAATGACATGGAAGCATTAGCTGACTCTCTAATAGATTCAATCAAAAAAACACAAGAACTTAAGGCTAAACTTGCTGAATAAAAATTAAAATTTAAGAGACCATTAGGGGTCTCTTTTAATTTATAAATCAAATTGTTCTAAAAATTTGAGGAGGCGCAATGGGAAAAAATAATAAAAAAAATAGACCTCCAAAGGTAGATAAAGAAAAAGCTGAGAAAGAATTTAGAACGGGAGCTTATTCTGTAATCTTACTCTTAGTTATTTACTTTATTTTAAAATTTTTTGGAAACTAGTATCTATTTAAATTTTATATTTTATATTTTATAAAAACCAAACTTATGACAAGTATAAATTAGTTCATTGTTTGGTTTTTTTATGCTTATTTTTAACGTACAATTCATATTTATAATAACTCAAAAGAATAGACAGCTACCAAAAGACAAATTTTCATAGTATAATTAAATGTAGTAAAAAGGAGAGGACATGAAAAAGAAAAACAATATTTTTATAATAATTATGGCTTTTGCAGCTCTATTTTCATCTTACTTCGTAAAGAAGAGAATAGAAATAGAAAAAGCTTACAAAAATTTTGATATAGTTTTTGATTATAACGAATTTAAAACTTTGGGTTATTTGTCTGGAGATAGCGACGAGTTTTTACAAAAGATTGTAAATGCAGGAGCTAATGTGGTTGCTTTAAATGAAAGTACAATCAATTCTCTTGAAGAAGATCCAGAAATAAATATTAAAACTAAGATAGAAGATGGACATCTCTATGTCTATGGTGATCAAGAAATTTTAAACTTTGTAAGAGAAGGACTTAATTCTTTAAAAGATGAAAGAATAATCGAACAAAATGGAGATTTTCTAAATGTCGAAACTTTGCCCAAAGATTTAGTTAAATTTAAAGATAAAGGAACTGATATTTTTGGATATCCTGCTGGAAGCAGAGGAGAGCCTCATTCATATTTAGAATATATAGGACTTGGTTTTTACAAACCTTATTTAGAAAATATGCCATCCAATTCGAAAGTTTTACTTCGTCCAATGGTGAATAATTATTTTCAAGATCAAAAATATGTGATCGATAGATACTTTAAAGCATATGATGAGCTCTGCAAAGATAAAAATGAAGATGAACGCGTTAACTACCTCACTTTTGCTGGTGGAGAAGCATTTATGGAAACAGAAGACGGGATTGTTGGTTCATTTGTGGATGAACTAAACAAAAGAAATCTAGGAGTTGCTGTTATAGAATCCTCTACTCAAAGGGGTAGTCTAAAATTACTTGGTCTAGACTCAATCGTAAATAGAGAAGATGTTAGGAAGCTAAGAATGTTTACCACTTGGGACTACATTCAAAGAGAATTTGATTATGGAATTCCTGGTCATCAAAATGGTGAGGAAATTTCTAATGTCTATTTTAGAGCAATTAGTGAAAGAAATATAGCTTCAATAATGCTTAAACCTTTTGTTAAAGACGATAGAGCGATTACAGATGTTGCGGCTTATGAAAATGTAATTAAGATGACTATAAATAGAATGGAAAATATTGGATTTAACCATGGAGCTGCAAAGCCTATGGAAGAATGGACTCCGAGATCATTTATGAGACTTCCTGCAGCTTTTGGTGTAAGTGCTGCCACAGTTATCTTGCTTGGTATTTTATTTAATCTAAGCTTTGTGACTAAACTAGTATTATTTGTTTTGGGAGCAATTCCTGGTATTTTATTCTTCGGACTTGGTAAAATGTCAGGGTTTGGAGCGAGTCTATACAATTTATGTGCGATAATAATGCTACCTACACTCGCAACATGTTACGTTCTCAAAAATTATAATCACTACAGAAATAGAAAGACTATTGATACTAAAAACATTTCAGATGTACAAATATTTTTAAAAGGAATGATGGTTCTACTAATTTCAGTTCTAATAACGATGGTTGGAGCACTTTATGAGGTATCATTCTTGGCATCTACGAGAGATATGCTTGAGCTCGTGATATTTAGAGGTGTAAAGATTAGTCAAATCATGCCTATACTTTTATCTTTAGTAGTATTTTCATACTATATTGGAGTTTCAAGAGATAAGGTTGCAGAAAGACTTGATATTCATGAAGTTGGAAAATTTTTAAATATGAATGTAAAGTTCTGGCATGCAATGATGGGGGTCTTAGCACTTGCTGTGCTTGCGATTCTTTTACTTAGAGGTGGAAATACTAATGTAAAAGTGCCAGGAGCAGAGCTAAGATTTAGAAACTTCCTTGAAAACACACTTCCTGTAAGACCTAGAACAAAGGCTATATTCTTAGGATATCCTGCAGTTGTGCTATTAATATATTTAGCATATAAAAAGCGAGGTAGATTCTTAGAAATATTCTTAACCATTCTAATAGCAATAGGTCAAGCTGATATTGTAAATACTTTTTCGCATATAAGAACGCCAATTCTCGTTTCATTTCAAAGAATTGCAATAGAATATATAGTTTGTATTCCTGTAGCTATAATATTTGTTCTTCTATATAAATTAGCATTGAAAGGATACGATAGATTTGCCAGTTAAAGTGCTTTTGTCAGGTTACTATGGTTATAATAATATTGGCGATGAGGCTATATTAAAAGGTTTAATAGATTCTCTTCAGGTTTACGATGTTAAGTTAAAAGTGCTATCCAAAAATCCTGAATGGACTACTAAGAAATATTCTGTAGAATCTGCCGATAGATCAAACTTGTGGCAGGTTCTAAAAGAAATTAAAAATTGTGATGTACTTTTGAGTGGAGGAGGAAGTCTATTACAGGATGTGACTTCTTCTAAATCAATAATCTATTACCTTATGATACTTCTCTTCGGTATAATTTTTGGCAAAAAGACAATCATTTACAGTCAAGGTATAGGACCTATAAAGGGTAAATTCAATCGCAAATTTACAAAATTTGTACTAAATAGAGTAGACTATATAAATGTAAGAGATAATAATAGCCATGATTATTTAAGAAAAATTGGTATAAAAAAAGATATTACAGTCACAACCGATACAGTATTTGGAATAAACAAACCTTCTTTAAAAGAAGGACAAGGTATAATAGACAATTACTCTAAAAGAGATTCAAAAAAACTTGGGGTTACAATTATAAATTGGAAAGACTTAGGAGATAGAACTGTAGAAGAAAGTGTGAAACTTCTTAAAATAATTTTAGAAGAAAAGCCTGATGTAGATATCTTTTTAATTCCATTTTACTACCATGTGGATTTAGATATTTTAACGAAAATTTACAATAGGCTTAAAGATGACTTCGAAAATATCTATTTAGTAGATAAATATTTACATGTAGATGGTTATCTTTCACTGGTTGGAAATATGGATATATACCTTTCGATGAGACTTCATGGACTAATATTTGCCACACTTATGGGTGCTTATCCAATTGGAATTTCTTATGATCCTAAAATAGATGGATTTATGAAAGAATTAAATAGAAATCAAAATTTCTATGTAGAAGACTTCGACGGTGAAAAAGTAGCTAATGAAATATTATATTCTCTTGAAGATATTGAAAGACTAAATGATAAGTTAAACTCAGATGTAGAATATTTTAGAAACATAGCTAAAGAGTCAGCAGAAAACTTATATGAATTTATTAGGTGATAGGATGCAGTATATAAGTATTTTTGGAGTAAACGTACTAAATGTCGACTTCAAAGAAACTATAGATATAGTAAATAATTTTTTAAAAGAAGATAAGAATCATTCCATAATAACGCCTAACACTGAAATAGTAATGGCGGCAAAAGATGATGAAGAAATAAGAGATATAATAAATAAGGCAGATCTTGTCATACCTGATGGAATAGGTCTTATATATGGCTCTAAGATGAGGGGTCATCCTCTTAAAGAGAGAGTTACAGGATACGATGTTTCTATAGAAATTTTAAAAATTTTAAATGAAACTGGAGGATCTCTTTATATGTTGGGTGGCAAACCTGGCGTTACAGATCAGGCAGCAGAAAATATCAAGAAAGATTATGAAAATATAAACATTGTCGGTCATCACCATGGTTATTTCAAAGGAATACATCGTGGAATGAAAGGTGACCCAGAAGAGCTTGAGATTATTGAAGAGATTAATTCTCTTAAGCCTGATATAATATTTTTGGGACTTGGATTTCCAAAACAAGAGATGTTTATAAATGAATATAAAGATAAATTAAATTCCAAGATAATAATTGGAAATGGTGGAGTTATGGATATTTTAGCAGGCAATATGAAAAGAGCTCCTGAAATATTTATAAAACTTCATTTAGAGTGGTTCTACAGACTCATTAAAGAGCCATCTAGAATTAAGAGACAGATTGCAATTCCAAAATTTATTTTTGAAATTTTAAAAAATAAGGATTCTGTAAAAGTAGAGGAGGATATATGAATTTAGAAGAACGTTCAATCAACGCAGTTCGTATGCTATCAGTGGATGCTATTGAAAAAGCTAACTCAGGACACCCGGGACTACCTTTAGGGGCTGCACCTTTTACCTATGAGCTATGGGCAAACCATCTTTCAATCAATCCAGAAGATCAAAAGTGGATCAATAGGGATAGATTTGTACTCTCTGCAGGTCACGGAAGTGCAATGCTTTATTCACTACTTCATTTATTTGGATTTGGACTTACAATAGATGATTTGAAAGAATTTAGACAAGTAGATTCTCTTACACCAGGCCATCCAGAATACAAACATACCAAGGGCGTAGAATGTACCACAGGTCCATTAGGACAAGGTATAGCTATGTCAGTTGGTATGGCTATGGCAGAAGAACATCTAGCCGCTATGTACAATAGAGACGATTTAAAGCTAATAGATCACTATACCTATGTAGTTTGTGGCGATGGTGACCTTATGGAAGGCGTAGCGTTAGAAGCTATATCATTAGCTGGTACATTAAATTTAAATAAGTTAATCGTGCTTTATGATTCAAACAGAATTACCATCGAAGGATCAACAGACTTAGCATTTAGAGAAGATGTAGTTAAAAAGTTCGAAGCTTGTGGATGGGACACTAGAGAAGTAGCTGATGGAAATAATCTATCAGAAGTAAACGAAGCAATAAATGCTGCAAAGAATGATCTTCATCCAACTCTTATAAAAATAAATACAAAAATAGGTTTTGGTTCCCCGGTAGAAGATTCAAGCAAAGCTCACGGATCACCACTGGGACAAGATAATCTAAAACTTACAAAAGAATTCTTTGGTTACAGCGATGAACCATTCCACGTAGATGACGAAGTATATGAAAATATAAAAAGTCACATTGAAAATAAAAAAATTATTTATGATGCATGGAAAAGAGTTGAAGAGCTATACAAAGAAAAATATCCAGAAGATTATAAAAATCTAATGGACATATACGAAAATAAAAAGAAAGAAGATTTTCTAAACAATGAAGAGTTCTATTCATTTGACAAAGATTTAGCAACACGTGCAAACTCTGGAGAAGTTATAAATAGAATTGCAGATAGAGTAAACTATTTATTCGGAGGCTCAGCAGACCTTGCTCCTTCAAATAATACACATATGAAAAACTCAACTAACTTCAGTGCAGAAGATAGACTTGGTAACAATATAAATTTTGGAATTAGAGAACATGCAATGGCTGCAATTACAAATGGAATATTACTTCATGGAGGACTAAGATCATATTCAGGAACATTTTTAGTATTCTCAGATTACATGAAGCCAGCTCTAAGACTAGCATCACTTCAAATGCTTCCAAATATATTTGTATTGACCCATGACTCAATAGGAGTAGGAGAAGACGGACCAACACATCAACCAGTAGATCAAATCCCAATGTTAAGATCAATTCCAAATATGATAGTGTTTAGACCTGCAGATGGATTTGAAACTGCAGTAGGTTGGAAAGTTGCAATGAACTCCACATCAACACCAGTTTGCTTAATACTAACAAGACAAAAGTTAAAGAGATTAAACTCAAGTATGGATGCATCAAAGGGCGCATATATAATTAAAAAAGAAGAAGGCGAACTAGAAAAGATTGTAATAGCTTCTGGATCAGAAGTATCTATATCGATAGAAGCAGCAGAAGGATTAAAAGGAGTAAGAGTTGTATCTATGCCTTCAATGGAATTATTCGAAGCTCAAACTGCAGAATATAAAGAAGAAATACTACCATCAAATATTGAAAAGAGAGTATCAGTAGAAGCAGCATCCACCTTTGGATGGGCTAAATACGTAGGTCTAAAAGGCGTTTCAATAGGTATGGAAAGCTTTGGAATGAGTGGGCCAGGACCAAAAGTATTTGAATACTTTGGAATTACTTTAGAAAGAATTAGAGAAGAGCTAGAAAAACTTTAAAAAGTATAATATAAAAACTATTAATTTTAAATAAACCCCTCAATCTTGATTAAAGATTGAGGGGGTTTTTTAGTATATTTTATTTTAATAATACCTTGATAAAATTTTATATATGTACTACTATTGAAATGGATATTTCTCAAAGTGGGAGGGGAGCGCCTTTCACTTCAATACTCGCGAGGGAACTTGTATAACAAGGTGAGAGTGGACTACTTAGTCCTTACCGTTAATAGGAGAAAAAATTGAGAGAAAAACATTTATTAAGAATGGTTACACTAGCCATGATGGTAGCTATCGGAGTAGTTATATCTCCGATACTTAGGATTGAAGGATTTTGTCCTACAGCACATTTTGTAAACATAGTTTGTTCAGTATTTTTAGGACCTTGGTATTCACTTTTAAATGCTTGTATAATTGCGTTTTTAAGAATGACACTTATGTCAATACCACCACTAGCAATCACTGGACAAGTATTTGGAGCAGTACTTAGTGGAATACTTTACAAAGCTTCCAAAGGATCAATATTTTATGCATGTCTAGGAGAAGTAATAGGTACTGGAATTATAGGAGCGATTATATCATATCCTGTTATGTCGCTCTTATGGGGTAAGACAGGCCTTACATGGTTATTTTATGTGCCATCATTTTTAATTGCGACCATAATGGGTTCAACAGTGGCATTTATTTTTCTTCAAGTTTTAAAAAGAAATGGATCCCTTTATGCTATCCAAAGAAAACTTGGAGTGATGGATTATGAAAAATCTAAAAGAACTATTTGAAACAAGAGAAAAACTAAAAAAAGACAAAAAACTTGTACATTCAATAGTAAGTAAGATTGGTGTATTTGAAATATGCAATTTTACCTTGGCAACAGGTGCAAAAATCATTTGTGCAGAAGCAATAGAAGAGGTAGAAGAAGTAACAAAAAATGCCGATTCACTTACTATTTCGCTTGCAAATATAAATATGACTAGGTTTGAATCTCAAAAATCTGCCCTTGAATCTGCAAAAAGAAACAATAAACCAGTCTCTATAGACGTAGTTGGAGTAGGAATTTCTGATTACAGAAGAAATATTTTAAATGAACTTTTTAAAATAAAAGTTCCAGAAGTGATAAAGGGCAATTTTACAGAGATAGAGAGTCTATTTAAAGGATATAAAACAATAGGTATAGATGAATTAGAAAGTTGTCAAAATGATATTTCATATAAAAAGAAAGTTGTTAAGGACCTTTCTAAAAAATTAAATGCTGTAGTTCTTTCAACAGGAGAAGTAGATATCATTTCCAACGGAGAGGATGTTATAACTATTTCTAATGGTAGTGATTTTATGCCACAGATTGTAGCTACAGGATGTATTTTAAATTCAATAATTGGAGCTTACTTAACAGAGTTAGATCCATTTAACGCAGCTATACTTTCGGTTTTATTATTCGACATATCAGGAGAAATATCTAAAGGCTCATCACCTATCGAAAGATTTATAGATATGCAAAGCGTGTTTTATAATCTGGATTATAAAACTGCTAAAGAGAAAATGAGGCTAGAATATGAGAAGATTTAAAGATGCACTATACTTAGTTACAGATTCAACAAATTTAGATGAAGAAGAATTTCTAGAAAGAGTTTATAAAGCTTGTAAATCTGGAGTAGATATAGTTCAGATTAGAGAAAAAGAAAAGACTGCAAGAAAAATTATGAGACTCGGTGAAACTGTAAAAGAGATTACAGAAAAATTTAATATTCCGCTTATTATTGATGATAGAGTTGATATAGCTTATGCTTTAGGTGTGGGTGTTCACTTGGGAAGTTCTGATTTGCCTGTTTCTGTCGCTAGAAAGATATTAGGACCAGATGTGATAATAGGAGCCTCAGCAAAATCTGTAGAAGTTGCAAAAGTTTGTGAAAGACAGGGAGCAAACTACTTAGGCGTTGGAGCTATAAGACCAACAAAGACAAAGGTTATAACTAAACTAACATCTGTCGATACATTGGATGATATTTCTAAAAATGTGGATATAGATGTATTTGCAATAGGTGGACTAAATAAAGATAATATTGATATTTTAAACGGTCTTAATATATCAGGAGTTTGCGTTGTCAGAGCAGTTATGCAAAGAAGTGACGCAGACGTCGCAGTGCAAGAATTAAAACAAAAAATAAAAAGTATAAGATCCCAGTGTTAACTGGGATTTTTAGTAGGTGAAATTATGAAAATAATGATTGTTGAAGATGATATAGATATTAATAACCTCTTAAGAGAACTACTAAGAGAAGAAGGATATGACACAGCTCAGTGCTTCACAGCAAGAGAAGCATTGCTAATGGAGATTTCTGATTTTGATTTAATACTATTAGATCTTATGATGCCATTTATGTCTGGTGAAGAATTTATAAAAGAAGTTCGTGAGAGGGGTATGTCAATTCCTATCATAGTACTATCAGCGAAGATAGATAAGGAAACTAGAATAGGAGTATTAAAAAATGGTGCCGATGATTTCATTACAAAGCCATTTGACTCAGACGATGTAATTGCAAGGGTAGAGGCTAATATCAGAAGATATAGAGAGTTTACAAAGGAAATTAAAAAACTAGAAGTAAAGGGATTAGAATATAATTACGAGGAAGAATGTTTCTATCTCTACGATGAACCTCTGAAACTTACCCTTGTTGAGAGTAAAATTCTTAAATTATTTCTAGAAAACCCTAGAAAGATTTTTACTAAGAAAAATATTTATGAAGCTGTATGGGAAGATTATTTTGCAGCAGATGAAGATATTATAAATGCTCATATTTCTAATATAAGAAGAAAGATTAAAAATAAAACAAATGAAGAATATATAGAAACACTGTGGGGAATCGGCTATAGGTTAAATAAAGATTTAAATCTTTAGAAATTTTTTAGAAAGTATTTAGAGATATTTAAGGAAGGCCAAATATAATAATAATCAAGGAGGAAGAAATGAAAGAATTACTTAAAACCATTAATTTAACCAAAGATTATAAAAAGTTCAAACTAAAAGATGTAAATATCTCTATTAATGCAGGAGATATCTACGGTTTAGTAGGACCAAATGGCGCTGGTAAAACCACGCTATTAAAACTGATTGCAAACCATGAAAATCCAAGTTCTGGATATATAGAAACCTTCGGTAGAGAAGGAGAAGTATCTAGGAAAGCTGGTCTTGATGAAATGGGATTTATGATCGACATGAACTCAATGTACTCTTACTTAAGTGGGTACGACAATTTAGTCTATATTGCTAAGCTAAGAGGGATAGACATCAAAGACAAATATGTAGAAGAATTATTTAAATTTTTCAAAATAGAAGCATTCAAGAAGAGAAAATTTAAAACATACTCAACTGGTATGAAACAAAGAGTCCAACTTGTAGCAGCACTATTAAATAGACCTAAGATACTTGTGCTAGATGAGCCTGTAAATGGACTAGATCCAGATGGAATCTTAGAACTAAGAAACTATCTAAAGAAATATGCAAAGGAAAATGAAGCAGCAATTATAATAAGCTCACATATCTTATCAGAACTTGATATGATTGCAACCAGGTACGGATTTATAAAGAATGGAGAAATTTTAGAAGAGATTTCTGCGGAAGATTTAAAACAAAAAGGCGAAAGATATACTGTCCTTGAATTCTATCCAGAAGATTTAGAAGAAGGAATAGCTACTCTTGAAGAAAGCAATATTTTAAAAGATTATAAAGTATTTGAGAATAATAGAGTAAAAATCTATGAAGATATTGACTTAAAAGATGTACAAAAAACATTGGCATCTAAAGAAATTTATCTAAAGAGTAGTTCAATGAAAGAAGAAAGCCTTGAAGAATACTATGTAAATCTAATGGGAGGACAAAATGAGTAGATATTTAAAAGCAGAATTATTTAGAATTAGAAGATCAAAAAGTGCTCTTATAAGCTTATTTTTGATACCGGTGTTTATATTTATAAACTTTGTAATTGGATATAAAAATGGAAATGTAGTAGTGACAACCAATCACCCAATAGGTAGTGATTTTATAATGATAATTGGTGAGGCACTTCAAGCATTTATTCCATTCATACTAATAATACCTATATATGCTACCATAAATAAAGAAATAACTGAGCATGGTATGGAGAAGGCATTGGAATCAGGGATAAGTCCTGTAAGTATATATCTATCTAAATTCATAAGCATAGTAATAATAGGAATTATCTATTCAATTATGATGGCTATTGTTATTACAATCATTCCAATGGCTATGGGATATAGTTCTAATGACAGTTTAAATATTTTAGAAATTATTTTAAAAGTAATTTTTATACAATTTATTCCTATACTTTCATTGATATCGCTATATTTATTACTAATATTTGTATTTAAAAATGAAGTAATATCTCTTATTACCTACATTACTTTAATTGGACCTATAGATAAGATATTACTCGCTATGGAAAAAATAACTAGAATCAAAAATTTAAGTTTGATTTCAGAATATATTCCAAATAAACTTATGTGGAAACTTCCACTAGTATTTGATTTTAAAGAAACTACTAGTCTTTTTGGTAGAGAAATGGCTGCAATACCATCAGTATATATTATCTGTACAGTTTATACTTTAGTGTTATTAGGAATCGGAATTACAATATTTTCTAAGAGAAAAGTTGAGGGAATATGATCTATTTAATCGCAATCTTACTTTTGATTTCTATATATTTTAATTATAAATTAATAGCAGAAAGAAAAAGATTTAAAAAAGATTTTAATATAAGGACCAAGATCAACTCCACCAGTAAGATGAAGAGTGATTATGGGGTAGAATTAAATGAAGTGGCAAATAGACTTGAAGAACTTCTAATGAAAAATAAAGATCAAAGGGTACAGCTAAGAAATTTAGATGATTTTCATAAAGAAAATCTAGCTGATATGAGCCATGATCTTAGAACTCCCCTTACATCCATACTTGGATATATAAAACTTCTTGAAAAAGAAAATTTAAATGAAAAAGAAAGATCATATCTAGATATTATTAAGAATAAATCATTATATCTTAAAAATATGATAGATATGTTCTATGAAGCTTGCCTCGCAGAGATGGGAAGCCATTTAAATATGGAGATAATTGACGTGCTACCTATAATTAACGAATGTGTACTGGCATATTACGATGATTTCGATAAGAAATTTGATTCTACAGAGGTTGATCTAGATGGAAAATTAGAAATAGAAGTAGACGAAAATATTTTTAGACAAGTAGTATCCAATATTCTATCTAATATGTTAAAATATTCCTTAGGTCAAAATAAGATTAAGTATTGTGATGGAAAATTATATTTTAAAAACCTAACAGATTTAGAAGATGGAAACTATGATAAACTCTTTGAAAAATCATTTGTTTTGGATTCTTCTAGGCAAAATTCATCAGGACTTGGACTTTATATAGTCAAAACAAGGCTAGACAGTATGAATATTTGCTCGAAAATATATGTACAGGAGAAAATATTTACTATTGAAATCGATTTTAAGAAACTTCTATGATTTAAGTTATAAACCTTATGGGTTTAAATTTTATACAACATTTCACTTCGTTATGGTATTTATTATTATAACGGCAGGGATTCTGCTTTATAAACCATACCTTAAGAATAAAAAATTAAAAGTATTGCTTCAAGTTATTCCAATAGTGTTAGAGCTTATAAGACTTGCTTTAGTTTATAATACAGAGTATTTTATGCCGTCGTATCTACCATTTCATCTATGCATATGGGGGACCTACTTTTTAGTACTTGATCTATTATTTAAAGATAGTAGGTTTATAAAAGCGTGTCTTTTTTATCTATTTATGACAGGAGCAATTCTGGCATTAGTATTTCCAGATTGGGGTCAACTTAACAAATATTCCTATGTTTCACTGATCTCTTGGATAATTCACGGAATTCTCGTAATGGTGCCGTTATACATGATTATAGACGGGGTATATAGACCAAAATTTTTAGATATCAAGTATCCTTTATTATTTATAGGTGGAGTACTACCTGTTATCAAGTACTTAAATGCAAAATTTGACGCAAACTTTTTCTATATTAATGAACCGAGCCCAGGAAGTCCATTGGAAATAATTTATAAGTATTCTCCAAACTATATCCTCGCTCTTGTAATCATTACTACATTAGTGATGTGTCTAGTATATTTTATCTACAATTTTATAAATTTATTAATTACACGTAGGAATTAAAATTCCTGCGTTTTTTATATTATTTGTGTAAATTTGTGGATTTTTGTTTATTTATACTAATTTAATGGTATAATTAAATAGAAATCATAGTAAAATTGTGGGAATTAAGGAGGAACTATGACTAAAGAATTATTAAAAATAGAAAATCTTTCAGCAGGAACTGAAGATAAAGAGATACTAAAGAACATAAACTTTGAAATAAACCCTGGAGAGGTCCATGTAATCATGGGACCAAACGGTTCAGGAAAGACTACTCTTTCAAATACTATAATGGGCAATCCAAGATATATTATAAGTAGTGGAAAAATATTTTTTGAAGGTGAAGATATAACTGAACTTTCAACAGATAAGAGAGCAAAAGCTGGAATTTTTATGAGTTTCCAAACTCCTATGGAAGTAAATGGAATCTCAACAGAAAATTTCATAAGAACTGCACTACAACAAAAAACTGATGAAAATATTTCTTTTATAAAGTTTAGAAAAGAGCTACACAAAGAAATGGAAAAACTAAGCATGGATAAATCATACGGAGATAGATATCTAAACGTAGGATTTTCCGGAGGAGAAAAGAAGAAAAACGAAATTCTTCAACTACTTATGCTAAACCCTAAACTTGCTATACTAGATGAAACAGATTCTGGACTAGATGTTGATGCTACCAGAATAGTTGCTGAAGGTATAAATAGATATCACAACGATGAAAATGCAGTAATAATTATCACACACCATAGAGAGCTTATTAGAAAGATTGAGCCTGACAAAGTGCATGTTATCGTAGATGGAGAAATTGCCTTAGAAGGTGGAGAAGAAATAGTAGATAGAATAGAATCTGAAGGCTTCAACTGGATTAGAAATAAGGTGAAAAATGACTGATAAAAAGGAAAGAAAGAAGACCCAAATCGATGAGATGGATAGGGGAATTTATGATATTAAAAATAAATTCGAATACAGATCCAAAACCGAAACAGGTCTATCTGAAGAAATAGTAAGACAAATTTCATATGAAAAGAACGAGCCGGACTGGATGCTTGATATAAGACTAGAGGCTCTTAAAATTTTTTATGAAAAAGAAAATCCTGTATGGGGACCAGATCTATCAGAAGTAGATATGGAAAAAGTAACTACCTATATCAGACCAAATGCTGATATGACAGACGACTGGAAAAACGTTCCAGATGAAATACGTAGTACATTTGATAAACTTGGTATACCAGAAGCAGAAAAAGATGCTTTGCTTTCAGGTGTAGGAGCTCAATACGACTCTGAAGTTGTATATCACAATATTCAAAAGTATTTATTAGATCAAGGCGTTATATATACAGATTTTGACTCAGCAGTTAAAGAATATCCAAATATCGTTAGAAAATATTTTGGCAAATGTATAAACCCAAATCTTCACAAGTATGCAGCACTTCACTATGCTGTATGGAGTGGAGGATCATTCGTATACGTTCCAAAGGGAGTTAAAGTAGATGTTCCACTTCAATCTTACTTTAGACTAAATGCACCAGGAGCTGGTCAATTTGAACATACATTGATAATCATCGAAGACGATGCATATTGTCATTTTATCGAAGGATGTTCTGCTCCTAAGTACAATGTACTAAATATTCATGCCGGTGCAGTTGAGTTATTTGTAGGTGAAAACTCTACACTTAGATATTCTACAATAGAAAACTGGTCTAGAAACATGTACAACCTAAATACTAAGAGAGCTCATGTTGAAAAGAATGGACTTATTCAATGGATAAGTGGTTCATTTGGATCAAAAGTTTCTATGCTATACCCATGCTCAGTTCTTTTAGGAGAACATGCATCATCTGAATACACTGGAATCTCTTTTGCAGGCTCTGATCAAAATATAGATACAGGCGCTCAAGTAATCCACGCTGCTCCTTATACAACAAGTACAGTCGATTCAAAATCCATATCAAAGAGTGGAGGAATTGGAGTGTATAGAGGTCTTGTAAAGATAGCGGAAAACGCACACCATTCAAAATCATCTGTAAGCTGTGAATCTTTGATGCTAGATCCAGAAAGTAGATCTGACACGATTCCTGTAATAGACATTAGAAATAAAGATGTAGACTTCGGTCATGAAGCTAAGATAGGTAGAATTTCTGACGAAGTTATCTTCTACTTAATGAGTAGAGGAATTCCAGAAGGAGAAGCTAAAGCAATGGTTGTAAGAGGCTTTGCTGATCCAGTAGCAAAAGAATTACCTATGGAATATGCGGTTGAGATGAACAATCTTATAAATCTTGAATTAGAAGGTTCAATAGGATAAGGGGGAAATATGTCAACAATACAAGCAAATGAATTAAAATTTAAGACTTTTGATTATTTAAAAGTCAATGAGACTACAGTAGAAATTCCAGCAATATTCACCCAAGACTTCAACCTTCCATCAGACAAATTTGTAAAGATAGATGAATTTAAAGATGATGAATATGGAGTTTCGAAAGAAGCTCTTGAAATAAATGAAGAGTTTGGAAACTACTATAGATATATAAATTCTAAACAAAACAAGAAAAAAGAAATTATTAGACTAGAAACAACTGATTTAAATACAGAATTATTTGACACTATAGATATAGTAACTGAAAAAGGTGAAAGCCAAGAAGTTATAATTGACTATTCATCAAAAGGTCATAAAGAAAAGTTTAGAAATTCAATAATTAGAATATTAGGACATGAAGATTCAAAGACAAATGTATTTATAATCCAAAGAGAAGGCGAAGAATCTACAGTTCTAGAATCAATACTCGTTCATGGAGAAGAAGGAGCAAATGTTTCTGTAAATCAATATGAAGTAGGATCTTCTAAGCTAATCTCAAATTATAAGGCAAATTTAATAGGAGAAGCATCCCACGCAGAAGTAAACTCAATCTACTTTGGATATAATGAGCATGAAATTGATTTAATATATAATATAATTCACGAAGGCAAGGAAAGTACTTCAAATATCATCATTAATGGTGCTTTAAAGGACAACGCTAGAAAGATATTTAAATCTAATTTGGACTTTATAGAAGGAAGTACAGGAAGTGTTGGGAATGAAGAAGAATTCTGTATTCTACTCGACAGCACTGTAAAAAGTGTATCTGTTCCACTTCTTCTATGCCACGAAGATGATGTACTTGGAAACCATGCGGCTTCAGCAGGAAGAATAGATGAAAATATCTTGTTCTATATAATGAGTCGTGGATTCTCTATGGCAGAAGCAGAAAAACTAATAATAGAATCTAGATTTGCAGGCGCGATAGATGAACTTCAAGATGACAAATTAAAAGAAGAAATATGGAATAGAGTACTAGAGTATTCGAGAAAGGACATAAATGAATAGAGAAGAAGTTTTAAAAATAAGAGAAGATTTTCCTTATTTAAACATGGATAAAAACATCATATATCTTGACAACGGAGCGACTACACAAAAACCTATTCAAGTTATAGAAGCTTTAGAACATTACTATAAATTTCAAAACGGAAATCCACATAGAGGAGCCCATTATTTAGCAATGGCCTCCACAGAAGCTTATGAAGGCGCAAGAGATTATATTGCAAAATTCTTAGGAGCAAGTAGTGATGAAGTGGTATTTGTTAGAAATGCCACAGAAGGTCTTAACCTACTTGCATACAGTTACGGCATGGAAGAGATAAAAGAAGGAGACGAAATCCTTATCTCTATAATGGAACATCATTCAAACCATGTTACATGGCAAGAGGTAGCCAAGAGAAAAAATGCAAAACTTGAGCATTTATACCTTGATGATGATATGCAAATACCATGGGAAGAATTCACTAGTAAAATAAATGAGAATACAAAGATATTTTCAATCACTGCAGCGTCAAATGTAGTTGGAACTATGCCAGATCTTCCTAAAATGATTTCATATATAAGAGAAAACTTTAAAGATGTAAAGATCTTTGTAGATGCAGCTCAATACATTCCACATCAAAAGGTAAATGTAAAAGAGCTTGACTGTGACGCTCTAGTATTTTCTGGACACAAAATGGTAAGTCCTATGGGAATAGGTGTACTTTATGGAAAGAGGGATTTCTTAAATTCATTAAAACCATTTATGTATGGTGGAGACATGATTGAATATGTATATGAAGATAAGAGCACATATTTAAATAGTCCTCAAAGATTTGAAGCAGGCACACAAAACGTAGGAGGAGCTGTATCCTTAAGGTATGCAATAGAATATCTAGAAAACATCGGCTTTGACAAGATATTTGAATATGAAAAGAGCCTTACAAACTATTGCTACGAAAAATTAAAAAAATTAGATTATATTGAAGTGTACACAACTTCTAATGAACATAGAAGTCCTGTAATTTCTTTTAATTTTAAAGATGCACATCCTCATGATGTAGCTTCAATAGTAGATACTAAAGGAGTGGCTATCAGGTCAGGTCATCACTGCGCACAACCACTTCACAGAAAGTTAGGATGTAACTTCTCATGTAGAGCTTCCTTTGCTTTCTACAATACTTTTGAAGAAGTGGACAAATTTATAGAGTCACTTGAATATGTAAAAGAGGTGATGGGAATTGAATCTTAATGATATTTATACAGAGTTAATTTTAGAACAATCTAGAAATAAAAAAAATAGAAGAGAAATAGATAATCCTACCTACAAAGAGTTAGGACATAATCCAAGCTGTGGAGATGAGATTACACTATATGTACTAATGGATGGTGATACACTAAAAGATGTATCATATACAGGAGTTGGTTGTGCAATTTCACAAGCATCTACATCAATAATGGTAGATACAATCAAAGGATTAGAAAAAAATGAAACTATAAAACTTGCAAATGATTTTATAGAGATGATAAAAGGGAAAGAGCTTACAGAAAAAGAAATGGATGAACTAGGAGATGCAATTGCATTTGAAAGTATCAAAAATTTACCTGCTCGTGTAAAGTGTGCAGTTCTTCCATGGTATACAATAAAAAATATTTTGGAAGAAGGTAAAACACAAGGCTCTTTTACAGTTGAATAGGTGTAGCAAATGAAACTATCTACAAAGGGAAGATATGGACTTATGGCAATGTATAGACTTATGGAAAGTTATGGAGACGGACCTCAATCTATAAACAATATTGCCGAGAAAGAAAATTTATCAGACTCATATTTGGAACAACTATTTTCGCTTCTTAAAAATGCGAAACTCGTAAAATCTACAAGAGGTGTAAATGGCGGCTACAGCCTTGCAAGAGATCCAAAAGATATTAAAATAGGTGAAATAATAGAAGCTCTTGAAGGAAACATGGAGCTATCCTGCTGTCAAAAGGATGTTGAATGTCCTAAATCTGAAGAGTGTCCAACGAGAGATATATTAGATGAAGTTCAATTTAAAATTGAAAGTGTACTTGATTCTATGACGCTTGAGGATATGAAAAAATGATATATTTCGATCACCAGGCAACGACAAAAATGAATATAGAAGTAATAGATGCAATGATGGATTCGTATAAATATTATGGGAATCCATCATCAATTTATTCATTAGGACAAAAATCAAAAGGCATAATAGAGGAAAAAAGATCTAATATAGCTAAGATGTTAAAAGTAAATCCAAAGGAAATATTTTTCACATCTGGAGGTACAGAGTCAGATAATTGGGCGCTAATGGGTACTCTTAAAAAAGGTGATCATCTCATAACTTCAATGATTGAGCATCATGCAATTTTACACACAGCTAAACACCTTGAAGAAAATGGAGTAGAGGTAACGTACTTAAAACCAGAAAGAGATGGAAGTATAAGATTAGAAGAAATTAAAAACGCAATAAGAGAAAATACAAAATTAATTTCCATAATGACTGCTAATAACGAGATTGGAGTTATAAATGACATTAATTCCATTGGTAAATTGGCAAAAGAAAATGGAATTTTATTTCATACAGATGCAGTAGCGGCGATGTTTAAAACGCCAATTGATTTTAATGATTTTGATCTAGCTTCTATCACGGCTCATAAATTTAATGGGCCTAAAGGAATAGGAATTCTCTATATCAAAGACGGCACAAAAATAAATAATATACTATTTGGTGGATCACAAGAGAGGGGAAAACGTCCAGGTACAGAAAGTCTGGCTCTTGTAGTAGGTCTTGAAAAAGCAATGAAAATTCACTATAATAGAGAACATAATAATTATGTCAAAGAACTAAGGGACTACCTTATAGAAAGCCTAAATGAAATGGGTTTAAAAATAAATGGTTCTATAGACAATAGACTTGATTGCAATGTAAATTTCATTTCCAAAAATAGTTCAGAGATAACACTTATGAAACTGGATATGGAAGGAATCATGGCAAGTGCAGGATCGGCTTGTACTGCTGGAGCTATGAGTGCGTCTCATGTTCTTAAAGCTATAGGACTAAGCGAAGAAGAAGCAAACTCTTCAATAAGAATTAGTTTAGACATAGAAAATACAAAGGAAGAAATAGATACTTTAATTCGAGCACTGAGGTGAGCTATGAATAAGATTGAAATAGCAAAAACTATAATAACACCGAAATTTTTATCAAATACTGTACTTGTACTTTTAGCTACTTTAATATTTTTATTAATTTATTACTTAATTAACATTGGAAATAAATATATTGAAAGAAATAAAAGAATAAATATAGATATACTTTTACTTATAAAGATTCTTGTAGGATTTATAATATTAGGAATCGTTTTTATGATTTTTGATAAATATAAAATCCTAAAAGACACATTCTTTTCTATTTTTATTGCAATGATTCTTGCGTTTATTATTAACCCATTCGTAACTATGCTAGAAGGTAAAGGAATAAAACGTGGATACGGTGTAATAATTGTATATCTTATGTTTATACTTATCATTACTGTATTAATAGCCACAGTAATACCTAAGACAGTACAAGAACTTACGAAACTCGTAGCTCAAGCTCCACAAACATTAGATGTACTTTCAATTAAAGCTGAAGAATTCTCCAAAGCATTATCAAGAATGTTTGAAGGTAAGATGTTTACTGGATTTGATCCAACTGAAATGAATTTAGTAGAGACATTTGGGGATAAATTTTTAGAAATATTAAAGAGATCACAAGACTTAATGATTTCAAACTTAAAAAATATCGCTACAGGAATTTCTACTGTTCTCTATTCATTTGTAAAATTATTTATAGTCTTGGTATTTTCTTACTACTTTGTAGTTGATAAGGATAAAATAAAATCGAAAGTAGTTGAATTAATTCCTGAAAAATATAAAAGGGACGTATTTTTCGTTTCTATGAGAATTAACGAAGCTTTATTAGGATTTGTAAAAGGAAGACTACTGATGGCTGTTTTTGTAGGTTTACTAACAATGATTTCATTATTAATTGTAGGAGTAGATTTTGCAGTAATAATTGGTCTTATAACATGTGTGGCTGATATAATTCCATATATAGGACCATTCTTAGGATTTGCTCCTGCAATATTATTTGCATTAATCGAATCTCCAATTAAAGCTGTTTGGGTAGGCATAATATTTTTAGCAATCCAATGGGCAGAGAATAATATTATTGCACCAAAACTATTAGGAGATAAAGTTGGTTTAAACCCACTTGTAATTCTCTTATCAATAATTATTGGTGGTGGAATGTTTGGAGTACTAGGAATGATTTTAGGAGTTCCAGCAGTATCCATAATTATGATTTTAGTAGAGTTCTTCAAGTTAAAATATAACGAAAAGAAAGCTCAAGTTAATGTATAATAGCCTCCCTAAAGGGAGGTTTTAATAAGTAAGAGGTGTATATGAAAAATTTAGGACTTCATGAAATAAGAAAAGAATTTTTAGAGTTTTTTAAGTCTAAAGACCACTTAATTCTAAAAAGCTTTCCACTTATTCCAAAACAAGACAAATCTTTGTTGTTAATAGGCGCTGGTATGGCTCCAATGAAAAAATATTTCACAGGAGAACTAACTCCTCCTAAGAAGAGAGTTTCAACATGTCAAAAATGTATAAGAACTGGAGATATCGAAAATGTAGGACTTACGGATAGACACGCTACATTTTTTGAAATGTTAGGAAACTTTTCTTTTGGCGATTATTTTAAACATGAAGCTATTTCATGGGCATGGGAATTTTTAACAGAAAATTTAGAAATTTCTAAAGATAAACTATGGGTTACTGTATTTTATGAAGATGAGGAAGCTTATAAAATATGGAGAGATGAAATCCATGTGCCAGAAGAAAGAATCGTTAAAATGGGTAAAGAAGATAATTTCTGGGAACTTGAGGTTGGTCCATCAGGTCCATGTTCTGAAATCTATGTAGATAGAGGAGAAGAGTATGGATGTGGAGATCCAGATTGTAAACCAGGTTGTGAATGCGATAGATTTATCGAAGTTTGGAACCTTGTATTCACTCAATTTGACAAAGATGAAAAAGGAGTATACCATCCACTTGCACATCCAAATATAGATACTGGTATGGGACTAGAAAGAATCGCAACAGTACTACAAAACACAAATAATATATTTGAAATTGATGCAATAAAGAACATCATCGAGAAAATAGAAGAGCTTTCTAATTATAAATATCAAACTGATGAAAAGAAAGACATCTCTGTGAGAGTTATAACTGACCACGCTAGAGCAATGACATTTTTAATATCTGATACAGTTAGACCTTCAAATGAAGGTAGAGGATATGTTCTTAGAAGACTTATTAGACGTGCAGCAAGACACGGAAGACTTCTCGGAATAAAGAGAGCATTCTTATCAGAAATTGCAGATTTAATAATAGATTCATGGTCAGTAGAATATACTGATTTAGTAGAAAATAGAGAAAAGATAAAAGAAGTAATAAGAATTGAAGAAGAAAAATTCTTAGAAACAATTGATCAAGGAATGAATATTCTAGGTTCTTACTTAGAAGAACTTGATAAAGAAAACAAAAATATTCTTCAAGGAGATAAAGCATTTAAACTTTATGATACCTATGGTTTTCCAATAGATTTAACTATAGAAATACTTGAAGATCAAGGATATGAAGTTGATAGATCTGGCTTTGATGAAAATATGGAAGAACAAAGAAGACGTGCTAGAGAATCTCGTGAACACGACCAAGTAGGTTGGACTTCTAAAGAATCCGAACACTACTATGAAGATCTAAAATCTGAGTTCACAGGATATAGTGATGATGAAAGTGATTCTAAAATCGTAAGAATTGTTTTAGATGGAGAGATAGTAGATAGTGCCTGTGAGGGAGATAGAGCTATATTTGTACTAGACAAGACTCCTTTCTATGGTGAAGGCGGTGGCCAAGTAGGAGATATAGGAACTATAAGTTCAGATAGTTTTGAAGTTGAAATAATAGACACCAAGAAGACTTCTAAAGGAATAGTCTTAATGGTTGGTGACGTTACCGAAGGGATAGCAAAGGTTGATTCAAACGTACATGCTAAGATAGATTCAAAGAGACGTAACAATATAAGGAGAAATCACTCTGTAACACACCTTCTACACAAAACTCTAAAAGAAGTTCTAGGAACTCATGTAAATCAAGCAGGATCTCTTGTAAGAGATGACTATATGAGATTTGACTTCACTCACTTTGAAGCGATATCTTCAGAGGATCTTAAAAAGATCGAAGAAATTGTAAACGAAGAAATATACAAAGCTTTACCTGTAGATACAATAATCACAAATCCAGGAGAAGCTGCAAAGCTTGGAGCTGTAGGATTATTTGAAGAAAAATATGGTGACATTGTAAGAGTAGTTAAAATGGGAGATTTCTCTATAGAATTATGTGGAGGAACTCACGTTAAGAATACTTCTGAAATAGGGATGTTTAAAATATTACAAGAAGGTGGCATTAGCTCGGGAGTAAGACGTGTTGAATGTATAACTGGACCAGCTGTTTACAAATATTTAAATGAAAATTTAGCACAAATAGACAGAATTTCTAAACTTGTAAAAGCTAATAAGTCTGAAATAGAACACAAAATAGAAACAACTCAAACAGAACTTAAAGAAGCTCAAAAAGAAATTGAAAGCATAAAGAAAGATAAGGCAAAATCAGAAATAGATAATGTTTTGGATTCTAAATTCGAAATTGATGAAGGCTTTGGACTAGTCTATAAGTTTGAAAATATGGATGTGGCAACTCTAAGAGATCTAGCTGATAGCGTAAAAGATAAATTAGGAAAAGCTGTAGTAGTATTTGCAACTATAAACGAAGGAAAATTAAACTTTGTAGCAGCAGCTTCAAATGAAATTTCAAAGAAATATAATGCAGGAAATATTGTTAGAGAAGTTGCTAAAATCTGCGGTGGCTCAGGCGGAGGAAGACCAACAATGGCAACTGCAGGAGCTAGTGATTTAACCAAGGTTGATGAAGCATTAGATTTTGCAAAAGAACTATTGACAAAGTAAAAACTAATTATTAAATATCTTAAATTAACCAGAGATAATTTTCTCTGGTTTTTATTTTTTGTAAAGATGGTAAAAATAATTTAAAAATAATAGATAGTATTAATATTATATTAAAAAAATATTTATTTAAGTATAATGTGTTTTATTATAAACGGCTAAGTATTGGTTTTACGTGTAAAATATTGTATAATAAAGATAATATTATATAGGAGGTAATATTTTGAGTGCAATTTTAATAAAAGACTTATCTAAAAAAATTGGTAAAGATTTAATCTTTAATTCTTTAAATTTAGAAGTCCAAGATGGTGAATTTTTCGCACTACTTGCTCCTGAAAAAAAGGGAAAGACTACACTTGCAAGAATTATTTTTAATTTCTTAAAACCTAGTCAAGGCAAAGTGCTTGTATATGATATGGATGTAACCAAAGATTCAAAGACTATTAAAGAAGGTGTAGCCTATGTTCCATCTGAAATAATGTTTGAGGAAAATGCAAAAGCTTCATCCATTTTTAATAAAACTTTAAGTCAACATAATCTAAGCAATAAGGATGAACTTAATAATTTATTAAATTACTTTGATTTTGATCAAAGACAAAAGTTTTCTGATTTGACAGAACGTGATCAAAAGCTTTTTTCAATTATAAATGCTTTGATTTTTAAACCACGTCTTATTGTTTTAGACGATACAACAAAAGATTTAACAAATGACGACAATATTAAGCTATTCTCATATCTTAGAAGTTTAAAAGAAGAGTACGGACTTACTGTACTTATGCTTTCTGACGACCTTCCAATGGCACAAAGTTATTTTGACAGAGTGGCCATTTTAAAAGACGGTGAAGTAAAAGATATTGAATTTGTTAAAGATAGAATATCAAACGACAAAGTTTTAGTTATAAAGGGCACAGTTGATTCATTAAAAGAATTCGAAGCTATTGGAGCTAGAGTTATAAGAGATGATTTAGAGTTACATGAATTATATTTCAATGGCTCAATGATTGAACTTACAAAGATAATAAATGACAAAAAGCTAAGGAATTATTCAATATTCGATTCAACTCTAGACGACAAGGTTAAAGCTCTTCAAGGTGGTCCACTTCCAAAGTTTGAAAATAATAATTACAAAGAAGACCACATTGTAAAGAGAGAATATGATGAAGTAGAGCAAGTTGTTGTAGAACCGCAAAGAGATGAAGACACAGAAGAATTAGAAAGTAATACAGAAAAACTAGATGATAAAATAGTAGCTGTTGATAATACAGATGATACACTTTTATTTAATTTCAATGAAAATGAAGTTAAATTAGACTCTGAAGCTGAAAATTCTAATATAGTTGAAAATGAGAAATCTAATGTAGTTGAAAATGAAACAGAAACTGCAACAACAGAAGACGAAGCTCTTATAAAAGAAAAAAATGACTTTGATGAAAACACTTTTGTAAATATAAGTCACATGGTCGAAACAGAATTAGAAAACAAAGAAGATACTGTAATTATAGAAGAAACCAAGGAGGATAAATAATGATTTTTTCAAAAGAATTTAAATCAACATTTGGCAAGATGATAGCTTGGTTATTAGTTATTGGAGTTTTAACAGGACTTCTTATGGCATTCTACCCATTGATGTTAGAAGATAGAATGAAATCAATATTTGATACATTTATTAATGGACTTAGCGATAATTTAGCTGCTGGTCTTGGATTTAATAAAGAACTTGATTACTCAAATATTTCCACATATCTTGCATTTGTATTTCAATATATAGCAGTGCTTATTGGAATATTTGCATTTCAAATTGGTGCAAAAAGTTTAGCAAAAGAAGAAGAAACTGGATCTATCCAATATATTTATTCAAATCCAATAAGTAGGTCTGAAATAGTAAGTTCTAAACTGCTTTCTGGAGTAGTTACTATTTTCTTATTTTTAATTCTACTTTGTGCTTTAAGCTTTGGATTTATAAAAGTTATAGGACTTAAGTACCCTGAAATTGAAAACAGCGATTATTTAGTAAACTTAGTAATTATTTTTATAGGAATGTTAGCATCATCACTTGTATTTATGGGAATAGGATATTTTATCTCATCATTTACAAGATCTGCAAGTTACTCTGAAACAGTTGCAGTACTCTTTATAATAATAGTAGTAGTATTTGCCATAACCGGAAAAGTTCTAGGGGGAACTTATGAAATGGTAGCAACAAAGCTACCTTTTGAAGTATTTCACCCATATAAACTAATAAGTCATAGTTTTGATTTAATAGGAATGGGAATAAATGGTATTATATTTATACTTTCTATAGTTTTAACATATGTTATCTATGGAAACAAAGAATTTAAATTTTAGCTTAAAAGTTTGAGTAAAGCTCAAACTTTTTTAAAGTAATGAGTTTTGCTTCGGTAAATCTAGATAATAGGAGGAACAATGAAAGACGTAATAGTAGCTCTTGACTTTAAGGATAAAAAAACTTGTTTAGAATTTTTGGATAAATTCAACGAAAGTATATATGTAAAAGTAGGGATGGAATTATTTTATAAAGAAGGCCCAGAAATAATAAAACTTATAAAGAACCGAGGACATAAAATATTTTTAGACTTAAAGCTTCACGATATACCTAATACAGTGGGAGGAGCATTTAGATCCTTAAGCTCACTTAATGTGGACATGTTAAATCTTCACATCGCAGGAGGATCCGAAATGATAAAAAGAGCTAAAGAAGAACTACCAAACACCACTCTTTTGGGAGTAACTATGCTTACTTCAATAGATGAAAGGGCTATGCACGATGAAATTTTAATTAACTCTAGACTATCAGTTGAACAAGTAGTTCTTAGCTATGCAAGGCTGGGCAAAGAATCAGGTCTTGATGGAATAGTTTGCTCAGCACAAGAAGTTCCAAAGGTTAAAGAAGAATTAGGACCAGAATTTTTAACAATTACTCCTGGCATAAGACCTCAAGGAGAAGATACAGGAGACCAAAAGAGAGTTGTAACTCCAGAAGATGCTAGAAATCTAGGTTCAGACTATATAGTTTGCGGAAGACCTATAACAAAATCAGATGACCCAGTTTTAAGTTATAAAAAAATCAGAGAGGAATTTTTAGGAATATGAAAGAAATAGCAAAGATATTATTGGATTTAAAAGCAGTAAGCTTATCACCAAAAGCACCATACACCTGGGCATCAGGAATAAAATCACCAATTTATTGTGACAATAGGCTCACTCTTTCTTTTCCTAAAGAAAGAAAAATAATCGAAGAAGAACTTAAAAAATTAATCGAAGAAAAATTTCCAGAAGTTGAATATTTGATGGGCACAGCTACTGCAGGAATTCCTCATGCGGCAATTGTTGCTGATAAAATGAACCTTCCTATGGGTTTTGTAAGAAGTTCAAACAAGGATCATGGGAAAGGAAATAAAATAGAAGGTAAGATTGTAGAAGGATCTAAAGTCGTTGTTATAGAAGACTTATTTTCAACAGGCGGATCATCTATAAAATCTGCAAATGCACTTAAAGAAGCTGGATTTGAAGTTTTAGGTGTATGCGGAATATTCTCTTATAATTTAGATGAATGCAAGAAAAACTTTGAAGATAATAAACTTCCATTCTACTCACTTACAAACTATGATGAACTTTTGGATATAGCTCTTCAAATTGACTATATCGAACATGACGATCTTGAAAAATTACGTGCTTGGAAAAAAGACATAAAAGACGAATCATGGATTAATCTATAATTTAGATTTATTAAAATGAAAACATCATTAAGCCAAGGTAACTTGGCTTTTTTAAAATAACATTACAGAAATAACCCTAGAAGAAAATGGTGAAAAATGATAGAAGTAAAAAATGTAAGCTTCAGATATGAAGAAGATAGTAGGTACGTACTTAGAGATGTATCTCTAGATATTAAAAACGGTGAATTTGTATCAATACTTGGTCACAATGGATCTGGTAAATCAACACTTGCAAAACTGATGAATGGACTATTTATTCCAACTGAAGGCCAAATTTTAGTGGATGGAATGGATACCAAAGATGATGATAACATTTTTGATATTAGATCGAGAGCTGGAGTAGTATTTCAAAACCCAGATAACCAAATAGTTGCAACTATAGTTGAAGAGGATGTGGCATTTGGTCCAGAAAACTTAGGAATTGAGATGCCGGAACTAAGGGAAAGGGTAGATAAGGCTTTGAAATCTGTAGGAATGTATGAACACAGAAAGTCTGCTCCTCACCTTTTATCTGGAGGACAGAAACAAAGAGTAGCAATTGCTGGAATACTTGCAATGCATCCAAACTATATAATTCTCGATGAGCCAACAGCTATGCTAGATCCAGGTGGAAGAGAAGAAGTAATGAGTGCGCTTTTAGAACTTAATAAACAAGGCAAAACTATAGTTCTTATAACACATTTTATGGAAGAGGCAAAGCTTTCCGATAGAATATTTTTGGTAGAAGAAGGAAAACTCATCAAGGAAGGGACTCCATTAGAAATATTTAAAGAAGTAGAAATGATGAAGCAAATAGGCCTAGATGTGCCTCATGCAACGGAGGTTTCTCATTTTTTAAAAAATAATGGAATAAAACTAGAAGAAGTCTTAAATGTAGATGATTTGGTGAATTACGTATGGCAATTATTAAAATAGAAAATTTAAATCATGTATATTCTGAAGGAACTCCTTATGAGAAAAAAGCTCTTTCGAATATAAATTTAGAAATCAATTCTGGTGATTTTATAGGTTTAATAGGTCATACAGGCTCTGGAAAATCAACTCTAGTCCAACATTTAAATGGACTTCTAAAACCAACGTCAGGAAAAATATATGTTGACGGTGAAGAACTTTTTGCAGATAAAACAGATATGATTAAAGTGCGTGAAAAGGTTGGACTTGTATTTCAGTATCCAGAATATCAACTATTTGAAGAAACAATATATAAAGACATTGCCTTCGGACCAAAAAACTTGGGACTTTCAAATGAAAAAGTAGATGAAAGAGTAATGTATGCAGTAAAGTGTGTTGGTCTTGAAGAAAGAATGCTTAAGAAAAGTCCCTTTGAAATTTCAGGTGGTCAAAAAAGAAGAGTTGCCATAGCAGGAGTACTTGCGATGAAACCAAAAGTACTAGTCCTTGATGAGCCTACTGCAGGTTTAGATCCATATGGACGAGATGAAATACTAAATGAAATCAATTTGCTTCATAAAGAAGGAATAACTATAATACTTGTTTCTCACTCTATGGAAGACATATCAAAGTACGCAAATAGGGTTCTAGTTATGAATAATGGAGAACTTGCCTTTGATGATGAAACTTTAAAAATATTTGAAAAGACAGACGAACTTCAAAAGATTGGACTTAGGATTCCGAAGGTTCTAGAAATTATCAAGAGTTTAGAAGATAGGGGAATTCATATTGAACCAACATTGGACATAGACGTTCTAAAAGAAGATCTACTATCTATGCTTGGAGGTAAAAATGCTTAAAGATATAAACTTAGGACAATACTATCCAGGAGATTCAAAAATTCACAAGTATGATCCAAGACTTAAGATTTTATCTGTGATGTTTTTTATTGTTCAATTATTTTTCGTAAAAAATCTCTATCTATTTATACCTCAAATTATCTTTTTATCAATAGTGACACTTGCAAGTGGTCTAAAGTTTAAAACGGTATTTAAAGGGCTAAAACCACTTAGATGGATTATTTTAATAACATTTATAATAAATTTATTATTTGTTGGAGGCACAGTATTATTTAGTTTCTTATTCATAACTATAACTAAAGAATCTCTTATACTTGCAACTACAACTTCTACGAGAATCGTACTACTAGTGTGGGGGTCTTCTATACTTACACTTACAACATCACCAATAGAGCTTACAGATGGGATAGAGTCTCTTTTAAAGCCATTTAAATTCATAGGACTTCCTGCACATGAGATATCAATGATGATGACTATAGCACTTAGATTTATCCCTACGCTTATCGAAGAAACGGACAAAATTATGAAGGCTCAAAAAGCTAGAGGAGCAGACTTTGAGTCAGGAAATGTTTTAAATAGAGCAAAGAATTTAGTTCCGCTTTTAGTTCCTCTATTCATCTCTTCATTTAGAAGAGCAGATGACTTAGCTACCGCTATGGAATCTAGGTGTTACAATGGCGGTAAAGGAAGAACCAAGCTAAATAAACCAGTCATTAAATCTTCCGATATAGTGCTATTTATAATATCAATTATTTTCTGTTCAGCAATAATAGCTGCAAGTGTTTTAATGAAATGAAAAAGAATATTAGAATAAAAATAACTTATGATGGTACAAAGTTTTATGGATTTCAAAAACAAGAAAAAGGAAGGACTGTCGAAAAAGTTCTTACTAAGGCAGTAGAAAACACTGTTAAACATCCTGTTAAATTGTTTTACTCTGGAAGAACAGACAGTGGGGTCCATGCATTTGGTCAATATGCAAATTTCTATACAGATTCAACGATAGATATAGGAAATTTACCAAAAGTAATAAATTTTCATCTTCCATCTGACATATCTGTAGTAGAGGCAAAATATGTTTCCGATGAATTTCACTCGAGATATAGCGCTAAGGGCAAATTTTATCGCTACACAATTTATAACAATCGATATAGAAACGCCTTATACGAAAATAGAGCATGGCAATATCCTTATAAGATCGATACTTATAAATTGAGAAAGTCTCTTTCTTATTTAGTAGGAGAACATGATTTCAAATCATTTATGGGTAGGTATGCGACTGTAAAGGATACTATTAGAATTATAAATCAGATTGAAGTACATCAGTATGGAGATGTAATAAATATTGATTTTTATGGAAAAAGTTTTTTAAAAAACATGGTAAGAATAATAGTTGGAACCGCAGTACAGATATCTAGCAAAGATAAAAATCCAGAGATTATGAAAGAAGCTTTAAATAGAAGAGAAAGAATTTCTGCTGGTATGACTGCACCAGCTTGTGGATTATACCTTATGGATGTATTTTTTAGAGGTAATTAAATGAAAAAATATATAATGGCTTTTGATGCTGGAACAACCAGCAGTAGAACGATAATATTTGATAAGAATGGGGAAATAGTATCTTCTGCCCAAAAAGAGTTTACTCAATATTTTCCTAAACCAGGTTATGTTGAGCACGATGCCAACGAAATTTGGTCAACTCAGTTAGGAACAGCTATTGAAGCTATGTATAAAGCTGGTATTTCAGCTGATGAAATAGCAGCAATAGGAATAACTAATCAAAGAGAAACTACAGTTTTATGGAATAAAAAAACTGGAGAGCCTATATACAATGCAATAGTTTGGCAATGTAGAAGGACTTCTGCTTATTGTGACGAACTCAAAGAAAAGGGATACGAAGAAATTATAAAGGAAAAGACAGGTCTAATAATAGATGCATATTTTTCTGCTACAAAGATAAAATGGATTCTAGATAATGTAGAAGGAGCTAGAGAGTTAGCAGAAAAAGGAGATCTATTATTCGGTACTATTGACTCTTACTTAATTTATAGACTGACCGATAAAAATATCCATGTAACTGACTATTCAAATGCTTCCAGAACTATGATTTTTAATATAAACACATTGGATTGGGATGACGACATTTTAAAACTTTTAAACATTCCCAAAAATATTCTTCCGGATGTAAAAGACTCCATGGAGGTTTATGGATACGCTTCAGAAAAAATATTCGGTCAAAAGATTTCTATAGCTGCCGCAATAGGAGACCAACAATCTGCGCTATTTGGTCAACTATGTGTAGATGAAGCTGAGGCTAAAAATACATATGGAACAGGAGCATTCTTACTTATGAATACAGGAGATAAAATAGTAAGAAGCAAGAATGGACTACTATCAACTATAGCTTGGTCAATTAATGGAAAAGTAAATTATTCACTTGAAGGTTCTATATTTGTCGCTGGTTCATCAGTACAATGGTTAAGAGATAAACTTAGATTAATAGACTCAGCTGAAGATTCGGAATATATGGCAGGAAAAGTAGACGATACATTGGATTGCTATGTAGTTCCAGCTTTTACTGGACTAGGAGCACCATATTGGAATCAAGATGCTAGAGGAACCATTGTTGGAATAACAAGAGGAACAACAAAATACCATATTATTCGTGCAACGTTAGAATCCATTGCATATCTTTCTTACGATGTGCTCCACGCTATGGAAGAAGATCTAGGACATGATTTAAAATTATTAAAAGTAGATGGTGGAGCATCAAATAATAATTTCTTGATGCAATTTCAATCAGATATTCTTGGCTGCGAAGTTAAAAGACCTAAAGTTACAGAAACGACTGCACTTGGAGCTTGTTATCTAGCTGGACTTGCTGTAGGTTTTTGGGAAGATATAGATGATTTAAAAAACAAAACTAATTCTGGAACTACATTTACTCCAAATATGGATGAAGAATTAAGGCTTAAAAAAATAAAAAGATGGCACAAAGCAGTTGAGACATCATTTGATTGGGGATTTGAATCAGAATGATTACAAAATAATAAAAGAGTGATTACAATTTAAAAGATATATTGAACTTAAAATGACATTAAACTATTATCATAATAGGGGGTTTTTATGAAACCATTTTATCATTTAAAGGAAAAATTTTTAAGCTCAAAAAAATCTATTGAAAGATTTCCGCTGCCTATGATTTTTTCTATAATATCCACAACATTTTTCATATTTTCGATACAAGGTAATGAAGGCATCAAAACCAACTCAAAACTTGGATTTTTCTTTCTTTTCGCATCACTTTTTTATTTAAATTTAAAGTTATTTCTAGAAGGAATAATTTTTAGTAAAAAAGATAAGCTTTCAAATAAAAGTATCAGGCTGTTAAAAGCATCTTCATACTTAGTATCTCTTCTAGTAATGTTTGGAATGTATATGACGATATTTTATATTAATAAGCAGTTTAGATATAACTCATTATATATCTATATAGGATGTATGATTGTACTAACCTTATCAATATTTTTTATATCAAAAATATATTATTTTGGCGATTATATTCCATATTTTTTGAACGTCAACTTTCAACTATTAGTTTCAGCAATCTACACTGTTGCACTTGGAATCGGAGTCTTCATTGTTTTTATTAGTCTTGAATTTATAATCTAAGTGCAACAAAAAATGATTCATAGTTTTCTGATAAAATAGAATTTGCAAATAAAACTAAAAATCAGGAGAAACTATGAAT
>QWCE01005800.1_pt1 | contig 109190 bp, 101 predicted proteins | sample 1972531 | NCBI WGS metagenome assembly QWCE01 (sample SAMN09866716, study PRJNA288562) | Human gut metagenome isolate term4_stool, whole genome shotgun sequencing... | reverse complement strand
TAGATGAAGACGATATAGTTATTAAATAGGAGGAGCTATGAAGACTATTGCTATATTAACAAGTGGTGGCGACGCGCCAGGGATGAACGCCGTTATCAGATCTGTTGTAAGAACTGCTATATATAACGATTTAAAGGTTTTAGCGATAAAGGAAGGCTACAACGGATTGATTAAGGGAGACATCGAAACGATGACATTATCAAGCGTTGCTGACATTATTCACAGAGGCGGAACTATACTTAGAACTGCTAGAAGCGATGAATTTATGACGGAAGAAGGAATTAATCAAGCGCTTGAAGTGATAAAGAAGTTTAAAATAGATGCCATAGTGGTTCTTGGCGGCGACGGAACTTTAAGAGGAGCGAGGGAGCTAGCTAGAAGAGGCGTTAAAGTTATAGGCGTGCCATGCACTATAGATAACGACCTTGGCTACACTGACTACACTATCGGCTTTTTGACAGCGGTTGAGACAGCTGTTTCTGCTATAAGTAAGCTTAGAGATACATCTGAGTCACATGGTAGAGCCATAGTCCTTCAAGTCATGGGAAGAAACTGCGGCGACATTGCACTTTACTCGGGTATAGCTGGCGGAGCTGAGTCAATCGTTATACCAGAAGTAGAATTGGATATAGATGCTATTATTAATAAGATAAAAAATGGTAAGAAGAGGGGCAAAAAGCACCACATAATCGTTGCGGCTGAAGGGGCGCTTGACGCTTATGAATTAGCTAGAATTATCGAAGAGAAAGGTGCTATAGAGACACGTGTAACTGTTCTTGGCTATGTTCAAAGAGGCGGCGTGCTTTTGACAAAGATCAGCTTAAGATGGTGGATATATTATCGATATAGGAGAATTAAGATGAAAAAGACTAAGATAGTTTGTACAATTGGACCGAGTTCGGACTCATACGAAGTGCTAAAGGCGCTTGTAGATGAGGGGATGAATGTTGCTAGACTAAACTTTTCACACGGCACTCATCCAGAGCATAAAAAAAGGATAGATACTATAAAGAAGATTAGGGATGATATTGATGAGCCTATAGCAATAATGCTTGATACAAAGGGACCTGAGATAAGGATAAAGACCTTCAAAGACGGCATGATTAGGATAGAGCAAGGACAAGACTTTACTCTCACAAGTGAAGATCTTGAAGGCGACGAGACAAAGGTCTCTGTCACATATAAGGACATTGCTAAGGATTTAAAAGCAGATGATAGAGTGCTTTGATGTAGACTTCATCGCGGCCTCTTTTATTAGAAGCGCAAAAGATGTTTTAGAGATAAGAAAGATTCTTGAGAGCAATGGTGGAGACGATATCAAAATTATTTCCAAGATAGAAAATCTAGAGGGCGTTCAAAATATTGACGAGATTATAGACGCATCCGACGGCATCATGGTTGCCAGAGGGGATATGGGTGTTGAACTTGATGAAGAGGATATACCTTTAGTGCAAAAGGACATAATCAGAAAATGTAATCTAAAAGGCAAATTCGTAATTACAGCGACTCAGATGCTTGACTCAATGATTAGAAACCCAAGACCAACTAGAGCAGAGGTAACTGATGTTGCCAACGCCATCTTAGATGGTTCGAGCGCAATAATGCTATCGGGCGAGACGGCAGCGGGCAATTATCCAGTCAAGGCATGTGAGATGATGAGAAAAATCGCAGTAAAGATTGAGGACAGCCTTGATTATAAAATCATTGTTGATAGCACAAACGATGAACACGAGATTAACATAACAAACTCTATTGCCAAAGCGACGAGAGAAGCGGCACTTGATTTGGATGCGAAAGTGATTATAGCCGCTACTACATCGGGGCTTACTGCGAGAAACATTTCAAAATTCAAGCCGAAATCACTAATCATCGCAGCTACTACAGATGAAAAAGTCAGAAGGCAATTAGCAATTGAGTGGGGCGTCTTCCCAATCAGAGCGACTCTTGCATCAAGCATAGATGATTTATTCTACGAATCTATAAATATATTAAAGAATATAAAATTTGTAAAGGAGGGAGAACTAGTCATTTTAACAGCGGGTATGCCGCTTGGAAAGGCTGGTTCAACAAACATTATGATGGTAAAGACAGTTGGCAAACTTTTATGCAAAGGCATGGGCATAGGTAAGCATAAGATAAGTGCAAGAGCCTGTGTCGCTAAAAATGCTAAGGAATTAGAAGAAACTTTTTCAGATGGCGATATTATAGTAACGATAGGGGTATATAAAGATATGCTTCCATATATACAAAAGTCATCAGGCATAGTAACAGTTGAAGGCGGTCTAACTAGTCAAGGCGCTATAGTTGGCATTAATTACCATCTAGCAACAGTTGTTGGCGCTGGTGATGCTATGAACAGTATAAAAACTGGCGACATCATAAGCATCGATGCAACAACTGGAGAAATTTACGAAGGTAAAATTTTTGATGAAGAGGAAGTGATTTAATGGCTGATACAAGAAGCTCATGGCAAGAGTATTTCATGTCAATCGCTCACATGATAGCGAAGAGATCTACCTGCGACAGGGCCTATGTGGGCTGCTTACTCGTTAATAAGGACAACAGGATAGTCTCAAGCGGTTACAACGGCAGTATAAAAGGCAACCCGCACTGCTCAGAGATAGGCCACACAATGAGGGACGGTCACTGCATAGCGACTATACATGCAGAGATGAACGCGCTTTTATATTGTGCAAAAGAAGGCATTAAGGTAGATGGCTGTGTGTGCTACGTAACACACTTCCCGTGCTTAAACTGCACAAAAGCTTTGATTCAAGCAGGTATCAGTAAAATATATTATTCTAATGCATATAGAGTGGATGAGTATGCACTAGAATTGCTTGACAAAAACCACATAGAACACATAAAATTAGATGTGGACATTGCTTAGTTAAATTTTTTTAAAATAGGAGGTAAAGAAAATGTTAAAGGAATTTAAGGAATTTATTTCAAAGGGCAGTGTAATGGACCTAGCAATAGGTGTCATCATAGGTGGAGCTTTCTCAAAGATAGTTAGTTCACTTGTAGATGACATAATCATGCCACTTGTTGGACTATTACTTGGCGGAGCTGATATTAGCAATTATTTCATTACACTTGATGGCGGCAAATACGCTACACTTGCCGAAGCACAAGAAGCTGGTGCAGCTACACTAAACTATGGAGTATTCTTAAACAGAATTATTGACTTTTTAATTATAGCTTTTGTATTATTCTTAATAATTAAAGCAATAAACAAAGCTAGAGCACTTACTAAGAAGCCTGAAGCAGAAGCAGCACCTACAACAAAAGTATGCCCATATTGTAAATCAACAATAGACATTAACGCAACAAGATGCCCTAACTGTACTTCAGAACTTAAATAATTGGGGTGTATTATGACGATACTAAACAGAAGTGAAGTTGATAAGAATTTAACTTGGGATACGTCAGCCATATTTAAATCAAAAGAAGAAGCTAGAAAAGAAGCAAATGATTTGCTAGAAGCATCTTTAAAGCTAAAAGAAAACTATGAAGGAAAATTAAATGACTTCGATACTATAGTCAAAGCTTTTAAAGAATATGAAGAGATAATTAAGAGATTCTCCTTAGTTATAGATTATGCATATCTAAACAAGGACGTCGACATGACAAACTCAGCTGAACTAGCCTTTTTCAATGAGCTACTAAATATGTATAACAAGCTAGATGAAAATACTTTATTCGTTGAGCTTGAGATAGCAAAGCTAGATATTCCAATGCTTGAAAAGCTAGAAAAGGTAGATGGCTTAAAAGTTTATTTCCACAACGTTATTTTAAAGAAGAAAACTTATTTAAGCGATGCTGAAGAAAAAGTTATTCAAGCCTTTACACCATTGAGAATGGCGCCTGAACAATTGTATAACACAATTAAGTTGCAAGACTTGACATTTGAACCATTTGAGGTCAATGGCAAGAAATATAATAACTCATATGCTTTATTTGAAGAAAAGTATGAGTATGATGAAGATAAGGACTTAAGAAGAGAGTCATTTAATCATTTCTATAAAGATCTATCAAAGACTGTCAATAGTACAACGATGGCATTTAATTTGAATATGCAAAAAGATAAAATTATGTCAAAGCTTAGAGGCTACGATAGCGTAACAGATTATCTGCTTGCTGAACAAGAAGTGCCTAGAGAGATCTATGAAAATCATCTAGATACTATAATGAAAGAGCTTTCACCAGTAATGAGAAAGTTTGCGAGAGTATTAAAAGATGGACTTGGTTTAGAAAAGATTAATTACTATGATTTAAAAGCAAATATAGATCCAGAATTTGATCCAGAAATAACACTTGATGGAGCTAAGGACTATATTCTACGCCAGCTGGCTTCCCATCATATATACTTATGATATGGACTGGCAAGATGGACAGCGTATTTACCATGATACACGAACTTGGTCATGCAGGTAACTTTATGTTATCGCAAAAGTATCAATCATTCTTTGATTGTATCCCATCTATGCTCTATTCAGAATCACCATCGACAATGAATGAGATGATGCTTGCTAATTACTTGATGAAGAAGACCGAAGATCCTAGAATGCTTAGATGGATTTACTTCTCAATCATTGCCAAGACTTATTACCATAATTTCGTTACGCATTTCTTAGAAGCTTATTTCCAAAGAAAAGCATATAACTTAGTTGATGAAGGACAAAATCTAGATGCAGATACATTAAACAGACTATATAAGGAAACACTAGAAGAATTCTGGCAAGTTGAAGTCGAATTAACAGATGGCTGTGAAATGACATGGATGAGACAACCTCATTACTACTCAGGTTTATACTCATACACATACTCAGCTGGCTTATCAATTGCAACAAACGTATCAAGAAAGATACTTGAAGGCGATGAAGAAGCTGTAAGTAATTGGTTAAACGCAATTAAACAAGGCGGTCTATATAACCCAGTAGAGTGGGCTAAACTATCAGGCGTTGACATCACTACTACTGATTCACTAAAGAACACAATCAGCTATATTTCATCAATAGTTGATAAAATTGAAGAATTAAGCAAAAATTTATAAAAAATTAACGAAAATACTTGACAATTAGAGTATTTTGTATTAAAATGTTTGTTAGTGTTTTAGAAAAGACCCGGAAACTTTTTTAAAAACAATGTTTTTTAAAGGAGGAAAAAAATGAGTTCATTTATGGCCAACGCTCAAAATATTGAGAGAAAATGGTTAGTTATAGACGCTGAAGGCAAAGTCCTAGGTAGACTAGCAAGCGAAGTTGCTAAGATCTTAAGAGGAAAACACAAAGCAACTTTTACACCACACGTAGATACAGGTGATTACGTTATCATCGTAAATGCTGATAAGGTAAAATTAACAGGAAAGAAATTATTACAAAAGAAACACTACTACCACACAGGATATCCTGGAGGACTTAGAGAAATCAGTTATCAAGATATGATGCAAAACAATCCTGAAATGGCAATCAGATTAGCTGTTAAAGGTATGCTTCCAAAGAACAGATTAGGAAGACAAATGTTTAGAAAATTAAAAGTATATTCTGGCCCAGAACACAATCACGAAGCACAAAAGCCAGAAAAGTATGAGTTTTAGAAAGGAGGACGAATAGATGGAAAAACTTATTCAAGGAACAGGCAGAAGAAAATCTTCAGTAGCAAGAGTAAGATTAGTGCCTGGAGATGGTAAATTTACTATCAACCACAGAGATATTGATCAATATTTAAAAGAAGAATTGTTAAAAAACATTGTTCGTGAACCTCTTAACTTAACTGATACACTTGGTAAATTTGATGTATACGTTTTAGTTAACGGTGGCGGATTTACAGGCCAAGCAGGAGCAATAAGACATGGCTTATCAAGAGCTTTACTTGAAGTTGATCCTGAATACAGATCAATTTAAGAAAGCTAGAAAGAGTTCACAATTCTCAAAGAGATAGTTTTATTACTATATATAGAAGTAAGACCTTGCAGATGCAAGGTCTTATTTTTGTGCTTTTATCAAATTTTATCTATTTTACTTAATCCTTTCTCATTTAGCTCATATATCTCATCAGCTACGTGATTAATAAAGTACCTGTCGTGCGAAACGAAAAAGATGACTCCGCCAAAGTTTTTCATCTCATCACTTATAGCTGGCAATGACAATGGTGAGATGTTCCTCGTCGGCTCATCTAAAACTAAAACATCGGGCTCCATAAGCTGCATCTTAGCAAAGAAAAGCTTTGCCTTTTGCCCGCCACTTAGTTCAGAGATTTTATTAATCACTTCATCTCTTGTAAACTTAAGAGATGCCAAATAAGTCCTTATCTTAGTTTCTTCTTCCTTAGTATAGTCCACTTTTAAATATTCAATAGCGTTATTATGAGTAATTAATTCATCTTCATAATTTTGCGGCATATATGATACTTTTAAATCTTTACTAATATTATCCTTAATAATATTTAGAAGAGTAGTCTTGCCGGCGCCATTCTTTCCGACTATGGCAATTTTGTTCTTACCATATGACTCTAAATCGATATTATCAGCAAGTTTTTTATCAGCCACTTTTAATTCATCAAGATGCAAATTTAATACGCATTTACCATTCTCAATAAGCTTTTCCTTATTATAGTTAACAAAAATCTGTTCTTCAAAGTCTGGCATTTGTGTCATCTTTTCTTTTTCCCACTCAATAAGTTTTTCATGTGCCTTTACTTCATGCATGGTCTTTTTAAGATATCTACCTAATCTGTCATTCTTCTCTTTTCTTAAATCATGCTCAACACTGTCGTGAACACGTCTCCAGCGCTCTTCCTTCTCTTCAATACGAGCCTTGTCATTTTTAGCTCTTTGCGTTTGAGTAAGAATTTGATCCTCTCTAAGCTTAATATAGCTATCGTAATCATTGCCGCTCACAGTGATACGCGATTTTGTCTTGTTTTGTATTAGCTCAAAGTGCATAATCTTAGTAGCAACATTTTGGATGAAGTAAGTATCGTGACTTGCAAAAATGATTTTGCCGTTAAAGTCTTTAAGAATTTTTTCAAGCGCTTCCATAGATTTAAAATCGATATCGTTTGTTGGCTCATCAAGAACAAGTAGGGAAGGGCTCTTTGAAATTGCAAGAGAAATTAAAATTTTCATTCTCTCTCCGCCAGAGTAAGTCTCAAGCTTTCTTTCCAAATTGCTCACATCAATATTAAAAGCGTTTATTGCTTTATAAAAATCACTTATGTCGACAGCAAGTCCATCATTAGTGTATATAAGGTCACTCAAACTTTTATCAAGCACATCACTTGTAGCTATCTGTGGAACCATGGCTATGGATTCGTCACGGCTAATCTCGCCACTTATTTCTGAGTAGCTAAGAAAATCATCTGCGTCTATAATTGCCTTAAGCAGAGTAGACTTTCCATTGCCTTCTTCACCAATAAGAGCAAGCCTATCACCATCATTTATCGAAAATGTTAAATTGTCAATTATAGTTCTTCCATCTTTTTTTAGTCTGATTGTTAAATTTTTTATCTGCATAGCGTGCTCCTTTACTCTTTATTATACTAATTATACTACAATCGCTCACTGAATACAATTATTTACAAATTAGTAAAAATAAAAGCTATTTTATTAGTAAAAAATCAATTTATATGGTATAATAATAGTGATGGTTTGTCTATGAACTATAGTAAAGTATTTTTATAGGCATTACCACTAAATCGATAAATAGCAATATTGTTTTACTAAGGAGGCCTTATATTTTGTATTTATGCCATATAGGCATATTTCAAAATATTCCTTGTAAAAAGATAAAAAATATTGTATATTATAATTGTAGATTAAGGAGGATGAAAAATGGAAGGCAAAAAAACTGCTTTATACGATGAACATGTTAAACTAGGCGGCAAAATTGTTAATTATGCTGGATGGTTACTACCTGTTCAATACTCAGGATTAATCGAAGAACACAATGCAGTAAGACAAAAACTTGGTGTATTTGACGTATCTCACATGGGTGAAGTATGGGTTACAGGTAAGGATGCATTTGATTTTGTAAATCATCTAATTACTAATGATCTAACTGTTATTGAAGATGGTCAAGTACAATACAACATTATGTGCTACGAAGACGGTGGTGCAGTAGATGACTTACTTGTTTACAGATTTAATCAAGATAAGTTCTACCTTGTAATTAACGCTGCAAACGTTGAAAAAGACGTTGAATGGATTACAAAACAAGCTAAAAACTTTGATGTTAAGGTTGAAAACGTTTCTGATCAAACATCTCAAATAGCTGTTCAAGGACCTCTTGCTCAAAAAGCTGTACAAAAATTAACTGATGTTGATTTAGACACAATCAAATTCTTCCACTTTATTGATGGATTTGAATTAGCTGGTAAAAAGGTTTTAATCTCAAGAACTGGTTACACTGGCGAAGACGGATTTGAAATATACACTGATAACGAATCCATAGTACATCTTTATGAAGAAGTAATGAAGGCTGGAGAAGAGTTTGGTATCGAACCATGCGGACTAGGATGTAGAGATACACTTAGATTTGAAGCAATGCTACCATTATACGGTCATGAAATATCACAAGATATTTCACCAGTAGAAGGCGGATTAAACTTCTTCGTAAAACTTGATCAAGAAGCTGATTTTATTGGTAAAGAAGCTCTTAAGAAGATTAAAGAAGAAAAGAAGAGAACACTTGTTGGTTTTGAAATGATTGATAAGCCTATACCAAGAGAAGGCTATGAAATTGAAAAAGATGGCAAGAAGATTGGTTATGTAACAACAGGATATCTATCTCCAACACTTGGAAAGAAGATTGGTAACGCTCTAATTGATGCATCTTACAAAGAAATGGGTGCTGAATTTGATGTAATCATCAGAGGAAAGGCACAAAAAGCTAAACAAATTAGCAGAAAATTCTTAAAAGACGTAAAATAATAATATAAAAATATAGGAGGAAATTATTATGGAAATTAAAAAAGGTTTACTTTACACAGAAGATCATGAATGGGTTAAAGTTGATGGAAACATCGCTACTATCGGTTTAGCAGACTATGCTCAACACAACTTAGGTGACATAGTTTACGTTGAACTTCCTGAAATCGATGACGAATTCGAAAAAGGCGACGCAGCAGCTTCAGTTGAATCAGTAAAGGCAGCTTCAGAAGTATTTACAGCAGCAAGCGGAAAGATAGTTGAAGTTAACGAAGAACTTGATGACGAACCAGCTCTAATCAACGAAGGACCTTACGATGCTTGGATATTCAAGATTGAAATGAGTGATCCATCTGAATTAGACGACTTAATGGACGACGAAAAATACGCTGAATTCGCTAAGGAGGACTAGTATGTATCCATATCTTAGTCAAACTCCCGAAAATATAAAAGAGATGCTTGACAAGATAGGTGTAAAGTCTGAAGAAGATCTTTTTGATTGTATTCCAGAAAGTGTTAGATTTAAAGGTGAATTAAATTTACCTAAACACAAATCAGAACTAGAAGTTAGAAAGATTATGGGCGAACTTGCAGATATGAACTGCTCAACAAATAAGAAAGTTTGTTTCTTAGGAGCAGGCGCATATGACCATTATATCCCATCAGTAATTGGAGCTATAGCTTCAAGAAGTGAATTCTATACTTCATATACACCTTATCAACCAGAAGTATCTCAAGGAACTCTACAAATGATATTTGAGTTCCAAACAATGATGAGTAACTTAGTAGGTCTACCTATTACAAATGCTTCACTATATGACAATTCTAATGGTGTTGTTGAATCAGCTCTTATGTGCTGCAACACAACTCGTAAGAAACAAGTTATAGTATCAAAAGCACTAAGCCCATCAGCTAGAATGGTTTTAGACACATATACACACAGCCACAATATCGAAGTTGTTGAAGTAGACATTAAAGATGGCGCTACTGACTTAGATGATTTAAAGAATAAACTAAGTGATGACGCTGCATGTGTAATTATGCAAAATCCAAACTTCTTCGGCGTTATCGAAGATATGAAGACTGCTTGCGACTTAACACATGAGTTAAAGAAGACTTACTTCATCGCTGACGTTGACACTAACTCATTAGGTATACTTCAAAGACCTGGTGACTACGGTGCAGATATCGTTGTTGGCGAAGCTCAACCGTTTGGTATACCCCTATCTTATGGTGGACCATACCTTGGATTCATCTCATCAACTGATAAATTCATGAGAAAATTACCGGGTAGAATCGCTGGTCAAACAGTTGATAAAGATGGTAATAGATCTTGGGTACTAACATTAACAGCCAGAGAACAACATATAAGAAGAGATAAAGCTACTTCAAACATCTGCTCAAACCAAGGATTAAACGTACTTTGCGCAACAATTTACATGGCACTTATGGGCAAGAAGGGCTTAAGAGAAGTTTCTGAGCAATGCGCTAAGAAGGCTCATTACCTACAAAAAGAAATTTGCAAATCAGGCAAATATAAATTATTGTTTGATAAACCATTCTACAAAGAATTTGTTATCACTAGCGACATAAGCATAGATAAGATAAACGAAGCACTTAATGCTAACGGTTTCATGAACGCATTTAACCTAACTTGGTTCTATGGCGATGAATACAAAAACACATTTATGCTTGCTGTTACTGAAAAGAGAACAAAAGAAGAAATGGATAAATTAGTTGAAGTATTGGAGGGTATTGAATGTTAGATAGATATGATAAAATAATATTTGAAATTTCAAGACCCGGTAGAACTGGATACAATTTACCAGATCTTGATGTAGAAGATACAAAGATTGACAGTTTAATTCCTTCTGATTATCTAAACAAAGAAGAATTAGACATGCCTGAGCTATCGGAAGTAGATGTAGTTAGACACTACACAAACCTTTCTATAAAGAACTACGGTCTTGACAATGGTATGTATCCACTAGGATCTTGTACAATGAAATATAATCCTAAGATTAATGAAGAAATAGTTGGCTTAAGTGGTTTTAAAAATCTTCATCCATATCAAGGCGACGGATGCACACAAGGTGCTTTAAAATTAATGTATGATTTAGCAGAATCATTAGCTGAAATTGCAGGTATGGATGCAGCTACACTACAACCAGCAGCTGGTGCTCACGGAGAATTAACAGGTGTTCTTTTAATCAGAGCTTATCATGAAGCAAGAGGCGATATGAACAGAAACAAGATGATAATTCCTGACTCTGCTCACGGTACAAACCCTGCAACATGCTCTATGGGCGGCTTTACTCCTATAGAAATTAAATCTGATGAGAATGGCTTAGTTGATCTAGAAGCACTAGAAGCAGCTATGACAGAAGAAGTAGCTGGTCTAATGCTTACAAACCCTAACACATTAGGCTTATTTGATAAAAACATTGAAAAGATTGCTGAGATAGTTCATAAAAAAGGCGGTCTACTATATTACGACGGAGCTAATATGAACGCTGTTATGGGACACTCAAGACCAGGAGACATGGGATTTGACGTAGTTCACTTTAACACTCACAAGACTTTCTCTACACCACACGGTGGAGGAGGACCAGGTGCGGGTCCAGTAGGATGTAAGAAGGAATTAATCCCATTCTTACCTAAGCCAGTTATAGCTAAGAACGGCGATAAATACTTCCTTGACTATAACAGACCAGAAAGTATTGGTAAAGTAAAAGACTTCTACGGACACTTCGCTATCCTAGTAAGAGCTTACACATATATCTTAACAATGGGCTCAGATGGTTTAAGAAAAGCATCAACAAATGCTGTATTAAACGCAAACTATCTACTAAGCTTATTAAAAGAAAATTACAATGTGCCATATGATACAATTTGTATGCACGAATTTGTTTTAGGCGGACTTAAGAATGCTGATGCTGGAGTAACAACGCTAGATGTTGCTAAGGGACTAATCGACAGAGGATTCCATCCACCAACAGTATACTTCCCATTAATTGTTCATGAAGCATTAATGATTGAACCAACTGAAACAGAAAGTAAAGAAACATTGGATGCATATGCAGCTGCTCTTAACGATATAGCTAAGGTAGCTAAAGAAAATCCAGAAGACTTACTAAATGCACCATTAACAACAAAGGTATGTAGACCAGATGAAACATTGGCAGCTAGAAAGCCAGTTTTAGTCTACACTAAAGAAGAACAATAGTAAGTAATATACGGGGGCACAAAGAAGTGCCCCTAATACATAATTATTTTGTAGGAAGGTATAAAATGAACGCAAAATTAAAGTCTAATTTATTAATAGTTTTGGGAGCCTTCATGGTTGCCATAGCTGTTTATTTCTTTTTAACTCCAACTAATATGACCATAGGTGGAGCAACAGGCATAGCTATAGTCTTATCTTATTTATTACATTTACCAATGAGTTATGTTTTATTTGCAACGAACATAGTTTTATTTGCTTTAGGATTTTTATTCATAGGCAATAAATTTGGTGTAAAGACAGTTCTTACATCACTTGGTATTTCATTTATAATATTTATTTTAGAAAAAGTAATTCCGCTAGATGGACCTATAGTTGATGATATGCTCTTACAAATGATCATTGCAGTTATAGTTTCTGCAGTAGGTATGGCCATAATACTTAATCAATATGCATCTATTGGCGGAACAGATATATTATCAAAGATTATAAATAAATTCACAGGGCTTGATTTAGGTAAGGGAGTACTTTTATGTGACCTAGTAATCACATTATTTGTAGGCATAGTATTTGGCTTAGAGATAGGACTTTATTCCTTGCTTGGAATAATAATGAACGGACTTATTATAGATTTTACTATAGATGGTTTAAACACATCTAAAAACATTATCATAAACACTGAAGATCCAGAGCTTGTTAAGAATTACATCGTTAAGGACCTTAATCACTCAGCTAACCTTTATAAAGCTGTTGGAGCTTATACTGGCGAAGAGCGTACGGTTATTATGACTGTTTGTTCAAGAAGGGATTACTTGCTTCTTAAGAGATTTATTCAAAAGAATGCACCTAATTCATTCTTGGTAGTAATGAATGCTAGTGAAGTATATGGATTTAGATGGAGAAATATTTTAGACTAATAATTTATTTTTGGAGGTTTTATGTTTGATTTTGATGAAATAATTGATAGAAGATCTTTATCAAGTGCTAAGTATGAACTTTCTCGTTTAGCAGGCAATGATGATTCAGTAATACCATTTACAATGGCAGATATGGATTTTAAAACAGCACCTGAGGTTAAAGCTGCTTGTCTTAAGAGAGCTGATAAAGATTTTTACAGCTATACTAAAGCAGGTGATGATGTATATGAGGCTATAATCAATTGGCAAAAGGATATGCATGAGCTTGATATCAAAAAAGAGTGGATACTATTCGCACCAGGCACTGTTCCAGGACTTGATCTTCTTATTAGAAGTATAATAGAAGATGGCGAGAAGGCAAAAGCGCTAGTCCTTTGCAATCCACACAATCCAGTTGGCAGAGTATGGACTAAGCCTGAGCTTGAAAAGATATCTGAAATTGCTTACAAACACAATCTATATATATTAAGCGACGAAATGCATCAAGATTTTACTTTTAATGGCAATTTTTATACGCCTATAATGAGAGTGTTCAAAAATTATGAAAAAGTGGTTTCCTTTATGGCTCCATCAAAAACATTTAACATAGCAGGCTTAACGACTTCATATGCTATAATCCCTGATGATGATTTAAGAGCAAAGGTTAATGATGTAGCTAGTAAATCGATTATGGGCGGGGTAAATCCATTCGGTTTATGTGCTCTTAAAGCTGCCTACAATGACAGCAGAAGCTGGTATAAAGAGATGATAAAGTACTTAGAAGGCAATATAAACTATGTTTCAGAAGAATTTTCTAAGATAGATGGCATTAAATTTCAAAAGCCTGAAGGAACTTATTTAATCTGGGTAGATTTATCTGATTTAAATTGTGATCCAAAGAAAATGCATGAGGTATTTATTAAGAACAAGATATTCTTATCAGACGGAACAACATTTGGTGATAAGTATTCTGTCAGAATAAATCTAGCTTATCCAAGAAAGATAATTGAGTTCTTAGTAGAACGTTTCAACAAATCGATTGAAGAGATAAAAGCATTAAGTTAATATAAAGAAAAATATAGAGAGCATGGGCCCTCTATATTTTTTTGTATTCACTAGCTAAATTGTTTATATATTTAATTACTATGTCTTTAATATTTTCCTCGATGAATGGATTTTTAAGACCACTAAGCTCTATACTTTTTAAGAAATCTTCTTTGCTGGCGTTCTCCATAAGCGTAGTCATCTTTTTTAAAGCATTTTCTCTGTCATCTGTGAAATTATTATAATAATCAAGGCCACTTAAAGCGCCTAAAGCATAGTTGATTGACAGCATCGGCGTATTGAATAAGGTGTGGTAGTTAAGCCACCACATGCCGACATCGAAAACATCTTGCTCTATTTTTAAAAAAGGAAAGTACTCTGAGTGAAGCTTTCTAAAGATTTCATATCTTTCGTCTACATCAGTCTTTATATCTAGGTAGAGACTTTCTTCAAACTCATTTATCAAGCAGTAGAAGAGTATGTCATACAAAACTTTTATCTTATATGCAAGAGCATATTTTTTGGCATCTTTAGTAAATAGTTCATCGGCAAAGCTTAAGATAATGAAGGCAAAGGCAGTTGAGTATGCGCGAACTATATCATCTTGTGGGTTTGTATACTCAATAAGCTCGTTGTAGGAGCTTACGTAGTTAATCAAAGTGTAGCTTAGGCAAGTTATGAAATTTGAAAAGTCTAGATCGCTTCCTTTATAATTAGCAAAGATGTATGAGATATCATAGTTATGAAGGTATGAGGCATAGGTCATATTGACCTTATTAGCTCTCGGGCTTAAGTCTAGACTATTCTCATCAAAGATTTTTTTAATTATCTTTGATAGATATGGATTGTATCTCTCTAAATTTTTAGCTATAGTCTTTAACAATAGGTAGGGATCTTTGATTGGGCTTGGATTGTAGTCTTTAAAGTAGACTCTTAGGTCGTAGGTATATAAAGCATCTATGCCAAGTTTATCCTTTTGTATATCAGCAATTATGTGAGCGTTAGAAGCAAGATACTTCTTTATCGCGTTTCTAAAATTAACAATATCATTATGGTCGTAATCAATTCTGCATCTGTCTTTGTCAGAGAAGTCAAGGTAGCCATCAAAGCCAAGCCTCTTAGCTATTTTATGCCTAATAACAACAAGGTCTCTGTACTTTTCTTCGTAATATCCCTTACACTCTGTGTTATTGTTATTCATAGCAATAATTAGCTTTCTTCTTTTTTCTCTATCAGCTAAGGAAATGTATTTAGATAAGTTTTTATTAGTAATTTTCTCACCATCGCAATAGATGGCTCTCGAATCTCTATAGTCAATAATTTCTTTTAATATTTTGTTCTCGTTAATATTTAAGCCAATAACATCTTTAGAGTATAGGTTTTGCATTATCTCTAGCTTATCAAAGAAGTATTTGCCCCATCTTTTCTTAAGCCTATCCAAGTCATCATCATCTAATAAAGTCTGAGCAAATTTAATACAGGCCTTATTAAACTCATCCTCATTAGCTTCAAAATAATTAAACTCATCACTAAAGAACTTGTTTGTAGTATCCTGTGTATATCTTATAAACACATACTCATAGAAGCTATCGTAGCGCCTTTTGATTATGTCTACAGCTCTGATTAAGCTGTTCTTCTCATCAAAGCTTTTAGTTCTTGCTAGGCGAGTTGAATAAAAATTAATAAGGTTTGCTTCGCTGATTATATCTATTCTTTTGTAGTATTTTTCTATATATTCGAATTTCATTTTATTCATCCTTTATATTTATATAAATAATTATATATCATTATCAAAGCTTTTTCAATCAAATATGAAAAATTTAAAAATTTTAAAAAAGTAGTTGACAAGGCTTATTATATGTGATAGAATGTGAATGTTAAAAATATACCGCGGCAAATATATTTTTAGAGGTGTTTTAATGTCAAGTTTAAACGGACCAAGAGTAAGAACGGTCAGAAGATTAGGCTTAAATGTCTATGGATTAGCGAAAGCTAATAAAGGTATGAAAAAAGGAGCTGCACGTTCAGATAAGAAATTATCTAACTACGGACTTCAATTACTAGAAAAACAAAGATTAAGAGCTTACTACGGAGTGCCAGAAGTTCAATTAAAGAAGGCATTCTTAAAAGCTAAGAAATCTAAGGACCAAACAGGTCATGCTCTTATCAAATTACTAGAAACAAGATTAGATGCATTTGTTCTTAGAGCAGGATTTGCTCAATCAATCAGACAAGCAAGACAAATGGTTGTTCACGGACACATCCTTGTTGATGGTAAGAGAGTAGATAAACCAGCTTATCAATTACAAGTTGGACAAAAGGTTAGCTTAAAAGAAAAATCAAGATCAAACGAAATGTTCAAGGAAAACTTCCAAACAGTTGTTGGAAACTCATATCCTTACATCGAAAAAGACATTGATAAGTTCGAAGCTGTTCTAGCAAGATTACCAGAAAGAGAAGAAATTCCAATAGAAATCGAAGACGTTTACGTAGTAGAATATTATTCTCATTAATAAATTAGCTCTCAGTACATATGTGCTGAGAGCTTTTTCATGTATATACTTATTTTATTTTAATGGCGGAGCAATCCGTCTTTTTTAATATGTGAAAACTTTGTCGTTTTCTGTAATTATGGCTTCGTGGGTATTTTCGCCCATGTCTTGATTGTATTTTTTCATCAAGTATTCATAAAGGTCTTTCTTTGTATTAAACTTAAGTAATTGATATGGCTCTTGGAAGCTTAATTTTTCTAAGAAGTAAACTTTGCCTTGATCTTCATAGATAAGTCCAGTGTGACCAATGAATAAAATGTTTCCGTCAATTTCATCGTTTGAGTTTAAGTAGACAGAAACTACTTTTACATCGTCATTTTTAAATTTAATACCTCTTTCATTAAACCCCTCAATGATTAAATCTTCATATTTTGCTTTTTCGTCATTAACGTTTATTGGGGCATAATAAGTAATGAATTTCTTTAATTCATCTTCACTAAGCAAGTTCTTGTCGTTTATTGCTTTTTTGTCAAAATCCAAAACAGAAGATTTATCTTCAATTTCATTAGCAATATCTAAGCTATGTTTCATAAGTGAAAATGTTGTTATTCTGCAGTTAACGCCTAAGAAATCAGGATTCTTCTCAGCAAACTTATCCATGCTATTATAATAAGCTACTTCATCATTATACTTTGTGAACTCGCTAGCTAGTTCGTTTGTATCCGCACTTTCATTGTACTCATCAAGATTCTTAATGAATGCGCTAATATCTCCATCGTCAAGGCCCTTATCGCTAAGAGTCTTTTTTAATTCGTCCTTAGTCTCATCCTTTGTAAGATTAGTGTACATTATAGTGTCATCGTCTTTGTCACTTGGCATATCAGTCTCGTTAGCAGCTGGACCATCTGCATCATTGCTCGCATCATTAGTCTTAGGCGAGCATGAGACAAGTAGGGCCGCCATAGACAATGCTAATAGAATTTTAAATATATTTTTCATATAACCACCTCAATTAAAATTATAATTTACTGGGGAGCGCTTGTCAATTAGGTAAAGCTTACAAAATAGTAACAATTTCACCATAATTATATTGATGGAGATGTATAAACTCTTTATCTTGACATAAAATAAAGCATCGTTTATAATTGAAGTATATAAAAAGGAGGAATCGATATGAATTCAAAAGATTTAGCAATGGATTTAATTAATTTTATTGACGCAAGTCCATGTGCTTTTTTTGCTGTTAAGGCAATTGAAGAAGAACTAAATAAGAATGACTATAAAGAACTTAAAGAAGAGGACAAGTGGGACTTAGACTTAGGCGGAAAGTACTTTGTAAAGAAGAATGACTCAGCCATCTTAGCTTTTGACTTGCCAAAGACTAAGGAAGATCTTGCTTTTAAGATAATCGCATCTCACTCAGATAGCCCATGCTTTAGAATAAAGCCAGCAGCTGACATATATCAAAACGGTTATCATAAGTTAAATACTGAGGTTTATGGCGGTGCCATCTTACACACTTGGTTTGACAGAGCTTTATCAATAGCTGGTAGAGTATATACAAAGAACGAAAAGGACGCACTTCACCCTCAAATGCATCTTTTAAATATTGACAAGGACTTAATGAGCATAGTAAGTCTATGTATACATCAACACAGAGAAGTAAATAAGGGTTTTGAAATAAATGCTCAAAGGGATACACTCCCAATTCTTGAACTGATTAATGATACTATGGAAAAACTTAAATTGGAAGATATTTTAGCAAAAGAACTAAAAGTAGCTAGAGAAGATATCCTTGATTTTGATTTATTCTTATACGATAGAGAAGGCGGTAAGATACTTAGTTTAAATGACGAGTTTATGCAAATAGGTAGACTTGACAATTTAGCTATGGCTCATCTTTCATACAAGGCTTTATTAGCTAACGATGCTTCAGATGCCATCAATCTAATCTATGTTTCAGATAACGAAGAAGTTGGTTCTATGACTAAGCAAGGCGCAAACAGTCCATTCTTAAAGAATGTTATGAGAAGAGTAGTTTTAGCACTTGGCCTAGATGATGAAGAATTTTACAGAGCAAAGGCAAAATCATTTATGATTTCATCTGACCTTGCTCATGCTTATCACCCAAATTATCCTGAAAAGTGTGATATAACAAACTTACCTAAGATGGGCGAGGGCGTTTGCATCAAGTATGCTGCAAATCAAAGCTACACATCAGATGCAGAGTCAGCTCAACACAATTAGATATAAAATCAGTTGACATAGGTAACCCAATACTTGCTATGCACTCAGTTAGAGAGTTTGGAAGCGTTGAAGATCATTATAATCTGTATAAGATATTTACAGAATTTTTTAAATAATGAAAAATAAAAAAACGAAGATTTTTTCCTTAGTAGTTATCATTCTGTCCATTGTAGTCGTCTTATTAAGCGCCTATTTCATAGACGGGCCAGAAAAGATAATATCAACAGTCAAGCAAGCTAATGGATATTACCTACTATTAGCAGCCTTCTTGATATTTTTATTTTGGTTTTTCGGATCACTTTCGCTTAACGCTTTACTTAAAGTATTAGGCGCCAAGATTAGACAAGTTGATGCATTTAAAGTAACTATGACGGGAGCTTTTTTCAACGCAATTACACCTTCATCAACTGGTGGACAGCCTATGCAAGTCTTGAGAATGAGAGACTTCGGCTTAGCACCAGGGCTTTCATCATCTGTAGTAATATTATTACTTATAATAAACAATGTAGTTACTCTTATTTTAGGACTATTCTCTATTTATTATTCGTACCAAAGTCTTGGAAAGACATGGTTTACGGGTCTTATGATGATACTTGGAGTTGCTTTAAGTGTTTTAGTAACCTTATTAATAGCGAGTGTAATAATATTTCCAAAAAAGAGCAAAAAGATTATAGTTAAGGTCATAGGTTTTTTCAACAAGAAAGATGCAAAGGAAAAAATTGAAAGGCTAGATAAGCAGATAGATTCATTCTACGATTCATTTAGAGTATTTAAAAGTGAAGGTTTGTATAAGCTTATTCCGTGCGCGATCTTTGTAGCACTACAAAACATATCCTTATGGTCAATACCACATGTGGTTTTCGCTGCCTTTGGCGGAGTGACAAGTGATGTTGTTCTAAGTGTATGTGCAGCTTGTATGGTCGCCTTGATATCAGGTTATGTTCCACTACCAGGAGCAGCCTTAGGCGCAGAAGGTGCTTTCCTAGGTATATTCGGGCCACTTTATAAGAATATCTCATCCATTGCCATAGTAGTAATACTTTGGAGGGTATTTACATTCTATGCACCAATCATAGTTGGAGCGCTATTTACAGTTAATTTTAGGACAGAAAAAGAGGTAGAAAAAAATGAATAATGATGAAAAAAAGTATGTGCCAAGCGTTGAAACTACTCTTAGAAGACACGTACAAAAGGTACCTGAAGCTGTTTATAGATGCTCGGGCATAAATATAAAGGGTAAAAGAATAAAGTCATTAGTTTTCTCAACAGACGTTGCCATCATTAGAAATACCAATGCAGATGGAGTTATAGCTGTATATCCATTCACACCAGAGCTATCTATAACTAAGGCGATACTTGATGTATCACCAGGGCCTGTCTTTGTTGGCGTTGGTGGCGGCTTAACTACTGGGCAAAGAAGTATACAGATAGCTTTTCAAGCAGAATTATATGGAGCCTTTGGTGTAGTGGTTAACGCGCCAATGAAGAACGAAGTAATTAAAGAGATGTCTGAGTATATTGACATACCTGTCATAGCCTCCATTGCTTCATACAACGATGATATTGAAGGCAAGATTAATGCTGGAGCAAGGATACTTAACATAGCTGGTGGCAAAGACACAGCAAATTTAATTAGGCATGTAAGAAAGATTGTTGGAGATAAGTTTCCTATCATAGCTACAGGCGGCCACAGTGATGAGCATATACTTGAGACAATAAATGCGGGAGCAAACTGTCTTTCATACACACCAAGAACATCACCAGAGATACTCGAAGACATCATGATTGCTTATAGAGACAAATAAAGTAATTCACCTCTAGCTTTAGAGGTGTTTTTCATGTGCCAATGATTTTATTCAATCGATTAAGACTCTTATATTGACTAGACTTATATTGAAAAAAATTATTGTTTATGATATAATTATCATGAAATTTTATGTAGAGGTATTAAATGAACAATTTAGGTAAAACAATAGAAGCAAAAGTAATTAATCACAAAGGTGATGAATATACTCTTGAAGACTTTGATAAAAACACTTATCATATTAAGTCTAATGAAAGGAATTACAACGTAGGAGATACTGTTAAAATTTTCAACTATCCAGTTGATAATGAGATTGTATCTACTTTTCGCATGCCATTTATAGAAGTGGGCGAGATTAGAGAGCTAAAGGTGGTCAGCAAGACAAGGATAGGCTACTTCTTAAACATGGGCCTCGATAAGGACGTCTTGCTACCATTTTCAGAGACAATTAGAGAGCCAAAACTTAACTCTATGGTTCTAGTCAAGCTATATATAGATAAGTCTGGTAGACTTGCGACAACTATGAAGATAAGAAAGACTTTAGAGAGATCTAGTGGCATTCACAAAGGCGACATTGTAGATGGCGTTATTTATAATATTTCTAGAGAATTTGGCTTATTTGTTGCAGTTGACGACAAATATGAAGCCATGGTTCAAAAGAAGGATGTCTTTGAAGACTACGATCTAGGAGAGAGAATGAAGTTTAGGGTACAAGCTGTTCGCGACGACGGAAGGCTTATACTAAGTACTAAGCTTGAAAAGTCGGCTTATGACGAACACAAGAGTGATTCACTAAAGGTTTATGAAATACTACTAAAGAATAAAGGAAAGATGAATTACGCAGATAAGAGCGATCCTGACGAGATTAGGAAGGTTTTTAACATGAGTAAGTCATCATTTAAAAGGGCAATCGCCATTTTGTATAGACAAAGAAAAATAATTATTAATGACGATTCCATCGAAATTAAGGAGGATTAATATGTCAGTAAAAATTAACACAGAAGTAATTGAGATGATGCTTTTCTTTTGGCAAAGCATTTCAGAGAGAGAAAAGGTTTCTGAAGACTACATCAGAAGCGTAGCAGAAAGAGATGAAATGAAATACACATTCTGCGAAGGTTTCAATGAAGAATCAGTTAGAAAAGTATTATCAGCTATATCAAATAATGAAATTTTAAGCGACGCTTCAAAAGAAGAAAAGAAATTCTGGAACAATAACATGTGGATGACAGAAGACTTAGGCGTTGTTAATATGATGGTTGAGCCAATCAAAAAGCTTAACCTAGACGGAATTGATGCAGATAAGACACTTATCTTTGTTCCAGGACACTTAGAAGAAAAATATATTGACGGAGATACTATAGTAGTGAACTTCTTCAAAATAAGCGTAGATATCTTCGGAGGAACAGGAGCAGTTACAGTTAACGGTAAGGATTTTAAAGACTATATCGTAGACTTAGTTAAAGCTAATTAATCTATTAAACACAGGAGGAAATATGGAAATATTAAAAGTAGAGCACTTATCTAACGCTTTTGACGGGAAAGAAATCTTAAAAGATGTAAACTTTTCAGTCAATTCTGGCGAAATCATTGGCTACATTGGACCTAATGGAGCTGGTAAATCAACAACTATAAAAATAATTATGGGTCTAAATAGAGATTACTACGGAGATGTTTCTGTATTTGGAAAGAATATTAAAAACTCACTTGATTACAAGAAGAGGATAGGCTACGTGCCAGAAGCAAGTGAAGTTTATGAGAATTTAACTGCAAGAGAAAACATAGAGCTAAATGCAGCTCTATATGAAATTGATCTAGAAAGTGCAGTCAATAGGGCCAAGACTATGCTTGAAGTGCTTGATATGAAAGATGCGATGGATTCACAAATATCATCATTTTCAAAGGGTATGAGGCAAAAGTATCTATTTGTCTTGTCGCTATTACACGACCCAGACATAGTCTTTCTAGATGAGCCACTAAGCGGTATAGACGCAAACTCTGTACTAGTTATAAAAGAAATTCTTGCTACACTTAAGAATAAGGGCAAGACTATATTCTACTCATCACATATCTTAGAGGTAGTTGAAAAGTTATCTGACAAGATTATACTTTTACAAAATGGTAAAGTAATCTTAAACGATAGCATTGACAATATCAAAAAATCACTAAATAACAGCGAGGACAATGAAGAATCACTTGAAAATATATTTAATGAAGTAACTGGTTTTACTAATCATAAAGAATTAGCGGAAGAATTTGTTGCGGCTATGGGTGAGAGCGATGTTTAAATTATTCTCACTAAAAGTGCTTGACTTATTCAAGCCGCTTTTTAGAGGACTAAAAGTTGATTATGACAAGCTTAGAGCAATACTTAAAGCTAAGCTAATTATGGAGAATAGAAGGACATCTGCCTTTTCCAACAGCTTTTCGGGTCAAGAAAGCAAGAGCAAAGTAAGTGAATTCTTTCAAAACAATAGCTTTTTCAAGAAAGGCTACATATTATTTTTGATATATGGCCTGATCTTAGCTGGACTTTGCTATAGCGTTGATGATCTAAAAACAAGGTACACAGTTCTTTTTGCTGTAGGTATATTTTTGTTCTTTGCAGGAATAGTTGTTGACTTTACTGAAGTTCTTATAGATACCAGAGACAGAGATATACTTCTTTATAAGCCTGTTGGCGAAAGAGAAGTAAACTTAGCAAGATTAATATCACTAATTATATACATTGTAAAGCTAAGCTTAATTATGTTTGGTCCGGCACTAATAATCACATTAGTTAAAAGGCCACAAGAGTTTTTTATACTGCTTTTAGAAGTAATTATGCTTTCTATAAGCCTTGTAATGTTTGAATATATTTTTTATTATGTATTATTTAAAATATTTAAAAATCTTAATATAAAGTCTATCATAACAACAGTTCAAGTACTTATTTTTGTTATTATTATGGTAGGATTTCAAATCATTGCTAACGCTATTGACAAAGAAACAGCTTTAAGAGTATTTACAAGTGAGTCATTTAAATATTTATTTATACCAATGTGGTTTACAGGACCATTTGAACTCATTTATGGTAATTTTGATACTATAAATATAATTTATACAGTTTTATTAATAGTACTATTCATAGCTCTTATAGCTATAAACACAGCTATATCCAAGGATTTTGAAGAGATATTATCTAAGAAGGATAAAGTTATAATAAATAAAAAGTCAAGCTTTCTACAAAGACTTACAAATAAATTCTTTGCTAAGAACGATATGGAGAAGGCTGGGGTAAACATGGTCTTTTGGATGAAGGGCTCTGATGAAAAACTAAAGTTTCAACTCGGATCCATATCTCTTATGCTGATTGTTTATCCACTGATATTTTATTTTGCTATGTTTAAAAAGGGTAGCGACCCAATGGCTGAAACAGCTTTAAAAGATCATGCGAGGTTTGTGACTTTAATTAATTATATGTCGGCTATGATGGCTATGAGCATTTGGCAAATTTTAAATTATGCTACAAACTATAAAGCTTCAATAATACATTTAATCACAGGCAATCTAAGACTTAAAGAATATAGAAATGGCGTAAAAAAAGGAGGCTTATTTGCTTTTATATTTGTGCCAATACTCATAAATGCGATGATAATGTCATTCTTTATAAGAAATGCTTGGTTTATTGACTACATCAATCCAATAATATTTATAATGCTATCATGTATTATCGCTTCAGACCTTATGCTTAAGAATATACCATTCTCAATGGATGTTACAAAAATTAAAAATGGTCAAAAAGGATATTTCTGGGCAGGAATGGCAATTATGTTTATAATAAGTATATTTGCTGGACTAAATGCTTTGTTAATATTTTTAAACACTCCATTCATATATTTATATACAATACTTGGACTTGTAGCACTAATATATTTACTAAAGAAATAGGGGACGAGATGGCTTTAGATTTAGAAGAAAGAAAACAATTAATACTGCATGGTGATATGAGAAAAGCGATTATTACGCTTGCAACACCAATAGTTTTGAATAATTTGATACAAACATTATACAATTTAGTAGATTCATTTTGGGTCAGCGGCATAGGAGAAACAAGTTTTGCGGCAACAGGTTTTGTTTGGCCAATACTATTTTTATTTATTTCGATAGGTATCGGCCTAAGCATTGCTGGAACTGGAATTATATCTCAGCTTATAGGCCGATCTGATTATAAAAAAGCAAAAGTATATAGAGAAAACCTATATATATTAACCTTTATACTATCTATCATAGTAGTTGTTTTAGGCATACTTTCATCTGGTTTAATAATTAGACTTATGGGAGCTAAGGGAGATTTATATACAGAGAGTAAAGACTATCTAGAAATTCTTTATTTAGGCTTTCCCTTTGTTTATTTATATTTTGCAACAAACTCAATATTTCAATCTTCTGGAGACACTAAGACGCCAACAATTATAAGCGGTATTTCCGCCGTGATAAACATGATTTGTGACCCTATATTCATATACGAGAAAGTCCCATATCTTGGTTTTAAAGGCTTTAATATGGGCATTAAGGGAGCAGCTCTTGCAACTGTAATTTCACAAGCCTTTATGGCTGTAGCGATTATAATCATAGCTAGTAAAAAAGGATTAATAGATCTTAATTTTTTAGGCTATAAATACGATAAAGAAGCTTCAAACAAAATTTTATCCATAGCACTGCCATCTTGTGTAGGTCAGTCAGGTGAGGCACTTGGCTTTATCATCTTAAATGTATTTGTCTTGTCATACGGGCAAGATACACTTACAGCTTTTGTTACTGTCAATAGAGTAACTTCAATCATATCGATGCCACCGGGTGGCATTGGTCAATCTATAGTAAGCATAGTTGGACAAAATAAAGGTGTCAAGAACTATGATAGAGTTGAGCTGGCTTTTAGAAAGGCTTGTAATATGTCAAATATCGTTACAATATCGGGAGCGATTGCCGTTTGGATATTTAGAGATCAAGTCTTAGGGATATTTCTAAAAGAAGCAAGCGAAAATGTAATGTTTTTGTCTAGACAGTTTTTGTTTTTCATACTGATAACAAATTTCTGCATGGGTCTATATAGTGTCTATCAAGGACTCTTCCAAGGCTCAGGCAAAACTGATATGGCTATGAAGATGCTTCTAGGCAGACTTTGGGCACTTAGAATACCTATGATTCTTTTATTTAAATACGTATTTATGATGGGACCAATAGCGATATGGCTTGCAATGAGTTTATCGAATTTATTTACAGCACTATATGGATACATATTATTTAAGAGCGGTAAATGGAAAGGGGAAATTATATAATGAATCAAGCAATAATTCTAGCAGCCGGAGAAGGCTCTAGAATGAAATCATCATTGATTAAGGTTTTGCATAAGATTAATGGAAAAGTAATGCTAAAATACGTTTTGGACGCATGCAAAGGAGCTGGCTTTGACAAGAGTTACTTAATCGTTGGTAATAACAAAGACAAGGTTATGGAGGAGTTTTCTTCAGATACGAGCATTTCGTTCATTGAGCAAAAGATGGGTCCAGGAGAGCCTTATGGCACTGGCTATGCAGCATCGCTTGCTAAAGAGCATGTGAAAGCCGATGACAATGTCTTAGTTATATTTGGAGACACACCACTAGTTGATGAAGAAGTACTAAAAGATTTTCTTAAATATCACGAGGATAATGATAACAATATGACTATATTAAGTGCTGTACTTGATGAGTGCGAAGGCTATGGAAGGATAGTTAGAGATGCTGATAAGAATCTTACTAAGATAGTTGAGCAAAAAGATGCGAGTGATGATGAGCTTAAGATAAATGAAGTTAACTCAGGCATATATTGCTTCAAAGGCGAAGACTTTTTAGATGCTATCAATAATCTTAAGAATGATAATGTGAAGAAAGAATATTACTTAACTGATGCTGTTTCATATCTACTAAGCAAAGGCAAAAAGGTAAATGCATACATAAGTGATGATCAAAATATTGCTTTAGGTGTTAACAATCAATTAGATTTATCAAAAATTGAAGAGATTGTAAGAAAGAAAATAATTGCAAAGTGGATGCTCGAAGGCGTTTACTTCAAGAATCCATACAATGTATATATAGAAGAAAATGTCAAAATTGGCAGGGACGTAGAGATATATCCAGACGTTATACTTGAAGGCGACACAATAATTGAGGACAATGTAAAAATATATGGCTATACTAGGATTGTTAATTCACATATAGCTAAAGATGTTACGATAGAGAGCTCCTTAATTGAAGACTCATTTATAGGAGAAAGAACAAAGGTCGGACCAAATGCACATCTTAGACCAAATTCAAAAGTTGGTAAAGATTGTAAAGTAGGTAATTTTGTTGAAATAAAAAACGCTAGCTTAGGCGATGGCACTAAAGCGGCCCACTTAGCATATATAGGCGATGCAGATGTCGGATGCAATGTCAATATCGGCTGCGGTGTAATATTTGCAAACTACGATGGCAAGAATAAATTTAGATCAAAGGTCGAAGACAATGCTTTTATAGGCAGCAATTCTAATTTAGTTGCACCAGTTGAGATAGGCGAAAATGCTTATGTCGCTGCTGGATCTACTATAATTACAAAAGTTATGAAAGACTCTTTATCTATAGCAAGAGCTAGACAAGTTGATAAGATAGATTGGGTAAAAAATAAAAAAAATATGGAGGAAGAAAAATGAATTCATTTCTAGGACAACTAAAAGTATTAACAGGAAACGCTAACAGACAATTAGCAAAAGACGTATGCAAGCACTTAGGCGCAGAACTTATTGATTCTGAAGTAACTCATTTCTCTGATGGAGAGATAGCTGTAAACATCAAAGAAACGGTTAGAGGCGCTGACGTATTTATCGTTCAACCAACTCATGAACCAGTTAACGATAATCTAATGGAGCTATTAATCATGATTGACGCATGTAAGAGAGCTTCAGCAGGTAGAATCAACGCAGTTATTCCATACTATGGATACGCTAGACAAGACAGAAAGACTAAACCAAGAGAACCAATTACAGCAAAGCTTGTTGCTAATCTAATCGAAAAAGCTGGAGCAGACAGAGCAGTTCTTATGGACCTTCATGCAGGACAAATCCAAGGCTACTTTGATATACCAGTAGACCATCTATCAGCAATAAAGCATTTAGCAGAATACTTCAAGACATTAAAGCTAGAAGATGTAGTAGTTGTATCACCAGACCTTGGTGGAGTTACTCGTGCAAGAAATTTTGCTAATGAACTAGACGCACCTATCGCCATAATCGAAAAGAGAAGACCAAAGCCAAACGTATCAGAAGTTATGAATGTTATAGGCGATGTTGAAGGCAAAACTTGTATCTTAGTTGACGATATCATAGATACAGCTGGAACTATTTGCCATGCAGCTGAATATTTAACTGAAAAAGGCGGAGCAAAGAAAGTTTATGGCTGTGCAACTCACGGCGTACTATCTGGACCAGCTGTTGAAAGACTTATCTCTAGTAAGCTTGAAGAGTTTGTAATTACAGATACAATACCACTAAACATTGGCAACGTTACTGACAAGATTAAAGTTGTAAGCATTGCTGATCAACTAGCTAAGGCAATCGAAAGAATTCATAACAACGAATCAATAAGTTCAATATTTGATTAATGAAACTCATAGTAGGACTAGGCAATCCTGGAGATCGCTTTGACGGAACTAGACACAATGCCGGCTTTGAGACTATAGATATTTTAGCGGATGAACTGAATGTAAAGCTTAATAACGCTAAGTTTCATGCACAATTTGGCTATACTAATTATAATGGCGATAAGCTATATTTAATGAAGCCAATGACTTATATGAATGAAAGCGGCATAGCTATAAGAGAGTTTATGGCATATTACAAACTTGATATCAAAGGCCTTATAGTTATAGTTGATGATATTGATATAAGTTTTGCCACTATAAGAATAAAAAAGTCAGGCAGCGCTGGCACACATAACGGTTTAAAGTCTATCGTTTATCAGCTTAACGACGACAAATTCACTAGAGTAAAGCTGGGTGTTGGCAATAAGCCGGAACATTTTGATCTAGCGGATTTTGTTCTGTCTAGATACTCTAAAGAAGAAAAAGTAGATATAGAAAAAACATATAAAAACGCAGCTAAAGCGTGCCTTTCTATACTTGATAAAGGCGAAGATTATGCGATGAATATGTACAACGGAAAATAGGTGGAACATGGATATTTTACAAAAAGGTTTATTAGCTTTTCAATACAAAGATATAGTAAATGACGTCAAAGACGGCGTAAGTCCTATATTTATTAACGGTCTTGTAGAAGAAGCTATAGGTCTTAGCGTTAAAACTATCCAAGATGAAACAGATACTAGCTCAATTATAATCACTTATGATGAAGCAAGAGCTAGAAGAATTTATGAGGATTTAAAAAATTCTCATGCCAATGTATATTATTTAAAAAAGAGAGAGATGCTTTTTTATAATGTTAGCGACTCCTCTTTAGAAACTGAATATTCAAGGATACAGACACTTATGTCTGTACTTAAGGACAAAAACTCTATTTTGATAATGGATGTAAAGACTCTCGACGAAGAGCTTATCAGTCAAGATATCTATAAGAGCCTAAGTTTTAGCTTGAAGACTAATCAAGTTGTTAATATTGATGACTTAATTACTTCTTTAACTGAGCTTGGTTATAAAAGAGCAAGTATTGCCTCTAATAAAGGTGAATTTGCTCTTAGAGGCTCTATTGTGGATATCTTTGACTCGATATCTGAAATGCCATTTAGAATAGAGTTTTTTTCTGATGAAATTGATTCTATAAGAATATTTGATAAAGACACACAAAAAACTATTGCCACGACTGAAGAGATTACAATTAATCCTGCAAGAGAAATTTTAATTCTTGATGAGTACAAAAAAAGCATTATTAATAATTTAAGAAAGGACTTTGACAAGACAAAAGATACGAACAAGAGCTCGTACTCCTTAATGAATGAAAAGTTTAAAGAACACTTATATATATTTAGATGAGAGCAAAAGGCTTGAAGATGAGTATGAAAAATACTTAAGCTTTCACTCACAAGAGATGGAGTCACTATATAAAAACGGTGAGATACTTCTTAAAGAGTTTAATGCCATCATGTCTTATATTGATGTCTTAGCTAGAATTAAGAAGAATAAACTAGCTCTAATCTCAAATATTTTATTAAACACAAAGGATTTTAATCCGAAAGCTATTTACAATTTGCATTTAAATTCAGTAACCAAGTACAATTCGAAGTACGAGGCACTGCTTGATGATTTAAGACACTATAAATTAAGAGGTTACAAGATTGTTTTATCTATTAAGGACATTGAAAGATACGATAGAATTTACTCGCTATTAAAAGATAATGACATAGGCTTTGTGCAAGAGAATGAGATTGAGGATAAACTTTTATCATCTCAGCTATTATTAAGAAATGATTCATCAACGAGAGGCTTTGTCTTTAGCGAGAATAAATTTATTGTTCTTTCTGAAAATGATGTATATGGCTCTCAAAAGGAAAAGATTAGAAAGAAGAAATCATCTAAGAAGCTCGATATTTCAGATATATCAGAAGGAACATACATAGTTCACGAGGACCACGGCGTAGGTATATATAAGGGCATAGTTAAGCTAGAAGTGCTTGGCGCGAAGAAAGACTTCTTATATATACAGTATAAAGGCGAGGATAAACTTTATGTGCCTATCGCTCAGATGGATAGGATACAGAAGTTTTCTGATAAAGACAGTAAAGATGTTAAGATAAATAAATTATCGACAAATGACTGGATAAAACAAAAGTCTAAGTCAAAGAAAGCTATTGAAAGGATGGCTGAGGATTTAGTCGAGTTATATGCGATAAGAGAAGAAAAAGAAGGCTATGCTTTTTCAAAGGATACAGCTTGGCAAAGAGAGTTTGAAGAGTCATTCCCATATGAAGAGACAAAAGGACAGCTTGAGGCGATAATCGATATAAAGAGGGATATGGAATCAAATAAGCCCATGGATAGACTTTTATGCGGTGACGTTGGTTTTGGTAAGACAGAGGTTGCTCTTAGAGCAGCTTTTAAAGCCATTATGGACGGTAAGCAAGTAGCTTTCTTGTGTCCGACAACCATACTATGTCAGCAGCATTACGAAACTATCATCGAAAGATTTAATAAATATCCAATACGTTCAGCGATGATGTCACGCTTTAGAACAAGCAAAGAGCAAAAACAAACAGCTGAAGAACTACAGACACATAGCATTGACATAGTTGTTGGTACGCATAGGCTATTGTCAGATGATGTTAAATTTAAAGATCTTGGCCTATTGATTATAGATGAAGAGCAAAGATTTGGCGTTAGAGACAAAGAAAAGATAAAGAAGCTTAAAGAGAACGTTGACGTGCTGTCACTTTCAGCGACACCTATACCTAGGACCATGCACATGGCCTTATCAGGCATTAGAAGTATGTCGGTCATAGAAGAGGCGCCGCAAGATAGGTACCCAATACAAACATACGTTTTGGAATACAACAAAAGCCTTGTTAGAGATGCTATACTTAAAGAGATGGATAGAGATGGCCAAGTCTTTTTTGTCTTTAACAATGTCGAAAAGATTGAGTCTATGTATAATGAACTCCAAAATCTAGTGCCCGAAGCAAGAATCGCCATTGGCCACGGACAAATGACTGAGGCGAAGCTTGAAAAGGTCATGATAGACTTTATGTATCATAAGTACGACGTTTTGCTATCGACAACCATAATCGAAACTGGTCTTGACATACCTAATGCAAATACCATCATTGTATACAACTCTGAAAATATGGGTCTAAGCCAGCTTTATCAACTCCGCGGAAGAGTAGGTAGAATGAACAGAATTGCCTACGGATACTTTACTTATAGAGAAAATAAAGTTCTTACTGAAACGCAAGAAGCGAGACTTAAGGCAATCAAAGAGTTTACTGAGCTTGGTAGCGGATACAAAATTGCTATGCGCGACTTGCAGATAAGAGGCGCAGGCAACCTTTTAGGCACCTCACAACATGGTCACATCGCAGCTATTGGCTACGACTTGTATATTAAGTATCTAAACATTGCCATAAAGAAGCTTAAGGGCTACGAAGTGAAAGAGGATATCGATACAAGAGTTGACATAAACGTAGACGCTTATATACCGGATGACTTTGCACCTGATGAATATGTTAAGATGGATTTATATAAGAAAATAGCTGCCGTTGAAAATGAAGAGATGAAGAGCGAACTTATTGACGAAATTGTCGATAGATTTGCTGACATACCTAAGCCAATAGTAAACCTAATCGACATTAGTGAGATTAGATCCATGGCGAAAGAGTTTTCAATCACTTCCATTAATGAAGTGAGCGGCGACTTTAGGATAGAGTTTTTAAACGAGAAAGTCATAAACCCACAGTGGATAGCCGATATTTATAAGAAGTATAAGAACAGACTCTATATCAATAAGAGATATATGAACGTTATAAGGGTCTCTATTGAGGGAGAAAACAAGATAAAGCTTATAAAAGATATATTAATTTTACTTAAAATGAGTAAATAGATAAAAAAAGCTTGAAAAAATATTCAAAAGGTTATATAATAATTCTATGAGTAAAATTTAAGGGGAGATATAATGAAGAAAAATTTTAAAATTGTTTTGCTTACATTAACGATACTTACAATGCTTTTTGCAGTTTCTTGCAAGAAGGCAGATGAAAGTGCAGTAGCAACAGTTAATGGTAAGGCAATATCAGAAAAAGAGTTCACTGAAAACTATAAAGTATATGAACTTATGTATAAGCAACAACTTGGTGAAGAAGCGCTAAAGAAAACTGATAAAGATGGTGTTTCATTCAAAGATAAGCTTAAAGAAAATATACTTGAAAAGCTTATAGTTGATGAACTAATTAATCAAGAAATTGATAACAAAAAGATCGCTATCACTGATGAAGAATTAAATAATTTATATGAACAAACTATCAAGAATATGGGCGGACAAGAACAATATGAAGAGTTCTTGAAGCAACAAAATATCACTGATGACTTCATTAAAGATAGTAATAAAAAAGATTATAAGCAACAAAAGCTTGAAGAAGCCTTCTATAAGGACAATAAAGTTACTGAAGAAGAAATTAAAGACTTCTACGATGCTAATAAAGAAAGACTTATTAAGTATAGCTTAAGTCAAATCATGGCAGATAATGAAGAAGATGCTAAGAAGCTTTATGATAAGCTTGAAGCTGGTGAAGATTTTGCTGAACTAGCTAAAAACGAATCGAGCGATACTTACTCAGCTGCTAACGGTGGCAATATGGGTGAAGTACAAGCGTCTACTATGCCTAAAGAGTTTTTAAACGCAGTAAGCACTACTGAAATTGGATCTTACTCTAAAGTATTTAAGAGTGATATGGGTTATCATATAGTGAAAGTTGATGATAAGAAAGATCAATTAGAAGATTTAAGAACTGAAATCGAACAAACACTTAAGAGTCAAAAATTCATTGAATACATGAAAGATCTTAGAGCAAATGCAGATGTTAAGAAGATGGATTTACCTGAAATAAAAGATGAAGATGTAAAGACTAAAGAAGAAGATGAAGATTCTGAAACTAAAGAAGACAGCAAAGACAACGAAACACCTGATGAGAGTGAAGCTGAAGACAAGTCAGATAATAAATAAGTAATAAATTTTAAGGAGGATATTATGGCTGAATACAAATTAAAAGCACAAAAGCGTGAAGCTGTAGGAAAAAATAAAGTTGATAAAATTAGACAAAACGAACAATTACCAGCAGCAATATTTCAAAAAGGAAAAGAAACTGAAAACATCACTATTGATGATCTAGAATTTCAAATGTTATATCAAAAAGCAGGTATGACAAGCGTTATCGATCTTGACATCGATGGAGCAGTAAGACCAGCTATCATTAAAGAAATTCAAAGACATCCATTCAAAAATCAAATCTATCATGTTGGTTTCCAAGGAATTAACATGGACGAAAAGATTAAAATTGAAGTTCCAGTTGAATTAATTAACAGAGATGAAATCAGAAAGCAACCATCTGTATTAAATCAACAACTTGATACTATCGAAGTTTTAGTATTACCAAGCAATATTCCTGATAGTTTCTCAATTGACGTTCAAAACATGGATTATGATGACTCATTCACAGTTAAGGACCTAGTAGGAGACAACGAAGATGTTGAAGTACTTATAGATCTTGATGAAGTTGTATGTTCATTATCAATGCCAAGAGAAGAAAAAGAAGAGGAAGAAGTAGAAGAAACTTCAGCAGCTGATGTACCTGTAGTAGGTAAAGAAGAAAAAGAAGAAGCTGACAACGAATAATATTAATTATTATATGGCCTTGCCGCTCATTATGAGTAGCAAGGCTTTTATTTTGACTAAAAGCGTTCTATAAAATTCATTATTGAGTAAAATCGTTTTACGCGATTCACATTTAAGAAAAAACTACTTAATTTGTATATGATTATAGAGTAGATATAATACTTGTCTTATCAATACTAGCGCTGCTTGCCTTTGGAACCATCATGGTGTATTCAACTACACTATCATTTTCAAAGCCAGTGCAAAACGGTCTAATGAAGACACACTTTTTGTCTTTAGCATTAGGCATAGTTATTATGTTTGCTTTAATGCTAATTGATTATAATATTTGGGGCAAGTTATACTTAATAATATACGCTGGATGCATCTTATTATTGATAGCAACACTTATCTTTGGTAAGACTGTTAATAATGCCAAGAGCTGGATAGAGATTGGCTCAAGATTTTCATTTCAGCCATCGGAGTTTGTTAAGGTAGGCTTAATTGTATCGCTTGCGAAATACATAGAGAAGAATATTGAAAACTTAAATAATCCATTTGTTTTGCTTAAGATATTAGCTTTTGCATTTCTACCAGTTGTATTAATATTATTACAACCAGACGTAGGAACAGCAATAGTTTATGTATTTTTTATATTTATCATGCTATTTTCACAAGGTATATCGATAAGATACGTTATCTACGCTATAGGCTTAGGAGTATTATCGATACCTGCTCTTTGGTTTTCTATGAACCAATATCAAAAGAACAGAATTTATGACTTCTTGGATCCTACAAGGGACGCGATGGGCTCAGGTAGACAAGTTATTCAAGGAAAGATTGCTCTAGGCTCAGGAAAATTATTTGGAAGAGGCCTATTCAAAGGCACACAAAATATGTACAAGTACGTTCCAGAGAAGCACACCGACTCGATCTTCGCTATAGTTGGCGAAGAAACAGGCTTTGTGGGCGGAGCTATAACGATTTTCCTTTACTATAGCATGCTAAGAAGAATGATTATTATTGCTAAAAATTCTGATAATGTTTTTGGCTCAGCCATGGTATCGGGATTTTTAGGAATGTTTTTCTTTCATATAGTTCAAAACATAGGCATGATACTTGGGATACTGCCAGTTACAGGTATACCGCTACCTTTCATAAGTTATGCGGGAACCTTCCAGCTAACGAGTCTAGCTTGTATAGGTCTAGTTCTATCTGTTAATTACAACAGAGGAGCTTCAAGATTTACTGACGATAGCTTAGAACTACTAAAATGATTATCAAGCACAGCGAAGTTGAAATATTAATTAAGAAATATGGCGTAGACGCCTTTAGAATTACTGATGCAGAACGGCTTGAAGCTATTGGAGTGGCGGCAAATGAATTTACAAAATTCAGTGAGGAAGAGAGGCTAAATCCAAAAGATCTTTTTCCTAATGCAAAGAGCATAATAGTTTTTGGACTGAGCTATAATTATAAAAAAGCCAAGAAAAAAGATGGTACTTATTTGCTTTCAAGATCTTCTTACGGTTATGACTATCATAAAGTGCTTATGGATAAGCTTAAAAGTATTGATAGAGAGCTCTTTATTGATGCAGAATCAGAAAGTCACGTCTTTGTAGATACTGGACCACTAGTAGAAAGACTACTTGCGCAAAAGTCAGGCCTAGGATTTTTAGGTAAAAATACTTGTATTATCAATCCGAACTTAGGTTCTTTTATCTTTATTGGGTATATAATAAGTAGTGAGCCTAGTGATTATTATGATGAAAGCTTAAAAATTGATTGCGGCTCATGTGATATATGCGAAAGAGCCTGTCCAAATGAAGCCTTGTGTGACTATAAGATGCAGATGTCTAAGTGCTTGTCATACATCACCCAAAAAAAAGGCGAGCTAAACGATTTTGAAAAGAAGAATATAAAGACTTACATATATGGCTGCGATATTTGCCAAGAAGTATGTCCATACAATAAAAACGCAAAAAAAGTATTTCATGAAGAGTTCCACAACTCAGATGACTATGGCCTTGTTTATAAAGAAGATTTTAAATTAAGCAATAGAGAATTTAAAGAAAAATACAAAGCTATGGCCGCCTTATGGCGTGGCAAGAAAATACTTCAGAGAAATGCAAATATTATAGATATAAATAAGAATGATTTATTTAATGAAAGGAAGGGTATTATGTCAAATGTACACGAATTAGGATTTTTAAAAGACAAAATCCAAGAGTTAAGGGATCAAGGAGTTTATAGAAAATTACCTATACTAAGCTCACCTGATGACGCTGAAATTATTTTAAATGGTAAAAAGGTAATTAACTTATCTTCAAACAACTACTTAGGTTTTGCTAATAACCCTAGAATCAAAAAAGCTTCTATCGAAATGGTAGAAAAATACGGAGCAGGTTCAGGAGCTGTTAGAACTATAGTTGGCAACATGGATATCCATGAAGAACTTGAAAAAGTTTTAGCACAGTTCAAAAGAGAAGAAAGAGCCTTCATCTATCAATCAGGATTTAACTGCAACGCTGGTACTATCCAAGCAGTAACTGAAAAAGGCGACTTAATCATCTCTGATGAGTTAAACCACGCTTCAATCATCGACGGATCAAGACTTTCTAAAGCAGATAGAGCTATATTTAAGCACTCTGATATGGATAGCTTGGAAGACGTTTTAAAAGAAAAGAGAAAAAATTATAGAAACGTACTTATTATAACTGACGGTGTATTCTCAATGGACGGAGATATAGCAAAACTTCCTGACATTGTTGATTTAGCTGAAAAGTATGAATGCATGACATATGTTGACGACGCTCATGGATCTGGCGTACTTGGTGAAAATGGTAGAGGTACAGTTGACCACTTCAATTTACACGGAAGAGTTGACTTCTCAATTGGTACTTTATCAAAAGCTATAGGCTGTATAGGTGGCTATGTAGCAGGTTCTGAAACAATGTACGAATGGTTAATCCATAGAGCAAGACCAGTATTATTCTCAACAAGTTTAACACCAGCATCAGTTGGAGCTATAACAGAAGCTATCAAGATGCTTATGGAAAGCAGCGAATATACTGATAAACTTTGGGATAACGCTAAATACTTTAAGGAAAAATTAGGCAAACTTGGCTTCAACACTGGCCACAGTGAAACACCTATCACTCCAGTAATTATTGGCGAAGAAGCTAAAGCTATGGAATTCTCAAGAAAATTACTTGAAAATGGCGTATTCGTTTCAGCTATAGTATTCCCAACAGTACCAAGAGGAACAGGTAGAGTAAGATGTATGGTTACTGCAGGACATACTAAAGAACAACTTGACGAAGCATGCAGAATATTTGAAAAAGTTGGAAAGGAAATGAACATTTTACAATAATGTTCGTTACAAATATGCTTATCAGCATAACTATATATGATGCTTTGAGCTTAAAAGATAAACGCATGGTTGTTAAATCAATTGTCGAAAGGATTAAGTCAAGGTTTAATGTATCTGTTTGTGAAGCTTCTAACAATGATAAGTGGCAGCTAAGTGATTTAGGATTTTCCTTCGTTTCAAATGAAAGTAAATATAACGAGAAAACTATCGAGAAGATTATTAACTTCATTGATAATGACGATAGAGTTGAAATTACAAATATAGATAAAGAGATGTATAGTTATGAGAAAAGTATTAAATAAAAAAGAAGTAAATACAGTTTTGGACATACTGCGTCAGGATTATCCTGACGCAGGTCCTGAGCTGCATTTTAGAAATGAATTTGAGCTTTTGATAGCAACGATATTATCAGCTCAAACCACAGATAAGCAAGTCAACAAGGTTACTGATGTGATGTTTAAAATCATGCCAGAGCCGGTAGATTACATAGAAAGACCACTTTCTGAAATAGAGGACATGGTCAAATCCATAGGCTTTTTCAGAAATAAGGCAAAAAACATACAAAAGACTTGCGATATATTAGTACATAAATACGATAGCCAAGTGCCAAGTACATTTGAAGAGCTAATTGAATTACCAGGAGTCGGTAGAAAGACTGCCAATGTTGTCTTATCTAATGCTTTTGGTGAACAGAGGATAGCTGTTGATACTCATGTTTTTAGAGTGTCAAACAGAATCGGCTTAGTAGATGAAGACAATGTCTTGGATACCGAGAAGGCGCTTATGAAAAAGCTGCCAAAGGACACTTGGTCACTAGCACATCACCTCTTAATCTTTCACGGAAGAAGAGTGTGCAAGGCGCAAAGACCACTATGTAAACTTTGTAATTTAAGTGATATTTGTTTATACAGAAAGGGAATTGATAAATGAAAAAAGGATTAGCAATATTTATAGTACTAATACTAATTTTAGGCGGTGGGTACTTTGGCTACACAAAGTATACTGAAGGAAAAAGAATTGAAGCTATGGAAGAAGCTCTTAAAGGAGACGATATTTATACGGGTATTACTATAGACGGCATAGATGTTGGCGGCTTATCTAAAGAAGAAGCTAAAGACAAGATACTTGCCGCAAAAGCTGATGAGCTAGAAGGTAAAAATATCAATATTAATGTAGAAGATAAGAATTATACATTTGAGCTAAAAAATCTAGATCATAAGATGGACATAGATAAAGCCATAAGCGAAGCTTACGAATACGCTAGAGAGGGCGAACTAGAAGAGAGATACAATAAGTTAGAGGCTCTTAAAGAAAATCCATTAAACGTAGTCATAGATAAAGAGATTGATTACTCACATGTAGATGATTTTGTAGCTAAAATTGCAAGTGAAATCGATACAGAAGCGGTAAATGCAGAATTTAGCGTAAACAATGGCAAAATCACATCTACAGAGAGTAAAGATGGGAAAAAACTAGATAGAGAAAAACTTAAAAATGATATCTTAGATGCTATTAATAATAGCACTGAAACAATTACAGCAAGTGTAGAAACTATTGAACCAGAAAAGAAACATTCTGACCTTGAAAGAATAAACGGACTTATAGGTTCATTCACAACAGATATAAGCACTAGTTCAAACGAAAGAAAGACAAATATCAGAGTATCATCAAAGTCTGTTTCTAAAAAATTATTGCTTCCTGGAGAATCTTTTAACTTTAATAATGCCATAGGAGATATAACGGCAGCTAATGGATATAAAAATGCACATGTTTTAAAGGGCGGAGAGTATGAAAATGGTTTAGGAGGAGGCATGTGCCAAACTTCAACTACGCTTTATAATGCACTTGTTAGAGCGGGAGTTAAAATACTTGAAAGACACCCTCACTCAAGAGCTGCAAACTATGTGCCAAAAGGACAAGACTGTGCGGTTTGGAAAGGATCTAAAAATCTAAGATTTCAAAATTCTTATGATTTTCCTATATATATAGACTCAAGCGTTACAAATAACAAAGTAACATTTTATGTTTATGGCGATAAAACAAAGAAAGATTACGATATAAGCTTTAAATCAGAGATAGTTGAAGTAATCAAATCACAGGCTATTGAGAAAGAAGATCCAAGCCTAAAACCTGGCGAAAGAGTCGTTGATGTAAAAGGATACGATGGTTACAGAGTAGTAACAAACAAGATTGTTACAAAAGATGGAAAAGTTATTTCAAATAAACAATTTGCAAAAAATTATTATCCAAAGAGAGACACTATAGTTAGAGTTTCTACTGAAACTGCTGGAGAAGAAAATCCTAGTGGAGATGCTTCAAATAGTGACGATGCGGTGATGCTGCCATGATAGATATAAAAGTACTTGCCTTTGATATGGATCCATTTAAAACATCTATAGTAGCGACAAATGGCAGCGTTGTTACTGACAGTGAAGGCAGAAGAGTCTATGAGAAACCGATCGACACAGATGCATTTATAAAAGTAGTGAATCTGCTTTATGACTACAAGATGAATTTCCATTTTTATGGCGTAAATGAGTTCTACAGACTTAAAGGAACTACATCCTTAAACACTTACTCAAGAGTTCCTAAAAATATTAAAGATACTATTGACATAATTGAATACAATAACATAGGAGAGCTTAGAGATTCATGTGAAAGTAATTCTTATTTTAAGGTTTTATTAGTAGAAGATGATGAAAGTTATCTTGAAGAAATAAGAGCCGAGCTAAAGAAGATAGATTGTGTTAAAATATCGAGCTCTTGGTCTAATAATATTGAGATTGTTCCAGATGGGGTAAATAAAGCTAAATCACTTAAGTATTTATGCAAGAATTTAGGTTTAAGTTTAGATAATTTGATGTCATTTGGAGACAATAATAACGATATAGAGATGATTGAAGAATCGAAAGTCGGCGTTGCTATGAGCAATGCAACAAACGAATTAAAGCAAAAAGCTGATTTCATAACTGATTACGATAATGATCACGACGGAATTATGAAATTTTTGAAACAATATTTTTAGGAGGAGCTCATGGCAATAAACATAGTATTACATGAACCAGAGATACCTCACAATACTGGGGCCATAGCGAGAACTTGTGTGCTCACTAATTCTAGACTTCACTTAATTAAACCTTTCGGTTTTGATTTAAGTGATAAATACCTTAAAAGAGCGGGCTTAGACTATTGGAAGTATCTGGATCTTACAATCTACGAAAACCTGGATGATTTTTTTGAAAAGAATAAAGATGCAAACTTTTATCTAGCAACAACAAAGAGCAAAAATATTTATTCTGATGTTAAATTTAAAGATGGCGACTTTATATTTTTTGGAAAAGAAACAGCGGGGCTGCCAGAGGACTTAATTAATAAATACAGTGAAAGAGCAATAAGGATACCAATGATTAAAGATTTAAAAAGATCATTAAACCTAGCCAACTCTTGTACAGTAATTTTATACGAAGCTCTTAGGCAATTAGATTTTATGGAACTTATATAGGTGATTTTATGGATTATGCATTAGGACTTATGGGCGGCCTAGGTTTATTCCTATACGGAATGAGTCTTATGGGGGACGGACTTCAAAAGGCGGCAGGAAGCAAATTAAAAAATATAATTGGAGCATTAACTAAAAACACCTTTATGGGTATATTAGTTGGTACAGTAGTAACTATGATTATACAAAGCTCATCAGCAACTACGGTTATGGTTGTCGGTTTTGTAAACGCTGGTTTAATGAACCTATATCAAGCGGTTGGAATAATATTTGGAGCAAACATAGGTACAACAATTACTGGTCAAATGCTTGCTTTGAATATATCAAGATATGCACCTATAGCAATATTTGTTGGTGTACTTCTTTTCATGCTTGGTAAAAAGAAAAAAATTAAGAGCTATGCAGAAATTATTTTAGGCATAGGCATACTTTTCTTTGGTATGGCAGCAATGGGAGAAGCGATGAGGCCATTAGGAGAAAGTACTGTGTATGCAAATTTGATGGCGAAACTTACTAATCCTTGGCTAGGAATGTTAGTAGGTATTGTTATGACAACTATACTACAGTCATCATCAGCTGCTCAAGCGATTATACTAGCTTTAGCATCGCAAAATATTATTAATATGCACATAGCCTTTCCAATATTATTTGGTCAAAACATAGGCACAACAACCACAGCACTTATTTCAAGTATTGGAGCTAGTAGAACGGCTAAACAAGCAGCATTTATACATTTCATTTTTAACGTTTTTGGCTCATTACTATTTATGCTTGTATTAAAGAATCCTGTTGAAGCTTATGTTGTTAATAACTTTAGTCAAACAACAACACAAATCGCCATGGCACATACTTTCTTCAACGTTATTAACGTTTTATGGATGATGCCATTTGCGAAAGTACTTGTTAAATTAGCTCAAAAGATAATACCAGAAGGTGATGATAAAGCTGATAAGCACGCAATACATCTAGACTATCGTATACTTACTACACCAGCTTTAGCAATAGAAACAGTTATGGACGAATTAACAAGAATGAATGATTTAGTTCTTCAAAATATTGATGATTCAAGAGATTTATTGATTAATAAAAAGAGTGAATTAATGGACGTTATTTACGATAGAGAAGAGCTTATTAATAGTTTGCAAAAAGAAATTATAGATTACTTAGTAAAGGTATCAACGTCAGGACTTTCTAAAGAACAGCACGAGACTGTCGACGATTTATTCTTTATAGTAAATGATATAGAGAGAGCTGGAGACCATGTTAAGAACATTACTCAGTTAAGCGAAGAAAAAACTAACATGGATATACATTTTACACAAGAAGGCAAGAACGAATTGAATGAAATGTATGATTTAACATATAAAGTATTTACTATGACTATGGATGCTTATAGATCTATGTCAGAGGATAAAGCATATGACATAGTTAATACTGAAAAAGAAATAGATATTTGCGAAGAAGCATTTAGAGAAAAGCATTTTAGAAGACTGATGACAAACGAATGTGAAGAAGAGCAAGGCATCATCTTCCTAGATACAATATCAAATTTAGAAAGAATAGGCGACCACGCAGATAATATTGCAGGATATATATTAAAACATTTTGAATGATTAAGTCATTTTCTTCATAAATTGTTTTAATTCAGATATAAAAAATTAAAATATAGAAATGCTTGTAAAATTATACTAATTGTGGTATAATGTAATTAGTAAAGAACTGGACGACAGATGCGGGAGAGAACATATGTCACCGAAGGGTAAAGAATTTAAGCTCACTACTTAAATTCAAAAGTCTCAGGTAAAAGAACCGCATTTTGACAGTACTCTGGAAAGCTTATAGCACCGATGGAGCAATCTTGTTTAAGAGAATCTCACAGGTTATAGACAGAGAACAAGAGTGGCTTGTTTTCTGTTTTTTATTTTACAAGAAAATTTGTTAATAAACAATATGTAGTATAAGGAGGTATATCATTAATGTATGATGTAATTATTATTGGAGGGGGCCCTGCAGGACTAGCAGCTGGCTTATACGCTTCAAGAGCAAGACTTAAAACTCTTATCCTAGAAAAGGAAAAAGCTGGTGGACAAATAGTTATAACTGACGAAGTTGCTAACTATCCTGGTTCTGTTGAAGAAGCTTCAGGTCCAAGCCTAATTAAGAGAATGAAAGATCAAGTAGACAGCTTTGGAGCTGAATTCGTTTTAGATACTGTTGAAAAACTAGAACTAAACGATAAAGTTAAAAAAGTTGTATGCAAAGGCAAAACTTATGAAGGTAAGACTGTTATAGTTGCTACAGGCGCTACACCAAGAAAGATTGGTTGCCCAGGCGAAGTTGAATTTACAGGCAGAGGCGTAAGCTACTGCGCAACTTGCGATGCTAACTTCTTTGAAGACATGGAAGTCTATGTAGTAGGTGGTGGAGACTCAGCTTTCGAAGAAGCTATGTATTTATCTAAATTTGCTAGAAAGGTTACACTTGTTTACAGAAAAGGTAAAGAAGAAGCACGTGCAGCTGAAAGTATTAAAGAAAAAGCATACAAGAATCCAAAACTTGACTACATCTGGAACGCTAACGTTGTAGAAGTAAAAGGTGATGGCATCTTAACAAGCATAGTTCTTGAAGATACTAAGACAAAAGAACAACGCGAAATATTTGCTGACGAAAACGACGGAACCTTTGGTCTATTCGTATTCGTAGGATATATTCCAAAGAACGATATTGTTGAAGGCATCCTAGATATGGAAGGCGGCTACATCGTTACTGATGAAAACATGCACACAAATATCCTTGGAGTATTTGCAGCTGGAGACAACAGAAAGAAAGAATTAAGACAAGTTGTTACAGCAACTGCAGATGGAGCTATAGCAGCTACACAAGCAGAAAAATATATTAACGAAAACTTTGCAGACTAATAGTCTAAGTATATAAAGTAAAGAAATTTTAAGGAGGAATCGTAATGTTAGAAGTAACAAAAGACAATTTTGAACAAGAAGTTAAACAAGCAGAAGGCTATGTATTAGTGGATTTCTGGGGTCCTACATGTGAACCTTGCAAGGCTTTAATGCCACACATCCACGCTATGGAAGAAGAATTTACAAACGTTAAATTCACTTCATTCGATATTTCAAAGGGTAGAAGATTAGCAATTGGTGAAAAAGTTATGGGCTTACCAGTAATTGCTATTTACAAAGACGGTTCTCAAGTAGATTCAAGAGTTAAAGAAGACGCTACTAAAGAATCAGTTAGAGAAATGTTAGAAAAATATAACTAAAGTTTATTTACTATTTTATAGTTAAATATATTCAAATTTTAAGGGAGGTGAGATTATGCGTCTAGAAATAGGCAACGTGCTTATTAAAGATGTTCAATTCGGCCAAGAGACAAAGGTGGAAAATGGAGTTCTATATGTAAATAAAGAAGACATTATCAATCTTTGCAAGGAAGATGAACACATTAAATCCGTAGACGTAGAAATCGCTAGACCGGGAGAAAGTGTTAGAATCACACCGGTTAAAGATGTTGTTGAACCAAGAGTTAAAGTTGAAGGACCTGGTGGAGTATTCCCTGGAATTCTTTCAAAAGTTGACGTAGTTGGTTCAGGTAAAACAAACGTTCTTAAAGGTTGTGCAGTAATGACAACAGGTAAAATTGTTGGTTTCCAAGAAGGTATTGTCGATATGACAGGACCAGGTGCTCAATATACACCGTTCTCAAAAACTAACAACATTGTAGTTATTGCTGAACCAATTGATGGTTTAAAGCAACACGAACATGAAAAAGCTCTAAGATATTGTGGATTCAAGACTGCAGCTTACTTAGCTGAAGCAGCAAGAAACTTGACTCCAGATGAAACAGAAGTTTATGAAACATTACCTTTAATGGAAGGTGCTGAAAAGTTCAAAGGACTTCCAAGAGTTGCATATGTTCAAATGCTACAATCTCAAGGACTTCTACATGACACATATGTTTATGGTGTCGATGCAAAGCAAATAGTTCCTACAATTTTATACCCAACTGAAGTTTTTGATGGAGCTATAATTAGTGGTAACTGCGTATCATCATGCGATAAGAACCCATCTTATGTACACATGAACAACCCAGTTGTTAAAGAATTGTACAAAGAACACGGTAAAACTATCAACTTTGTTGGTATGATTATCACTAACGAAAACGTTTATCTTGCAGATAAGGAAAGAAGCTCAAACTGGACTGCTAAACTAACTAGATATCTAGATCTTGATGGAGCTGTTGTTTCACAAGAAGGTTTTGGTAACCCAGATACAGACTTAATCATGAACTGCAAGAAGATCGAAGGACAAGGCGTTAAGACTGTAATAATTACAGACGAATACGCTGGTAGAGACGGTGCTTCTCAATCGTTAGCAGACGCTGATAAGGCTGCAGATGCAGTTGTAACTGGCGGTAACGCTAACCAAGTTATTGAATTACCTAAGATGGACAAAGTTATTGGTCACCCTGAATTTATCGACACAATCGCAGGTGGATTTGACGGTTCATTAAAAGAAGACGGTTCAGTAACAGTTGAAATCCAAGCTATAACAGGAGCTACTTCTGAAGTAGGTTTCGGATATTTAACAGCAAGAGGCAAATAATTAATAAAAAATAAAAATAGGAAAGGAGAGTTTTTGAATGTCAATATTTAATGAAAATTCAAAAGTTGTTATAATTGGCGACAGAGACGGTATTCCTGGTCCTGCTATGGAAGAGTGTGTAAAGACAACACCTGCAGAAGTTGTATTCTCAGCTACTGAATGTTTTGTCTGAACTGCCGCAGGCGCTATGGACCTAGAAAACCAAAACAGAGTAAAAGAAGCCGTAGATAAATACGGTGCAGAAAACATTATAGTTTTACTTGGTGGAGGAGAAGCTGAAACAGCAGGCTTAGCAGCTGAAACTGTTACAGCAGGTGACCCTACATGGGCTGGTCCTTTAGCCGGAGTCTCGTTGGGACTTAAGGTATACCATGCATTAGACCCTGAATTCAAGGAAAGTGTTGATGCAGGAGTTTATGACGAACAAATAGGCATGATGGAAATGGTATTAGACGTAGATGCTATTACTAGTGAAATCAAGGCTATCAGAGATGAGTACACTCAATATTAATAGTGCCCAAAAATTTTAGTAAAAGGGGGGAAATATGATGAGTAAATTAAGAGTAGTTCATTATATTAACCAATTCTTTGCCGGTGTTGGTGGAGAAGAAAAAGCTGATATAAAACCTTATGTTGAAGAAAAGGTTATGGGTCCTGGTATGGCTTTAACTGGCCAATTTAAAGGAGAAGCTGAAATTGTTGCGACTATAGTATGTGGTGACTCATATTTCGGAGAAAACATTGAAGAAGCAAAAGCAGCTATATTAGAAATGGTTAAAAAATATGAACCTGATCTATTCATCGCAGGACCTGCATTTAACGCAGGAAGATACGGTGTAGCTTGCGCTACAATAACTGACGCAGTACAATCTGAACTTGGCATTCCTGCAGTAACTGGTATGTATGTTGAAAACCCAGGTGCTGATATGTTCAAGAAATCAGTATATATTGTAAGCACAAAGAACAGTGCGGCTGGTATGGTTGACGCTGTTAAGAAGATGGCTCCATTAGCTCTTAAAGTAGCTAAGAATGAAGAAATCGGTACTCCAGCAGAAGAAGGATACATCGAAAGAGGAGTAAGATACAATTTATTCGCAGAAGAAAGAGGAGCAAGAAGAGCTGTTAACATGATGCTTAAGAAGTTAAACGGTGAAGAATATGTTACAGAATATCCAATGCCTAACTTCGACAGAGTTGATCCAAATCCAGCTATTAAAGATATGGCTCACGCAACTATTGCTTTAGTAACATCTGGTGGTATTTGTGCAAAAGGAAATCCTGATCATATAGAAGCATCATCAGCTTCTAAATACGGAAGATATGACATTACAGGTTTAGATGCATTCACAAGTGAAAATGCTGAAACAGCTCACGGTGGATACGACCCTGTATATGCTAACGAAGATCCTAACAGAGTTTTACCTCTTGACATCATGAGAGAATTTGAAAAAGAAGGTAAAATAGGAAAATTATATAATGCATATTTCACAACAGTTGGTAACGGTACTGCCGTTGCAAATGCTAAGAAATTTGCTGAAGAATTCTCAAAAGAATTAGTTGAAAACCATGTTGATGGAGTTATATTAACTAGTACCTGAGGTACTTGTACACGTTGCGGTGCAACAATGGTAAAAGAAATTGAACGTGCAGGAATTCCTGTAGTTCACATGTGTACAGTAGTTCCAATTTCATTAACAGTTGGTGCTAACAGAATAGTTCCAACAATAGCTATTCCACATCCACTTGGAGATCCAAAACTTGACCACAAGGAAGAAGTTTCTCTAAGAAGAAAGCTAGTTGAAAAAGCAATACATGCTTTAGAAACTGAAGTTGATGGACAAACTGTTTTCGATAAATAATTATTTTAGATAATTATATTCGCCCTTTCAATTAAGGGCGAAGTACATAATTAGTTTATGTCATAGTATTGCTATGTTATAGATAATTCATAATAAAAAAATATTACGGAGGTGTATGGATGAATTATTCAGTATTAAAGGGTGCAGCTTATGTATTGTTACAAGCACCTGATATGGTAATCCACAATGGAACTACACAAACAACAGAAAGAACTCTACATCCAGATTCAGAGTATCTAAAGGCAGTTCCAAAACATTTAAGAAGTTTCGAAGACTGTGTTAACTATTTACCTAACCAAATTTATATAGGTAATGAAGTTCCTGAAAAGTTAAGAGAAGTGCCTGAACCATGGCATGAGCATTTATTAGAAGGTGCTGATAGACATGGCAAAAAGGGTGAAATTCTTCCGCAATCAGAACTTATCGGTATGATGAAAGTTGCTGACGTATTTGAATTAGTATTTTTAACTAAAGAATTTACTGAACAAGTAAAAAAAGAATTTGAAGAACATCCACTAATAAAAGAAGATCTAATAAAAAGATTAGGTGAAGGAACTGAATTAGCAGAAATTGAAGGTTTAATCAATGATCACGGCGCTGAAGCAATCATGAATGATGACAAAGTTGTTGGTTGTGTAAAGAGAGCTCATGATGTTGACCAAAACTTATCAGCTCACGTAATGTTTGAAAACTTAGTAGTTAAAGCATCAGGTATATTTGCTGCTTTAAACTGTATAGAAAAGAACCATATTGATCCTGAATCAATTGAATATGTAATTGAATGTTCAGAAGAAGCATGTGGTGATATGAACCAAAGAGGTGGCGGCAACTTTGCTAAATCTATAGCAGAATTAACTGGTTTAGTTAACGCATCAGGTTCAGACGTTAGAGGCTTCTGTGCAGCTCCAACTCACTCTTTAATTTCTGCTTCGTCATTAGTACAAGCTGGAACATTTAAGAATGTATTGGTAGTAGCTGGTGGTTCTAGTGCTAAACTAGGCATGAACGGCAGAGACCATGTTAAGAAAGAAATGCCAATAATCGAAGACTGTGTTGCAGGATTTGCATTTGTTGTCTCTCAAAACGATGGAGAACATCCAATAATCAGAACTGATATAGTTGGTAGACACACAGTTGGCACTGGTTCATCACCACAAGCAGTTATCACTTCTTTAGTTACAAATCCACTAACAAAAGCTGGATTAAAAATCATAGATGTAGATAAATATTCAGTAGAAATGCAAAATCCAGATATAACAAGACCAGCTGGAGCAGGTGACGTTCCTGAAGCTAACTTTAAGATGATAGGAGCTTTAGCTGTAAAGAATGGCGAAATCGAAAGAACTGCACTTCCTGATTTTATCGTTGAACATGGTATGAAAGGTTGGGCTCCAACTCAAGGCCATATACCTTCAGGAGCACCTTATCTTGGATTTGTTATAGATGATATCAAGAGTGGAGCAGTAAAAAGAGCTATGATTGTTGGTAAGGGAAGCTTATTCTTAGGTAGAATGACAAACCTATTCGACGGTGTTTCTATAGTAATCGAAAAGAACCCAGGAAAGGTTAGCGAAGAAGGTGCAGCGTCTGAAGAAACTATCAAGAAATATGTAGCGAATGCAATGAGAGATTTCGCTAAATCATTCACAGAAGAAAATTAGAGGTGACGATATGTCAGACAACATTAAGAAAATGATTGGACAAGTTTTTAATGACATCGCTGATGGCTTAGAAACTGGTTCATTCGGTAAAAAAGTACGTGTTGGCTTAACAAGTTTTGGTAGCGAACACGGTACTGAAAACTTAGTTAAAGCTGCAGAACTTGCTCAATCTAGAGATTCTTCAATAGAAGTTGTCCTTATCGGTCCTAAAGCAGAAACTGAATTAACTCAATATGAAGTTTCTGATGAAGATCAAGGCTACAAGAAGATGGAAGAACTATTAGATTCTGAAGAGATAGATGCATGCGTTACTATGCATTATAACTTCCCAATCGGAGTATCTACTGTAGGTAGAGCTGTTACTCCTGGATATGGTAAAGAAATGCTTATAGCAACAACTACAGGAACATCTTCTGCACACAGAGTAGAAGCAATGGTTCTTAATGGTATCTATGGTTTAATCGTAGCTAAGGCATTAGGTAATCAAGATCCAAGTCTTGGTATACTAAATGTTGATCCTGGTATTGGTGAAGACTTCGATAGAACTATACTTATAGTATCTAGAGCATCTGGTGTTCCTGTTGTAGCAAATGCACTAACATATGCTGCAAGCCTAGTTAAAGGTAATTTACACAAAGTAGCAAAGTCTACTTTTGAAGCAGCTAATGCAGCTGGTTTAAAAGATGTTTTAGCATCATTAAATAAAGCTAACGAAAAGAAAGATGATGGTCCAAAGGAAGCAGTAGCAGCTCCAGCAAAGGAAGTTGTTGAAGAAGCTATCGCTGGTATCGACATACTAGAACTTGAAGATTCAGTTCAAGCACTTTGGAAAGAAGGCATCTATGCTGAAAGCGGTATGGGTTGTACAGGACCAGTTATCATGGTTAGCACAAAGAACCTAGATAAAGCTAAAGAAGTTTTAGCAAAAGCTGGATATATAACAAGCGATGCAAATTGCTAATTAAAAATGAGGCGCAAGCCTCATTTTTTTATGCAAAAATTCGTTTAAACACAGCTATATAGAAATATAGAAATTAAGAAATTAAAAAGATTAATCAATACAATCTAAATATTACTATTAAAAAATTAAGATAAAGCATATGAAAATTACTTATTTAGTGATATAATATATGTGGTGATACTATGGAAAGAAATAAACAATACTTTAAAGAATATATTATGGATTTGCGTTCCATTATCGAGATATCTAGTTTTTCTTTGATGGTACTTAATCTAATCTTGTTACCAATATCAAAGGTGCATAGACTGGATATAGCACTAAGCATATCATTAATCTTTTATTATCTAATTATAAGACCAAGAATCAAGGATACACAAACATTCTATGTCTTTAGGATTATTGCGAGTAATGCAACAAGAAGGGCTTTTTTACACTTTTTAATAGTGCGTGTGATAATAAAGAGTGACCTTGAGATGTATACAAATCACTACTTCATCAAGTACACTATCATCATGATGATTATATTTATCATGTATTTAATTATACTGGCTTATATTAGTAGTAAGAAGTTTGCTAAGAAAGAAAAGTTTTTTAAAAACTTCAAGTATAATGATAAATTATTTATTGAGAACTATACATTAGAGAACTTTGAAAACTTTAAATACTATACAAATTTAAGTGCACTTTACTCAGACGACAATACCGATAGCGAATTAAAAAAATTAGATGAAGCATATAAGTTTGTAAAATTTGAAAAAAAGTAAAAAAAGTTCTTGACTTTTAAATTTATTAGTAGTATGATTATAAGGATAAAAAAATATAGGGAGGATATTATGCTTAAAGGAAGAAATTATATTGATCCGGAAGATCTAAGCCTAGAGGAGCTTGATGAGCTATTTGCACTAGGTAAAGAAATTGTTGAAAACGAAAAGGATTTTATACACGTATGTGATGGTAAAATCCTAGCTACTCTATTCTATGAGCCTAGCACCAGAACCAGATTTTCATTTGAAGCCGCTATGTTGAGATTAGGCGGAAATGTTATTGGTTTTTCGGAGCCGGGCTCTAGTTCTGTAGCAAAGGGAGAAACACTTGCTGATACACTAAGAACAGTTAGCTGCTACTCAGACATCATTGCTATGAGACATCCAAAAGAAGGCGCTCCACAATATGGCCACAACGCTTGCACAGTACCACTAATTAACGCAGGAGACGGCGGACATCAACATCCTACACAAACACTTACAGACCTATTTACAATACTAAGCGCTAAAGGTAAATTTGACGGCATGACTATAGGTCTATGCGGCGATTTAAAGTTCGGTAGAACAGTTCACTCACTAATCAAAGCAATGTCAAGATATAGCAATAACAAATTTGTTCTTATTTCACCAGATGAACTAAGAGTTCCAAAATACTTAAAAGAACAAGTTCTAGACAAAAAGTCGATTCCATATACAGAAGTTGAAAGACTTGAAGATGTAATTGACGATCTTGATGTATTATACATGACACGTGTACAAAAAGAAAGATTCTTCAACGAAGCTGACTATGTAAGATTGAAAGACAGCTACGTTCTAGACCTTGAAAAGCTTAAGAACGCTAAGAAAGACCTAGCAATACTTCATCCACTACCAAGAGTTAACGAAATAGCTGTAGATGTAGACGACGATCCAAGAGCTTGGTACTTTAGACAAGTTAAGAAACATGGTATACAAATATTTGAATATCTAAATCTTAGAGAAGCTGACTACACTGTAGCATTAATCATGAACGCACACAGTGAAAAGATGGGCAGCAAAGACATGATTAAGATTGAAAATGAAATAGATTTAGATTTATCTGCACTAGGCTTTATCGATCCAAACATCACAGTGAACGTTATAAAAGATGAAAAGATTGAAAGAAAGATAAATCTTACTCTTCCAGAAGTTGTAGAGGGCGTTATAAAATGCAAGAATCCTCGTTGTATAACATCTGTTGAAAGAAATATTCCTCACAAATTTGTCTTAGTTGATAGAGAAAAAGGCAAATACAAATGTGCTTACTGTGATCATGTTTACGGCGAATAATATGATTATAGATAGATTATTTGAAGAAGTTCAAAAATTTGGTCCAATCTGTGTCGGTTTAGACACAGATTTGTCCTATATTCCAGAGCATTTAAATAGTATAGAAAGCATCGCAGATAGAGTTTTTAAATTCAACAAGGACATAATCGATGTAAGCTATGATTTGGTAGCTGTATATAAGCTTCAAATTGCTTACTACGAAGCTTTAGGTATAGAAGGACTACTAGCATACAAAAAGACTTTAGAATACCTTAGAGAGAATAATAAACTAAGCATAGGCGATATTAAAAGGTCTGATATAGCTAAAACAGCTGAAATGTATGCAAAAGCACATTTTGAGGGAGATTTTGAAGCTGACTTCATAACACTTTCGCCATTTATGGGCTATGACAGTATAAAACCTTATTTACCTTATTTGGAAAGCGGAGAAAAAGGAATATTTGTGCTATTAAGAACTTCAAATCCTGGTGCTTTAGACATAGAATACCTTGAAAGTAATGGCGAAACATTGTATAATATAATTGGTGACAATCTAAGTAAGATTGCTGATAAATACATCGGCGACTATGGCTACTCATCTCTAGGCTTCGTTGTTGGTGACAACATTATGGACAGCGGCGAACAAGATGAGATAAGAAAGAGATTTCCTAGAGAATTTTTCTTAGTTCCAGGCTATGGTGCTCAAGGAGGAAAGGCATCTAGCGTTAGAAGACTCCTTAATGAGCTCAATGGCGGCATCGTTAACTCATCAAGAGGTATAATAACAAGCCATATGAAGCACATGGATGACGCCGATTATAACTCTGAAAACTATGTAAAATACATTAGAGAGGCTGTTATTAGAATGAAGGAGGATATCTGTGGCTAGAAATGCATACAAAGAGGGTACGATATTAGAAAATAATCACATTATTGACAATATCTACGTTTTAAAAGTGAGTGGACCTTTTGAAGGTGCACCTGGACAATTTTATATGATTAAATCGTGGCAAGGAACAGACCCTCTTCTAGCGAGACCCATAAGCATCTATGATATAGATGAGGAGGGCAATATCTATCTTTTAGTGGCAAATGTTGGTAGAGGAACAGATATAATGATGAAGCTTAAAAAAGGCGATAAATTATATTTACTTGGACCACTAGGAAACAAGTTCCCATTACCTAATAAAGATGAAAAAGTGGCTTTAGTTGGCGGCTCTGTTGGTATAGCGCCTCTTAAGTACCTTGCTAGATCTATACAAGATATCACTAAGAATATAGATTATTACGCAGGATTTAGAGATAATCCATACTTAATCGAAGATTTTGAAGAATATGTTGAAAATACATATATTTCAACAGAAAGTGGCAAAGTCGGCTATAAAGGATATATCATAGATATTCTAGAATCGGAGAAATACGATAAGATATACACTTGCGGACCATTCCCAATGATGAAAGCCCTATTATTAAAAGCTCATAATAGAAATAAAGTACTAGTAAGCATGGAATCAAGGATGGCTTGCGGCGTTGGCACATGCAGGGGCTGCAGCATAAAGACTAAGGTTGGCATGAGACGCGTATGTAAGGACGGACCAATATTTGGAGGAGGTGTGTTTTTAATTGACTGATTTAAGAGTAAAGATAGCTGATATTGAATTTAAAAACCCACTAATCGCTGCGAGCGGAACCTACGGCTTTGGTAAAGAATATGAGGAGTACTACGATATCTCAAAGATAGGTGGCGTCTCCACTAAGGGCCTTACACTAAATCCAAAAGATGGTAATGAAGGCATAAGATTATTCGAAACTCCAAGCGGCCTTATGAATTCTATAGGCCTTGAAAACCCTGGCATACAAGCTTTTATCGATAATGAACTAGACTTTTTACTATCAAAGGACCTTATTACACTTGTTAATATTGGCGGCAATAACATAGAAGATTACCTAGAGGCAGTTAGATTAATATCTAAAACAGAAGCTCAAATGATAGAGCTTAATATTTCATGCCCAAACGTTAAAAGTGGCGGCATGGCCTTTGGCATAAAGACTTGCGTTGCAAAAGATGTTGTTAAAAAAGTTAGAGATGCTACAGACAAACCGCTTATAGTAAAGCTATCACCTAATGCTAACGACATAGTGGAAATGGCAAAGGCGTGCGAAGAAGTCGGTGCAGATGCACTAAGCCTTGTCAATACATTTAACGCCATGGCCATAGACATAGACAGACGTAAAACTGTATTTAATAATAAAACTGCAGGTCTATCAGGCCCTGCAATCAAGCCTATTGCCTTAAGAATGACATATGAAGTAGCAAAGGCAGATGATTATGGCAAATATTGCTGAAGACTTAGAAAAATACATGAACGATAATAAGATAGAAAGTTTTGAAGAGATTAGAGGAATAATTTAATGAGTATAGGTGTAGATATACTTGAAATATCTAGAATTAGAAAATTAATGGAAAATGAAAAGTTTTTGAATCGCTTCTTTAGTGATGCAGAGATAAGCTATATAGAATCATCAGCTAGGGCTGATGAAACTTGTGCTGGAATTTTTGCGGCTAAAGAAGCTATTATTAAGGCTTTAAATGGCAATTTAGCTGGACTACAATATAAAGACATCTCTATAGAGAGAAAAAATGATGTACCATTTGCTTATGTAAATGGTATAAATTTTTTTGTCTCAATCTCGCATGATGGTGACTACGCTATAAGCATTGCAAGTACTGATGAAACGCTTAGCAAAATCACTATTGAAGATGAATTTAAGGTGTTTAGAAAAAGAGATGACTTTACTCATAAAGGTGACTATGGTAAACTTGCTATATTTGCTGGATCTCTCTCGATGACTGGAGCACCTTACTTTGCTTCGCTTGCTGCGATGAGGACGGGCTGCGGCTTATCTTATCTATACGTAGATAAGGATATACAAGATATACTTAGCGTGAAGCTGTCTGAAACTATAATTAGATGCAATAATAATTATGCTTTAGCCGATATGGACGCTGTGCTTTTTGGACCAGCGTGGTCATTCTTAGAGAATAGGGATAAAATTTATAAAGACATAATCGCTTCGAATAAAAAACTTGTTATTGATGCAGATGGCCTTCATTATTTGAAAAAGTATGGAGATAAACTAGGATACAGGGCCATAATCACGCCGCATTTTGCTGAACTAGCTAGACTTTTAGATATTGAGATAGAAAAAATTATAGAAGAGCCTAAAAAATATGCGCGCCTTGCTAGTGAAAAGTTTGAAGTCGTAGTTGTTTTAAAGGGCCACAATACCATTGTCATGGATAAAGACAATGAATACATAAATCATACAGGAAACCCTGGTATGGCGACAGCAGGCTCAGGTGATGTGCTTTCTGGAATCATTGCTTCGCTTCTTGTTCAAGGCTTCACGGTCTTTGATGCAGCGAAATACGGAGTATATTTGCACGGCTTAGCAGGGGATCTTGCAAAAGAAAAATACACAGAATATTCATTAATAGCAAGCGATATCATTGAGTTTATACCGAAAGCTATTAAGATGATGGAGGTAAAATAAATGAAGGGCAATAGAGCCGCTTGGCTTGAAATTAATTTAAACAATCTTGAATACAATATCAATTCTATTAAAAAGGCTATAAGTCCAGAAACGAAGATCATGCCAGTTATTAAAGCTGATGCATATGGCCATGGAGCTGTAGCTCTTGCGAAGTTTATGGAAGGCTTAGGTATTGATAGATTTGTAGTATCTGTTGCGAGCGAGGCGATGGAACTTAGAAAAGCTGGTATTGAAGAGGATATACTTATGCTTAACTATTTAGAAGATAATTATTTAGAAGAAGTAGTAGAAAACAATTTAACGAGTGCTATTTTTAGCTATGATAAGGCTAAAAAGCTTAGTGAAGAAGCTGTAAGACAAAATAAGATTGCCAAGATACACATTGCGCTTGATACAGGTATGTCTAGAATTGGCTTTCAAGCTGATGAAGTTCATAGAGCGAAGTCTGTAGAAGAAATTTTAAAGATATCAAAGCTTGCCAATATCGACATAGAAGGCATATTTACTCACTTTGCTAATGCTGATATCAAAGATAAAACATTAACTCATAAGCAATATGACAATTATCAAAAAACTGTGGCCATGTTCGAAGAAGCTGGACTTAAGATAAGGATAAAACACGTTTCAAACTCAGCATCCATCATGGATCTAAAGGATTTAAACCTTGATTATGTTAGAGCAGGCATTATTCTTTATGGTTACTATCCATCTGATGAAGTTATAAAAGAGAATTTACCATTAAAGAAGTTAATGCAATTAAAAGCTTGTATATCAAATGTTAAAGAGATAGAAGCAGGCGAGGGCGTTAGCTATACTTTCTCCTTCATCGCAGATAAAAAGACTAAGGTCGCAACTATACCTATAGGATACGCAGATGGAGTGAGAAGACTTTTACAAAACAAGCTAAAAGTTCTATATAAGGATAAGCTATTGAATAACATCGGAAACATTTGTATGGATCAATTTATGATTGATGCTACAGGTACTGATGCTCTAGTAGCTGATGTAGTAACCATAATTGGTGACGGCACTAATAAGGCTATGACTTACGATGACTTGGCTAAGATTGAAGGCACTATTAACTATGAAGTTCTAACTGATATGAAAGATAGAATTTCTAGAAAATATTTTTACGATGGAGAAGAAATAAGCTCTCACAACTACAAAGATATATAGCTTAAACCCGTAAAGTTATTGACTTATAAGCAATTTTAACTTATAATATAATTGTCTTACTTATCAGAAAGGATGTGAGAATATGATTAAAAGAGGTGATATTATATATGCAGATTTATCACCTGTCATAGGCTCTGAACAAGGCGGTGTGAGGCCAGTTATTGTCGTGCAGAACGATGTCGGCAACAAATATTCACCGACCATCATTGTTGCGGCAATTACAAGTCAACTGAATAAATCTAAACTACCGACCCATATAGAGATAGATGGACCGGAATTTGGCTTGCCTAAGGATAGTGTAATTTTGCTTGAACAGATCAGAACTATTGATAAGAAAAGATTAAGAGAAAAGATAGGAAGCGTAACTGACAAGCTTATGGCGAAGGTTGACGAGGGACTAAAGATAAGTTTAGCACTGACTAAATAATTTTTACATATAGAAAATTTAGGAGGAAATAATGAGTATTAAAAGTTTGGATATGATCCAGTTAAGGAAAAAATCGAAAAGATCAAGAATGGAACTTTAGAGATAGATGAGCCAGGACTTAAAGAAGTTCTAGACAAAGCTCTTGAAGAAGGAAGGATAGAGGTTTCAAGCAAAATTCATGAAGCTGATATGTATATCATTTGCGTTGGAACACCATTTAATGATGACAAGAGCTGCGACTTAAAGTACATTAAGGATGCTTGTCACGACATATTAAAAGTTATTAAAAAAGGTGATACAGTTGTTCTTGAATCAACATCGCCACCACGCACAACTGAAGATGTTGTTAAGCCTATACTTGAAAAGTCTGGCTTAAAAGTTTCTGAAGATATATATTTAGCTCATAGTCCTGAAAGAGTTATTCCGGGAAATATTTTATATGAGCTAAAGAATAACCATAGAGTAGTAGGCGGAGTGGATACAAAATCTGCCGAAATAGTTAGAGATGTGTATAAGACTTTTGTTGATGCAGAAGTATTTACAACAGACGCAACAACAGCTGAAGTATGTAAGCTATTAGAAAACACATTCAGAGACGTTAACATAGCTCTTGCAAATGAAATGCTTAAGATTTGTGATACACTTGGCGTCAATGTATGGGAACTAATTGAATTAGCTAACAAACACCCAAGAGTAAATGTTCATACACCAGGACCAGGTGTTGGCGGACACTGCATATCCGTAGATCCATGGTTCTTAGTAACTGCTGATAAGGAAAATTCTAAGTTAATTCACCAAGCTAGAGATATAAATGACTCTATGCCTAAGTTTACTGCGGATAAGATAAGGAAGATTGTAGAAAAAGGCTCTAAGATAGCTATACTTGGCTCTTCATTTAAGCCAAATATTGATGACTTTAGAGAAAGCCCAATAACTCATCTTATTGCTTTATTGAAAGATGATTACAATGTAGCAGTTTACGACCCATATAAGAATGATCAAATTCTTGAATTTAATGAACTTTATGATGATATACGCCCAGTAGTTAAAGGCGCAGATTTATTGGTTTTAGGAGTAAATCATGGACAATTCTGTTTCCTTGACTACAAAGAAATAGGTAAAATTATGAACAAAAAGAATATTTTTGACACAAGAAACTATATTGATAGAGAAAAAGTAGAAGCTTTAGGCTTTAATTATTATTTATTAGGTAGTGGCGAACTTGAGTAGGATATTATTTATTGCAAATCAATTCCCGCCAATAGGTGGAAGCGGTGTGCAAAGAAGTTTAAAGTTTGTAAAATACCTATCAAGACTTGGCAATGAAGTTTTAGTTGTATCGAAAGACGCTAGTAAAGACTTAAAAGACGATAGCTTATTAAAAGACGTTCCAGAAAATGTCAAAGTTATTAGACTTAAGGCCTATGATATTAATAACAGCGGTATTCAATCCAGATGTGATATATACTACAAGCTACCCATATTCGGCTCATCTATTTGGCTTATACTTAAAAGAAAAGTTTCCGAAGATGAAGTGGATAGTTGATTATAGAGATGAGTGGACAAATAATCCCTTTCATCTAGATAGTTTTTCATCAAGAATGAAGATGAAGGCATCTAAAAAGACTGAGCTTGAAATAAATTCTAAGTGCGATTACTTTATTACAAACACTAGATTTATGCTCGATAACTTTGTAGCAGATTTACCTGAGCTTAAGGGTAAGTCGACATATATACCGAACGGTTACGACGAAGAAGACTTTTTAGGCATATATCCTAAAGAAGAAAGCGATAAATTTACTTTTATTCATACAGGTGCTCTATATGGCAGAAGGAATTTGCATGAATTTTTATCAGCTTTAAAAGAGCTTGTAGATGAAGGTAAAATCGATAAGAACGAGATTAGGATAAATATTGCAGGCAATGTTAAAGAATCTCAAATAGAAGAGTATAAAAAGACATATAATTTTGAAAAAGAAATTAATTATCTATCTTATCTAGCTCATGAAGAGTCAATAAGAAAGCTGCTTGAAGCAGATGTACTATTGCTTCTTATTGGTAAGGGTAAGGGCTCTGAGAATTTTTATACTGGAAAAGTTTTTGAGTATCTAAGAGCATATAAAAACATTTTAGCTATAGTTCCTAAGCATGGAGCAGCAGGCGAGCTTATAGAAGAGACAAAGACTGGCCTTGCTGCAGAACCTGGCGAGACTAGAGAGATCAAAAATGCCATAATGAGGCTATATGAAAACTATAAGAGCGAGAATAATTATTATGGAGATAAAGAGATAATAAAAAAATACTCAAGACAAGCACAAGCTGAAGAGCTAAACAATATTATAAACAAAATTTTGGAGGAATAAATGAAGAAGAAATTTAAGATAAATATTTTTGACATATTTATTATATTAATCTTCTTAGTGCTAATATTTTTACTTGTCAATAGAAAAAATATTAAGTCAAACATAGGTAAAGAAGAAAAAAGAACAGTTATCATCACAGCAGAAGCTAAAGATGACATTACAAGAGACGCTATCAAGGATTTGAAACCTGGAGATAAATTATTTGCGCAAGAAACATTTCAAGACGGCGAAATAATAAGCGTTGATATACAAGCTAAAAAGAATGAATTAGTAAAGACTAACGGCGAGATCGTTGTAGTTGACGATGCGGAATTTGTTAACCCTATAGTTAAGATTAAGGCTAATGTCAACTATACTGGTCCTTACATGTCTTTAGGCGGACAAGAGATAAAAGCAGGTGTTGATATGTACGTAAAGACTAAGGATCACGCATATCTTGGCTATATAACTAATGTGGAGGAAGTAGATGAAAATAATAGATAATAAATTAAGATTATTTGGTAAAGTAAGTTTATTAGACATAATAGCTGTATTAGTTCTTATAAGCTTAGTTTTCTTTGCTTCGCTAAAATTAATGAGAAAAGATGTTGCCGACATAACTTTAGGCAAAACAACTGAAAAGTATGAGGCTACACTATATTTATATGAAGATAAAGGCAATACAGATTGTATAAGAGTAGGCGACCAACTAGGCGAAATGAAAAATCACTTCGACATCTTCGTTAAAGATATTAAAAGAGAAGTCTTCTATGTAAATACAGTTGATGACAATGGTGAGGTAATAAAAGCTATTGATCCACTTAAGGAAAAGACTATAGTTACTATAGAAGGCAATTTTTCACATGTAAATAACTCGCTTAAGTTTGGAAAGCAAGAGCTAAGACTTGGCTCTACAATATTCTTAGAGTCTGATAACTATAGACTTACTGCACTTATAGCTGATAGTAAGAAAGTTGATTAAGATGGAAAAACTGTTTAAAGAGAGTCTTTTTTATAGAATATATATCTATATACTCTCTCTACTTAGATCAAGCTTTCTATTTGACTACACAAAACCGCAATATAAACTAAGAACTTATAATGATAGTTTAAAAGGCAGCCATTTATACAAATTATTAGCTAAACTAGATGATAAGATGTCTAGATTTTATAAAAAGCTAAACAAGGTATACAAAGAAAGCTTTATCCGTGGCATAGTTGATAAATTTAATACTGCATTTCATGAGTCAATCATTTACAAGGGCTTTATTAAGCTTACTGGTGTAAACTACTTTGGCTTTATTTTTGTCTTAGTAATTGTAGCATATATATTTACTGACTACACAATCAGAAGGATACCTGGATTGAGCTCATTTGCAAACTATTGGGATGAATTTTACTTTTTATTCATGATTTTTTATATAGCAATGAGAAGGATGAATTCAAATGGAAGCATTAGGTATAATTTCACTCCATTTGGCTTTGTGTTAGCTGTATACTTCATTCTAGGTATAATACATGTACTTGTAGTGCAACCGAACACTAAGATAGCTATAGAAGGCTTTAGAGCTATGTTCCAACACATTCTATGGTACTACATCTTTGTACAATTTTTTACAAATGAAAATATTGTCAAGACAACTTCAAAGTTTATAATGCACGGCGGATTTTTACTCGGTTTACATGCCTTATATCAATTCATATTCAAAGTCAAAATGCCAGGCAACTGGATTGACTCAAGTGAATCTATAAAGGTAAGAGCCTTTTCTATAGTTGGCTCGCCAAATATACTTGGTGTACTATTTGTGCTAATAATACCACTTGCAATAGCTTTATTTTTAATTGAAAAGAATAAAAAGTCAAAAGCCATATATTTTATTGAAGTCATGGTTATGCTCTTAGGACTACTATTAACATACTCAAGAGGCGCGTGGATTGCCTTTGCACTAGCTATTTTCGTCTTTATACTATTTACAAATGTGCGTGTAATTACGCCTTTTGTAATACTCGGCTCTTTGTTTATAGTTTCAGGCAACTCACTATCAACAAGATTATTATACATGCTAACACCAGAATACATGTTTAAATCAGCTAGTGGCGGCAGGATATATAGATGGACAATTGGCTTAAAAGTTTGGTCAAAGCATAAGTTTTGGGGCGTTGGACTTGGTAGATATGGCGGAGCAGTTGCTTTAAATAACGATTTATCACCGTTTTACTTAGATAACTACTACTTAAAAACACTTGTCGAAACAGGCTACTATGGTATATGCGCAATAGGCTTTATGATACTCGGATTTTTAATATCTACATTAAAAGTAGTATTTACACAAAAGAACTTAGATAATAAAATACTAGCATGCGGACTATTCTGCGGCGCTTTAGGCGTTTTGATACAAAACTCTGTTGAAAATATATTTGAGTTCCCAGCTATGATCATATATTTTGTTATGTATGCAGCACTTATCATGGGACTAAGAAACAAAGGAATTGATTATGAAAGTACTTCATCTAATTAGTGGCGGAGACACTGGTGGGGCAAAGACGCACATCATAAATCTGCTATGCGGTTTAAAAGACAAAGTAGAAGTAAAATTAGTTTGCTTTATCGATGGGCCTTTTGCTGAAGACTTAAAAAAGCACGGTATAGATGTAGAGGTCATTGAACAAAGAAGCAGATTTGATTTTTCTGTCGTTAATAAGCTCAAGGACCTTATTGAGAGTGAAAATTATGAGATAGTTCATTCACATGGAGCAAGAGCAAACCTTATAAGCTACTTTTTGAAGAAGAAAGTCAAGGCCAAGTTCATAACTACAGTTCATAGCGATTATTTATTAGACTTTAAAGATAATTTTTATAAGAATATAGTTTTTACCAATCTTAACAAATTTGCCTTAAAAAGATTTGATAATTACATAGCAGTTTCTGATAGTTTTAAGGATATGCTTGTAAGTAGAGGCTTTGATAAGGATAAAATATTTACTATATACAATGGTATATTTTTAGAAGATAGAGCTATAAAGGTCAAAGAAAGCTATTTAAAAGAAAAAAATATTGCTTATAAAGATAAGTTCATAGTCGGCATCTTAGCTAGACTAGATAAGGTTAAAGATCATGAGACATTTTTAAGAGCGGCAAGAGAAGTGCTTGATAAAGACAAATCAGTCATATTCTTAATTGCAGGAGACGGTCAAGATAAGGAGCACTTATTAAGCCTAAGAAAAGAGCTTGATTTAGAAGACAATGTTTATTTCTTAGGCAATGAGACTCATCCGTACGATTTTCTTAATGCGATAGATATAAATGTCTTATGCAGTTTGAGTGAGTCATTTCCATACGTTATTATGGAGGGCGGCTCATTAAAGAAGGCAACCGTTGCATCTAAAGTTGGTGGTATACCAAAGATCATACTTGATGGAGAGACAGGAAAATTATTCGAAAAGCAAGATTACAAGGCCTTAGCAGCGCATATACTTGATTTAAAAAATAATGATGACGAGCGAAAAAAGCTTGGCGAAAATTTATATGCTAGAATCATCGATAATTTCACACACATCAAGATGGCTGAGAAACATGTAGACATTTACAAGAAGATAGTCTCAAAGAAAATAATTATGTCGGGCTACTTCGGCTTTTCAAACTCGGGCGATGATGCTATACTTAAATCAATTATAGAATCATTTAAGTCATTGGATCCTGATCTAAATATAAAAGTTCTATCAAAAGATCCGGACTTAACTGAGAGCGAATATGGCGTAGCTGCCGTTGATAGATTTAAATTTTTTGATGTAAGAAAGAGTTTAAAGGCAGCTGATATGCTTATAAGTGGCGGCGGAAGCTTACTTCAAGACAAGACAAGTTCAAGATCAATTTGGTACTACTTGTTAATAATGAAGCTTGCTAAACGCTACAAGAAAAAAGTTTTTGTCTACTCCAATGGTGTTGGACCTATAAACAAGAAATTCAACAGAAATGTCACACGAAGAGTACTTAATAAAGTTGACTACATTACGCTTAGAGATAAGGACTCGTATGATTTTATAAAGTCCATCGGCGTTAACAATCCAAATATAAAAGTCTTATCAGATCCAGTCTTTAATTTAAAAGAGGCTAGCGATGAAAGTGTTCACAAGAAATTTGATATAAATGAGGATACAGTTTTGGTCTCAATTAGATCGTGGATGGATGACGAAAAGCTTATAGCTGAGCTAAGTAAGTTTTTAAACTACCTTATTGATGAGGGCAAAAACATCGTCTTTATGCCTATGCAAACACCTAGAGATACGACTATCTCAGAAAAAATTGCGGCAAATTTAAAATCAAGTAAGATTATCAATGAAAAGTATCCAGTTGAGATACTCATGAGTCTTATGAAGAACGCTGACTTTATCGTGGCTATGAGGCTACATGCCATGATATATGCGATACATCAAAACCTGCCATTTATTGGCCTTTCTTATGACCCAAAGACAGAGACGCTGCTTAAAGACTTTGATGAGAGCATAAACATCGACGTGGACGCGATTAATTATGATGATTTAATAAAGGCATATAAGTACATTAAAGATAATAGAGATTCTTTCATCTCTAATTTAAGTGCTATTAATGAAGAAAACAAGAAAAAGGCGATAGAAGCAAGTAAGCTTGCACTAGAACTTTTAAAGGATGATGCTAATGGACATTAAAATATTAGGTGTTAGAATAAATAACGTTGATATGGATGAGACCATGAACAAGATAGATGGTTTTTTTGATAGCGATGAACTAAATTATATATATACACCAAATCCAGAGATAGTTATGAGAGCAGGAAGAGATGAGGAGTTTAAGAAAATTATTAACTCAGCCTCACTAAACTTATGTGACGGAATTGGCTTAATGATTGCATCAAAACTAAAAAAGAAGCCACTTAAATCAAGAGTAACAGGTTATGACACATCTATTAAGATCTTAGAGCTAATGAATGAGAGGCATCTTTCACTATTCTTATTAGGAGCTAAGCCTGGCATAGCTGAAAAAGCTATTGAAAGAATCAATCATGATTATCCAAACATCGTCATAGCAGGCTACAACAACGGATATTTCAATGGCAGTCACAACGGTCACGCTTCATGCGATGAAGAAGAAGCTTTAATACAAAAGATAAATGATTCAAAAGCAGACGCCATCTTCGTAGGTATGGGCGCTGGCTACCAAGAAAAATTTATATATTATAATAAAGATAAATTAAAGACCAAACTAGCTATTGCTAATGGCGGCGTCATAGACGTACTGGCAGGCAATGTCAAGATAGCGCCAGCTTTTATAAGAAAGATAGGGATGGAGTGGTTATATAGGTTAGTCAAGGAGCCGAAACGATTCAAAAGGCAATTAGATATACCAAAATTTTTAATGAAGATAATTTTTACGAAAAACGCAGTAGAGTATATAGATAAAGAAAAATAGGAGGTTAATATGGACGTTAAACAAAAGGCGATAAACACAATTAGAGTTCTATCAGCTGAGTCGATAGAGAAGGCAAATTCAGGCCACCCTGGCTTGCCACTAGGAGCAGCGCCAGCAGCATTTACATTATTTAATGAGCATTTAAAACACAATCCAAAGAATCCTGATTGGATAAACAGAGACAGATTTATCCTATCTGCAGGACATGGATCTATGCTTTTATACTCACTACTTAATTTATACGGCTATGGACTAAAGATTGAAGATTTAGAAAATTTCAGACAATTTGACTCACTTACACCAGGTCACCCTGAGTATAAGCATACTAAAGGCGTTGAAGCAAGCACTGGACCACTTGGTCAAGGTATTGCTATGGGTGTTGGTATGGCAATTGCTGAAAAGCATTTAGCATCACTATTTAACAAAGATGACAATGAGCTTATTGACCACATGACCTATATACTTTGCGGCGATGGCTGTCTTCAAGAAGGTATCTCAAACGAAGCATCATCCTTAGCCGGAACACTTAAGTTAAATAAATTAGTTGTTCTATATGACTCAAACAACATTACCATAGAAGGGAATACAGAAGTAGCTTTCACTGAAAATGTCAGAGCAAGATATGAAGCACTTGGCTGGAACACTTTATACGTTGAAGATGGTAATGATATCGAGGCCATATCAAAGGCTATAGCTGAAGCAAAGAAGAGCAGTGACAAGCCAACACTAATCGAAATCAAGACTAAGATAGGTTATGGCGCAACTGGCAAGGAAGGTACTGCGGGTGCTCATGGCGCACCTCTAGGAGCAGAATCACTTGCAGCACTTAGAAAGAATCTTCAATATGAAGAAGAAGGCTTTAATGTGAGCCAAGACGTTCTTGATTATATGAAAGAAAAGTGCGAAGAGCTTGATAAACATGAAGAAGATTGGTACAAGCAATTAGAAGCTTATAAAGCAAAGTACAAAGCTGATTATGACAAGCTTATGAGTTTCTATGATAAAGAAGTAAGTGAAGAAGTACTAAAAGCTTGTACTGATATAGAGCTTAAAGACGATGCATCAAGAGCCTCATCAGGCAAAGTTCTTAACAAAGTTAGCCCTGTATTAGAAAATATAATTGGTGGTTCAGCAGACTTAGGTCCATCAAACAAATCAGTGATGAATGATGAAAAGTACTTCTCAAGCGAATGCCCAGAAGGAAGAAACATTCACTTTGGCGTTAGGGAACATGCAATGGCAGCTATTTGCAATGGTATCTTATTACACGGTGGTCTAAGATCATATGCGGCAACATTCTTAGTTTTCTCAGATTATATGAAGCCATCAATAAGACTAGCATCACTAATGAATTTACCTGCGATATATATATTAACTCACGATAGCATCGGCGTTGGCGAAGACGGACCAACTCATCAACCTATAGAGCACTTAGCTATGCTTAGAAGCATACCAAATATAAACGTAATTAGACCTGCTGACTCAAGAGAAGTAATTTACGCTTGGCAAAGCGCACTCATGAGCAAAGAAACACCAACATGCTTGATACTATCAAGACAAGGTCTAAAACTGCTTGATAATTCATCTGAAGAAGCTTTAAAGGGCGGATACATTGTTCATAAAGAAGCAAAGGATGCAATCGACGCTATAATCATAGCTACAGGATCAGAAGTAGCTTTGTCAATAGAAGCAGCTAAGGATTTAGAAGCAAAAGGCAAATCGATAAGAGTTGTTAGTGTGCCATCACAAGAGATATTCTTAAATCAAGACAAAGAATACATCGAAAAGATACTTCCATCAAATGTTAAGAGAAGAGTATCAGTAGAAGCACTTTCAACTATGCCGTGGGGCAAGTTTGTCGGCTTAGAAGGTACTGCGATTGGTATTGATAGATTCGGTTCATCTGCGCCAGGAAAAGTATTATTCGAAAAATACGGCATTACAAAGGAACACGTTGAAGAAGAAGTAATTAAACTTATAGAAAAATAGTTAAAATTATAAAACCCTCTTTACTCATTACGAGTAGAGAGGGTATTTTTATGCTTAAAAACAATTAATAATTAATAGAAAGTACTTGACTTTTCTTATGAAATATGATATATTCGAAGTGAAAATATTAAAATAAATGAAAATGAAATAGGAGGTATAATATGGATTTATCAAATGGTGAATTACAAGTTATGGAGCTTCTATGGCAAGGAGATGTTTTAGATGAGAACGGAGAAATACAAGCTTTAGAATTGTCCAAAATTTTAAAAGAAAAATATGGAATTAGTAAAACTTCTGCTTATACATTCATCGGCAGATTAATAGAAAAGGGAGTCTTGGATAGGCGTTATCCAAAATATACGATAAGTGTTATTATGTCGCGCGAAGAAGCTTTACTTAGCAAGCAAAAAGAAGCGTTTCAAAAATTATTTAAAGGATCTCTTGTAAATATGTGTAAAACATTTTTAAGCACAGAAATAGTTTCAGAAGAAGAACTTGAAGAAATGAAAAACTTATTAGAAAATTTTGAGGTAGAGGATAGTAAAGGTGATAGTAGACATATATAATGAATATGCTTTGCTAAAAAGTTTTAAAAGTTTCTTACTAATAATATTAATATTACTTGTAAGAAAATTTTTAAACAAAAATGCTTTTAAATCAGCAAGTATTATTTTATGGGCATTCTTATTTATATACTTAATATGTCCATATCAAATTTTAATCAAAATTGAAGAATTTAACTCAAATAATGTATTTAATTTTATACTATACATATTAAGTTATATAGACTCAATTTTAAGGCTAGTATCAAAAAAAGTAAGTTATGTTTTATATCCGAGAAACCGCTATATAGTAACACTGATTATTTTGTGCTATGTTCTATATAAATATATAAAATTTGATAAAATTATGAAGGACTCACAAATAATACATGACAATAAGTGCATAGATTATATAAAGTCTTTTAAATTAAAAAGGACAGTCAGTATTTATATAAATAATAATTTAAAAACTCCAGTGACGTATGGCTTGTTAAGACCTAAAATTATTCTGCAGCCATATATACTAGATGATGAAGAGTTATTAAAGTATGTTATGATGCATGAGCTAACACATATAAAAAAATTTCATATTTTATTTAATCATATAGTAAATCTAGTAGCTTGTGTATTCTGGTGTAATCCACTACTTATTATAAGTTTAAAATATTTAGAACAAGATATTGAAATATATACAGACAAACAGGTTATTTCAAAATTGGGAGATACTATAGAAACGAGAAAAGATTACTGTAAGTCAATGTTTCAACTTATGAGCAATTCAGTAAAAAGAGATGAAGTAAGTTTAAAACTTAATCCAAATTTAGAAAGGATGATTATAATGAAAAATTATAAAAAAACAATACTAGGCACATTTATTTTCGTTTTGACATTTCTTTTTAGTATTCCAGTTTTTGCTAGTGTAGTTAAATTAGAGAAAGATAGAATAGAAGTTATTGGAACTGAAGTAGAGTTTCAAAGTGTTGACAATTCTGATGGAAGAATTCATATTATAAGTGAAGAAGAATATAGTAAACTAAATCTAAAAGATATATATGCACCTCAACTAAGATTTATAGATATGAGTGAAATAAAGACAATTAATGAATATGATAAATTAACTTATAAATTTGATACAAGTTTATGGACTGGAAGCAAAAATGATGGATTTATAATAAAATTATTAGATTTAAAGTCTAGTGCATATAAACAATAGTTTTTACATATTGTTAAAATTAAAATAATACCATGATATGGAGGTGATAGACTTATAATAATCAAATTTATATAAAATTTTTGTTAGCTTGTTTAAAAAGGAGGATTATTATGAACAAGAAAAAAATATTATTATTAACAACATTGTTAATTTTTACACTTTCATTATTTGCTTGCAATAAAGATACATCAAATAATGAAAAGGGTGATTCTAAGGAAAGCGTAGTTAAAACTTACAAATTTTTAAAAGTAAATGAAACAGAGATAGAAGCACAAGAAGTTATACTTTTAAATTACTTCTTAGAAGAAGATAAAAAGGAACTAGAAAGGTTAGAAATACCTGAAGATGAATATCCTGGAGGTTTTTATTATAAAGAATTAGATAATAAGGATATGCTAAAAGCTGATGAAAATACAAAAATAACGATTATTGATAACGCAGAGAAATATTCAAAGGATATAGGTGAAGATAGGAAATATACTTTTGAAAGTTTTAAAGATTTTGCTTCCTTATTTAAAACAAACGAGGATTTAGCAAATAGAATTTATATTGTTGAAACAAAGGATGGTAAAGTAATAAAAGCAGAGGAAAAACTTACAAATTAGTTTTTGCTCAAATATGATCGGAAAACATTTTAAAGGCGATTAGAATTATTTCTAGTCGCCTTTTAAAATATCTTAATATTATTCTTCTGAAAAATTATCAAAGTAGCCTTTGATGTATACTATTGGAGTACCTTTATCGCCGCTACCGCTTGTTAAGTCGCATAGTGAGCCTATAAGGTCTGTTAATTGTCTTGGTGTTGTTCCTTGTGACTCCATCGAGCCAACTAGATTACTGTCTTTGTTGTGAATCTTTTCCTTAATGGCTTCTTCTAGCTCTTCTCCTTTTAATTCCGCAAAGCTATTGTCAGCGATGTACTTAAGTTTTATTTCGTTTGGTGTACCTTTTAAGCCATCTGTAAAAGCAGGGGAGACAACTGGGTCAGCTAGTTCCCATATCTTACCAACTGGGTCTTTGAAAGCACCATCACCATAAACAAGGACTTCAATTTTTTTGCCAGTTTTTTCTAGAATTTTATCTTGAATAGCGTAAACAATTTTTTCACAGTCTCTTGGGAATAGTTTTATTTTATTTTCAGTAGATTTATTTGAGCCAAGTAGACCATATTTTTCGTTAAAGCCTGAACCGTCAATGGATGCATCAAGTATTTCAGATAGACAGAATATCTTTTCAGCGCCAGCTTTCTTAAGCTTTTCTTTAGTTCTAACGCGAGTGTGTATACTGCATACTAAGATGTTTTTAGTGTATTTAAGTACATTTCTTTCGTTATTGCCAAATAGCATAACTGCTTCAGCGCCTGCTTCTTCGATTATTTCTTTGTAATATTCAATGTAGTCAACATTAGTAAATATGTGCTTTGTATTTGGGAAGCATTTTTTGAATTCTTTTTCTTCTACTATCTCACCATAAGGGTTGATATCAAAGTTATCTAGCTCATCTGGGTCGCATAGGTGGTTACCAACTTCGTCATGAGGGTAACTAAATAAGACATATACTTTTTTGAACGCTTTAGCAATACCTTTTAAGCAAATTGCAAATCTGTTTCTACTCATGATAGGGTGGATTAGAGCAACTTCATCGCAGTTAAATTTGTTTTTTACGTCATGAGTTATGTCATCTACTGTTGCAAAGTTATTCATAGACTTAGCAACTATTGATTCAGTTAAGCCAACGACGTCTCTGTCATTAATTTTAAAATTACCGGCTTCGCTTGCTTTTAATATAGTGTCAACAGTGATGTCAACTATATCATCGCCAGCTTTTATTATAGGGCATCTCAAGCCCATTACATTTGTACCAATATATCTTTTCATCTTGATCTCCTTTGGAAATTTCTTATTTTTCTATCTGTTATAAGGACAGGAACTTTCATATCATACCTGCTAATAATAACTCTATATACATATAGCTCCTCAAAATTGATAGCGACAATCTTAGTTCTCTTATCAAGTGAGGCTAAGAATCTGTCGTAGTAACCGCCGCCGTAGCCCAACCTGAAGCCTCTGTGGTCAAAGGCAACACCGGGAACTATGACTAGGTCAAGTTTATTTCTATCAAAATTTTCTTTCTTCTCTGGTTCTAGTATACCATAAGTAGATGGTTTTAGTTCATCAAAATTTGTAATTTCTTGCAAAAAAAGACTTCTGTCTTCTTTGATTGATATAGGTAAGATGATTCTTTTGCCATTAGCAAGTGAAGTCTTGATAAAATCGTGAGTATTAACCTCGGTACCAAAGCTAGCAAAGGCCATGATATTAGTAGCGTTCTTATACTCGTGAGTCGCCATCAGCTTATCGATTATTATCTTTGACTTATTAAGTCTATCTTCTTCGGAGATATTTTTTCTTGTTTCTAAGAGCTGAGATCTTAGTGTTTTCTTGTTCAAAGAAATTCCCCCTTTATTTTTTAAGCGTTTTGTATTATAATATATATGTATATTCTACCACAAAACGATTATAAATGACAAGAGGTGTTATATTTTTGATTAGATTAGAAAACGTAAGTAAAAAATATGGCGAAGTTCTTGCTCTTAATGATATAAACATACACATCAAACCGGGTGAGTTTGTATTTTTGATAGGACCATCTGGGGCAGGCAAGTCAACTTTGACAAAATTAATATTGAAAGAAATTAGGCCCACTAGCGGCAAGATATATTTGAACAATGAAGACATAACTGATGTTAGCAACAGAAAGATTCCATATATTAGAAGGTATATAGGAGTTGTTTTTCAAGACTTTAGGCTTTTACCTAATAAGACTGTTTATGAAAATGTTGCTTTTGCTATGGAGATTATCGGCAAGAAGCCTAGAGAGATTAGAAGAAGTGTGCCAATTATACTAAGCATGGTTGGTCTAAGTGATAAGGCAAAGTCTTATCCCCATCAACTTTCAGGAGGCGAGTGCCAAAGGACTGCTATTGCCAGAGCTTTAGTAAATAAGCCAGATGTTATCATTGCGGACGAGCCAACAGGTAACCTCGACTCAGATACTGCATGGGAAATAATGAACCTATTGCAAGATATCAACAACAGAGGCACAACTATAGTCATGGCAACGCATGCGAAGAACATCGTTGACGAGATGAAAAAGAGAGTAATCACTTTAAACCACGGTAATGTTATAAGTGATGTTTATGAAGGTGGGTACTACTGTGAAATTTAGAGAGATAATAAATATAATTAAAGACGGATTTAAAGGGATAGCAAGGCACTTCAACATGGCCTTAGCAGCAATAGTATCGATACTTTCGGTTTTGTTAATACTTTCAACCGTATTGATTATAGTTTTAAGCGTTAATAAAGTTGTTGGAGATACTAAAGAAAAGATAAATGAAGTAAAGGTCTTCTTATTAGATGGTGTTGATGATGAAGGTATTAAGGACATGGAAGAGAAGCTCAAGGATATAGATGGAGTTAAAGAAGTTAAATTTATCTCCAAAGATGAAGGCCTAGAAAGCATGTTTGAGCAATGGGAAAATAAGAGCTACTTACTTGAAGAATACAAGGAAGATAATCCACTACCAAATGCGTTCAAGATTCATGTTAATGATATAGAAAAGATAAATGATGTTGCTGGAGAGATCAAGATGATGCCAGGCGTTGAAGATGTAAGGTATTTATCTGATGAAGTAATACATTTACTTAAGATATCTAAGTACATGCAGATAGGCGGTTTTGGCTTAATCATAGCCTTAATATTCATCTCAATATTCTTGATATCAAATACTATAAGATTATCCATAAGCTCAAGAAAGAAAGAAATAGAGATTATGAAGTATGTTGGTGCAACTAACGGCTACATCACTGGTCCATATGTATTTGAGGGTATAATGATAGGCCTAATTGCAGCGCTTATCGCTATACTATGTGTAAAATTTGGCTACTCATATGTATATGATTATCTAGCTGGATCAAAAAATGGAATGCTTAGTGATGCCTTAGTTAGCCCAGAGAATATTATTACAGACTTTAGTATTATATTTGTGACATTAGGCGTTGGAATTGGGATGCTTGGTAGCATCAGTTCACTTAAGAAGTTATTAAAGGTATAGGTGATTATTTGTTTAAGAAGAAGAGATTCATAATTGTTTTATTAATATTAGCTTTAACTTTTCAAACTGTCTTTGCAGCTGGTAAGCTAAAAAACAAGAAGAAAAATGTTGACAAGAAGATAAAGGACACTAAAACTGAGATAAACACGAAACAAAAAGAATCTACAAACGTTTATAACAATATAGTTAAGTATGGAAATAGTATTTCATCTTTAAACTCGAGTATAGATAGTCTTAATAACGCTATTAAAGATACTGACAATAAGATAGCTCAAAAGACTATTGAGCTTGATGATGCTCAAAAAAGACTAAAAGAAAATGATGCTTTGTTTAGAAAGAGACTAAGAAGCATGTATATGAATAGTGATGATAATTATGTTACAGTACTTCTTTCATCTAAATCTTTGGATGATTATCTTTCCAAGAAAAACATGGTTCAAAAGATGGCCAAGAGAGATCAAGATCTCATCGCAAGCATTGAAGGCGAAGTTGATAACATTGTTAAGATAAAATCTTCACTAGAAAGCTTAAAGAACACTCAAGTTGAGAACAAAAACAAACTAGCTAGTCAAAAAGATGAAGTATCCAAGTTAAAATCAGAACAAGAAAAACAATTTTCAATATTAAAAAATGATATAGAAAAGGCAAAAAAGAGTCTGGCAAAACTCGAGCAAGACTCTAAGAATCTTGGTGCGCAAATACTTAAGCTTCAATCGAACACTCAAAAGTTTGTAGGCGGTAAGCTTGGCTGGCCACTACCTGGTCATACTAGAATTAGTTCAGGCTATGGATATAGAAATCATCCTATATTTAAGATAAAAAGATTACACACCGGTATTGACATACCTGCTCCAACAGGTACAAATATCGTTGCAGCAGCAGATGGCACAGTAATTTTCTCTGGCAAATATGCTGGCTATGGCAACCTAATACTAGTTGACCATGGAGGAAAGATAGTTACTGGCTACGGACACTGCTCGAGATTATTAAAGAGTAAGGGAGCGAAAGTTAAAAAAGGTCAAGCAATAGCCAAAGTTGGATCAACTGGCTTCTCAACTGGTCCGCACTTACATTTTGAAGTAAGAAAGAACGGTAATTTCACAAACCCAATAAATTGGCTTAGATAACGGAGGATAAAATGAAATTAAAGAAAGTATTAATAACTATATTGGTCCTAGCTTTATTCTTTACTAGTAATCTTATTTCGTACAATATAGGCAATTCAAAGAGCAAAGGTGTTGATTCGACAATCATTGCCAAAAAAGAGGATAACGAAAAGACGGATAAAAAACTTGATGACGAATATGTTTTAGAGAGAATAAATGAAGTTAAGAGTATGATTGACAAAAATTACTATAAGAAGGCTGATGATTACGACGTTCTTATGGGCATGCTTAAAGGCGCTGTAAGTAGTTTAAACGATCCATACTCATACTACATGACTGAAGATGAATATAAAAAGTTTAATGAAGAGACTGACGGCGAGTTCGCTGGCCTTGGTATATACGTAAGTGGGTCAATTGATGACAACTTAATAACTATAGTTTCACCAATGAAGGGTACACCAGCTGATAGAGCGGGCTTAAAGACTGATGATAAGATCATAAAGATTAACGGAGAAGACTTTACTGCTGATAAGATGGATGACGCTGTAAAGATTATGAGAGGTAAGCCTGGTGAAAAGGTTAAAATAACTATATTAAGAAGAGATAAAAATGGTAAAGCACAGTTCTTAGACTTTGATATTGTTAGAGAAATAATTAAAGTGCAAACTGTTTCATCAAAGCTTTTAAAAGATAATATTGGCTATATAAGCATATCAGGTTTTGATACACCAACATATAATGACTTCGATAAGCAATATAAAGAGCTTAAGAAGCAAGGTATGACTAAGCTAATACTAGATTTAAGAAACAATCCAGGTGGACTCTTAACAACATCAACACAAGTAGTTAATACTTTTCTTGATGGCGGCTTAATCATGTACACACTTGATAAGCAAAACAATAAAGAAACGATAAACGCTACTAAAGGCGCAGACGATATCAAGATAGTTGTTCTTGTCAACAAGGGATCTGCATCAGCTTCAGAAATAGTTGCTGGCGCGCTTAAAGATAGAAAAAGAGCAACTATAGTTGGTACACAAACCTTTGGTAAGGGCATAGTACAAACTGTATATAATATGCCAGATGGAGAAGGCCTAAAACTTACAACGAGCGCTTATTATACACCTAGCGGAGTTAATATACATGGCAAGGGCATAGCACCAGATGTAAAAGTAGAATTAAATGAAGAAGTAAAAACTATATCTATAGATAATCTTGACAAAGACAATCAAATACAAAAAGCTATAGAAATATTAAATAAATAGGAGAATTAAAATGGCAAAAGATTTTGAATACGAAATACTAGAACAATTAGGAGAATTTTCTAACAATGGAAGAGGTATGGTTAAAGAGGTAAACGTTATTTCATGGAACGGTGCCGATGGCAAAGTTGACATTAGAAACTGGAGAGAAGACCACAGCAGGATGGGTAAGGGCATATCCCTAACACATGCTGAAGCTAGAAAGTTAAGAGATTTATTAAACGATATAGACTTAGGTTCGGATGATGAATCTAATGAAGACGAAGAAATATAATTTATTTAGATGAGAAAAAATATATCTTTATTACTTATATTTATCTCGATACTTGCACTAAGCGCTTGCACTAATGGACCACTATTCATCAAGGATAGTGATAAGCGCTATGGTTTTGACGACCTTGACGCTCCTATAAATGAAGGAGAAGAGATTGAATTAAGTGAAAATAAAGAAATTCCTTTTGTGCTTAGAAAGATTAATTATTTAAAGGATCTTGAAGTGCAAAATGATAGAGTAGAAATTGACAAAAACGATAGTTCATTATTAAGCATGGTTATTAAGCCATGCTTAACTGACGATATAGAGCTTTCGTCTCTAGTATACAAGAACGGAAAGTTTCATATATTACTTAATTCTAAGAAAGACTCGAACAATGTTTGCACGCCATATATAAGTATTAAGCTGCTTAATAAACTTCCTGATGATATAGAAGCGGATGATTTTGTTATTGACAAAAGTGGTATAAAGAATATCGATATAAAGTACACTAAGGACAATGCAATCAACTATGTTAAGCAAAAATATAAGCTTATTGCGAACTTACCTGATTCAGCTGAATTAATTTATACAGACAGGCCCATTTGGCAGATTAAATATAAATTTGTTTATGAAAAGGATGATCATGAGCACCCTATAAAAAATTTAAAAATAAATTTTGATGCGAATGAGGGTAAAGTTCTTTCACTTGATGAAGAAATTATTTCAAAGTTTATTGACAATGGTAACGTCTTTAAGCTTAATACAGATAAAGCTATATACTATAATAAAAAAGACGATGAACTTAACAATATTTATATATATGATATAGCCAGCAGAAGCTCTAAGAAGATATTGTTTTTTAGTGGCGATATTAAGTCTATATACAAGAAGAATGAAAGTGATGACATAATTATCAATTTTAAAGACAAGTCATCGGCTTTAAGCAGTGCTATTTACAATGAAGAAAAAGATGAAATAAAGTTTATAGATTATAGAGATGATTTAAACATAATTGACGCAAACTTTAAGAGCGATGATTCACTACTTGCAATAAGTAGAGGCGAGGCTAATATGACTACTCTATACGAAGTGGATATAAATGACGATAGCTATATAGACTTATTCAGTGCTGAGGATAATATTATCAGAGCCTCTTATATCAACGGCTTCTATGTATACTTATCTAAGTATGACATCAATCAAATGCTATATATCACTAGGGACTTTGAAGATTATGACTTTATTGATGAAGTAGAAAACTATTATTATGCTGATGATAACTCCTTTGTATATAGAATTGACAATAAAATTGAAGGCACAAGTCGATGAAGCATATGTTTTAGCAAAAAAAGATATAAATCTTGAGTCATATGATTTATTATTATGCAAATTGGATAATAATCTTAAAGAGGAAGTTCTTTTTGAAAATGTAGATAACTTAAGTTTATATTTGACTAATGATTTAAAGAAGCTATATAAAAGTACAAAGGTTATTGATAAGAATTATACAAAGAACATTATTTATGAGATAGATATTAGTAAAGGTGATGCATAGTGAAATTCAAATTAAAGTCTGATTATATTCCTACAGGAGATCAACCAAAGGCAATAGAATCATTATCTGAAGGAATTAACAAAGGCTATAGGGATCAAGTTTTGCTAGGCGTAACAGGCTCTGGTAAAACTTTTACTATGGCGAATATAATTAAAGAGACGCAAAGACCGGCATTAGTCATCGCACACAACAAGACTCTTGCGTATCAGCTATATAGCGAGTTTAAGGAGTTCTTTACAGAAAACTCTGTTGAGTTCTTTATAAGTTACTACGACTACTATCAACCTGAGGCTTATGTTGCGGCAACTGATACTTACATCGCTAAGGACAGTCAGATCAATGATGACATAGATGAGCTAAGGCACTCTGCAACAGCAGCTTTATTTGAAAGGAAAGATGTAATCATTGTTGCCTCTGTTTCTTGTATATATGGACTAGGTGACCCTATTGATTATGAAAAGCTGATGGTATCGCTTAGACCTGAGATGCAAATCTCTAGAGATGATGTAATGAAGAAATTAATTAGCATACAATATGTCAGAAATGATATAAACTTCATCAGAGGTACATTTAGAGTTAGGGGAGATATATTAGATATATTCCCAGCATCTGAAAAGACAAATGCATTTAGAATTGAATTCTTTGGTGATGAGATTGATAAGATACTTGAAATTGATTCATTAACTGGCGAGATTATAGGCACTAGAGTGCATGTATCCATATTCCCGGCGTCTCACTATGCGACAACTGATGACAAAGTTAAAAAAGCTATTGAAAGCATTAAGCTTGAGCTAGATGATAGACTTAAGTGGCTTCATGAGCATGGCAAACTAGTTGAAGAACAAAGACTTAAAGAGAGAACTAATTATGATTTGGAGATGCTTAATGAGATAGGTTTTTGTTCAGGCATAGAAAACTATTCTAGGCACTTATCACAAAGACAGCCAGGATCTAGACCATATACCTTGATAGACTACTTTCCAAAGGACTTTATAACCTTTATAGATGAGTCACATGTAAGCGTACCGCAAATCAGAGCGATGTACGAGGGCGATAGGTCTAGAAAGACATCGCTTGTGGACTATGGATTTAGACTACCAAGCGCTCTTGACAATAGACCACTTAAGTTCACTGAGTTTGAAGCTATGATGAATCAAGTTATATATGTGAGCGCGACACCTGCTCAATATGAGCTAGAACGCTCTAAAAATACTGTAGAGCAAGTTATTAGGCCAACTGGTCTACTAGACCCAGTGATTGAAGTAAGACCTACTAAGGGTCAAATAGATGACTTGATTAAGGAAATTAGAATCAGATCTAAAAAAGACGAAAGAGTCTTAATCACAACGCTTACTAAGAAGATGGCTGAGGACTTAACTAAGTATCTTGATCAATTAGGTATCAATGTTACTTATATGCACTCAGATGTCACAGCAATAGACAGAATGCAGATTATAAAGGATTTAAGAGAGAAAAAGTTTGACTGCTTGGTCGGAATAAATCTTCTAAGAGAAGGACTTGACTTACCAGAAGTTTCTTTAGTAGCAATACTAGATGCAGATAAAGAAGGCTTTTTACGTAGTGAAACATCTTTGGTTCAAACAGCTGGTAGAACAGCTAGAAACTCTAATGGACTAGTTATTATGTACGCAGATACTATAACTAAATCTATGGAGAGCGCTATTAATGAAACAGCTAGAAGAAGAAAGATACAGATGAAGTACAATGAAGACAATAATATAACGCCTATGACTATTAAAAAATCCATTAGAGATGTTATTGAAGTAACTAAGGCGATGGATGAGGGCGAAAAGTACACTTATAGCGCAAAGGGCGTTCAAGATAAGATTAAGAAACTTACGACAAAGATGAATAAGGCGGCAAAGGATTTAAACTTCGAAGAAGCTGCTAAATATAGAGATATGATAGAAGAATTGAAGAAGGAGGAATTATTCATTGGAGAATAAAATAGTTATTAGAGGTGCCAATGAAAATAATTTAAAAAACTTAGATATAGATATACCTAGAAATAAATTTGTGGTTATAACTGGACTTTCAGGTTCGGGGAAATCTTCACTTGCTTTTGACACAATATATGCTGAAGGTCAAAGAAGATATGTGGAGAGCCTTTCAAGCTACGCTAGAATGTTCTTAGGCAACACTACTAAGCCAAATGTTGAGTTTATTAGCGGCCTAAGTCCATCTATATCCATAGACCAAAAGACTACAAGCAATAACCCGAGATCAACAGTAGGAACAGTTACAGAAGTTTATGATTATCTAAGACTTTTATATGCAAGAATTGGCCAAATCTATTGCCCAAGCTGTGGTAAGAAGATTACATCACAAACCATTGATCAGATAGCTGATATAATCATGAGCCACGATGAAGGACAAAAGATTTATGTCTTAGCACCTATTGTTAGAGGACAAAAAGGTCAACATAAAAAAACACGATATTGACATCGTTATCGATAGGCTTGTGATTAAAGATGGTATATTATCAAGACTAACTGGCTCACTTGAGACTGCAGTTCATTATTCGAATGGACTTGTTAAGATAAATTATTTAGACTTATATGAGAAATCTTATTCAACAAAATATGCCTGCATTGACTGCGGCATATCGTTTGATGAGCTATCTACAAGATTGTTTTCATTCAACAGTCCTTTTGGTATGTGTGAAAGATGTAACGGACTAGGCTACTTTAGAAGCATTGACAGGGATTTAGTTATACCTGACTATTCACTTTCACTTGAAGAAGGAGTCATAGAGCCATTTAAAAATTCAAAGAAGGGCACTTATTATTATAAGATATTTAAATTTATATTAGATAAATATGACTTTAAAGAAGACCAGCCATTCTCAGAGGCACCTAAGAAAATGATAGATGATTTACTTAATGGTACTGACTACAATGTAAGGTTTAAGTACAATTCATTATTCACAAAAACATCTAGAGAATTTAATAAGAAGTGGCCGGGTATACTCTCTGTAATGATGGACAGGCTTACAAGCTCTATGTCCCAAGCGGTTAGAGATAACACTGAGGAGTATGTTGAAGAGATTGAATGCCCTGAGTGTCACGGTGCAAGACTAAAAAAGGAAGCACTTGCTGTTAGGGTAGGCGATTTAAATATTTATGAATTTACTCAGTTAAGTATAAAAGACGAACTTGATTATATAAATAATTTAAAGCTAAATAAAACAGAAGAAAAGATTGCTGAACAAATCTTGATTGAGATAAAGAAGAGATTATCATTCTTGATAACTGTAGGACTTGATTACTTAAATCTATCCAGAATGGCGAAGACGCTATCTGGTGGTGAAGCGCAAAGAATTAGGCTTGCTACACAGATAGGCTCTGCTCTAGTGGGCGTTATATACGTTTTAGATGAACCATCTATAGGTTTACATCAAAGAGACAATTTAAAGCTTATACAAGCACTTAGAGAGCTAACAGACGCAGGCAACACCTTACTTGTAGTAGAACATGACGAAGAGATTATGCACCATTGCGACGAAATCATAGATATTGGTCCTGGAGCGGGTATACATGGTGGACATCTTGTTGTTCAAGGCAATATCAATAAAGTTATGAAATGCAAAAAGTCCATCACAGGAGACTATTTATCTGGAAGAAAGAAAATTCCTCTTAAGGATAAGTATAGAAAGACTGATAAAGATAATGTTTTGAGAGTCATAGGAGCTAGTGAAAACAATCTTAAAAATATTGATGTAGATATTCCTCTAAGTGAATTTGTTACGGTAACAGGCGTTTCTGGCTCGGGCAAGTCAACACTTGTTAATGAAATTATTTATAAATCACTAGCACAAAAGATTAATAAATCAAAATATAAACCTGGCAAGAGAAAAGCTGTTGAAGGCATTGAAAATATTGATAAGGTAGTAGTAATTGACCAAAGCCCAATAGGTAGAACGCCTAGATCAAATCCAGCGACATACACTGGCACATTTGATCTAATCAGAGATGTCTTTGCTATGACGCAAGAGGCTAAGATGAGAGGCTATCAAAAAGGAAGATTCTCTTTCAATGTTAAAGGCGGTCGCTGCGAAGCATGTAAGGGTGATGGTATATTAAAGGTTGAAATGCATTTCTTGCCAGATGTATATGTACCATGTGAGGTATGTAAAAAACTACAAACGCTTTATGATGTAGGTCTTGGATATATAAAGATTGGTCAAAGCTCAACAGAGCTATCGGGTGGCGAGGCACAAAGAGTTAAGCTTGCAACAGAACTTTCTAAAAAGTCAACTGGCAGAACAATATATATACTTGATGAGCCAACTACTGGACTTCATTCGCATGACGTTGCAAAGCTTATAAAGGTACTAAACACACTTGTTGATCAAAACAACTCAGTCTTAGTCATAGAACACAATCTTGATGTTATTAAACAATCAGACTACATCATAGACCTTGGTCCAGAAGGCGGAGACATGGGCGGAACCATAGTTGCCACAGGAACACCTATAGAAGTAGCTAAGAACAAAAAATCATATACAGGAAAGTTTTTGAGAGAAATATTTGAAAAGGAAGGAAAGCTTTAATTGATTAAAAGCATGACATTTCGGGTATATTTTATATACGGAGGTAAATATGAAAAAGAGCTTTCTTAAAAAATTTATAATATTATTTATAGTTCAAATAATTTTCTTACAAGGCTTTAATGCAAAAGCAATCTCAAAGCCTGATTATGGATTTGTTCTTGATAATGCAAATATTATCTCTCAAGATACTATTGATCATATCAATGAAATGAATTTTAAAATGAAAGACTATGGAAGTCAAGTTGCTGTACTAACAGTTAATGACTTAGGCGGCACGGATATAGAATCATTTTCTAATAAAGTATTTAGAGATTGGGGCATAGGTGATAAGAAAAAGAACAACGGAGTACTTTTATTAGTAAGCCTTAATGATAGACAGGTAAGGTTTGAAGTAGGTTATGGGCTTGAAGGCGCAATAAATGATGCTAAAGCAGGAAGAATAATAAGAAATGTAATAAAACCAAATTTTCAAGCAGAGGATTATGATAAAGGTATTAGAGATGCGTTCGATAGCGTAATTTATTACATCGGAGAAGAGTACAATGTAAAGTTTGAAGAAATAGACGTAAATGAATTAGGACTTGAAAATGATTTATCTATAAGCCCAGTAATGATAATTTTATTAATATTTTTATTTATTATGATTACATCTAGGCTTAATAGATCAAGATATATCTACGGCAGAAGAGGAAGAATGTATAGACGTAGACGTAGAAATATATTTTTCGATGACGATGATCCATTCGGTGGCTTTTTCGGAGGCTCTGGTGGTTCAGGCGGATTTGGTGGCTTCGGCGGATCAGGTGGCGGCTCATTTGGCGGCGGTTCATCTGGCGGCGGCGGGGCATCAGGATCTTGGTAAATAAATTTTTAAATAAAGGAGAATATGAAATGGAAGAAAAAAGACAAAGAAGAGGTAAATTTTCACCACTTTTAATTATACTAGTAATAGTAATTGCTATAGGTGCACTAGTAGCATCTAAGTACAACGGCCTAGTTAACAAACAAGAGAATGTTAATAAGACATGGGCAGAAGTTCAAACTCAATATCAAAGAAGAGCAGACCTTATACCAAACTTAGTTGAAACAGTAAAGGGCTATGCTAAGCACGAAGAAGAAACACTTGAAAACATTGCTAAACTTAGAAGTGGCTATACTGAAGCAAAAACACCTGAAGATTATGAAAAACTTGATACAGAACTAGCTAAAAACATTAACATAGTTGTAGAAAACTATCCAGATTTAAAAGCTAATGAAAACTTCTTAAGTTTACAAGATGAATTAGCAGGAACTGAAAACAGGATAGCAGTTGCAAGACGTGACTTTAATAACGAAGCAACTGAATTCAATAAATCAGTTAGGACTTTCCCTAATAATATCTTTGCATCAATGCTTGGCTTTGATAAATTTGAAACATTTAAAGCTCAAGCTGGAGCAGAGAACGCACCAAGTGTTGATTTTGGTAAATAATTTAATTAAAAAGTCAAACTTTGATATTGTTTGACTTTTTCTTGTGTATTTAATTAAAATATTTATTTACTTATAGCGATATTAGTGATATAATAACAACATAAGTAATTTTAAGGAGTGAATTTAGTGAAAGTTAATTTTGACAAAAGAGAAAAAAATAAAGTTTACTTCAATGTAGACGTAGATTGGAAGGATTTTGAACCTAAGATAGACGAAGCTTATAAGAAGATTAGATCAAAATTCAATATTCCTGGATTTAGAAAAGGTAAAGTACCTAAGATGATTATTGAACAAAACTATGGCATTCAAGTATTTTACGATGAAGCTATAAACATCATGCTTCAAGAAATCTATCCAAAGGCTTTAGAAGAATTAGATTTAAAAGTTGTTGACCAACCAGATGTTGATGTTAAAAACTTTAAAGAAAATGAAAATATTAACTTTACATTTGAAGTAGAAGTAGTTCCTGAGTTTGAATTACCAAACTTTGAAGAAATAGAAGTTGAAGACGTTAAAGAAGAATTCGATAAAGAAGTTGTTACTAACGAAATTGAAAGATTAAGAAACGAAAATGCTAGATACACTATTATCGAAGATAGAAAAACTAAAAAAGGTGATATAGTTAAGCTTGATTTCAAAGGTTATGTAGATAACGAAGCTTTTCAAGGCGGAGAAGCAAAAGATTATGAACTAGAAATTGGTTCTAATTCATTTATACCAGGCTTTGAAGATCAATTAGTAGATAGAGCTATAGGCGAAGAATTTGATGTAAATGTTAAATTCCCTGAAGAATATCATGCAGAAGATCTAAAAGGAAAAGACGCTAAATTTATCTGCACTATAAATGAAATTAAAGTTAAAGAATTACCTGAACTTGATGATAACTTTGCATCAGATGTTTCAGAATTCGATACATTAAAAGAATTTAAAGCAGATTTAAGAAAGAAATTAAAAGCTCAATTCAATGAAATGATTGACGCTCAAAGAGAAAACAATGTACTTGATAAAGTTATTGAAGAAACAAAATTTGATGTTCCAAATAGAATGATTGAAGACGAAGTAGAAAACGAATTAAGAAACTTCCAATATAGACTACAAGCTCAAGGCTTAAACTATGAAGATTACAAGAAGTATACTGGAAATACAGACGAAGAAATCAAGGAAACATTCAAAGAACCTGCGGAAAAAAGAGTTAAACTTGGTTTAATTCTTGAAAAATATGCTAAAGAAAATAAATTAAAAGCTACAAAGAGAGATTATGACAAAGAACTTGATAAATTAGCTGAAATGTATAAGGCAGAAGATAAAGAAGAATTTAAAAAATCAATGAGTGAAGGATCTCTAGAATTCTTAGATAGAGGTATACTTAACTCAAAAGCAATAGACGATATAAAGAAAAAAGTAAAATATATTTAATGGGGTGATAAAATGGCATTAATTCCTATGGTTGTAGAACAAAGTTCCAGAGGAGAAAGGTCATATGATATCTACTCAAGGCTTTTAAAAGAAAGAATTATTTTCTTGTCAGGTGAAATAAACAATGAGATGGCTGACTTAATTGTAGCTCAATTGTTATTTCTAGAAGCAGAAGATCCTGATAAAGATATACAAATCTATATAAATTCACCAGGAGGCTCAGTATCAGCTGGCTTTGCTATATATGATACAATGCAATATATAAAACCTGATATGATACATCAACCACTTGGTGGAACTCAAGGACAAGCTGAAGACATTCGTATTCAAGCAGAAAAGATTCTTGAAATTAGAAAGAGAATAAATAAGATACTGTCAGAAAAAACTGGACAAGATATTGAGATAATCAATAGAGATACTGACAGAGACTACTACTTAAATGCAGAAGAAGCAGTTAAGTACGGTCTAATAGATAAAGTTATGGAGAAACATTAATAAATGTCGAAATATGATGAAATAAGATGTTCCTTTTGTGGCAAAACTCAAAATGAAGTAAAAAGATTGATATCTGGGCCAAATGTATACATCTGTGATGAATGTATTAACGTTTGTATGGATATATTAGAAGAAGATCATCTATTAAATGAAGAAAATTATGACTTCGAAGATATGGTTTTACCAACACCAATGGAGATAAAGAAGTCTTTAGACGACTATGTCATCGGGCAAGATGATGCTAAAAAAACCTTATCCGTTGCTGTATATAACCATTATAAGAGAATCACAAAGGATACTACTGATAAAGATGTAGAAATAAAGAAAAGTAATATACTACTTCTTGGGCCAACAGGAAGCGGTAAAACACTTCTTGCTGAGACACTAGCAAGGATACTTAACGTTCCATTTGCAATATGTGATGCAACTACTCTTACTGAAGCAGGATACGTTGGTGAAGATGTTGAAAACATCATTCTTAAGCTTATCCAAAATGCGAACTACGATGTAGATAGAGCTGAAAGAGGCATAATCTATGTAGATGAGATTGATAAGATTGCTAAGAAGAGTGAAAACGTTTCTATCACTAGAGATGTTAGCGGTGAAGGTGTTCAACAAGCACTTCTAAAGATCTTAGAGGGAACTATAGCTAATGTTCCTCCACAAGGCGGAAGAAAGCATCCACAAGAGGAGTTTATTCAAGTTGATACAAGCAATATACTCTTCATAGTTGGCGGAGCCTTCCAAGGTCTTGACGATATCATTGCAAAGAGAACTAATAAAAAGTCTTACGGCTTTGGATCAGAAATTTTCGATAAATCTAAACAAAAGTCAGAAGCTTTAAAGCATGTTGAGAGCGAAGACTTAATGAAGTTTGGCTTAATACCAGAACTAATCGGTAGACTTCCAGTTACAGTAACACTTAACGAGCTTAAGGAAGATGATTTAGTTAAGATACTAACAGAGCCAAAGAACGCACTTATTAAGCAATATCAAGAGCTTATTAGGATGGATGGCGCAGAGCTTGAGTTTACTGATGATTCAGTTAGAAGGATAGCTCAAAAAGCTATTGAGATGAAGACTGGAGCTAGAGGACTAAGAAGTATTATTGAAAAAGTGATGCTTGATATAATGTATGAACTTCCATCTAAGAAATTCAATGGAACATTAAAGATAGATAGATCTGTTATTGATGGAAAGAAGAAGCTTACTTATCAAAGTGATGATAAGGATAAAGAAGAAAAAATCGTTTCATAGATTAAGCAGATTGCTTATTTAGAAGCTCAATAAGGCCGGACAGATATGTTTCGGCCTTTTATTAAAGGAGAAAGATATGGATAATTATGAAGAAATAATCGATAATTTTTCATTTGATGATGACTATGGTGAAGATGGCATCAAAGCGCCCATCGTTTCAATTCAAGATTTAAATCTTGTTAGTAATAACTTTTACAGTATCAATCTAGATAATGAAGACTTGGTTACTTCTATAGCGAAGGCATCTAAGACCAATGGTATTTTTGCTGTTTTTCAATTAAAAACAAATAGAAAGTCTATATCAAGCGCAAAATCAGTTCATGAGATAGGTATACTTGCTGAGATTGAATCCATAGTTCCTAACAATAAGTACATGAAGATGAATTTTAGAACTCTAACTAAGGTTTATTTAACTAATGTTTTTAAGAACGACGGCATTGTTTATGGTGATCTTATAAAATTAAATGACGAGAACGACTATTCATTTGACAATCCTGAGAATATTACATACTCTGAGGTAGTTAAGAGTTCGCTCGATAAGTTAAATGCACTCATTATGGAGAGTCAATCAAGTAAGGACAGGATAGTTCCAAGTACTGTTGACTACGATGTATTTTTGGATAGTATATTCTCAAGGCTGGATATTGATAAAAAAATTACTCAAGATTATAATAACGCGCTTGACAAGAAGGAAAGAACTAAGATAGTTATTGATACTATCAATAAATCCATAGTTACAATTGAGGTTTTACAAACACTTCAAGATAAAACAAAAGATGCCATGGACAAAAATCAAAGAGACTACATCCTTCATGAACAATTAAAGATTATAAAAAATGAACTTAATGCGGATAAATCTGGAGCTAAAAATATTTTTGATGCATATAGAAGTGATATTAAAAAATTAAAGGCTCCAAAAGAAGTAGAGGAGAAGGCTTTTAAGGAGATAGAGAAGCTTGAGCAAACGCCAGTGACATCACCTGATTATCCTTCTACACTTCAATATATCGAGTTAATTAAGGATCTTCCTTGGAATACTAGAACTAAGGATACAAAGGATTTAAAGTTAGCTAAGGAGATACTTGATAGGGATCATTACGGCTTAAAAGATGTTAAGGACAGGATACTTGAATACCTTGCTATACTTAATAATAAGAAAGCTATAAAAGGTTCTATCATATGCTTTGTTGGACCTCCAGGAGTTGGTAAGACATCTATCGCTAACTCTATAGCCAATGCTACGAACAGAAATTTTGTTAGGATGTCACTAGGCGGTATCAAGGACGAAGCTGATATTAGAGGTCACATGAGGACCTATGTTGGATCAATGCCAGGAAGAATTATTTCCTTAATGAAGAAGGCTAAGTCAAAAAATCCAGTATTTTTATTTGACGAGATAGATAAGATAGGCCAAGATTTTAGAGGAGACCCATCCAGCGCACTGCTAGAAGTGCTTGACAGCTCTCAAAATAGTGATTTTACCGATAGATACTTAGAACTTCCATATGATTTGTCAGAAGTATTATTTATCACTACAGCAAACTCTTTAGATACAATACCAGAAGCGCTTTTAGATAGGCTTGAAATAATAAGGATAGAGGGCTACACTGACGAAGAAAAGCTTAATATAGCAAAGAAGTATCTAGTACACAAGAGAGTCTGGTGTAAGAGAGCTTGAAAGAAAGATACAATCAATAATTAGAAAGCTAGTTTATAAAAAATATATGGATGATGATCTAGTAAAAAAAGTTGATGTAAAAACTGTTGATAAATTGCTAGAAGGACCAATATTTGAATATAATCTAGTCGACAAAGAAGATAGCGTTGGTAAAGCTGTAGGTCTTGCATGGACTAGGGTAGGCGGCGATACTATAAACGTTGAAGCTCAATTAATGCCAGGTGATGGCAAACTTAATATAACTGGCAACCTTGGTAAAGTTATGCAAGAATCTTGCCAATTAGCGATAAGCTACTTAAAGGCTAACTACGAGTACTTTAATATTGACAAGAAGAAGTTCAAAGATTACGACATACATGTTCACGTACCAGAGGGCGCTATTCCAAAGGATGGACCAAGTGCTGGTATAACCATAACAACGGCGATACTATCAGCTTTGACAGATCAAAAGATTAACAGATACTTTGCTATGACTGGAGAAATTACTTTATTAGGTAATGTTCTTGCCATAGGCGGTCTTAAAGAGAAGGCGCTTGCTGCTAAGAGAATGAAGATTAGAGATTTAATTCTTCCTATGGAAAATAAGAAAGATTTTGAAAAGCTCCCAAAAAATATTAGAGAAAGTCTTAATGTACACTACGTTAATAACTTTAAAGAGCTTAGCAAAATTATTTTCATAGATGGTGATAAAGATGCTTAAGATTAATGAACCCTTCTTAGAGAGGATGGCAGTTGATGAGAAAAGCTACCCAAAAGATGGTCTTAAAGAGATAGTCTTAGTCGGTAGAAGTAATGTTGGTAAGAGCTCATTTATAAATGCACTTACTAACAGAAAGAAACTTGCTTATACATCGTCTTCACCTGGAAAGACTAGAACTATTAACTTTTATAATATGGATAATAAGTTTAGAATAGTTGACCTTCCTGGCTATGGATATGCAAAAATATCCATGAAGGAAAGAGAGAAGTGGAAGAAGATTATAGAAGAATACCTTGCTAAGTCTCAAAACATTGCTCTTATCTGTCAAATAATTGACATTAGGCATGAGCCAACTAAGCTAGACTTAATGATGTATGATTACATTCGATCAACTGGAACGGATTATCTCATCATAGCTAATAAACTTGATAAGTTAAAATCATCACAAGTACTAAAACAAGTAAGCATAATAAATAAATCGCTTCACGACTTGGATAAGGATTTACTAATACCATTTTCCTCGCAAGATAAAAGAGGAGTTAAAGAAGTACTAAATAAGTTCGAAGAGATAATTTAATAATATTAACAAGAAAGGCGCTTATATCACTATTGATAAGAGCGCCTTTAACTATATCATAAAATGAAAAAGCCGAAGTGATTCGGCTTTTAATTTACTTAGTTACATTTTAGAAAACATGTCCTTACCAACACCACAAACTGGGCAAACCCAATCATCAGGGATGTCTTCAAAAGCTGTTCCTGGAGCAATACCTCCGTCTGGATCACCTATTTCAGGATCATAAACATAACCGCATGCATCGCATTCATATTTGTCCATAATGCAACCTCCTTCCTTTCGATTTATTTATACCCAAAACAGATAATTTGTAACAATTTGCTTACTAATTTTTTATCGCGGGTATAAATAAACTAGTAGAGGAAGGATATAATGTATAAATTTTATGGAACAGTGTCTTCAAATATTGAAAGTGTCGAGATATTTGTAGATAGAATAGTAGAAAATCTATATGAATATTTGCCTAATGAGATGATATTTAATATTAGGCTTGTTCTTAATGAGCTTATGCTTAATTCCGCATCACATGGCAACCAATATAGCAAGGATAAAAAAGTTAAACTATACATATCTATATGCAACGAGTCAATAAAACTTAGAGTAGAAGATGAAGGGGTCGGAACTCTTAGTATATGCTCGAATAATGCTGCCTGTGACCTTGGCGGAAGGGGACTAAAGATAGTTGAAGCATTGACAGATAGCGTTGCTAGATTGGAACATGGTATAAAATGCACTATTTTTTCAAGCTTTAATGATGATAGAGAGTAAAATACTTGTAATTATTATAAAAAAGTATTATAATAAAAGGTAGTGTTTAGGAGGAATAATATGTTAAGAGAAGATTTAAGAAATATAGCAATTATAGCACACGTTGACCATGGTAAGACAACCTTAGTCGACCAAATGCTTAGGCAATCAGGAACTTTCAGAGAAAACCAAGTTGTTCAAGACAGGGTTATGGACTCTGGAGACCTTGAAAAAGAACGTGGTATTACTATACTTTCAAAGAATACAGCCGTTATACACAACGGTAAAAAGATTAATATCATTGATACGCCCGGCCATGCTGACTTCGGTGGTGAAGTAGAGAGAGTTCTAAAGATGGTTAATGGTGTAGTTTTAGTTGTAGATGCCTTTGAAGGACCTATGCCACAAACAAAATTCGTATTGAAGAAGGCATTCGATTTAAACCTACCAGTTATTGTATGTATAAATAAGATTGACAGACCAGAAGCAAGACCTGTTCAAGTAGTCGACGAAGTTCTAGACTTATTCATAGAACTAGGCGCTGAAGATGAAGCACTTGAAGCACCATTTATCTTTGCGTCTGCTAAAAAAGGCTATGCATCAAATCAAGCAACTATCGAAAAAGATAATATGGACGACTTATTTGACGCCATCGTCGAGCATATACCAGCTCCTGAATCAAACGAAGACGAGCCGCTACAATTACTTATATCAACAATTGACTACAATGACTATGTTGGTAGAATTGGTATAGGCAAGATTGAAAGAGGTACTATAAAGAATGGCCAAGAAGCTGTCTTAGTTAATAAGCTTCATCCAGAAATGCAAAGAAAAGTTAAGATAGGTAAACTTTATGAATTCATTGGTCTTGACAAAGTTGAGACAAATGAACAAAAGGGCGGGGCGATAGTTGCCGTTACAGGTATTGAAGACATATCCATAGGCGATACTATAGCTGATTCTGAATGCCCAGAAGCACTAGACTTCGTTAAGATATCTGAACCAACCATATCTATGAACTTCATTGTTAATGACTCACCATTTGCAGGAAGAGAAGGTAAATTTGTAACATCTAGACAAATAAGAACAAGACTAGAAAAGGAATTACAATCAAATGTATCATTGAGAGTTGAAGAAACTGATTCAACTGACGCATTTAAGGTTTCAGGTAGAGGTGAGCTTCACTTATCAGTTTTAGTTGAAACATTGAGAAGGGAAGACTATGAACTTCAATTATCAAAACCACAAGTACTATTCAAAACTGATGAAGATGGCAAGAAGCTTGAACCTATGGAAAAGGTTACAGTAGACGTTTCTGAGCAATTTGTTGGAGCGGTTATAGATAAATTATCAAGAAGAAAAGCTGAATTACAAGAGATGAAAGAAAACTCAGCTGGATACTCAAGACTAGTGTTTAAGATGCCTGCAAGAGGCTTAATTGGATACAGAGGCGAGTTTATGACTGATACACACGGAGAAGGTATTATAAACTCGAGCTTCTTAGGTTATGAACCATATAAAGGCGATATACCTACAAGAACTACCGGCTCACTAATTGCCTTTGAAACAGGTGTTGCATCAAGCTATGGATTAAATATCGCTCAAGGCAGAGGTATATTATTCATAGGGCCACAAACTGAAGTTTATGAAGGCATGGTTGTTGGAGAAAATCCAAAGGGTCTTGATATAGAAGTTAACGTTACTAAGAAGAAACAAATGACTAATACAAGAGCAGCGGGCTCTGATGACGCCATCAGACTTAGCCCACCAAGAGTATTATCGCTTGAGGAAGCACTTGAATTTATTGAAGACGATGAGCTAATAGAAGTGACACCAAAATCTATTAGAATAAGAAAGAAAATATTGGATACAAACAAGAGATATAAATCAAAAAATACTAAGAAATAGGAGATAATGCGATGGATGTCTCATTACAAGTTTTAATTGGTTATTTATTAAACTTGCTATTAGGCTTATTTATAGTTTTTAAAGAAAGAAAGAATATAAAGTCAACATGGCTATGGTTAATGATACTACTTTATTTGCCATTTGTTGGCTTTATACTTTATATGTTCTTTGGACTTAATTACAGAAAGAGAAAAACTTTTGATGAAAAGATGATGCTAGATGAGCAAGAGAAAAGACTTATTGAGCATCAAAAAAAGTATATAGCTCTAAGTAATTCAGATAGCTTAAATGCAGATCAAAAAGATTTAATAAATTTATGCTTATCAACAAGCGATTCCGCTTTTACCGATTATAACGACATTAAATTTTACTTTGATGGAAAAGATAAGTTTAAGGACTTATTTGAGGACATCAAGAATGCAAAAGAATACATCTATGTAGAGTACTACATCTTTAAAACAGATGAACTAGGAAGGGAGCTTATAAGCCTTCTTAATCAAAAGTTAAAAGAAGGGGTAGAGGTAAGGATACTTGTCGACGCAGTTGGCTCTAGAAGCATCAGAAAAAGACATTTTATAGAGTTTAAAAGATTAGGTGGCGAAGTAGACTCGTTCTTCCCATTATTTTTCTCTAAATTTACTACAAGATTCAACTATAGAAACCATAGAAAGATAGTTGTTATTGATGGTAAAATTGCATATAGCGGCGGTTTTAATGTTGGTAACGAGTATATTAACAATGATAAAAAATTTGGATTTTGGAGAGATACTCATTTTAGATTAGAAGGGGACATAGTAGAAGAGTACCTAAGAAGATTTAACTTTGACTATAGATTTGCTACTAAGATTAAAACAAAAGGTGAATTTTATAAAAATCATGACATTAAGACTTTAAGCAGAATGCAGCTAGTAACATCAGGACCAGACTCTATGTATGAAAGTATAAAGAATGTCTATTTGAAAATGATTAGCACGGCTAAAACAAGGCTGTGGATACAAAGTCCGTACTTTGTTCCTGATGAATCTATATTTGAAGCAGTTAGGATAGCTGCTTTATCAGGTGTTGATGTTAGAATCATGATACCAGATAAACCAGATCACTTCTCTGTATATTGGGCAACACAAAGCTATGTAGGACAGCTGCTTGAAGACGGAATAAAGATTTATGAGTATGGAAAAGGCTTTTTACACGCTAAACAAGTTATTAAAGATGAGGATATATGCACAGTAGGGACAGCTAACTTTGATATTAGAAGTTTCTCGTTAAACTTTGAAGCGAATCTAATTTTTTATGATAAAGATACAAATGCATTATTAAGTGAACAGTTTTTGAGGGATATGGAAGAGTCGAAAGAACTTACTCTTGATAGATACAATCAAAGATCAAGAATTGCCAAGATTAAAGAGTCAATAACTAGATTGTTTTCACCAATGCTATAATAAATATATTGAATAAGACTAGACGAGATGTTTAGTCTTATTTTTTATTATAGATACAGCTTTGCTATAAAAAATATCTATATTTATCATACTAAAAACTTGCTAATAAATCAAAAATGTGTTATAATAACTTTAAGCGTGATGCTTAAAACCAATAAAATTTAATAGGAGGTGTTTTAAGTTTGGATAAGTTTTTAACAGGCGAAGTACTGATTACAGCTTTAATTGCTATAGTTCTAGGATTTATCATAGGATATATAATTAGAAAGATTCTAGGCGAAAAGAAGATTAAAAGTGCTGAAATTGAATCGAGTAGAATTATCGAAGATGCAAAGAACACGGCAAGTCAAGAAGCTAAAGAGAAGATACTATCAGCCAAAGAAGAAATTCACAAACTAAGAAATAACCTCGACAAAGAAGCAAAAGAAAAAGAAATCGAACTGAAAAAATCGGAAAAAAGATTGATCAACAAAGAAGAAAATCTTGACAAGAGAACACAATCTTACGAAAAGAAGGAAGAACAACTTAAGAATAAGATGAACTCTTTAAGCAAGAAAGAAGAAGAAGTTGAACAATTAATTGAAGAAAGAAGAAAAGAAATTGAGCGCGTTTCCAAAATGAGTACCCAAGAAGCAAAAGACATTATCTTGGATGAAGTTAAAAAGGAAATGACTCATGAGTGTGCTACTTATATCAGACAAGCTACATATGAAGCTAAAGAAGAAGCACAAAAGAATGCTAGAGAAATCATAGCTGACGCTATTCAAAAGAATGCATCTGACTATGTAACTGAAGTTAGTGTTAATGTTGTTAACCTACCAAATGACGAGATGAAGGGAAGAATCATCGGTAGAGAAGGTAGAAATATAAGAACACTAGAAACTTTAACCGGAGTAGATCTAATCATAGATGATACACCGGAAGCAGTAGTATTATCAAGTTTTGACCCAATTAGAAGAGAGATTTGCAAAATTGCTTTAGAAAAACTTATAGCTGACGGAAGAATTCATCCAGCTAGGATTGAAGAGATGGTCAACAAAGCTAAGGTCGAGGTAGAGACAGTTATAAAAGAAGAAGGTGAAAGAGCCGTTATCGAAGCCGGCGTACGTAACTTACATCCTGAACTAGTAAAACTATTAGGTAGACTTAAATTTAGAACAAGCTATGGTCAAAATGTCCTAGAGCACTCTATAGAGGTAGCTAAACTATCAGCAACTATAGCTGAAGAGCTTGGTGCAGACATAAGACTTGCTAGAAGAGGAGGACTACTACACGACATAGGTAAATCCATTGACCAACAAATGGAGGGAAGTCATGTTGAAATAGGTGTAAATGCTTGCAAGAGATATAAGGAAAACAAAGAAATTCTAAACATCATCGGATCACACCATGGTGACGAAGAGCCAACAACAGTTGAAGCTGTTATCGTTCAAGCTGCAGACGCAATATCTGCTGCAAGACCAGGTGCTAGAAGAGAAACATTAGAATCGTACATCAAGAGGCTAGAAACACTAGAAGATATAGCAAATTCATTTGAGGGTATTGAAAAATCATTTGCTATACAAGCTGGTAGAGAAATCAGAATAATGGTTAAACCTGAAGTTATAGATGAAGATAAAATGCTTTTAATGAGCCGCGATATTGCTAAACAAATTGAAGAAAATTTGGAATATCCAGGTCAAATAAAAGTTACTGTCATTAGAGAAACAAGAAGTACTGATTATGCAAAATAGTATTTAAATAAAATGTGTAGATAAAAAGTCTACACATTTTTTATTTGTATACAATTTTATAAGCAATGATTATAAATGGAATTTGTATAATGATAAAAGTGATTTAGTTTAATTAAACAATAAATGTTAGAAAAAAGCTTTGACATTTATATAAAAGGGTGGTATAATAGATTTAGATAAAATGTCGCTAAATTTATATTTAGTGACATAAATTCATAATATCGAAAGGGGCTTCAAATATATGGCAATTACACAAAAAAACGATCCTAACTACATAAAAGACTTTTTAGGATATTTAAAATCAGTTAAGGGTTTGTCTCCTAATACTATTCAAAGTTATTATTATGACTTAAAATCTTTCCTTAACTTTGTCGCTATTCGTTTAGAAATTTTAGATGAAAACGATGAATATTATTATAAAGCTGTTACTGTTGATGACATTAAAAAGCTTCAAATTAATGACCTATATGCCTTTATATCCTACGCTGATGAAGATCTTGATAACACTAACTATGGTAAATATAGAAAAGCTGCTGTAGTTCATGCTCTATACGCTTATCTAATGAAAGTTAATCTAATAGACAATAACGTTGCTAATGAGTTAGAAATGCCTAAAATTGATCAGCGTCTACCTATATACTTAAGTCTTAATCAATGCGAAACGCTATTAAATACCATTATGAAGAATGAGAATAATGAAATGCGCAATCGTGACTATGCTATAATTATGTTGTTTTTAAACTGCGGCCTACGTATATCTGAGCTTACTAGCCTTAATTTAGACTCTATTAATGAGGATAGATACATCAATGTTGTTGGTAAAGGCAATAAAGAAAGACAAATATATTTAAACGATGCTACCTTTAGTGCAATAAAGGACTATATTGAAGTAAGGCCAAAAGATGTTAAAGAAAGTGATAAACACGCCCTATTCATCTCTCAAAAGAAGGTTCGTATGTCAAATCGCGCTGTTCAGTACATGTTTGATAAGTATCTACTTGAGGCTGGTCTTGACAAAAATAAGTTTACAGTCCACAAATTGAGACACACTGCCGCTACCCTTATGTATAAGTATGGCTCAGTTGATATAAGGTCTTTGCAAGAGATACTTGGTCACACATCAGTTGCTACAACACAGATATATACACATCTTGACAATAGTACTCTTAAAAAATCAATTGAAAATAATCCACTAGCCAATAGAAAAAAGTATTAGATTTGCTCTAATACTTTTATTTTGCTTATATTTTATTATAATGATATCTTCCCTGCGTCTACTAGGTCTTGTAAGGCTATCATTAAGCCAAGTTTACCTTGTTCTAATGACATTGATCCTTGGAAATATGCTATATACGGCTCTCTTATAGGACCATCAGCAGATATCTCTATGGATGAGCCATCAATAAAGCTTCCTGATGCCATGATTATCTTGTTCTCATAGCCTGGCATGTCCCAAGGCTCTGGTGTTAAGAATGAATCAACGCAAGCTGCCTTTTGTATTGATTTACAGAACTTAATAAGTATATCTGGATCTTTGAACTTTATTGCACAAACTATATCTGATTTGTGCTCGTTATATTCAGGTGTGCACTCAAAGCCTAACTTTGTAAATACATAAGAAAATAAGCTTTGAGTCTTAAGAGCTTCACATACTACTCGTGGCGACATGTATAAGCCTTGTAATGTAGTTCTTAGTGTTCCATAAGATAAGCCTAGCTCTTTACCAAGGCCTGGTGCATATAAACGGTCGGCAGCTAGCTCTATAAGATCTTTTCTTCCTACTAAGTAACCGCCACCCAAACTTATACCAGCACCAAGATTTTTAAGCAGTGATCCAGCTATGATATCAGCGCCGATATCTGTTGGCTCGATACTGTCCGTAAATTCACCATAGCAATTATCATACATTATAACTATGTCGGGATGCTTCTCTTTAAACTTAAGCATATCATCTTTTATTACTTGAAGATTGATTGCCTTTCTAAATTCGTAGCCAATTGACCTTTGCACAACTATAGCTTTGGTATTTTTTGTGATTTTCGATTCTAAGGCCTCAAAATCGATCGTAGCGCCTTTTAGCTCCACTTGGCTATACATTACACCTTTTTTCATTAATGAGTCCCTTAAATCGCCAATTAAGCCTATACTTTTTTGTATAGTGTCATAAGGAGTGCCAGTTACATATATAAATTCATCTCCATGATCAAGAATTGAAGAAAGCATTATATATATTGCATGTGTACCTGAAACTATAGAAGTTCTTACTAAAGCATCTTCTGCATTGAAGACGTCTTTGAAAATTTCTTCAATTTTGTCTCTACCGATATCTCCATAACCATAACCTGTAGCATAATAAAAGTCTGATGCAGCTAAGTTATTTTTTTGCATAGCACACTTGCGTCATTAACTAAATTTATGACAGCATCTGATAAATCGTATTTTTTGTAAATATTATTCATTCTTCCACCTTTTCATTATGTCATTGTATATTATTTGTACTGTTTGGTCTATATCGTCAAAGTTTACGTCAATGAAATTTGCTTCACTTTCACGTCTAAACCATGTCAATTGTCTTTTTGCATAGTTCCTAGACTTTTGCTTAATCAGCTCAATAGCTCTTTCATAAGTAATTTCTCCTTGCAGATAACTTATAAGCTCTTTATATCCAATAGCGAGCAGAGCTCTATTTGAAGCAATTTCCTCACTCGTCATATCCTTTATGATGTCTTTAACTTCATCTAAGAGACCAGCTTCAAGCATCTTATCAACTCTTTTGTTGATTCTATCGTATAAACGCTCTCTTTCTGTTTGAAGTATATAGATTAGATTATCGTATTCATCATTGTATTCTCTGAAGTTTTTGTTCTCATCGCTGTATTTATTGCCACTTTTGTATATAACCTCTAAAGCTCTAATTATCCTAAAAGTATCATTCACACTAAGCTTTTCAGCATATTCTGGATCGAGCTCTTTTAATTTATTATATAAGTATTCCTTGCCATATAGTTCTGCTTCTTTATTAAGCTTTTCTCTAAGCTCTTTATCTTCAGCTTCACTACTAAAGTCTAGCTTATATAATAAGGAATTGATATATAGACCCGTTCCACCTATGATTATGGGTATCGTGCCACGCTCATTCATATCGCTTATTAGCTTTTTTGCCTTTTTTTGATAATCGTAGACAGAGAAATTATCATGAATGCTCACTTCATCTATCATATGATGCTTAATGCCAGACATCTCTTCATCAGTAACTTTTGCAGTACCAATGCTCATTTCTTTATATATCTGCATTGAATCAGATGAGATTATCTCAGTGTTACCAAGCTTTTTAGCGAGTTCAACGGCGACCTTTGATTTACCAATACCAGTTGGTCCTGATATAACTATAATTTTTTCTTTCATCATTGTATCCTAAAGAACATCTTTTCAATCATATTCTTCTTAAGTATAATCATACTTGGTCTGCCATGCGGACAAGTTGTTGGATACTTACACTTCTTAAGATCTTCAATAAGTTTATCTATTTCAATATTAGAGATTTTGTCTCCTGCTTTTATAGCATTTTTACAAGCGTATTTCATGATCTTTTCTACTTTATAGTCATAGATATTCGTCTTTTCTTCATCAAGTATACCAATTATATCTTTAATTAAGTCTAAGCTGTAATTACCGCCAAATATTATAGGTATACTTCTTACTACAACATTATGATCAGGATATATATCTATAGTAAAACCAAATTTATTAAGTAAATCCATGTTTTCTTTTATAGTTTCTTCCTCATTAACTGTTAGTTTTATTGGACTTACGCCTTCTATATATTGAGAATTTACTTTAGAATTCTTAAATTTTTCAGAAAACTCTTCGTAAAGAATCCTTTCATGCGCCGCATGTTGATCTATCATAACTACGAAGTCATTATTGTAGTCATAAAGCAGTATAAAGGTATTGAATAAAACGCCTTCTATCTTATAAGCATCAAGGATATTAATATCATCCATGACTATTCTGTTTTTATCATCTTCCGTTCTTTCGTCAAATATTAATATCTCTTCATATTCTTGTGAAGGTTTCTCAATATTTTTATTTCTATCTTGTAACAAATTTATGTCATTTATGAACTCGTCATCATCAAAAACTGGTATATCTTCATTATTTTCATCTCTATCGCTATCTTCCTTACTTATAAATTTATCGTACTCAGTATCATTAGATTTGACATAAACTGAATTATCTTGAGTAGTAGTGTCATCTTCATACGTAATTATCACAGCTTCATCGCTATCTTCTTCATCTTTTTCAACTATATTAAGCTTAGTCTCCTCCTCCCTATCATCTTTTTTATCGGAAAAAGCTATCTTAAGCTCAACATCGCTATTGATGACGCGCTTTAGATTAGAGTTAAGCAAAATAAGTAGTTCATCCATGTCTTGTATTTTAACCTCTGTCTTAGCTGGATGTATATTCACATCAAGCATACTAGGGTCTATATCTATAAACAAGAAAAAGATTGGGAATCTATTTAAAGGTATAGTAGACTTATAAGCTTCATTTATTACCTTACTTATAGCATCATTTTTAACAGTTCTATTATTTATATAAAGAAGCTGATTCTTCTTATTACTTCTATATAGAAGATTATTTGATATATAGCCTCTAATCTTAAACTTATCGCTCTCAATATTAACTTCCTTCATATTTATGGCTGTATCATAACCATAAAGGCTGTTAATCCTTTCGTATAAGCTTTGATTACTAAATAAGTCAAAAATAAGCTTATCATTATTCATATACTTAAAGCCTATACTAGGATTTGCTATAGCAAGCCTATAAAGAAGATCATTTATGAGATTTGACTCATAAGTATCTTTCTTTAGAAATTTCTTTCTCGCTGGAATATTATAGAAGATATCTTCGACTATTATAGACGTACCTTTATTAGTGGAAATATTTTCTATCCTTTTATTGCCATTAAAAAAGCTGATTTTAGAGCCAATCTCTTCATCCTCTGTTTTACTTATAAGTGTAACATTGCTTATGGCTTTGATGCTTGCCAAAGCCTCGCCTCTGAAGCCCATAGTGTGTATCCTATATAAGTCATCAACATTCTCGATTTTGCTCGTAGAATGCTTAATAAAGGCAAGATTAACATCTTCTCTGTTTATTCCGCTGCCATTGTCAGAAATTGATATCTTTCTTTTGCCGCCATCATATATCTTGATAATGATATTTGTAGCGCCTGCATCTATTGAATTTTCTACAAGTTCTTTGACAACTGATACTGGTCTCTCTATAACCTCTCCTGCAGCTATCTTTTCAACTGTTTCTTTTGATAGTACTTTTATCATCTAATCACCTAATTTTTTTGCTCTTTCAATTATCTTATTTAGCTCGTTTAGAGCATCCATTGGGGTCATTGCATTTATATTTATATCCTTGATTGAATCTACATAGGATCTGTACTTGTATTCATCTAGGCTAATGTTTGTCGTTTCTTTCTCTTTTTTTCTAACGCTAAGGTCCTGATATTCAAGCCTATCCATCATCTCTTGTGCGCTTGATATAACGTCATCATTAATACCGCTAAGCTTTGCTACATATATGCCGTAGCTCTTGTCTTGCGCTTTGTTTTTAATCTTTCTTAAGAATATAAGATCTTCACCATCTTCTAATATATCCATAGATATTTGCTCAACATTTTTAAATTTTTCAGTTAAATGAGGTATTTCGTGATAGTGCGTACTGAATATGGTCTTAGCCTTAATCTTCTTTGATATATACTCAAGTATTGCAAAGGCAATGGACAAGCCATCGTTAGTGCTAGTTCCTCTACCTACTTCATCTAAAACGATGAAGCTATCTTTTGTAGCAAACTTTAGTATCTCATTTACTTCTTTCATCTCAACCATAAATGTTGAATTGCCTCTAGATATATCATCTGATGCGCCTATCCTAGTAAATATCCTATCTACTATAGGTAATTTTGCCTCGCTTGCTGGAACGAAAGAGCCTATTTGATTTAAGTGTAAGGATATAGCTATCTGTCTCATATAAGTCGATTTACCGCTCATATTTGGCCCTGTGATGACTTTTATATACTTATTGCTATCAAAGTATGCATCGTTCTCTATAAAGGATGTATCTTTGAGATTTTTCTCAATAACTGGATGTCTTGAATTTTTTAATACAAGATCTTCGTCACTTATACTTGCTCTTACATATTTATTTTTCCTAGCTATATAAGCGAGATTAACTATAAAGTCTAGATATGCAATCTTCTCACTTAAGTTTTTTATCCTAGATAAACTATCTAATAATTTATTTTTAATATCATTAAATAGTTCTTTCTCAAGTGATTCAAACCTATCTTTCGCTGTAAGTATCTCTGTTTCAAGAGCCTTAAGCTCTTCAGTTACGAACCTTTCACTATTAACAAGTGTAGCTCTTTTTAAAAAGTACTCAGGAACCATATTTAAATTAGATTTAGTAACCTCGTAGAAATAACCAAGTATCTTATTATACTTTATCTTAAGATTTTTAATCTTGGTATTTTTTCTATCTTTATCCTCAAGAAGAAGTATCTCTTTTAAAGAATCATTTTGTAGGCTTCTGTATTTATCAAGCTCCTCGTTGTAATTAAGTTTAATTATATATTCACTATCCATTGAATCTATAGCTAGATCAATTAGCCTAACTAGGTCATCTAAGTCATAAAATTTGAAATTCGCTTTAATATTTTCATCTTTTATGAGAGTTACAGAATTTTCAGCGTAGATAATATAGTCCTTTTTTAAGGTATCTTAAGCCCATAGCTGTCTTTGTATCATTAAGTATATCAAATAAGGTTTTTGATTTAGTATTATAAGATGAATCAATCTCTAGATTTAGCCTAGTTTGATCATCAAGGAGCATTGTCTTTACATCATCATTGATATTTTCAAACTTAAAGTGCTTCAAATCATTCTTTTGAGTGTATTCAAGATAATTTATAAGATAATAGATAGCAATAGCTTTTCTATATTCATTTTTCTTTAGGCAAATATTATGGCTATCTTTTAAAACGACTACGATATCATCAAGGTTTTTATCTACCTTATAAGCCTTTACATACTCTAGTGATCTTTTCTCGAAGTATTTGATAAGAGCATCAAAATTAGCGTAATCATCATTTATAAAGACTTCTGCAACATTGTATTTAAAAATGCTGTCAACAATGTCATAGATACTGCCCTTAAGAATGTAGTCATGAGCATCAATATCGCCTGTTAGGTAGTCGCACTTGACGATTGATGCACCCATATCGTCTATATAAAGGAAGATGATATACTTATTTAGCTCTTCTTCGCTTGATGTTGTTCCTGGCGTAACTATCTTTACTATGTCTCTTTTAACAAGGCCTTGAGCAAGTCTTGGGTCTTCTACTTGATCGACAATTATAACTTTTTTATTGTTTTGACCAAGCTTATTGATGTAGACGTCAACAGCCTTAGCAGGCACGCCGCACATAGGCGCTCTTTCATCTAGACCGCAGTCGCGTCCTGTTAAGACTAAATCAAGTATCTCGCTCGCTTCAATAGCATCGTCGAAAAACATTTCGAAGAAGTCACCAATCCTATACATAACTATAGCATCTTGATTCTTTTCTTTAAGTTCTACATACTCCTTCATCATAGGAGATAATTTATCTTTATCAATCTTCAACTTTCTCACCATTCATAGAAAATGATTTAACATCATTTATTTTTACTTTAATAATATTGCCAATATCTTCTTCATTTGCTTTAAAATTAACTAATTTAAACTCTTCTGATCTACCTGAGTAGAAATTATCATCCTTTGAAGATGTTCCTTCTACTAATACATTTAGTGTTTGACCTAGGTATTTCTTGTTCTTTTCTAAGCTAATATCGTTTTGTACATCAATAAGTTTTTGTAGTCTAGCGTTTTTAATATCATCAGGAATTTGATTTTCCATCTTAGCAGCAAGAGTACCTGGTCTTATTGAATATATAAAGGTAAACGCTTGATCATAGCCAACAGTTTTAATTAGATCAATAGTATCTTCAAAATCCCTATCACTTTCGTCTGGAAAGCCTACTATAAGGTCTGTAGATAAGGCAATATCTCGTTTTAAGGATTTAATAAGCTCTATCTTTTCTAGATAATCTTCTCTAGTGTATTTTCTATTCATAAGCTTAAGTATTCTATTTGAGCCAGATTGCACTGGTATGTGCAAGAACGGCATAAGTTTATCTATCTCATCAAAAGCATATATAAGCTCTTTGGATATATCCTTAGGATGAGATGTCATAAACCTAATTCTCTCAAGTCCATCGATATCAGCAATCTTATAGATAAGCTCAGTAAATGAAATTTGAGGCTCTAATGTTTTTCCATATGAGTTAACATTTTGACCAAGAAGTGTCACTTCTTTTACGCCGCCATCAACAAGGTGCTTGACCTCAGCTACTATATCCTTAGCCTCTCTTGATACTTCCCTGCCTCTAGTGTATGGTACAATGCAATATGTACAAAAATTATCGCAGCCATACATAATATTGACATAAGACTTGAAATTATATCTTCTATTTTGGCCAATCGTTTCTCTTGTCTTTAGATTGATTTGATCAATATTGATAACTTGTTTTTTTGTAGATAGATGTTCTTCAAGAAGTTCTTCTAATATAGCAATGGAATTAGTTCCAAATATGATGTCTACGTATTTGAATTTTTCCTCTAGAAATTCTCTTGAAGAATCAATCTCCATTACACAGCCGCAAACCATAATGATCTTTTTTAAATTATTTGCTTCCATTAGATGCTTTAAGTCGCCTAAGTTACCTAATAGTTTATTCTCTGCATTTTGCCTAACAGCGCATGTATTGAATATAACTATGTCAGATTCAATCATATCATCTGTCTCTACAAAGCCTAGATTAGATAGTATCCAGCTTATAGACTCGCTGTCACGCTCGTTCATCTGACAGCCATAAGTTTTAATCATAAAGCTTGGTGATTTTTTATATTTACTTTGATAATCATCGATATATTTTTTTATACTATTCAATATATGTCTTACTCCTAACTAATTAAAGGCACGCCTAGGCGTGCCTTTAAAAATCAATTATTATTGTTCTTCTGATTCAGAATTTTCTATTGCATTTTTAAATAACGCACCCATATCTTCTGATAAGTCATCATTTTGTACAGGTAATTCTTTTACTTCAGCTTCCTTTACTTCTTTTTCTTCAACTTCAGGTTTTTCTTCTTCATGAACTTCTTCAGCTGCTGGAGCTTCTTCTTCGTATTCTTGTTCTTCTTCTACTGGTTCTTCAAGTCTTCTCTTAGATACGCTAACCTTCTTGTCTTCATGAATTTCAGTAATCATAACTTCGAAGCGATCGCCAACTTTTAATACGTCCTTTGGATCATTAACTCTCTTATGAGAAATTTGTGAAACGTGTAGTAAAGCATCTACGCCTTCCATAATTCTAACAAAAGCACCGTATGATTCAATATTAACAACTTCTACTTCAACAACATCGCCTTCGTGGTATTTTTCTGTAAATACTGTCCATGGTTCAGGTACTGTTTGTTTTAATCCAAGTGAAATTCTATTTCTTTCTTTATCTACTGATAAAACTTTAACTTCGATTTCTTCACCTTGTTTTAAAACTTCCTTAGGATTTCTAATTCTTCCCCATGTAAGATCTGTGATGTGAACTAAGCCATCGATTCCGCCTAGGTCAATGAAAGCACCATAATCAACGATTCTAGCTACTATACCTTTGACTATTTCTCCTTCTTTGATGTTTTCCCAAGCTTCTTCTCTCTTCTTATCAAGCTCTTTCTTTTCAACAGCTTTTCTAGAGAATACTAATCTTCTTTTATTTATATCAACGTCGATAATTACAACATCTAGATTTTGTCCAACAAATTCTTCAAGGTTTTCTTTATATCTAACTGATACTAATGAAGCTGGTATAAATCCTTGGATTCCGCTATAGTTAACAATCAAGCCGCCTTTAGTGACAGATTTAACTTTTACAGAAACTACTTCGTCTCTTTCCTTAACTTCTTCAATCTTTTCCCAAACTTCCATTTCTTTCAACTTCTTTGTTGATAGAACTACGTTACCTTCACCATCGTCAATCTTAACTACATAAACTTTGATCTTATCGCCTTGTTTATATAGATCCTTTGGATTAACATCTTCTTCAGCGAGGTCTTCTTTTTTGATTATACCGTCGCTTCTAAAGTTGATGTTAACACTAACATCGTTGTCAGTTACATAAAGAACTTCACCTTCAATGATTTCGCCTCTTGATATTCTCTTGAAAGAATCATCAATAGCTTTAATCATTTCATCTTTTTTTGTTTCTTTAGCATCCTCCTTTTTCATTGTTTCATCGTGGTTTAAATTTTCCATTACTTTAATTGCCTCCTTAATTATATCATCAGGCACCGAAGCACCTGCTGTAATACCAATATTATAATCTGGTTTTATTAAACTCATGTCCAGCTCATGAATATTTTCAAGTAAATATGTTTTAGGATTAATAGTTTTCGAAATCTCATACAATTTTTTAGTATTTGAACTGAAATTTGATCCAAAGACTAAAACCATATCTACTTTATTTGCAAGCTCCCTAACAGCCTTCTGTCTGTTTTCAGTAGCGTTGCATATAGTGTTAAATACAAGCACATCCTCATTATGCTCTTCTAAGCACTTTGACATCTTATCAAATTTATCATGAATGAATGTTGATTGTGCAAAGAATGCAATATGATTTAAGCCAATAATTTCTTTAGCTTCATATAAATCCTTAATGACGATTGCTTCTGTTTTAGAATGAGAAATTATAGCTTTTACTTCTGGATGTTCTTTATCACCCGCTATAATAACATTATAACCTATATTTGAATATTTTTCCACTAATTCGTGAATATTTTTTACTTTTATACAAGTTGTATCGCAAATATTTTTGTGATTATCCTCTAGGAGCTTAGTGTTTTCAATGGTTTCACCATGCGCGCGTATGATTATATTATTTGAAAATATTTTTTTATAATCATCAATTTTTTTTAGCCCACGTCTAGAAAAATCATCGATAACTGTTTGATTGTGAATTAAGTCACCAACTATCTCCGCTTCTTTGTTTTCTTCTAAAAACTCATTTGCTTTTTTTACAGCCAATCTAACACCTGAACAAAAGCCGTAGTACTTTGCTAAATATATCTTCATTATAACGATGCTATCCTATCCATTAAGTTTTCGGAGAAATCTCCTTCTAGCTTTTCAAATTCATCTACATCAATTATTTCACCAAAAGTTATTTTAACTTTAGAAAAAATTTTGTAGCTCGATTCAATATGGCAAGGAACTATGTTTGTGCCAGTTCTTTTTGCAATCAAGTGTATGCCATCTTTTGCTTTGGCTTTTCCATCAACATTTCTAGTGCCTTCTGGGAAGAAAATCAAATTATTGCCATTCTTAAGTGTTCTCATAACATCTTTTATGGCTTTGATATCAGCTTTTTCCCTATCTACTTTTATAGCGTTAGATTTATTAAGTATAAACCTTGTAAATGGGTTTTCGTAAAGTTCTTTTTTTGCGAAGAAAGCTACGTTTGTACCTAAATTCATCGCTACAAATATGGGGTCCCAGTTTGATCTATGATTGCCTGCGACTATAAAATTTGTATCTTGTTTTAAATTTTCCTTGCCTTTTATTTCAAATCTGAATAATATTCTGCAAATTATTATTCCAACAAATCTAATGACTTTATACATTATTTATCTCCATTTATATAAGAAAGCATAAGCTCAACTGTTTCTTCGATGTTCTTATCATCTGTATTTACTTCTATAGCGTCACTTGCTTTTACAAGTGGATCTACTTCCCTATGTGAGTCGTAGTCATCTCTACGGATAAGGTCCTTTTTGATGTTATCAAAATTAACGTCTAAACCTTTTTCTAAGTATTCTTTGTATCTTCTTTTAGCTCTTACGTCAGCTGAAGCTGTTAAAAAGAACTTGTAGTCGGCATCCTTTAAAACAACTGTACCTATATCACGTCCATCCATAATCACAGATGATTTAGAAGCTATCTCTCGTTGCAAACTTACTAGTCTTTTTCTTACATCTCTATATTGACAAACGTAGGAAACGTTTTTATCGATACGCTCGTTTCTTATCTTATCATCAACACAAAGCCCATCTAGGAAGATATGGTTTTCAAAATAATCTATCTTAGTTTTTTCAGCTAAGGCCACAACATCTTCTTCAGATTTAGGATCAATATTATTTTTTAAAACCTTTAGTGTTAGTGCTCTATACATTGAACCAGTATCTACATAATTAATCTTAAGTTTTTCTGCTAATAGCTTAGCTATAGTGCTTTTGCCAGCACTTGTTGGACCATCTATAGCCACTTTTATATTATTACTCATATATTTATCCTTTCTTAAGCTTTGCGTTTTACCTATATATACATCTTTTTTTTCAATGTCATCATTATAAAATACGCTTAGTCTAATAACACCTAGCATCTGTCCTTCTACAAGCATTTCATTTATACATATCAAAGCTGTATCATTTAGGCCAATATATCTAGCTGCAAGAGCTGGATATGCCTTGTCTAAGTCTTGAGTTACTGTAAATAAAACGCATTTTATCTTCTTTTTATCTAAATTATTTACGTTTATTATCTCTTCTAATAAAATTTTGCTTTGATTAATTATTGAACTAGCCGTATTTTGAGCATCAACTGCTCCTCTAATTACTACCACACCATCACCTACTCAATGCTCATTGCTGCTTGATAAGCTGTTGAAAATGCTATTTGTAAATTATATCCACCAGTTAAGGCGTCTATATCTAAAACTTCACCAACTATATATAGCTTATTTACTAATTTTGACTCCATAGTCTTAGGATCAATTTCTTTTACATTAACTCCGCCTGCAGTGATTATCGCTTCATCTATATCTCTTAATGAGTCGTACTTAAGATTGAAGTGTTTAAGATTATTAATGATGGCAGCTCTTTCAAGTTTTGTAATATCACATGCCTTTTTATAATAATCTAAGTCAATATCCTTTAGAAATATATTTATTAATTTTTTTGGAAAAAGCTTCTCTAGTACCTTGCCAATGGATTTAAGATGTTCTTCTTCAAATAGCATAAGAAGCTTATTATCTAGCTTTTCTTCATTTATTGCGGGTTTTAGATCTAGGTAGATAGTATAATCTTCGTCATCTTTCATATATGACGAAGCGCTCAATATTATTGGGCCAGATATGCCAAAGTGAGTAAAGAGCATCTCTCCAAATTCAGTAAAGATAGTCTTTTTCTTTTTATTTATGACTTTTATTTCTACATTTCTAAGTGATAGTCCCATAAGTTCAAGTCTATCCTCTTTACTTAAACTTGTGTTCATTGCAACAAGTGAGGCCTTAATTGGCTTTATACTGTGTCCAAACCTTTTCGCAAGCCTATAGCCATCGCCATTAGAACCAGTTACTTTATAGCTCATTCCTCCACATGCAATTACAAGGTTTTTTGCATAATCTACTCCAGAATTAGATACTATTTTAAATAAATCTTCATTTTTTTCTAAATCTTTAACTGTACTTTCATTTTTAAATTCTATATTCAAGTCCTTTATAAGTTTCTTAAACATTTCAATTATTTCCATGGCGTCATCTGACTGAGGGAATACTCTATTGCCTCTTTCAACTTTAGTTTTTACGCCATTGTCATTAAAAAATTTAATAAGATCATTAGCCGAATAATTATTTAATGAGCTATACATAAATTTTTCGTTGTGTACAATATTTTTAAGTATATTATCATTGTCAGAGTAATTACAAATATTGCATCTGCCCTTGCCAGTTATTCTTAGCTTTCTTCCAGGATATTTATTTTTATCATATAATATTACGCTTTTGTCGCGTTTAGCACAGTGAACAGCAGTAAAAAGACCTGCAGCTCCTGCGCCAACGACAGCTACATCATATACTTTATTCATTATTTATCTTCATAAGGATCAAAATCGTATATGTCGTATGACTTATAAATCCTTTCCATTTCTGTTAGATAATCTTGTGTTGAATCTAAATTTTTAAAGCTAAGTCCAGCTATAATAATGTTTATCAAAGATAGTGGAGCAACAAAGGAGTC
>QWCE01000225.1_pt1 | contig 109685 bp, 103 predicted proteins | sample 1972531 | NCBI WGS metagenome assembly QWCE01 (sample SAMN09866716, study PRJNA288562) | Human gut metagenome isolate term4_stool, whole genome shotgun sequencing... | reverse complement strand
AAGCCTTAGATGTAACGAAGAACCCGGCACTAGCGTATCTTAATTGCTCTCAAAACCAGCTGAAAGACTTAAATGTAATGAAGAACACGGCTCTAAAGGTTCTTTCTTGCTTCGACAACAAACTGACTACCTTAGATGTAAAGAAAAACCTGGCACTTGAAGGACTTTTTTGCTCTCAAAACCAGCTGAAAGACTTAAATGTAATGAGGAACACGGCACTTGAAACACTTATTTGCTTCAATAACCAACTGACTACCTTAGATGTAACGAAAAACCTGGCACTAGAGTCTCTTGATTGCGGCAGTAACAAACTGACAAGCCTTGATCTTAAAGAAAACCAGCTGATCAGCGGCTTCAATGGAAATAATCAAGAATACGACATCGCAGTAGGTAAAAAGACTATGACTTTTGACCTTACGTCATTACCAGGAAACTTTGACCCGTTAAAGGCGAGCAGATGGGCAGGTGCAAGCGTCTCGAAAAGCACCCTCAATCTTAATAACACAAAGCCATCTGAGGTGACCTATACCTATAAAGCTAAGGACAATTATAACCTGTCGGTTACCTTAAATGTAACCTACAAGGAAGAGTTTACTATAACCTTTGACAAAAACGGTGGAACAGGAACGATGGCAGACGCTAATGTTGATATAGGTTCATCTTACACATTACCTGCTTGTGCCTTTACTGCTCCTGCAGGAAAAGAGTTCAAAGCATGGAGCATAAATGGCATCGAAAAGGCAGTCGGGGACAGCATTACAGTTAATGCTAATATCACGGTTAAAGCAATCTGGAAAGACAAGCCTGCAGTAGCTAATGAATCAGTCATTACCATTAACCCTAATGGTGGTAAATGGGCAGATGGAACAACAACACCTAAAACTTATACTGTAAAAGAAGGTACGTATTTCACACTACCTGAAGCACCGATAAGGGACGGATATACCTTCCGTTACTGGAAAGGAAGCAGATACAATCCGGGAGATAAATATAAAGTAACAGCTGCTGACCATACATTTACTGCAGTATGGGAGAAAAACGCTGTTAGTGATAAAACATCACCAAAAACTGGCGATAATGGAATGATGTATGTTTATGTTTTAGGATTGCTAGCAGCAACAAGTGGAATGCTTATTCTAAATGCTAGAAGAAATAAGAAAAATCTAAAGTAAGATTATAAAAAATCAAAAATGTGGCTTACATGTGAAATCGCATGTGAGCCATTTTTTATGTTTTCAAATAGAGAATTGATTTTTAATATATCATAGATACATGTAAAGGTGGGTGCATTATTATTTCAGTAGTTCATCAATATTTCGTTTTGAATATAAAAGTCTACGAACTTCCATAGTGTCATCAATGACTACATAAAAAATAGAAAAATTTCGAACATTAATCCTGTAGTAAGGATGTCTTCTTAATTTTGATGATTGATAAGGTACATAACTGCGAGGCATTTTAAGCCTTTTGATAATTGCTAGCTCTATATCATCAACCAGTCTATGAGCAGCACTAGGGTTTTTTAATGTGTTAGTTATATAGTTAGTAATATCGAGTAAGTCTTCTTCAAATAACGGAAGAAAAGTTAATTTATAATTTTGTTTGTTCATCTATTCTGCTTCTCACTTTACCAAAGATATCAGATTTAGAAAGACGAATAGAAGATTTTGCTGCCAAGGCATCGGCTTCATCAAGCTTTCTTTCAACATCATCTGTAAGAGCAGAGTATTGTTCAACGCTCATAAGTACCATTGTTCCATAACCATTTTTAGTGAGGAATACAGGAGCATTTGAACCTATAACAGTTTCTTCAATTTCTGGGAATTTGTTCCTTAAATCAGAAACCGGACGAATATTAATCATAGTATAGACCTCCTTTGCTATCAAGATAATATCATAATTTTATCTTAATTACAATAGGGGGGGGATAGAAATCTCCACTGATAATTAGTGGGGAAACTTCCAGTATATCGTGAATAATACGCCATATATACCAAAAAGGCACAAGTGCTAACAAAGCACTCATTGCAGACAATGCCCATGAAAGATAGGTCAATATCTTATACCCTCCGGCATAACTCATAAATCTTGATAGAGTAGAGTGTTTTTTCATATCAAAACCTCCTTAAATTTTTATTTTGTTTTAAACCACGCAAAGTTAGAATTAAATAACTTATGTGTAAAAATTTTAGGGCAAATCGCCCTAAAGAATAATTCTTTTTTATTGTCCCATAATTTTCATCCACCCAGCAGAATAAAAAGCCCTCATTTCTTGCAGATAATGTTTTGCTTCTACAAGTGGCATTTCATGCACAATCAGTTCAAAAAAGGTATTAAACATTCCCGTTATTAAGATATGATCTAAGCGTTCATCTATAGGCGGTGCAGGTCTGCCTAACTTTTCAAGAACCGCTAAATAATCATGTGTGCCCTGTGTTTCAATTTCCACCATTTCATCAATCAGTTTTGAAAAACGCGTTCCCTCTGAGCAGCAGAGTATGAGCTTAAATTCGTTCAAGTGTTCATAGGCGTACAAAAGCATTTCATACATACATTCACCAGAAGTAGAAGTAAGATTGTCAGGCTGTTCCTCTTGTGGAATTTCTGTAAAATCTTTCTGTGCCTTACAAAAACGATTCAATAAAAAATTATAATGTTCACCTACCAGTGCTTCAAATAAATCCTCTTTGCTGTCATAGTAGCCATAGAATGCACCTGTTGTCACACCTGCTGTTTTGGCAATATTCCGCAAAGAAGCAGATTTATAGCCCTTTTCAAGGAATTCCTGCATTGCCGCTGAATGAATTAAGGATAGTGTTGTCTGTTCTTCTTCACTCACTATCGCACCTCCTTATTTATATAACAGTGCTACATAACACTGTTATATCCTACAGCAATTTTAATATTTGTCAATATTTCTATTCCAAAAACAATAATAGAACTGCATTAGAAGTAAACGATTAATTTATCTAATATATAAAAATGGGAGATACACAGATATGATATCTCCCTTAGTTATTTTATTGTAATATCATGGCTCATTCAATCGTGGTAAATTCGTGGTAAAATGAATGTTCTTCTATACCTTAAAATACTTGAATGTATAGTGTTTATACGGATAATTGAAAAATAGATATAAAATTTATATTAACTATTATATTTTTTATTATCTTGTTATTTATTATTTATTATTTATCTAAAGACTAAGATAGTTTAATTTTGTTTTATAAAATCTTAATTTTTCAAGCTCTGTATAGGTGCTGGAATCCTTCCGCCACGATTAATCATCTTTGCAGGGGACTTTGTTTTAAGAGGCATTACCGGTCCATATCCTAGAAGTCCTCCGAAATTGAGTTCTTCACCACTTTTTAAGCCTATTGCCGGAATTAACCTTACAGCCGTCGTCTTTGAATTTATCATTCCTATAGCTGCTTCATCTGCAATTATTGCAGATATGACCTCAGGAGTCGTATCTCCCTGAACGACTATCATATCAAGACCTACAGAGCATACCGAAGTCATGGCCTCAAGTTTTTCTATTGATAGAGAACCTGAGCGGGCAGCTTCAATCATTCCTGCGTCCTCAGAGACCGGTATGAAAGCTCCAGATAGACCTCCGACAGAAGATGATGCCATAACCCCGCCCTTCTTTACTGCATCATTAAGCATGGCAAGGGCAGCAGTTGTGCCATGAGCACCGCACTCTTCAAGACCGATTTCTTCTAAAATGTGTGCTACGGAATCTCCGACGGCAGGGGTTGGAGCAAGGGATAAATCTACAATTCCAAAAGGAAGATTTAATGATTTAGCAACCTTTGTTCCAACAAGCTGACCTACCCTAGTTATCTTAAAAGCTGTTTTTTTGATAGCTTCAGCAACCTCATCAAGAGGAGCATCGCTAGGCATTGAACTTAGAACAGACCTTACAACCCCAGGTCCCGATACTCCTACGCTTAAAACTGAATCGGCTTCACCTGTTCCATGAAAAGCTCCTGCCATAAATGGATTATCTTCGACTGCATTGCAAAAGACAACTAATTTTGCAGCACCAATGCACTGATTATCCTTTGTGAGCTCAGCGGATTTTTTAATCTGAAAACCCATCTTAGCCACCGCGTCCATATTGATGCCTGCCTTTGTTGAACCGATATTAACTGATGAGCAGACCAGATTTGTTCTTGCAAGTGCCTCAGGAATGGATTCGATTAACTCTCCATCACCTGCACTTAGACCTTTCTGAACCAAGGCACTATAACCGCCGATAAAATTTATTCCGACGCTATTTGCAGCTTTATCAAGTGTAAGTGCATATTTTACTGGATCTCCTCCCGATACGCCAAGCAGTATGGAAATCGGTGTGACAGATACCCTCTTATTTACAATTGGGATACCGAGCTCATTGCTTATCTCATCAGCTTTTGCAACTAGGTTTTCAGCACGGCGACATATCTTATCATAAATTTTATTGCATGATTTATCTATGTCACTATCGGCACAATCTATGAGAGAGATTCCCATTGTTGTAGTGCGAATATCTAAATTTTCTTCTTGAATCATGGAAATTGTTTCCATGACATCATCGTAATTTACTAAAGACATTAATCTTCCTCCTAGATAGTGTGCATGGAATTGAAAATTTCTGAATTCATGACAGAGACCTTCATATCCTTTAATCTGCTAGATATATTTTTGGATAAGTCATCGCATGAACCCGTCATATTCTCTATATCTATTTCCATCATCATAGTGAAAAGACTTGAATTGACATTTTGACTAACGGTTATTACATTTGCACCCATTTTTGCAATTTCTACGGCTGCGGCTGCAAGTATACCGACCCTGTCTTTACCTATTATGGTTACAATTGCTCTTGCTTCATTATTATTTTTCATCTTTTTCTCCTTTACCTAGAGTTAATTGATGTATTAAATCCTTTGCTAAAAAATTACTGAGAAGATTGTGCTAATCTTTTATTACAATTTTAAAATCACCATCACCAATCGAGCGGTCAATCTGATATTTTAAATCAAGATTTGAAAATTTATTTTTAAAATACTCCTTATTTTCACTTTTATTACCTAACATATTTGAAAACCACTTAGGCGAAGAACAAATATCAACCTTTATTTTAGGCTCATCACTTTTTTTAGACTTATCACTTAAAATATCTCGATTGGCATTTATCAAATTTTCTATCCTATCTCTTGCAATTTCAGATTCGACAAGCTGTCTAAATGCAGGATGATAAGCAGGGGAGTCAATAACAGAATTATCAATTATATCGCCACTCTTTAATCCGACCCTCATTATTGTGATTCCCGCCTTTTCAAGTATCAAATATATGGCTTTGGCTCTTTTTACAGCCTCATCTCTCGTTAACGGTTTATATTCTCCATTCCTATACATATTTAATAATTCAGTATCCTCAAGCATGACTGTAGGATATATTCTAGCAAGAGAAGGAGAAAGCCTAACTACTTCATGTGCAGAATGAACTGAGGATTTCAAGGTATCCTTAGGAAGCCCGACCATGAGTTGCAAGCCGAGCTCAAATCCATAATCTTTAATAAGCTTGGCAGATTTTTCAGTGCATTTTGAATCATGTCCCCTTTTAGATGCCATAAGGACTTCATCATCAAAACTCTGAGCTCCAAGTTCTATGGTATCAACGCTGTGCCTTTTAAGATTTTCTAAAATATTTTCGTCGATATAATCGGGCCTTGTTGATAAGTGAATTTTGTCTATTCTTCCTAGCTCTTTATATCTCTTTGCAATATCAAGGTAAGAGGACTGAACCTCCATGGGTATGCCTGTAAAACTTCCGCCATAGAAAGCTAATTCAACGGTTTTAGCATAATTATCAGATTTAGCATAATTGAAAGAATCCTCTGAAAGAGGTCTTAGCGTCGATAGCCATTTATCAATTTTAGATTCAACTTCTTCATAACTTGGAATTGATTTTACACCAGTAATCTTATTCTGATTGCAAAAGACGCAATCGTATCCACAGCCATAGTGAGGAATAAATATAGGAATTATTGCGTGCTTTTTTTGGCTTCTAAAATTACCCATCTTAGTACCAGCCATTACTGTTGAAAAATTGCTCTGCTCCCGATATTGAGCCATACCTACCTATCATATATGAATACATCCAGTTAAGCTGAGTTCTAGGATTTGTTTCCCAGTCCGAGCCATAGCCCGCCATTTTATTACCTGGGAGTGCTTGCCCTAGTCCATATGCACCGGTGCTACTATTTCTTGCATTAACTCTCCAATTTGACTCATGGCTAATTATATTTGCCCAGCCGGAAGCCTCGGCACTTGACAATCCCTTTTCGAGAACAAGCTGTAAAAACACATCTTTTACATTGCCACTAGGAATACTCGCTGACATCTGCCTTGCTATTTCTGCCTCTTTTTCTTTCTTTTTTTGCTCCTCGAGCTCCTTTGCCTTTCGTTCTTCTTCAAGCTTTTTTTCAATAGCTTCATTTACGGCATTTGAATTATCTTTCATTAGTTCAGATATTTGAATGGCAGATTTTGAAACAGATTTGCTCTGCTCCACTGCCATAGAGTATACGGTTTGCATAAAGATGAAAATTAAAACGAAAAGAATACAAATTTCCACAATCAATATTTTTTTTAATCTGGATATAAATAATTGCATACTTATAAAAACTCCTTAATTTTGTGTAATAATTTATCATAAATATAGATTGCTTTTGTGAATAATAGAAAAAATAATCAAAAAGAGCTTGGGCTATTTTAATTATAGGAAAAATAATATATAATATTCATCGTAAATTTTTTAATATTTGCTGCCGTGGCTCAATGGTAGAGCACTTCACTCGTAATGAAGTGGTTGCGAGTTCGATTCTCGCCGGCAGCTCCACACAGAAAAGCCCTCAAACTGCTTGATTTAATAGCATTGAGGGCTTTTTATTGATTCAGAATATGTGAATACAATGAAGCTGTAATATTTTGCTCTGCAGTATTAATAAACATATACACGATAGAAAAATGTATTATAATATAAATGAATGAAAGTAAGCTAATAAAGAAGAAGCATATTGGGTAAAGTTTTTGCTTGGCGAAAGTAAGAGATTTAAACCGAACACTTAATGATATATTGGAATTTATGCTGGAGGATAGTAATGGACAATGATATAAAATTGTTTGAAGGGAATAAGATTCGTTCTTCTTGGGATAGAGAAAAGGAAGAGTGGTATTTTAGTATTGTTGATATTATTGGGATTCTTACAGAAAGTGAAAATCCAAGAAAATATTGGAGCGTTCTAAAAACACGACTAAAAAAAGAAGGAAATGAACTGGCTACAATTTGTAGCCAGTTGAAAATGAAAGCATCGGACGGAAAAATGAGAAATACAGATGTTGCAGATATTCAAGGGATATTTCGTATTATTCAGTCAGTTCCGTCCCCAAAAGCTGAACCTTTTAAGATGTGGTTAGCTGAAGTCGGAAAAGAAAGGATTGACGAAACAATTGACCCCGAGATTACAATAGATAGGGCTTTAGTAACTTATCTCAAAAAAGGTTACACTAGAGAATGGATCAATCAAAGATTACAAGCTATTCAGGTAAGAAAAGAACTTACGGACTCGTGGCAAGACCATGGAGTAACGCAGGGAAAAGAATATGCAATTCTTACCAATGAAATATCAAAGGCTTGGTCCGGTATGACAACAAGGCAGCATAAAGAATTGAAAGGTCTAAAAAAGGAAAATCTTAGGGACAATATGTCCACTACTGAACTTATATTAAATATGCTTGCAGAAACTGCGACAAAGGATATTGCAGAATCTACCAATCCACAGGGCTTGGAAGAAAATAAAAAAGTAGCAAAGCGTGGCGGTAGTATTGCCGGAAATGCAAGAAAAGAAATAGAATCAGAAACAGGTAAACCTGTAATTACATCAAAAAATGCAATTGACTTTGGCAAGCTGATTGATGATGTTACAAAGACTATAGATATGGAGAAATAGGCAATGGTAAGAAAACAAGAGCTTTATGTATTACAAAGCCAATTAAACAAAACTGTAAACCTTTAGCATATAGGTAAATTAAAATATTTGGGGTAAATATTTAGCATAGAAGGTTTAACAAACAGATATTAATTATAATATTGTCATAATTAATATGGAAGTCTGCACTGCACTTTGGTGCAGATTTTGCATAATTATCATACTTCATCTTTTAAATGTGCTAAAATATCGTGGTTATGATAAAGAGGATAAAAGTTTTATTTACACTACTTATAATTTTCATTTTAACTATAATGGCGATCAATTTGTATATGCTAAATTATTCAAAGGCATATATATTAGATGACAAAGAGGCAGATATTGAGTTTAAAAAGAAGCCACAAGACTGTGCCATTATACTTGGAGCATCGGTAAGAGCAGACGGAATGCCTAGCGAGATTTTAAGACTTAGGCTCGACAAGGGAATAGATTTATATAATAAAGGGTTTGTAAAAAAGCTACTTTTGACAGGCGACAATGGAAAGGTCGAATATAACGAAGTTGAAGTTATGAAAGATTATATCCTAGGCAAGGGTATATCAGGAGAAGATATTTTCTTAGACCATGCGGGGTTTTCAACATACGAATCTATGTATAGAGCAAAAAAGGTGTTCAATGTAAAAAAAGCGATAGTAATAACGCAGGATTTTCATCAACCTAGGGCAGTTTACATAGGTAGGAAATTGGGTTTATCAATCAAAGGAGTTCCATGCGAAGATGTTAATAGGGATAAGAATAATAAGGATTTAATGAGGGAAGTCTTTGCAAGAACCAAGGACTTTATGAAGATGATTGTTAAACCAAAGCCGACATATCTCGGAGAAACAATAGATATTAAAGGAAAGGGATACCCATCTTGGTAAAATAAAAATTTAATATTGATAAGTAAATCCAATAAAAAATGTGGAGGCTTATAATTAATAAGCACTGCCACATTTTTTACTTTATGTAAATATAACTTGAGTATTATTAAGAATTTATGCTTTCTTTTTCTTCTTGAAGGCAGGGCCCTCGTCAATAAGACCTGCATCAAGTCGCTTGAAGTAATCTCTAGTTGTAGATACAACAACTCCATTTAATGCAATAAGTGCAATTAGGTTAGGTATTGCCATAAGAGCGTTGAATATGTCTGCAGCTGTCCAAATAAATTCGAGAGTGAGGAATGGAGCAAAGAAGACAGCTAATATATATACATATCTATATATCATTACTGATTTCTGACTTCCGCCTGTAAGATATTCCATACTTCTTTCTCCGTAGTAGTTCCAGCCAAGAATAGTAGTGAAAGCGAAAATTGTCAGGCATGTCATTAGAACTACTGCACCGAACTGCTGACTCCAAGGTAAAGCTTTTCCAAAGGCTCTTATAGTTACATCAGCACCGTCAAGACCAACATTATATGAACCTGTGAGGACTATGCTTAGCCCTGTCATAGTACATATAACTATTGTATCTAAGAATGTACCAGTCATTGAAACAAGTCCTTGACGAGCAGGCTCTCTAGTCTGTGCAGCAGCTGCTGCGATAGGAGCACTACCTAGACCGGATTCGTTAGAGAAGATACCTCTTGCAACTCCCTTTTGCATTGCAGCCATCATAGCACCAAGAGCTCCTCCACCTACAGCCTTAATTCCGAAAGCACTCTTGAATATAGTTACGAAAGCGGCAGGAACAGCATTTATATTATAAATAATCATCGCAGTTACTGTGACCACATATATTACCATCATCGATGGTACGAGGAATGAAGCAACAGATGCGATTCTCTGTATTCCACCGATAAGAATTAGAGCAACCAAGGTCGTAATAACGACGGCACATATAGCTGTAGTCCATGTGTACTGATTTTCACCAATTGAGAATGCGATATTGCTAGCCTTAGGGTCAAATACATTATTTATAGCTTGAGTGATACTATTTACCTGAGTTATAGTACCAGGACCAAAAGCTGCAGCAATCGCGGCAAAGAGTGCAAAAGCCTTAGCTAGAGGAATCCATTTTTTACCAAGACCATTTTCAATATAATAGAATGGACCACCTATCGCATGACCGTTGTCGTCCATAACACGGTATTTAACTGCCAAAAGACCTTCAGCATACTTTGTTGCCATTCCGAATAGAGCGGCTATTTCCATCCAAAATAGTGCACCAGGTCCACCAGCAACTATAGCAGTAGCAACTCCTACGATATTACCTGTACCTACTGTAGCAGCTAGTGCAGTCGTAAGTGCGGCAAAGCTGGATACTTCACCCTCTCCACCAACTTCGTTATGTGTCATGTACTTTAAGGCTTTGCCTAGTCTTCTAAACTGAAGAAAACCAAGCCTTACGGTGAGGAGTAAACCAACGCCGAGTATTGCTACGATAAGCGGGGTACCCCAGACATATCCGTCGATAGTTATAATTGCTTGTGTAAATGCTTTCATAAATTCAACCTCCAAGTTATCTTTGGATTTTAGCCAACACCAGTACGCCTTTTGAAAATTCATATTAGTCATACTAAGCGTAAGTAAATCGGAGCTTTAATCTCAAGCTTATTGCTAAAAATGAATAAATTAAATGACCGACTTCAGGTTACTTAAGTCTAGTAACATCGGTCTTAATTCAAAAATTGTACTGTTTCTAGTACAATTTTACCTATTGAATTTAGTTTGTCAACAATAAAATATGATAAAACATTGTAAAAATTGTACAAAATATCCTAAAAGCTAGATTTTTCAAGGGAAAAAATTGTACTAAAATTAAGACAAAAATATAAAAAATACAAAAAAGAAGACTGTAGGGCTTTGTTAAGTCAAACGGGGAGGCAGACCCTAAGTCAAATTATGATTCAAATTTAGAAATGGAAAAATCTAATTTGTGAGCCTGAATTCTTGTTATATATTCTCAAATTTTATATAATTATATGATTATTAATAATATAATTTGAAAAGAGTTATTATTAAATAAATGTAAATAGATGTAAAGAAATATTAAAGAAATATTTTTAAGATATAAGATAGATAAAAGCTAGTATTAAAAATAGAAATGATATAAGGATAATAGAAAAATGGAAGAAAAAATGGCTGGCAACGAAAAAATGGAAAATACAATTATAAATAATAAAGAAAAATATGAAGATTATTATCCATATCTTGAGCCTGCAAGTGAGGTTTTGGAAAAAGAGGAGAGCAGAAAAAATGGGCTTAAATCTTCAGAAGCTGATGAGAGGCTTAAGAAATTTGGGAAAAACAAATTGATTGAGCAAAAGAAGAGAAGCACTATACTGAGGTTTCTCGATCAGATTAAAGACCCGATGATATTAGTTCTCCTAGCTGCAGCCCTCTTATCTTTTGCAACAGCAATATATCAAAAGGAATCTCCAGCAGATGTATTCATAATTTTATTTGTTGTAATTTTAAATTCTGTACTTGGTGTTATTCAGGAAAACAAGGCGGAGGAAGCAATTGATGCACTCAAGAAGATGACGGCTGCAACCTCTAAGGTTAAGAGAGATGGTAAGATTATTAACATAAAAAGCGAAGACCTTGTGAGGGGAGATATTATAATTTTAGAAGCAGGAGATGCTGTGCCTGCCGATGGAAGAATTATCGAATGTGCATCTCTTAAGATTGAAGAAAGTGCTCTTACAGGAGAATCCGTTCCAGTTACAAAAGAGGAAGAAATGCTTGAAATTCCAGATGGAGAAAAGGGAATCTCTCTAGGCGACAGAAAGAACATGATTTATATGGGAAGCACTGTCGTATATGGAAGAGGCAAGGCTGTTATAACTGGCACAGGAATGGATACTGAGATGGGAAAGATAGCCGATGCAATATCGCAGGCGAAAGAAGAACTGACCCCACTTCAGAAAAAATTAGCTCAGCTCAGCAAGATACTTACAATTGCCATAGGTGCTATATGCGTTCTCGTATTTCTACTTGGAATAATCGAAGCAAAGAGCGTGAACATAGATGTCATGATAGATACATTCATGCTCGCTATTTCACTTGCGGTTGCTGCCATTCCGGAGGGACTAGTCGCGGTTGTGACAATTGTTTTATCCATAGGTGTGACCAAGATGTCCAAAAGGAATGCTGTCATAAGGAAGATTACAGCGGTCGAAACTCTTGGATGTGCACAGGTGATTTGCTCCGATAAGACGGGAACACTCACGCAAAATAAGATGACTGTAGTGGACTATAGCTCGCCATATGAGAAATTGCTTGCAACAGGAATGGCACTCGCTTCAGATGCAGAGGAAGTAAACGCGGGAAATGAGGTTGAAATAATTGGAGAACCGACCGAGGCTGCTCTTGTAAAATATGCGAGCGAAAAGGGGATAAAAAAAGCTGAGATCATTAAAGATTATCCAAGAATTGGGGAAGCACCATTTGATTCAGGTAGAAAAATGATGTCGACAGTACATCATAATCGATTAAGCATGGCTATTTCAGAAGGAGATGACTTCATTTCCGACCTGATTTCAAAGTCAAATTATGTGCAGTTTACAAAGGGAGCTCCCGATGTCGTTTTGAAAAAATGCACACATATTTTAGAAAATGGTGAGATTGTCAATTTAGATGAAGAAAAGAAGAAAAAGGTAAATGAGAGAAACCTAGAAATGGCAAGCAAGGCACTCAGGGTGCTATCACTTGCAATTAGACTCTATGATGATAAGCCAAATAGCTTCGATAGCAAGGAACTCGAAAAAGATATGGTATTTGTAGGACTTACGGGAATGATAGATCCTGTTAGACCAGAAGCAAAAGAGGCAGTTCAGGAATGCAGGCAGGCTGGAATCAGACCTATAATGATAACAGGAGATCAGCTTGATACTGCGGTCGCTATAGCTAAGGAGCTTGAGATAATAGAGAGCGAAGATGAGGCTATCCTTGGAGCAAGGCTAGATGATATGACAGATGAGGAGCTCACAGCTAATATAGGAACATATTCAGTATATGCGAGGGTTCAGCCTGAGCATAAGGTTAGAATAGTTAAGGCTTGGCAAGCTAATAAGATGATAACGGCTATGACGGGTGACGGAGTTAATGACGCACCTGCGATTAAGACGGCAGACATTGGCGTAGGCATGGGAATTACTGGAACTGATGTTACAAAGAATGTTGCCGATATGATACTTGCAGATGATAATTTTGCAACCATAGTGTCAGCTGTTGAAGAGGGAAGAAGGGTATATGCGAATATAAGAAAGGCGATACAATTCCTGCTCGCTTCAAATATTAGCGAGGTTCTAGCAATTCTTACTGCAACGCTTCTGAGTTTCACAATACTTGAGCCGGCACATATACTCTGGATAAATCTAATAACCGATTCACTTCCTGCACTTGCACTAGGACTTGAGATTGGCGAAAAAGATGCGATGAGGAGAAAACCTCGCCGTTCAAATGAAGGAGTATTTTCTGGAGGACTTGGAACAGATACCCTTTATCAAGGCGTGTTAATAACAATACTAATCTTAACAGCATACTTCCTAGGGCATTATATGGAGACTGGAGTGTTTGAAATAACGGAGAGCAAGCACGGGATAACGATGGCATTTTTGACCATGTCCATGTGTGAGATCTTCCATTCATTTAATATGAGATCACGAGTTAACTCCATTTTTACGATAAAAAATCAAAACAAGTGGCTGTGGTTATCAGCAGGAGCTGCACTCCTCTTGACGACAGTTGTGATTTCGGTAGAACCGATTGCGAATCTCTTTGAGTTTACAGAGATCTCTATAAGAGAGTATTCGGCAGCAATGGTGCTTGCATTCATGATTATTCCTCTTGTTGAAATAGCTAAATTGATAAAGCGAAAACTTGGTCATGAGGAGCAATAGAAAGCTGGATAGCTCTATATAATATAATTTGGTTTTTTGTTTAACTGAAATAGTTTTATAGGATTTTAGCTTAATAGAAATTTTAGTTGAATTTTGTATTAATTTTGCATAAAAATTTGCGATATATTCTGCGTGCGATATATCTTGCATTTGAAATATTTTGATTGGGTCAGAATAGATGAAAGAAGAATTGAAAGAAAATAAAATGGGAAGAGAGCCCGTGCACGGTCTCCTTATAAAAATGGCACTGCCTATGATGATTTCGATGTTCGTACAATCATTATATAATGTGGTTGACAGCATTTTTGTAGCAAGAATTGGAGAAGATGCACTTTCTGCAGTTTCAATAACATTTCCAATTCAGATGCTCATGATTTCAGTTGCCATAGGTACGGGCATCGGTATGAGTGCTCTCCTATCTAGATTCCTTGGAGCAAAGGATTATAAGAGGGTAAATAGCGTTGCACAGAATGGGCTTTTTCTAGCCTTGATGAGTTATATATTTTTCTTCATGGTCAGCTTTGGAGCGAGGAGCTTCATGGCTTTTCAGATAGATGACAAAAATATCATTGAGCTTGGCACGACATATCTTACAATAGTAACAAGATTTTCGATATTCATCTTTATTCAGATAATGCTCGAGAGATTTCTTCAGGGAACAGGAAAAACGCTTTACATACTATTCACTCAGGCTTCCGGTGCAGTTACAAATATAATACTCGACCCAATACTAATCTTCGGACTTCTGGGAGCTCCTAAGCTAGGTGTTGCAGGTGCTGCCTATGCGACGGTAATTGGACAGCTGGTGGCGGTAATAATAGGTTTCTTTATAAATTTTCATAAGAATAAAGATGTTAATTTTACCCAGAGAGGGTTTAGACCTAATTTAGCAGATATAAAGGAGATATATAAGATAGGAGCACCGAGCATAATCATGCAGTCGGTAAGCTCAGTTATGATATTATTCATAAACATTATACTTGCAGGATTTGGATCAACTGCGGTCGCTACATTCGGAATCTATTTTAAATTGCAGAGCTTCATATTCATGCCTGTATTTGGATTAAACAATGCCATAGTTCCACTTATCGCTTATAATTATGGTGCTTATAAGCCTCAGCGAATGAGAGAGGTAATGAAGATAGGAAAGAGGTATGGAATAGGAATGATGCTCGCTGGTTCAATAATTTTCTGGGCAATTCCTGATATTCTTCTAAGCTTGTTTGACCCGTCAGAACAGATGATTCATATTGGAGTATCAATGCTTAGAATTATCGCAATTAATTTTCCTTTTGCGGGCTATGCCATTACTATGGGAGCGGTATTTCAAGCACTTGGAAAGAGCATTTACAGTATGTATATATCGATTTCTAGGCAGCTGCTCGTTATTATTCCAGTTACATATCTGCTATCCCTTGCCGGAGATGTTACCGCTATTTGGTGGGCGTTCCCAATATCGGAGATAGTTGGTTTTACGATGTCAGTATGGTTTGCTAGGAAAATCAAGAGAGATATAATAGGGCCGATGGATATTAAAGCAGATTTAAATAATTTATAAGATGAAATGGATATAAAAGTTAAAAGAACGAAAGATAAGAAAATAAAAGACAAATATATAAACAATAAACAAATAAATAATATGCAAATAAAAAATATGCAAAGAGAAGAAGCACGGGATAGATATAAAAAACTCGAAAGAGAGTATATAGACCTTGCGAGCCTCGAGATAGCAAAGGCATTATTTGATATGCGATGGTATAAGGAAGCGAGGACAATTTTTTGCTATATGAGCACTGAAAGAGAAGTGCAGACTGATAAGATAATAAATCAAGCTATTTCGGACGGAAAAAGAATTGCTATTCCAAGATGCCTAGGAAATGGTATTATGGAAAGCAGGATATATTTTGAAGATGGTAGGACATATCCTTTAGAAAGTGGAACTCTTGGGATAAGAGAACCTAAGATTGAAAATCCATTAGTAGATGTTAGCGAGATAGACTTGGCAATAATTCCTTGCCTATCCTGTGATAAGGAGGGTAATAGACTAGGACATGGAGCCGGATATTACGACAGATTTTTATCTGGGAAAGCAGGGAATAAAATTCGAAAAGTGTGCCTTTGCTTTTCAGAGCTTTTGGCAGATTACATATATACAGAAAGTAACGATATTAAGATGAACAGAGTGATAACAGAGGAGAATACATATTATGAATGTGAATAATATTGAGAATATAAATAAAGAAAATAGCAATAATTGCAAAAGCGACAAAAGCAACAAAAACAATAAAAACAATAAAAAAATAATGCTGACTGGGGATAGACCTACAGGAAAGCTTCACCTTGGACACTATGTGGGTTCAATCCGTCAGCGACTTGAGATACAAAATTCAGGTGAAATGGACGAGGTTTTCATAATGCTCGCTGATGCACAGGCACTTACAGATAATTTTGACAATCCTGAAAAAGTGGCTTCAAGTGTAATAGAGTGCACCCTTGATTATCTCGCTTGCGGAATAGACCCTGATAAGGCACACATTTTCATACAGTCACAGATAAGAGAGCTTCACGAGCTGACAATCTATTATATGAATTTGGTAACAGTATCAAGAGTTCAGAGAAATCCAACCGTAAAGACGGAGATAAAACTCAGAGGGTTTAATAACAATATACCTGTTGGATTTTTTACCTATCCGATAAGTCAGGCATCTGATATTACAGCATTCAAGGCAACAATTGTTCCAGTTGGAGAAGATCAGGAGCCTATGATTGAACAGACTAGAGAGATAGTAAGGAGCTTCAATAGAACATATAATTGCGATGTGCTTGTTGAACCAGAGATATATCTGCCTCCTAATGGAGCCTGCCTAAGGCTACCAGGAATAGATGGACAGGCTAAGATGAGTAAGTCGCTTGGAAATGCAATATATCTAAGTGATACGGAAGAAGAGTTAAAGAAAAAGGTCATGAGCATGTATACTGACCCTGAGCACATCAGAGTCGAGGACCCTGGGAAAATTGAGGGAAACATGGTTTTCACCTATCTTGAAGCTTTCAGTAACGATGAAGATTTTGAGAAATTCCTACCAGAATATAAGAATTTAGATGAACTAAAGGAACATTATCAAAGAGGAGGGCTCGGAGATGTAAAGGTCAAGAAATTCCTGCTCAAGGTTTTGAATCAGATGCTCGACCCTATCAGAGAGAGGCGTTCATATTATGAAAATCATTTAGATGAGGTTATAAAGATACTTGAGGATGGAACAAGGGCTGCCCAAAAAGTTGCAGGCGAAACATTAAAAGAAGTAAAAAGAGCTATGAAAATTAATTATTTTGAAGAGTGGAACAAATAAACGGGTGATATATGATTAAAAAAATTTATAAAAGTCCATATTTTAAAGCTATGCTAGTTTTTATCATAGGTGGGTTTATGCTCATGCTTTTGAACAACCTGATAAGGACTGCAGATGCGGGAGATTTGATTAAGAAGATAAATTCAGCACTCATGCCACTTTACATCGGCATAGTAATAGCCTTCTTGCTCTGCCCTATTTACAATAGGATAGTGGGCAAGACATTCAAATTAATAAATAGAAAGGCATACTCTGCTAGCAGTGGAACTGAGGCGGCTAGTGAGGTGAAAAAGGCTCTAAAAAAAGGGAATAGGATATTGATAGTTTCTAGGGTAATAGGAACAATTATCTGCCTTGCAATACTTGTGCTCTTTGTTACCCTTATCGCTTATCTGGTTATTCCTGAGCTTTTTAACAGCATCGTGAATGTCATGTATAAGATACCGGCAGGAATGACGAATTTAAGAGAGTGGTCACACGCACATCTATCAAAATATCCTCCGTTGATTAAGCAGATAGATACGATTACAAATACAGGAACTACAGACATTATAGCTTGGATTCAGGCAAATATATTAAATGTAAGAGATGCAGGAAACCTCGCCACGCAAATATCTAACGGATTATTCCATGCTATGAAAACAATTATTAATATAGTTGTTGGAATGCTCATAGCTATATATCTATTGAATTTCAAGGATAGGATATTTGCTATAAGCAGAAAAATAGTTGCTGCAACTTGCTCTGAAAAGAGGGCAAGCGGATTATTCCAGTTCGCATATATAATAAATACGACATTTATAGGGTACATCGTTGGAAGAATTATAGACGGTATAATAATAGGCGTAATAACATTTATAGTGATGTCCGTATTCGGTATTCCGCTTCCAATACTATGCAGTGTAATAGTTGGTATAACTAATATCATACCTTTCTTTGGACCTTTTATAGGTGCAATACCAGCAGCACTTCTTATAACACTTGAAAGCCCAATACACGCAGTTTATTTTCTAATATTTGATTTGATTATCCAGCAAATTGATGGAAATATTATAGGGCCTAAGGTGGTTGGAACAGCTATAGGAATGAGCAGTTTCTGGGTTCTAATTGCTGTAATTGTAGGCGGAGGGCTCTTCGGCTTCCTCGGAATGGCTCTTGGAGTGCCGGTGTTTGCAGTGATATATAGATATGTAAATATGGCGGTAACAAAAAAGCTTGAGAACAAAGAAAAAGCCTTGTTCTCAGATGATTATTACTACCTTGAACCATATAAGCTTGATGCAGGCAAGGTCATGGAGAAAAAAAGTGACAAATAAAGAAGTAGAATTGATATATGAAAAAATTCTAAATCTCGGAATTAAAAAAGAAAATCTCATAAAGGGTGAGCCGATGAAAAACCATACATCTTTTAGGATTGGCGGCCCTGCAGACATCTTTATTGTGTGCGAAAATGAGAAAGAACTTAGCAGGATATTATCATTTGTTCAAAATGAAAATATCAAACATTTGCTTATAGGTAATGGCTCAAATTTATTATTTAAAGATAGTGGATATGACGGCATTATAATAAAACTCGCAGGAGATTTTGAAAAAATTGAAAAAAGGGGAGAAGATGAAATCTACGCCGGATCGGCAGCCTTGCTTTCAAAAGTTAGCAACTTTGCTTCTATAAATTCTCTTTCTGGCATGGAATTTGCGAGCGGTATTCCAGGAAGCCTCGGTGGTGCAATATTCATGAATGCTGGGGCATATGGAGGAGAGATGAAAGATGTCATTTGTGAAGTCGATATCATGAGCAAAGATGGTAAAAACATTCGCAAAGTCAGCGGTGAAGACATGGGATTTTCATATAGACACAGTGCAGTTGAAGGTAGCAATGATATAGTTATATCAGCCTTGCTTAAGTTAATTCCAAGTGAAGCAAATATTATTAAATCAAAGATTGACGAACTTGGAGAAAGTAGAAGATCTAAGCAACCGACCAATCTTCCGAGTGCGGGAAGCTTTTTTAAAAGACCTCAGAATGGATATGCAGCCGCATTAATTGAAGAAGCGGGGCTAAAGGGATATTCAGTTGGTGGAGCAAGTGTATCAGAAAAGCACTCAGGCTTTGTTGTTAACAATGGTGGGGCTAGTTATTTTGATGTAATAGAACTTATGAATCATGTGCAGGAAGAAGTTAATAAGAAATTCGGCATCATGCTAGAACCTGAAGTCAGAATAATAGATTAAAATGGCTAATCTTGATATTGTCAATAATTTAAAACTGATTGGAGATTACCACACTCATACGATATATTCATCTTCAAAGATATATAAGCATGGTAAGGGCAGAATAATTGAAAATGCAAAAAGAGCAAGAGAGCTTGGAATAAGTGAAATAGCAATCACAGACCATGGACCGGCACATAGGTTTTATGGAATAAAAATTTCAGAATTGCCTAAAATTAGAAAAGATATTGAAGAAGCAAATAAAATAATTCAGGATATTAAAATCCATTTAAGCGTAGAAGCAAATATTATCGATACCCCTAGTGGAATAGACATCGAAGAAAAAGACATTGATAAGTTTGATTATCTTACAGCCGGTTATCATCTGGGCTGTGAAAGCGGACAGACGATGAAAAATATAATTTCATATGGAAGATTTATGCCAAGGGGAAGATATGAAAGGCTTCGCTCAAATAATACGAATATGGTAATAAGAGCCTTATATCAAAATGATATAAGGGTGTTAACCCACCCATTTGATAAGGCACCATTTTATAAGGATGAAATAGTCAAGGCCTGCGAAGAAAATCATACGCTGATTGAAATAAATAATAGACATAATAATTTGACAGTAGATGATATTTATGAAATTGCTAAATACAATATTAAATTTATTATTAGTAGCGATGCACATAGACCTCGCGAAGTCGGTAAAGTTGGCCTCGCAATAGATAAGGTACTAAAATCGGGATTAGAGATAAGTAGAGTTGTCAATTTGGAAAGGAGGAGCTAGTATGGAAGTAATGATAATAACTGGAATGTCAGGTGCAGGTAAAACTAATGCAGTTGACTGGTTTGAGGAACACAAGTATTACTGTATAGATAATATGCCACCTATGCTTATGAAAAATTTCATAGAGCTCTCCATTTCAAATAAAAAAGTTAAAAAGGCAGCCTTTGTTGCCGATGTGAGGTCTGGGGCTTTTTTTTCGGAACTTGAAAATATCGTAGATGAGCTTAAAAAGATGAAGGATTTGACAGTAAAAGTGCTCTTCCTTGAAGCTGCCATTCCTACGATTGTTAGAAGATATAATGAAACGAGAAGAAGCCACCCATTAACCGGTGGTAGAGCGACGGCAGATGTTATAAGACTTGAAAAAGAAAAGCTCGACGGAATGAAAAAGAGAGCGGATTTTGTAATAGATACTACAGGATTAAAGGTATCAGATTTTCATGCGGAGATGGAGAGCGTTATTATAGGTCAAAAGGGCTCAAGCCCATTTCATATAAATATAAGTTCCTTTGGATATAAATATGGCATTCCAATGGAAACAGATATTACATTTGATGTTAGATTTATCCCAAACCCTTATTATGTAAAGAGCTTAAAGAAGCTGACAGGAAATAATAAAAAGGTCTCATCTTATGTATTTAGACATGAGATAGCGGAGGAATTTGTAAAACAATTTATAGAGCTAATAAATATGCTGATACCTGGATATATTAAAGAGGGAAAGCATCATATCAATATAGCCTTTGGCTGCACTGGAGGACATCATCGCTCGGTTGCTGTAGCTAACAGGGTTGCAGAAATTTTTCGTGAGGATGGAAAGCTCGTGACCATAAATCATAGGGATCTCGATTTTTTGAATAGGAATAAGGGATAATGAGTTTTTCTTCTGATGTAAAAGGAGAGCTTGCTAGGCTCGAAATAAAGAAAAAAGAGGATATGTTAGCTGAAATTTCAGGATTTCTAAGGGTTTCGGGAAGCATAAGGCTTAATGGAAGCGGGAAGATGAGCATAGTGGCATCCACTGAAAATCCCGCTATAGCAAGGCATTTTAAAAAGCTAATAAGGGATTATTTTGGTTCTTCTGCTGACCTTGAAATAGGCGAATCTGAAGCTCCCGGTAGTGGAAAACATTATAGCAGTGGTTATAGGTACTCATTAAAAATAGGTCATGAGGGTAAAAGCGATAGAATACTTAGAGAGACGGGAATACTCATGATTAAAGAGGGTGATGACTATCTTTCAGATGGAATCTATCAGCCGATAATATCTAAAAAAAGTGCGAAAAAAGCTTATCTTAGAGGCTTATTCTTAGGTTGCGGTACTATCTCCGATCCGAAGAAAAGCTATCATCTCGAATTTGTTATAAAAAGAGATGGACTTGCACAGGATTTAAAAAAATTGATAGATTCTTTTGTTGAAATGAGAGCAAATATTTCAAAGAGGAAGAATCAAAATATAGTATATATAAAAAAAGCAGATTATATCAGTGATATGCTCGGAATAATGGGAGCTGATTTTGCAGTTATGAATTTTGAAAATATCAGGCTTGAAAGAAAAATCAAGGGTGAAGCTATGAGGCTTTCAAATTGTGATAATGCTAATGTAGATAGGCTCATAACTGCGGCTGAAAGACAGCTTAAAGATATAGAACTTATAGATAAATACATGGGAGTGGATAATCTTCCGCTTCGCTTAAATGAGATTGCAAATGCAAGATTAAAAAATCCGTCTGCAAGCCTGACTGAAATTGGAAATTCCTTAGCCGAGCCGGTAGGAAAATCAGCAGTTACCAAGAGGTTTGCGAAGCTTAAGGAAATTGCTGAAAAGCTTAAGGAGAGTATTTAATATATGAATAAGGGTGATGTAATCGAACTAAAGATTGAAGATATGACGGAAGACGGCAAGGGCATAGGAAAATTTAACTCCCTTGCCATCTTTGTCTCTAATGCAGTTATAGGAGATTTTGTCAAAGCCGAGATAATTAAATTAAAAAAGAGATATGCTATTGCAAGGCTAATAGAGGTTTTAAAGCCGTCGAGCGACAGGATTAATCCTAGCTGTGAATACTTTGGGATATGTGGTGGCTGCTCGCTTCTCAATCTTAGATATGAGAAGCAGGTCGAGCTAAAGCGTAATACGGTTAAGGAGAAGCTTGCTCGACTCGCAGGAATCACCGGTCCGGTTGTCAGGGAGGTGATTGCTGCGGAGCAGCCTACCGGATATAGGAACAAGGCTAGATACTCCATAGGTTCAAATGGAGAGGTAGGATTTTATAAAAGAAAGAGCAGTGAAGTAATAGACTGTAAGACCTGCCAGCTTCAGAATGAGGCATCTATTAAGGTTGCAAATTGCATAAGAGGACTGATTAAAGAGGGAATAATAAATTACAAAAAAGGCGAGGCATCATCTTTAAGAGCATTTACCGTCAAGGCTTGTAAAGGCTCAGGTGAAGTCATGCTTATCCTTGAAATAATAGGAAAAGAGCTTGATAATGCGGAGGAAATAGTATATGCGATCGAAGATTCTTTAATTGATTCGGCTGGGTACAAGCTTAAAAGCGTTGCCCTAGCTTTAGTAAGTAAGAATGGAAAACATTCTGAAATTGATAAGTTAAAGATTGTTGCAGGAAGAGATACGATAACCGATGAAGTCACATTCAAAGATGAGAAAAGTCTTAAATTTGAGATTTCACCAGCATCTTTTTATCAGATAAATACTGAGCAAATGGTAGCCTTATATGAGAAAGCAGAAGAATATGCAAATCTTAGAGGTGACGAAATTTTGCTTGATATTTACTGTGGCACTGGAACGATAGGTCTTAGCATGGCAGACAAAGCAGGATTTGTACTGGGTATCGAAAGTGTAAAAGATGCAATACTTAATGCTAATAGAAATGCGAGCATAAATGGTATTGTAAATGCAATATATTATCATGGAAAAGCAGAGGACTGCCTTGATAAAGCCATTGAAAAATTGGAGCAAATCTTAAATAAGGATGTAAGCAATATCCCTAAGGTAGCTATAATAGACCCACCGAGGGCTGGTGCAGATGAAAAATTGCTTGAAATTCTCGCTAAAATTAAACCTGATAGAATAGTATATATATCATGTGATGCGGGAACACTTGCAAGGGACATTAAATATCTTGAGCTCAATGGGTATGATTTTATAGAGGCGACGCCTGTTGAAATGTTTCCAAATACCATGTCAATAGAAAGCGTTTCTCTATTATCATTATCGCAGAGATAAGCTTAAATCTGTGCGTTTAAATACCTATCTATTAATATAAATTTCTTTGCAAATAAATCGTAAGGGGAGAAAGTTTTGAAAACATATCAAGATAAAGAAGAATTGAAAGCAGAAATTGAAAAGAGCTTTAAAAAATATATTTCAGAATTTCAAAATATTCCAGAGGAATTAAAAGACATTAGAGCTAGTGAAGTTGATAGAACTCCAGCGGAAAATCTAGCTTATCAAGTTGGCTGGACGACGCTTCTTCTAAAATGGGAAGAAGATGAGAGAAATGGAGCAGAGGTGAAAACGCCATCAGCAGATTTTAAGTGGAATGAGCTTGGTAAATTATATAAACATTTTACAGATACCTATGCCCATTTAACTTTAAAGGAGCTGGAAGAGATATTAAGAGAAAATATAAGCTCCATATATGAGATGATAGACTCGCTTAGCGAAGACGAATTATTTAAACCTCATATGAGAAAATGGGCAGACGAAGCGACCAAAACAGCTACATGGGAAGTATATAAATTTATACATATAAATACTGTGGCACCTTTTGGAACTTTTAGAACGAAGATAAGGAAGTGGAAAAAACTTATGCAAGTCTAGGAATTTGTGTATTTTAACAAAGTTTTAGCCTTTGCTTTTTATATAAAAATAAGTTATAATGGCAGGGTGTTGTGAATAATAATCATTTTTAATGAATATTAATCATAATCTAGTTGCAACCGAAAGATAAAGCATAGTAAAAGTTATCAGAAAGGAATCAAAATGAACGAGGAAAAAGAATTTAAACCCTTTGTTCCTGCGGACAAGGTAATGCCTGAATTTACGGTTACTTCGATAATTCTAGGTATAATTCTAGCCATAGTATTTGGTGCAGCGAACGCATATCTTGGGCTCAGGGTTGGTATGACAGTTTCAGCATCAATTCCTGCAGCGGTAATTTCGATGGGAGTTATCCGTGTTATCTTGAAGAAAGACTCAATTTTGGAAAATAACATGGTTCAGACTATCGGGTCTGCTGGAGAATCTCTTGCAGCAGGTGCAATTTTCACACTTCCTGCAGTATTCATGTGGGCTGCGGAAGGAGCAGGTACTCCTCCGGGATATTTAACAATTGCTCTCGTATGTATAAGTGGCGGACTTCTTGGAATAGTATTCATGGTACCGCTAAGAAGTGCATTGATAGTTAAAGAGCATGGTACTTTACCTTATCCAGAGGGAATGGCTTGTGCAGAAGTTCTTGTTGCCGGAGAAGAGGGCGGAACTGATGCAGCTACAGTATTCAAAGGACTTGGTATTGCAGCAATTTACAAGTTTATAGCGGACGGAATTAAACTATTTCCAAGTGAAGCTGACTGGGCATTCAAGAAATATGACGGTTCTGGAATAGGTGTCGATGTTCTTCCTGCACTTGCCGGCGTAGGATATATATGCGGACCTATAATTTCTTCATATATGATTGCAGGTGCTACCATGGCTTGGTTCATCATCATGCCTACAATTAAGGCTTTTGGTGGAGATATGGTTATGTTCCCTTCAACTGAACCAATTAGCAGTATGGACACATGGGGCCTATGGGGAAATTATGTAAGATATATCGGAGCAGGAGCAGTTGCTGCCGGAGGAATAATGTCACTTATTGGTTCTCTACCATTGATAATCCGTACATTCAGGGATAGCATGAAGAGCATCAAAGATAAGGACAGCGTTGTTTCTATAAATCGTCAGAATAAAGACCTAAGTGCTAAATATCTCTTATTGATGCTTGCGATCGTAGTAGCGATACTCGTTGCAACACCAGGTATTCCAATTGGATTTGGTAGTGCACTTATAATCATTCTATTCGGTTTCTTCTTTGCTACAGTATCTTCTAGAATGGTAGGTATCGTAGGTAGCTCTAACAACCCTGTATCAGGAATGGCAATAGCTACGCTCATAATATCTACTCTATTACTTAAGATTTCTGGTTCTACCGGAACATCTGGAATGGTTTCAGCAATTATGATAGGTACAGTTATCTGTATCGTAGCAGCTATGGCTGGTGATATGTCACAAGACCTTAAGACTGGATACATCGTTGGAGCTAGCCCATACAAACAGCAGATAGGTGAAATAATTGGTACGCTTGCATCAGGACTTGCTATCGCTGGCGTTCTATATCTTCTAAATGCTGCATGGGGATATGGCGGTAAAGAACTTCCAGCTCCACAGGCAACTCTAATGAAGATGGTAATCGAGGGAGTAATGAATGCAAATCTACCATGGGTACTTGTATTCATCGGAGTATTCTTTGCAATCATCATGAAGATTTTGAGAATACCTGTTCTACCTGTAGCAATTGGTCTATATCTTCCAATTCACTTATCGGTACCTCTAATGATAGGCGGATTTGTAAAACTCTTTGTACAGAAGAGAAAATTCAAGTCAGAGGAAGAAAGAGAGATGGCTATAAGCAATGGAGTGCTTTATTCATCTGGTATGATTGCCGGTGAGGGAATCGTCGGTATATTGCTTGCTGTATTTGCAATAATCAAGGTGTCAGGTGGAAAAACTCTTGGAGAAGCAATTGATATTTCAGGAAATTTCAGCCTAGGTAATATAGGTTCATTGATATTCTTTGCACTGTTAGTTGCAACACTTCTAAAGGTATGTCTAAAGAAGAAAACAAAGACAGCAAAATATGATGACTAGAAAAAAAGAAATAAAAATGGAAAACTATCTGGAAAAGGTCCCTGCAATTCGCAGGGACCTTGACTGGAATGAAAGTAATGGTCTTGTAACAGTAGTGCAGAAGAATAGCGGATTTTATAATAAGATTGCACAGAAATTCTTTGGCACTCCTAAGGAGAGCAATATTGACCTTGATGAACTAGGTAGTTTTATATGGCTTTCTATAGATGGTAAGCGTAATCTAATTGAAATCGGAGAGATGCTTAAAGAAGAATTTGGAGAAGATGCAGAGCCACTTTATCCAAGACTTGTTAAGTTCATGCAAGTTCTCGTAGATGTTAAATACATAGACTTAATTTAAGCGAGGAGATATATGAATCACACTCTGATCCTAATAATTGCAATTCTAATGTTTGCGGTAATCACTGCAATCCTATACATGATAGGTTTGAGAAAAAAAGTGACAGAGAATGAAAGGCTCACTGAGATGCTTCTAAATAATGCAGCATTGATAGTCGTAAAATATCTAAAAGATCATGATACTGTTACTGAAGATGGCATTGGATACCTCATTAAAGAGGTTAAAGCTAGGGAGTTTTATTCAAAAAAGACTGCCGTAATTACGAATGGCAAAAATTTTCAAAAAGAACTTATCGACTATATGATAAGGAGAAATCATATATCAAAGGTTAAAATTAAAGGGAAGACCTGCTATAAGCTTCCCGAAAAGGAGAAGTAAGATGGAAAAATTACAAATAGAGCCTCGTGAAGTTTTTGATTTTTTTCAAAAAATTGCATCAATTCCGCATGGCTCATTTAATACAAAGGAATTAAGCGATTATCTGGTAGACTTTGCAAAAGATAGAAATTTAGAATACTACCAAGATGAAGTAGGAAATGTAATAATAAGCAAGCCTGCTACGGCTGGCTATGAAGATAGTGAACCCGTCATGATTCAAGGCCATATCGATATGGTGTGCGAGCAGACGCCTGATAGCAAGATAGACATGACAAAGGACGGACTTGAGTTATATATTGACGGCGATATGCTCCGTGCAAAGGATACGACTCTAGGTGGAGATGACGGAATTGCTGTAGCTATGGCACTGGCAATTTTGGACAAGGACTGCTATAAGCATCCTAAGCTCGACTGCGTATTTACTGTAGATGAAGAAGTAGGGCTAATAGGAGCAGCAGCTATAGATGTTTCTAAAATTGAAGCTAGGAAGATGATAAATATAGACTCCGAAGAAGAGGGAGTTATAACTGTAAGCTGTGCAGGTGGAGTATCTGCGACGGCAATTATTCCTATTAAGAGAGAAGAAAAAGAAGGATTGATTTATAAGATAGGAATAGATGGTCTTCTCGGCGGACATTCTGGAATTGAAATTGGCAAAGAACATGGAAATGCAAATATCCTTATGGGCAGGGTTTTATATGAGCTCGCCGAGAAGGTTGATTATAAATTGATTGAGGTTAATGGTGGAAATAAGGACAATGCAATTTGCAAAAAAGCGGATGCAAAGATTTTAATTTCAAATGACTGTGAGAATGAGCTAAAAAAGGAAATCTCAAGAATATCAGAAGAAATCTCACACGAATTAAGGGTGCCTGATCCGTCATTTAATTTAAAGCTCGAAAAGGATTCTTGGGCAGCTGAAAAAGCTTTGAAAAAAGTAAAGGTGTTTGATGAGGAGAGCAAGGGAAAGCTCTTAACATGGCTGATGAACACGCCTTATGGTATACAGCACATGAGCAAGGAAATTGAAGGGTTGGTAGAAACCAGCCTAAACCTCGGAGCATTAAAAACTTTTGAAGATAAATTTACAGCACTCTATTCTGTTAGAAGCTCGATAGATACAAGAAGAGATAATATATGCCATAAGCTTGATAATCTTGCAAAAATAATGGGCGGAAAAGTTGAATATAGCGGTGCATATCCTGGCTGGGAATATCGCAGCGATTCTTCACTTAGAGAAATATGTGTAAATGTATATAAAGAGCAATATAAGAAAGAACCTAGAGTTGAGGCAATCCACGCAGGACTTGAATGTGGGCTATTTGCTGGCAAGATGGACGATGGTAATTTTGACGCAGTATCCATAGGACCTCATATGGAAGGTGTGCATACATCGGACGAAAGTCTTTCAATTTCTTCTGTAGAGAGAACTTGGAAATATTTGCTGGGAATACTTGAGGCTTGCAAATAAAAATTTATATAGTAATAAAATAATAAATCATAATAAAAACATAAATAAAGAATCATAAAAATAAAACCCATAATAATTAAAAAGGAGTATAGATGCTAAAAATAGGATTAAAAAACGAAGAAAAGATAACAGTTGATAAGACCAACACAGCGGCTGCAGTTGGTAGCGGTGGGCTTGAGGTATTTTCCACTCCGGATATGATTGCTCTAATGGAGGGAACTTGCAAGGCTCTTGCCGACGAGCACCTAGAAGAGGGACAAGGAACTGTTGGTATTTCAATTTCTACTGACCACAAAGCAGCAACACCTATAGGAATGGAAGTTACCTGCGAGGCAGAGCTTGTCGAAATTGACAGGTCAAGGCTTGTATTTAAAGTAAGGTGTAAAGATGAGCTGGACGATATATCAGAGGGAGAGCATCAGAGGTTCATTGTAGACAATGAAAAATTCCTTGCTAATGTAAATGCAAAGGTTGAAAGAGCTAAAAACAACAAATAAATATAATAAATAAAAGAGTGAAAACCAAAGTGAAAACCTTAGGAATTTAACTCGAGAGCGTAGCTCACAGCGGAAAGGGCGTAGATAGGAGCTGTTTCAGCACGCATTATTCTAGGTCCAAGTCCAACGCAGATTCCGCCTTTTGAGGTAAAAAGGTCTATTTCGCTTCCGCTTAGACCACCCTCCGGACCAAAGACAAATAATATTTTTTGACTTGGCTCAATATTATTAAGCACATTTGAAAGAACTGAGTTTTCACCGCCTAGGGCAGATTCTTCATATGCAATTATGACTTTGTCGAAATTTTCAAAGATTTCAACAAGGTCATTTTTTCTTTTGAAAAGTTTAAGTTCGGGTACATGATTTCTCTTGCTTTGCTCCGCAGCACCCTTGACAATTTTCTGCAATTTGGACATTAATTTATCGAGCTTCGCATCATTCCATTTAACAACTGAGCGGTCAGCAGGAAAGCCAAATATCTCGTAGGCACCAAGCTCCGTTGCCTTCTGAGAAATAAAAGACATCTTATCACCCTTTGGAAAACCTGAAGCAATGGAAACTCTTATAGGAAGCTCTAAATTTTCATCTATGACATTTTTTATCCTGAAAATATGGGATTTTGCGTCACTAAGCTCGGATAGATATTTTACTCCACTCTGGTCAACCAAAATAAGTTCATCTCCTGTAGAAAGACGCATGACATTAAACATATGATTAACCATATCCTTATCGCTTATGACAATTTCATCATCACCTATAAAATCATTTATAAAATATTGTTGCATTTTTATTCACCCATATTATTCATCAAAAATTAATTAATTTGCAAATTGCATTGTCAGTTTTTTTAGAATATACTTTTAGCACATATTATTGAGATATGCTATCTAAGCATTACCATTAAAACATTTTATTTAAAATATACTATATAAGATTTAATATAAAAGCAATCGAATTTTGTATAATTATATTAGTATCTATTTTTAAATTTTGGATAAAAAGAGTTTATCAATTGGGGTATATTGAGGTAAAAATATTGGAAATAAGTACTATCTAAATTTGGAATACAGACTATCAAAATATCGAACACAAACATAGAACATAGAATATAAAATATAGAATATGAAGATTGAATTAAATGAACATTTTACATATAAGAAGCTTATCAGGTTTACTCTACCGTCGATTTTGATGATGATTTTCACATCAATTTACGGGGTTGTAGACGGATTTTTTGTGTCGAATTATGTTGGAGCAGAAGCCTTTGCCTCTGTAAATCTTATAATGCCGCTAATAATTATTTTAAGTGCTGTGGGATTCATGATCGGTACTGGTGGCAATGCTTTAGTTGCAATGACCCTAGGTCAGCATGATGAAAAAAGAGCAAATGAGATTTTTTCTATGCTAATTTATATTCTTATATTTCTTGGAATATGCCTATCTATAGCTATGGCGGTTTTCATGCCTAAGATGGCTAGAATACTCGGTGCAACGGATATAATGATTGATGACTGCGTAATTTATGGAAGAATTTCTATGGTTTCGCTAACATTTTTTATGCTACAGACCTCATTTCAAAGCTTCATGGTGACCGCGGCAAGACCACATTTCGGTTTGTATATAACAATAGCGGCTGGGGTGACAAATATGGTCCTCGACCTTGTGTTTGTTGGAATTTTGGGCTTCGGAGTCGCGGGTGCTGCGTGGGCTACTGTTGCAAGCGAAATCGTCGGGGGAAGTATACCACTAATCTATTTTATCATTCCTAACAAGAGCAAACTAAACTTGGTAAAAGCAGGATTCAAATTTAGATCTCTCATAAAGGTGCTAAGCAATGGAGCGTCAGAATTTATGACGATAATCTCATCTTCATTTGTAAATATGCTATACAATTTACAGCTTATGAAAATTGCAGGCGAAAAAGGTGTTGCATCATTTGGCGTTATAATGTATATCAATTTCATATTTACGGGAGTATTATTTGGGTACGCATTTGGAAGTTCTTCTATCGTAAGCTATCACTATGGCTCGGAAAATTATAAAGAACTTAGAAGTCTATTTTCAAAGAGCATTAAAATAATAGGAATTGCTTCTCTAATATCCTTTGCTTCCGCCCAGATATTTGCAATCCCTCTCATAAAAATATTTTTTAGTTATAGTGACGAGCTGATTCATATGACTACACACGGTTTTAGAATCTATTCTATAGCATATCTGATGATTGGATTTAATGGATATGCCTCATCACTATTTACAGCACTTAACAATGGAAAGGTTTCAGCAACAATTGCTTTTGGAAGAACCTTGGTATTTCAGGTAGCATCAATACTCATCTTGCCTCAGATATTTGGACTAGATGGAATATTTTCTTCTATAATTGTCGCAGAATTTCTCGCAATTATGGTATCCATGTTTTTCATCAATAAGTATAAAAGCGAGTATCATTATTTATAAATTGCCCTAAGCACATTTGCACCCTATGCACATTATGCAAAAATTCTGCCCTCAACATTCTCACATCTAAAAATTACTCATTTCCTTTTTTCTAAAAATCTTCTCCTGAGCTCTGCTATATCCTTTGGAGCATTGCCGTCCATAGATTTTATTACGGTTTCTTTTGAAAAATCTATCATATTTTTCGCAGGCGAGGTTCTAAGATAGGATGGATCGAGCCCGTCAGCAAGTCCAAGTCTCCACCTGTCAAGAGCGTCAGAGTCTTTGAAAATATTATATATTAGAATTGCATTTTCTCTTTCTTTTTCATTTTTAAAATAATCGCTAATCTGGTTTATCCCAAGCAGATCATTTCGGTCGTGATAAGCTATTGCAAAAAATGTACGAATATCAAATGGAAGGGGAAGCATACCGGCCTTGCTTTCGCAAAATTCCTTGTAATATCTGGCTGCTCTACCGCCATGACCAACATCTGGACCATCTTCAAGGCGTCTTGAATCATGAAATATTGAAGCCATAGCAAGGGCATCTCTTATGTCATCATCTAAATTTAACTCCTCACAAATGAGTTCTGCGAAAAGAAGAACCCGTCCGCAGTGTTTTTTAGTATGAATTTCACTCCCAAACTCAGAGAAAACAACTCTTTTATTCATATAATTTTCCCACATGAGAATATATGACTTTAAATCTTCGCTCACTCTTTTTGGAATTAAATATTCTAAATCCATTATCTATTCTCCTTTTTATACTTCTAATATTTTAGCACCTATAAAGTTTTTTTCAAATCTTCACTCATAAAAAATTTATTGATGTATATTATAGAACAAAGAAGAAGGAAATTTACAGGAGGAAGAGATGACAGAAAAAAGAACAAAGGTAGATATAATTTCGGGCTTTCTTGGTGCAGGAAAGACGACGCTCATAAGGAAGCTCATAAAGGAAGCCTATGGAGATAAGAAGATAATAATAATTGAGAATGAATTTGGGGAAATTGGCGTTGATACAGGATTCCTAAAGGACACGGGAGTTACTATAAATGAAATAACGGCGGGCTGTATTTGCTGTACTCTTGCAGGTGATTTTGCAAAAGCATTAGAGGAGGTAATGAGAGAATATAAGCCGGACATAATAGTGATCGAACCTTCTGGTGTTGGAAAACTTTCAGATGTTATTCTTGCTGTTAAAAGCCTTGGAAATGATGATATTTTATTAAATAGTTTTGCCTGCGTTGTAGATGCGAAAAAAGCTAGGAAATATCTAAAGAACTTCGGTGAGTTTTTTGAAAATCAGGTTGAGAATGCCGGTGCAATAATTCTTTCTCATACATCTGAACTTTCAGCAGAAAAGATTGACGATGTAGTCGATATGCTTAGGGAGCTTAACAAAGAAGCTTCCATAATAACTACAGATTGGGAAGACCTTGATGGGAAAGATATTTTGGAAGCCATGGAGCAGAAAAAGAGCTTAGGCTTTATAATTAATAAGCTTAGAGAAGAACCTCTCGTTCACCATCACGAGCACGACCATGACCATCATCACGGTGAGCACGACCATGAAAATGAGGATCAACATGACCACGACCATGGACATCATCACGAGCACGGTGACCATGACCACGAACATAATCACCACGACCATCACCATCATGACGACAATTGTGGCTGCGGGCATGACCACAATCACGAACATGGACATGATGCCGATGAAGTATTTAGCACTGTAGGAATCGAAACTGCAAAAGCATTTACTTTAGAGCAAATTAAAAAAGCCCTTGACGAGATAGAGGACGATTCTAAGTACGGAATGGTGATAAGGGCTAAAGGCATAGTAAAAGGTGAAGATGGAAAGTGGCTCCATTTTGACTATGTTCCGGGAGAGGCAGACATTAGAGATGGTTCTGCAGAGGTTACGGGTATGATATGCGTTATTGGAGTTGACCTTAAAGAAAAAGAGATAAGAGAATTGTTCAGTCTGGAGGGCTCGGATGAATAACGAACTTAGGGAAATACCGGTTTACTTATTTACAGGATTTCTGGATTCGGGAAAGACGACCTTCATTCAGAGCGTGCTGGAGAGTCCTGAGGATATTTCAGATAAAAGGACACTGCTTTTGGTGTGCGAGGACGGAGATATAGAATATGACCCAGCCAAGTTCACAAGTGATAATGTTATCATCGAAATGATTGAAGATGAGAAAGATTTAAGTAAGGCCCTTCTTTCAAGCCTAGCAGTTAGGCATAATATAGACGATGTAATTATTGAATACAACGGTATGTGGCTACTTGAGTCGCTCTTTAGAGTTCTTCCACCCAACTGGATAATTGCACAGGAACTTTGTTTTGTCGATGCTACGACCTTTGAAATCTTCAATAAAAACATGAGGCAACAGACATTTGATAAGATGAAGACACCGGACTTACTTGTTTTTAACAGATGTGTCCGTGGAGGATTTGATAAAAATGCTTTTCATAAGGAGGTCAGAATTGCCAGCCGAAAAGTTCAAATTGTTTATGAATATGGACCTGACGATGTAGAGCCGGATATGATAGAAGACCCGCTTCCATTTGATAAAGAGGCTCAAATTATAGAGATAAAGCCCGAGTATTATGCGGAGTGGTATAGGGATATTAATGAGAATCCTACTGATTATGAGGGAAAGAAAGTGATAGTGACAGGCAGGGTGGCACTTGTTGAGCAGATGCCTCGCGGAGAATTTGCCTTCGGTCGCCATGTAATGACCTGCTGCATCGAGGATATTCAATTTGCGGGGCTCGCAGCATATTGGAAAGAAGATTATAAGTATAAAGTTGGTGATTGGGTTGAAATTAAGGCTAAGATAAAAAATGAATTTAGCGATGCCTATCGTGAAAAGGGACCAGTTCTTCACTGCACCCATGTAAAAAGAGTTGACCCGCTCGAGCCTGAGGTTGCGACTTTTTAGTAAAAAATGCGATTGACAAAATTGGGGGGGGTTATATATAATTAACAAAAATTCAAGGAGGAATTTATGAAAAGTATAAAAAATAGATTGCCGGCAATCCTCGTAACATTTTTGTTAATGATTACAATAATCCTATTATTTAATCTAACGAAAACCTTTGCCGGTGAGGGAATAGTTAAAATAGGTAATAATTCTTATAACACGCTTGAAGAAGCATTTCAAGCTGCAGGAGCAGGAGATATTCTTGAACTAAAGGATAATATAGAAATTAAAAATCAGATTAGGGTTCCTGTAGAAAAAAATCTAACTCTAAATTTAAATGGAAAGACCATAACTTCCGCCTTGTCAGATGAAAAGGACTACGCATTTTTAATAGATGAAAAAGGAAATTTTACTATCAAAAATGGTAAGCTGACAGCAAAAGATTTAGACGGAAACGGTTTTACCTCAGCAGGGATTAAAGTTACCAAGGCTAATTTGGTTATGGACGGCATTGAAGCTTTCAATATAAAGGCTGAAAACAAAGGCTCTGTCCTGAGCAAACATACTGTTAATAATGAAACACTAAAGATAGTTGGCTGTTATTTCCACGATAATAGAGCTCTAAAAAGTGGCGGTGCGGTAGACATTTTTCACCTAGGTAAAGATTCAAAATGCGAGATAATCAATAGCAGGTTTATAAATAATAAAGCAGAGATACTTAAAAATTCAAACATAGCGGAGCCAGCTAATGTATGGGGTGGAGCTATCAATTATTATGGGCTTGGAGAGCTTGTAATAAGAGGAAATGAAGTCAGCGGCAACGAAGTTAAGTCAGAAAAATCATATCAAAATAGGAATTGGTCTGTAGGAGGTGGAATACAGATTAAGAGTTATAGGGCACAGCCAACATTTAATAATAATTTAAGAGTAACCCTTGAGGACAATATTATTTCAAAAAATAAGGCACAGTTCTACGGAGGAGGTCTTGCCATAGACTTAAATAAAGCTCTTCTAAACGACCAGATTAATTTGGTGTCAGGGCTGTTTTCCGAAAACTCAGCAGGAGTTGCTGGTGGTGGAATTGACTACATAGGAGAATATATGCCACTGCTAAAATTAAAGAATGTTCTTATGAAAGATAATAAGGCAATTCAAGCAGGAGGCTTATACCTTGGGGCAAATGCTAAAATAAGAAATCATTCTACATTCGGAGTTGCAATTTCAGATAATTCAATTTATAAGGATAGAGCAGAAGCAAATTCAAGCGATATAAGACTTGCAAAATTTGTTTTTAATGAAAATGAGGGAGAACAGACACCAGAATATGATAAGTTCACACTTCCTGAGAGAACTTTTATGGGAAATAAGCTTAGCTGGTATAATGACAAAAGAGGAGCCTTGTATAAGGATGGAGATTCTCCATTAGAGCGAGATGTATATAGCAATAGAAAAAATGAGCTGATGTTAAAAGGAGGCTTGCTTTCTGATAAGGACTGGTATGAGCTTCATAAAGATTCAGCAGATTTGATTTTTGTAGGTAATATAGCGGGCACTGGAGGAGCGATTGTCAGCGGTTCAGATATAGACTTTGGAGAAGACCTTGATATAAAATGCAAGGTAGACAAGAAATGGATTGACGAGAATGGCAAGGAAATCACCAAGAAATTGCCTAAAGAAGTTGAAATTCAGCTTATAAGAAAAGATGAAAAAGGCGGAATTTATGAGCTTGAAAAGGTAAAACTTAATAAAAAGGGTAATTGGTCATACGATTTTACAGATTTACCATCAATGGGAATAGTCAATGGTGAAACTTTGAAATTTAGCTATGAAGTTAAGGAGATTAGCAAGATAAAAGGATTTAAATCAAATATTGAGCAACTTCCGGCAACCGATGATATAAAATACAATTATCTAATTACCAATACCAAGGAGAAAATAACGGAAAATCCGGATAAGCCAAATAAACCGGATACATCTAATAAGAAAGACAATGCTAATTCAATAAAGACGGGAGATATGGATAGTATAATGCAATTTGCATTAATTGGCATTTTATCGCTCGTAGCATTTATTGCACTTATTGTTAAAAAATTAAAGACAAAATAAATTTAAATACAATTTATAAGTCATAACGGTTAATTTAAAATTAAAATAAAATTCATTTTACCCACTTTGCTAATTTTAGTAGAGTGGGATTTTTATACATCTTTATTATCTATATTTGATTGAGTACGCTAATTAGGTATGTTACTATATTAATGAATTTTTTAGACAAGTTTATGTTAGTACGATGCGATTAAGATATATCGATACATGATATATTTTAGGAAACATTAAGACATAATAAAAAATGGAAGAAAAGATAATGACTGAGGTAAATAATAAAGAAGTAAATATAGATAAGAAATTAGTGCAGACCATCTTGGATATAGGTGCTGAAATGATGAAATGCGGTGCCGAGTGTTCGAGGGTTGAGGACAGCTTGTTTCGCATGTGCAAAAGCTATGGCTTTATTAGATATGATATTTTTGCTTTACCTTCTAATATTCAGGTCACAATAGAACTTACTGAGGGCAATATTCATACACAGATAAGAAATATAGAACACATCAGCAACGATTTTACAATGCTTGATAAACTGAATAATTTATCGAGGTATGCTTGTAATAATATACCGAGCGGAGCTGAACTTAGAAAGAGATATGATGATATTGTCAAGGAAGCTGGCGGGAATAAGATATATAGGTATATAGGAGGAATATTAGGAGGCACGGCTTTTGCTATCTTCTTTGGAGGAGGATTTTTTGATGCCTTTTCTGCTGCAATCGTTTCCCTCGCGATAATTTTTCTGAGCAATAAGGTTTCTGAAGAAAAAAGCAATCCTATGCTATATAATTTTGGACTGGCATTTATTGCAGAACTTGTCATAATCTTTTTATATAAAATTGGTATTGCCAAAAATATAGATGCTATAACAATTGGAGTTGTTATGCTCATGGTATCCGGAATTGGCGTAGTGAATGGAATGAGGGATATGATTAACAAGGATATTATGTCAGGAATGATAAATGTTGTTAATGCAGTCCTCGGTGCAATAGGAATAGCAACAGGAATAGCGATTCCAATATTATTAGCTAAGGGGGTGCTATAGCATGGCAACACTTGCATCAAACATATGGCTACAGCTTATAACGGCAACCATAGGCACACTTGGCTTTGGCATCTTATTTAAACTTAGGGGAAAAAATTTATTTTTTTCTGCATTAGGAGCATTTATTACATGGGGAATATATATCTTAGTATTTAACAATTTAGAGATTGAAAATTATAATAGGGCGAAATTTATAGCTGCCATATCGGCATCGCTATCAGTAGCCATATATGCTCAAATCATGGCGAGAGTTAATAAAGCTCCTGCAACAGTATTTCTTGCAACATCTGCATTTCCACTAATTCCGGGAGCCAATCTATATTATATGATGTATGACATTGTAATTGGTGACATAGCCGGTTTTAAGAATAATGCCATAATTTTGATTATAACCTGTCTTGCTATGGCATTTGGTTTTACAATAGTTGAAGCTTTTAATAAATATATTTTCATATTTTCGTGGGGAAATAGAAAGAAATGAGCATTGTCGAAATAGTATTGCTTGCAACTGTCCTAGCAATGGATGCCTTTGCAGTTTCTGTCTGCAAGGGAATATCGGTAAAAGAGTTAAAGATTGGACATGGAATTACCTGCGGTCTATATTTTGGTATATTTCAGGCACTTATGCCAATTATAGGATATTTTGCGGGAAAGAGTTTTACTGATTTAATTTCTGAATATGACCACTGGATTGCCTTTGCATTGCTCGCTTTTATTGGGATTTCCATGATAAGGGAATCGAGGGATGAAAAGGAAGTATCGGCAGATTTCGGTTTCAAGGGAATGATAATAATGGCACTTGCAACATCAATAGATGCACTTGCAGTTGGCGTAACCCTTGCCTTTTTAGATGTCAATATAGCTCTTGCCTCGTCGCTTATAGGAATTATTACAGCAATAATATCGTGCATAGGCGTTATGCTTGGCAATCTAATTGGTAAAAGATATGGAAAGGTCTCGGAGATGATAGGGGGAATAATTCTAATATCTCTAGGGCTTAAGATATTATTGGAACACCTTGGCATACTCGCTTTTTAAAACAAATTTATAAAGTAAAACAAATTGACTTTAGCACGATAAATCGCTAGAATATGGTAAAAACTGAGAGGTGAATATGGATAATAACATCGATAAGAAAAAACAGTTTAAGGAATATAAAAAAGATTTATGCAAGGCATTTCTTACTCTAAAGACGGAAAAAGAGATTGAAATCTTCCTAGATGATGTTTGCACAATAAAGGAAATTCAAGATATGTCACAGAGGCTTCATGTTGCAAAGATGCTCAGCGATGGCAAGGTATTTAATGAGATTTGCGGCACGACAGGTTCCAGTTCCGCGACTATAAGCAGAGTAAACAAATGCCTCATGTATGGAGATGGGGGATATAACTTGGTTCTTGATAGAATGAAAGATAACCAGTAGCTTGGCTACTGGTTATTCGTTTATCTGTTTATCTGTTAATTTGACTTTTTAATCACTTTTTGGTTGTTTGTTTTTCATATACATAGTGATCCATATAACGAAGCTTGAATAGATTTTTCTCGTGGAGGAAGTCTATTCTTTCTTTTGTTTTTAAATCTTCAATCTCGCCGGTTCTTATGTATTTGTCTAGGACTTCATAGGTAAACCCGAGTTTATCCTCATCTGTTTTACCTGATAGACCATCTGAAGGAACCTTGTCAATGAGAACCGCTGGAAGGTTTAAGAATCTTCCAATTGCCCTTATTTCTGCCGTTGTAAATGAAGAAAGAGGACTGAAATCCCCAACTGAATCACCATATCTTGTCGAATAACCGACCCAGTCCTCAGAAAGATTACAGGTATTTACAACTCTCCCATTGTTACTCTGTGCTATAGCATATAGAGTTGACATTCTAAGCCTTGGAGGGAGATTGATTATTGAATCATTGCTTAACTTACCATGAGCATCTTCAATTTCTTTGACAAGTGCATCAAAAGTTTTCCCGATATTAACCGTATAACTCTTGATTCCTAGGTGATTTATCAAAAGTCTTGCCATATCAATGTCGGATTGCTCGCCATTTGGCATCATTACTCCGATGACTCTTTCTTTGCCAAGAGCATGAGCACAGATTGCAGCAGCTATAGAGCTGTCTTTACCTCCGCTTATACCAACAATAGCATTACAGCCCTTGCCATTTTTATCAAACCAATTTCTAATCCATTCCACAGTCTTAATTGTCGCGTCCTTTGCATCAAAATTCATAAGTCCCTCCACCAGCATTTTAAGATTTTATGTAAAACTATTCATATTTAGATTTTAATTGTGCAACAAGTTTAATATTTTCACCAATTTAGGTTTAGTATATACACCAAAATTCTATCACAGCCTAGGGAATCTCGCAACGAGCATGAGGGCAATTATTTACCGCAAAGCTTTATATATGCTATAATCAAAGGAAGAAAAGCGTCGCTTATTTATATAAAAAGGATTGGTTATGAAAAAATTATTTGTAAAAGATTTGGAAGTTTCTTCTGAGATAACAGACTTCTTTATGATAAAGAGTTTTGACATAAAGCAAGACAGAAATGGCAAGAGGTATCTCGATATTACCTTGTCTGATATGACGGGTGAGGTAAATGGTAAGAAATGGGATATTGAGCAGATGGGTAGCGATGAAATATCAAAGCTTGCTGCCGGAAAAATTATGAAGATAAAAGCAGAGGTTACCGAGTGGCGTGATACCAAACAGCTTAAGATAATGAAGATTAGATTTGCAAATGAATCTGATGAGATTAATAAGCGAGATTTTATAAAGGCTGCACCCGAAAATCCTAAGGATATGTATGAATTTATTCTTAGCACAATAGACGATTTTGAAGATGAGGAGTTAAAAAAGCTTTGCAAGTCTATTTATGAAGATAATAGGGAGAAAATTATGTATTATCCCGCTGCTATGAGCAACCACCATGCTGAATACGCTGGACTTCTTTGGCATATCAAGAGAATGTTAAAGGCGGGAATTAAGATGTGCGAAGTTTATACAAATCTTAATAGAGATTTACTGCTCGCAGGCATAGCAATTCATGATATAGAAAAATTAAATGAGATTGAGTCAGATGAGAATGGGATTTCGCCCGGCTACAGCTTTGAGGGGCAGATGATAGGGCATATAGTTCAAGGAGTTAGAATGGTTCACAATCGTTCTATGGAGCTTGGCATTGGTTATGAGAAGATGATACTTCTTGAGCATATGATTTTATCTCACCACTACGAACCAGAATTTGGAAGTCCCAAAAGACCGCTTTTCCCAGAGGCTGAAATGCTCCATCACTTAGATAATATAGATGCAAAGATGTTCGATATGGAAGAAAGCCTTACGACGACTGAAGAAGGTAAGTTTGGTGAGAAGATATGGACGCTCGACAATAGAAGGATTTATAAGAAAAAGTTAAAAGATTAGAAAATGCAAATAAAAGAAGGCGAACTGACTAGAATAATTTTCAATAATAAGGATAATGGGTATACCGTTGCGGGATTTGAGACAAATGATGAGGAATTTACCATTACCGGTAATTTTCATGCACCTGCCGAGGGTCTTAGATACCGGATTACAGGGTCTTTTAAGGTTCATTCTAAATATGGCGAGCAATTTGTAGTAAGCGAATATGAGGAAATTTTACCGTCCGACAGCGATGGCATAAGGGCTTTTTTATCATCAGGAACTATTAAAGGAATTGGTTATAAGACAGCTGATTTGATAGTTGATAAATTTGGCATAAGCTCACTAGAAATACTCGAGAATGAACCGGAGCGTTTTCTTGAAATACATGGCATTGGGAAGAAAACATTAGAGAAGATATTAAATTCTTATAATGAAGGAAGAGAGTTTGCACAGATTTCATTTTCACTTAGAGAATATGGTATTACAACAAGTCAGGCTGTAAGAATTTATTCAGAATATGGGAATGACGCACTGGACATAATTGAAGAAAATCCATATGCCTTGGCTGAAGACATCAGAGGAATAAGCTTTAGAGGTGCAGACGCAATTGCTGAAAAAATTGGAATTGATAAAAATAGTGAGTTTAGAGTATCGAGCGGAATCAAATATGTTCTAATAAATTTTGCTGCAAGTGGTAGCACCTTTGTTCCAAGGGATATTGTGATAGAAAAAGCTTGCTCACTTCTTGAGGTAAGCAGTGAAAATATTGAAGATGTGCTTATTAGCATGGCTTTTAGCGGAGATATAAAGACTGCAGAGGTGGGCGGAATAAAAGCAATATATCTATATGGTTATTACGCTTCAGAAGCTAGGGTTGCCTTTGATATAAATAGAATTCTCTCAGCGAAAGCTAAGGAGCTACCGATTCGAGATTTAGATGTTTACATCAATGAAATGGAGAGGAAGAAAAATTCATATAGAAGCCAAGATGAGCAGATTGAACTTTCTAAAGAGCAGCATAGAGCGATCTACGATGCCTTGACAAATAATATATGTATTATAACGGGGGGCCCCGGCACAGGAAAGACGACAATAATTAATTTTATTGCCTCTATTTTTAAAGAGATAGGTATAAAGACCGCAATATCAGCACCTACAGGAAGGGCAGCCAAGAGAATAACCGAAACATCGGGATTTTCAGCTATGACAGTTCATAGAATGCTCGGATATGTTTTTACCGATGATAATAGCGTAAGATTTACTAGGAATGAAGATAACCCGCTTGATGAAGAAGCGATTATTGTCGATGAAGCCTCGATGATAGATATTCTCTTAATGGAAGGCTTATTGAAAGCAATAAAGGACGGAGCTAGGGTAATCTTTGTAGGCGATTCAGATCAGCTTCCTAGCGTTGGTGCAGGAAATGTTCTCAGGGATATGATAAAAAGCGAAGCGGTTCATACAACAAAGCTAAAAGAGATTTTTAGGCAGGCAAAGGAGAGCAATATCATAGTAAATGCACATATGATAAATGATGGTGAATATCCGGAATATGGTTCAAGAGATAGCGACTTTTTCATGATAAATGATAGGTCAAAAGAGAACATCGTTCAGCTCATATCAGAGTTAAATAGCAAGAGACTTGAGAGATATTATGATTTTATCGAGTCATGGAGAGATATTCAGGTGCTGACCCCGACGAAGAAGGGCGTTCTTGGAACGCACAACCTTAACCTTGTTCTTCAAAATGTGTTAAACCCAAGGGATAATAATAAAAATGAGAAGAAGTATGGCAACAAGGTCTTTCGCGAGGGAGATAGGGTCATGCAGATTGTAAATGACTACGATATTGAGTGGAAAGAAAGAGGAGGTTTGAAATCTGGTGAGCTTGGCGAGGGAAGCGGAATATTCAATGGAGATATGGGAGTAATAGTTTCCATTGATAACGCATATGATGAGTTTACCGTTGATTACGATGGCAAGATAGTTACATATAAAAATGAAAACCTTGACGAAATAGAGCACGCATATGCAATTACTGTACATAAAAGTCAGGGTAGTGAATTTAAGGCAATAATTATGCCCATAGCAAATACTGCTCCGATGCTCATGACGAGAAATCTCCTATATACAGGGGTAACAAGGGGGAAAAATCTTGTAATACTCATTGGAAGTGAATACATATTGAGAGGAATGATCGATAATAATAGGGTTGATGAAAGATATACAGGGCTTGCTGAAAGGCTTGGTGATTCGGTATGGGATTTCGAGACCTAGGAAAAGAATTGCTCGATCTAGCATATCCAAGCTCTTTATATTGCATTTGCTGTAGTAAGATTATAGATGAGTCCAGGGTATACCGGCTCTGTGATAAATGTAATGAAGAGATAAAATGGTCAAATGGAAGAACTTGCAAAAAATGCGGGAAATTGCTTTCTCGCATTAATCCCTCAGAAATCTGTTTTAATTGCAGGGAAAATGAACATGAATTTGACAGAGGTTTTACTATCTGCGAGTATAACGAGCACGCAAGAAGCATTGTCTTATCGCTAAAATATGGCGGAAGAACGGATATTGCAAAATCAATTGCAGAGATGATGAGCGATAAGATGCTGATGATAAAAGAGAGCAAATTCCATGTGATAAAAGAGAGGAAGTCGCAAGGGGATTCTAAGGATGGATATGGTGAATACGATATTGCCTTGCCGGTGCCTATGTTTAAAGATAAGAGGAAGAAGCGAGGATTTAATCAGGCGACTCTGATAGCGAGAGAATTTGCAAAATATCAAAATATAAGATGCAAAGAATATTATATTCAAAGGGTCAAAGACTCGGCTCCGATGAGAGGTCTAAATCCGGTGGAGAGAAAAGAAAATATTAGTGGAGCATTTAGACTGACTAGATATGCAGAGGAACTTAGAGGAAAAAGAATTCTTTTGATAGATGATATTTATACAACGGGAGCAACCTTGGACGAAATTTCAAAATTGCTAAGGAATGTGAAACCATCAAAAATAGACATTTTGACATTTACGGCGGGTGCAGATGTTTTAAAAGAATAAGAATATGCTTTATAAAATAGGTCATTTTAAACGAGTTATTGAAATTGAGTTATAGTAAGTGAGCGATAGTAAGTGAGTTATTGCAAAGAGGTTATAAGAATAGGTTGCAAAAGAATGACAAATATGGATAAAAAAAGCAAAAGATATATTAACTATAGGCTTATATTTTTGACATAAGAAATATTACTTATGGTATAATATGTAAAACTTAGTCGATTAATTCGGCAGAGGGAGGCTTAAAGATGAAGATAAATATTTTAGCTAAGAATTATAAGGTAAGCGATAGACTCGAAGAAAATATCGAGAAAAAATTTGGCAAGCTCGGCAAATTTTTTCAAGATGAAGAAATAAGGACAAATGTTGTAATTTCTAAGTTCAAAGACCAGACAAAACTTGAGGCAACAATTAATGGCAAAAATATGCTCTTTAGGGCAGAAGATATTAATGATAATGTCTATGATGCGATAGATGTTGTGCTTGATAAGTTAAGCAATCAAATGTCTAAATTTAAAGGCAAGCTTGAGACTAGATATAAAGGGAATAAGGCACTTAAGTTTGAATTTATTCCAGACGATAGCGAAGAGGATGAAGAAATAGTAATTGCTAAGAGGAAGGTTTTCGACCTTCAGCCAATGGACGAAGAGGAAGCAATACTTCAAATGGAAATGTTAGGACATAATTTCTTCGTATATCACGATATGGATACAGATAATGTTAATGTCGTATATAAGAGAAAAAATAATGAATATGGCATAATTGAAACAAGAAGATAGGTTTTGTTAGTGACGCAATAATTTAGGGTCTATTAATTAGACCCTTTATTAATTTTCGAGGAGAGTTTTTAAATAGATGAGTAGTAAGCTACAAAAAAATAAAGAAATTAATAAGGATAAAGAGTTGGCATCTATAATAAAAGATAAAAAAAATGGTAAAAAAAAGTTTGAATTTAAAAATTTTACAAGGATTTGGGCAATTGTATACTTGCTTGTACTTATGGTGTTTGAAATTTGTCTAGTGATAGTCAATGTTCTACCGGCGAAAATATTATTATTAACAGTTGTGATATTGGGACTGATAAGCATAATAGTTTTTACCCAGCTTTTCTTTATGAATATAAATAAGAAGTCTAAAATATTTGCTACCGTTTTGAGTTCAATTTTAATCATTTTATTCTCTCTTGGCTCTGTTTATTCTATGGGAACAAATCGCTTTATAGACAAACTATCTGAGGGTAAGAGCGAATATTCGGTAAATGTAACAGATAAACCGTTTAACATATATATTTCAGGCATGGACTTTGATGGAACCATTGACAGTGAAAAAGGAAGATCAGATGTTAACATGGTCGTTACAGTAAACCCTAGAAACCACAGAGTTTTGATGACTTCTATTCCTAGAGATTATGAGATAAGTCTAGTTGAACATGATAATGCGAAGGATAAACTGACGCATACTGGAATGTATGGGATTGATACAAGTATTTCTTCTGTAGAGAATCTACTTGATATAAAGATTAACTACTATCTAAAATTGAATTTTTCAACTGTCCAGGTGTTAATAGATGCAATTGGAGGGATAGATGTTAATTCAGAGGTTGAATTTGAGACTCTATATGAACACGATCCGAGTGGACGACATCATTTTAATAAAGGAATTAATCATCTTGATGGCGGACTTGCACTTGCTTTTGCAAGAGAAAGGCAGTCTTTTGAAAAAGGAGATAATCAGAGGATTAGGAATCAGCAGCTGGTTCTTGATGCGGTAATAGAGAAGATGACGAGTAGCAGGACTCTTCTTGGGAGATATAACAAAATTTTATCAGTACTGGGTGATTATATACGAACCAATATGAGCGAGGATGAGATAAAATCAATTGCAAAGAAGCAACTTGATGAAATGCCAAAATGGACAATAGAAAAGTATGGTCTTACTGGTCATGATAGTAATAAAGCAACATATACTTCGGGATCGCAGGAGTTGTATGTAATGGCTCCAGATGAAAAGAGCGTAAAGACGGCAAATGCCAATATTAGGACGGTCATGTACGACGCCTTTGATGAAAAGGCAAAGGAAAAAATCGAAGGCGAGATTACAGTAACTAGCCATGTGATGACGCCTAAGGAAAAAGCTAAGGCTAATAAGAAGAAAAAATAATAAGATAAGAAATAAAGATAATAAGTGACACTGCTAGACGATATTAGATAAAAGCTTGCAGGGAGGATTAAAAAAGTGTTCGGATTTTCAAAGAAAGAAAAGCTGATTAAGCTGATAATGGATTGTTCGGAAGCAAATATAGATCAGTATAAGGCAGATGCAAGAGAATGGATGGAAAAAAGCCGTAGAGGTATATATAACGAACAGGAAAGAGAGCTTTTATATAGAGAGATAAGGGAGAGCTACTGCCTAACTGTTGAAGAAGATGTAGTAGCTGCAATTTCTGATGAAGATGAAACAATCACGGAAAAAATAGAAAAGATAATAATGGATCCACCTATTTGCGGATATAATATCAACCTCAAAGTGGGTTCATTTATGGCGGGCAGGGTATATGCTATTTGCTACTATGCCATAAAAGGTCAGAAAGCGGATCCCGATGACTGCGTTGAGCTAAATAATAAGCAAAATGATTTGATGAACCGTGCGATGGGAGAGATAACAGAAGAATATCTAAGAAATATAAGCGAGGAATATATCGCCTATGATCATTTAGATGAAATAGCTAAGGAAGGAGTTGGAGCTTCTCCGGAATTTCTAAAAATGGTTATGGACATGAAGACGATGGCAGAGAGCTTCAAGAAAAAAGCTGAGAATGATGTTATTTCGCAGTGCGACATGGGACTTTGCTATTATTACGGCTTTGGACTTCCCAAAGATGCAGGAGTTGCCTACGACTGGTTCAGAAAAAGTGCAGAGGGCGGTAATAAGGTAGCAGCGACATTTATGAAGTATATTGAAGATGAAAGAGAGCTTGCCAATATCCACGATGCAGATAAACAATTTGAACTTGGCTGGAGCTATTACACGGGTGAAGGCTACGAAAGGGATTATGAAAAGGCATTTTCATATTTTAGAAGGGCTGCCCTAATGAATCAGGTGAATGCACAGTTCAACCTCGCTCTGATGTATTATAAGGGAGAGAGCGTAAAGCCAGATATAGAAAAAGCCCTTAGTTGGTATGAAAAAGCTGCAAATCAGGGAAGCGTCAATGCTGCGTACAACCTAGGCACAATATATCTCCTGGGAAAGGGAATTGATAAAGATTATGCAAAGGCTAGAGAATGGCTGATGTATGCGGCTGAAAGAGGAAATATAGATGCAGAATACAATATAGGTCTGATGTATGACAGAGGTGATGGAGTCGAGCAGAATTATGAGGAGGCTGCGAGGTGGTATGAGAAGGCTTCATCTCAGGGATATGCTAAGGCACAATACAACCTCGGCTTGATGTTCCACGAGGGTAGAGGAGTTCCAAAAGATGGAGAAAGTGCATTGAAATTATACAAGCTCGCAGCTGAGCAGGGCTATGTTCACGCTTGGTTTGCACTTGGACTTATATATGATGAAGGCATCATAGTGCCACACGATTCAGCTAAAGCAATCAGCTGGTATGAGAAAGCTGCTGAGGCAAAGGACCCAAGAGCTCTATACAATTTGGCTGTAATCTATGATATAGGTGACGGAGTTGATGTCGACTTAAATAAGGCAAAAGAGCTATATCTAGCTTCATCAAAGCTAGGATACCTAAAGGCAGTTGAAGTGGTTAGAAAACTTGGCATTACTTCGATGCTTAATATAGGAAATGAGCAGGCAGAGGCGAGGGCAAGGGCCGAAGTAAAAGAAAAGGGTAGCGAAGATATAAATGCCGAAGATGAAAGCATAGAAACAAAAATTGAAGAGGAAAGCATAGAAATAAAGTCTGAAGATAAAAGAGATAAAGAAGAAATATTTGAAAATTCAAATAATAATGAAAACAATAATTTAAACAATAATGAAAACAAAAACGAAAATAATAATGAGATAAATTTTGGAGAAAATATAGAAATACAATCCGAATTTGAAGAAAAGGAAGAAATACAATCCGAAGATGAAGCAGAAATAAAATTAGGAAATGATGAAGAAGATGAGTAATATATTATTAAGCTCGTCATTAGATGAAATAGGTAGTATTGTTTCACGCTTTCAAGCTAGTGGTAAGGTTGCTATTATAAGCGATGAAAATGTATATGATTTATATTATGAAAGGTGCCGGCAAAGTCTTGATAATGCCGGCTTTAGCATAATTGGATATAAATTTAAGGCGGGTGAAAAATCAAAGTCCGTAGATACCTATATTAAAATCCTCGAATTTTTAGCACAAAATAGGCTAACAAGAAGCGATTCGATAATCGCTCTAGGTGGCGGAGTCACTGGAGATCTCGCGGGCTTTGTTTCGGCAACTTATCTAAGGGGAGTAAAATTATTTCAGATACCTACGACAGTGCTTTCCATGGTAGATTCTTCGATAGGAGGAAAGACGGGGATTAACCTTGAGAGCGGGAAAAATCTTGCAGGAGCGTTTTATATGCCGGAAATTATCTTGCAAGATGCACGCTTTCTAGGCACGCTTCCTATGAAAGAATTGCACAATGGTCATGCTGAAATGATAAAGATGGGAATTATATCAGGAGAGGAACTTTTTAAAAAAGTGTCGCAGCCCCTTTACAATATGGATTTAAACCATATTTCAACTCTGATTAAGACCTGCTCTGAACTAAAGATGGAGATAATTTCTACAGATTTTCATGATGAAGGACGGCGTCAAATTCTTAATTTAGGGCACACAATAGGTCATGCTATAGAAAAATTAAGCGGTTATAAGATAAGTCATGGAGAGGCAGTAGCCAAGGGACTATCTATTATTTCAGACATATCAGAAATGATGAATTATTGCATTAAAGATACAAGTGATGCTATCAAGAACACCTTAAAGAAATGTAAATTCAATCAGGAATTGCCTTTTTCTGCTGAAGAAATATCAATGGCGGTTAGAAATGATAAAAAGGTTAGAAATGATGAAATCTCACTGATTCTTATAGAAGAAATAGGAAGATGCAAGATCGTAAGCATGCCCCTCGAAGAATTTGATAATTGCCTAAGAGAAGCGATGAATAGGAGGGAGATATAAATTGCAGGATAATAAAAGCATAAATATTTGCCCATCAAAGTCAGACGGCGAAAGAGCATTGATATGCTCATATCTAGCGGAAATACAAGATATTAATAATAAAGCTCAAGCATTAATTGATAAAAACGAATTTAGACTAAAAAATAAATCCGGATTAAAAAATGAATTTAAAATAAATAATGAATCTGAATTAAAAAATGAATTTAGACAAAAATATGAAGCCGGAGTTAAAAAAGCTGAAGAAAGAATTTTAAATCTCGGAAGCTCGGAAGATGTACTAGCACTAAGGGAATGTCTTAGAGAGTGCCTTAAAAAGTGTACCAGTGAAAGCCTAGGTTTATATCTCGATAATGACATCAAGGATAGCAATTTTAGAGAAACTCCTATAATTTTAAATTGCAAAAAAAGTGGTGCTAACCTGAGATTTCTAATTCCAATCGTATCTGCCCTCGGCTTAGATGCTGTCATAAGATATGAAGGAAGGAAAAGACCGATAGAACCTCTCATAGAAACGCTTGAAGAAAAAGGAATAAGATTTGCTATAAGAGAGGGCGAGGTAAAAACACAGGGCAGGCTCAAAGGTGGAAATTTTGAAATTGATGGAAATATCAGCTCGCAATTTATAAGTGGTCTCCTATTTGCCCTGCCTCTAACAGAAAATGGTGGAAATATAATAATAAAGGGGCATTTAGAATCTTCAGGATATGTAGAAATGACGATTTCAGCTCTAGAAAAATCTGGCATTTATGTAAAAAAGAATAAATCTGGATATGAGGTGAGAGGTGGAGAGAGATATGCTTTCCCTAATCAGTATGCCGTTGAGGGCGACTGGTCAAATGGAAGCATTTGGATTGCTATTAACCTCTTGCGTAGCATTGGGAGAGGTGCTGGCAGAGATTTTTCAATTTATGACCTTCTAAAATTTCCAATTAAAATCAATGGACTTGATTTTAAATCCAATCAGCCTGATAAAAAAATAATGAATTTACTAGAGAAATTTGTGAAGATAGGTGAAGATGGAAAGATATATCTTGGTGGTGACAGCGTTATAGATGCAAGAGACAATCCTGATATAATTCCGATTTTATCAGGGATAGCAAGTCTTAACGACGGAACGACCTTGATTACAAATGCTTCAAGGCTTAGATTAAAGGAAAGCGACAGAATAGAAACAATTTGCGATATTTTATTCAAGCTCGGCATTGATATAGAAGAAACAAGCGACGGACTTATTATCTATGGAGCGAAAAGGCTTAGGGGAGCTAGTGTTAAATCATATGATGACCACAGGATTGTTATGCTTGCTGCTCTCATGTCACTTGCTTGTAAAGACAAGGTCACAATTGAAAATTCTGAAGCAATAAATAAGTCGTATCCTGAGTTTAAATCTGAATTAAAAAGGCTAAGCTTGGATACCAATATAGAGTGGAGGTAAAAATGTCATCAATAATAGGAAAGAATATTATCATTTCAATATTTGGAGAGTCACATTCCTCTGCTATAGGAGTTACAATTGACGGAATACCTGCTGGAATATCTATTGATATGGCTGAGCTTATTGAATTTCTTGGGAGAAGATCACCGGGAAAGACTAGTCTCACATCGAGCAGAAAGGAAGCCGATATTCCCTCGTTTATATCAGGAATAAAGGACGGAATAACCTCTGGAACACCTATCACGGCAATTATCTATAATCAGGATATAAATAGATCGGACTACAATATAATTTCTGATAGACCTCGCCCAGGTCATGCCGATTATACTTCGCATATCAAATACAAGGGGTTTGAAGACTTTAGCGGGGGCGGTCATAACTCTGGAAGATTGACAGCACCCCTTTGCGTTGCAGGAGGCATCTTAAAACAGGCACTTAGGAAAATAGGAATAGAAATTTCTACAGAGATAGTTGAAATTGGCGGTAAAAATAATAATTTCGACGAAGCAATTGAAAAAGCATTGAAAAGCAAGGATTCGGTGGGTGGAATAGTTAGGTGCGTTGTCAAAGGCGTTCCCGCAGGATATGGCGATCCAATCTTTGACGGGATTGAAAACCAAATATCTAAGATTATTTTCGGCATTCCTGCAGTCAAAGGCATAGAGTTCGGTGCAGGATTTGAATCAGCTAGGCTAAAAGGTAGCGAGATGAATGATGAATTTTATTATGACGAAAATGACGAGGTAAGGACAAAGACAAATAATGCCGGCGGAATCCTCGGGGGAATAACGACCGGCATGGATATAATTTTTCAAGTGGCAATAAAGCCAACTCCTTCTATTGCTCTTAGGCAAAACACCATTGAATATAAGAGCAAAGAAAATACAATTATCGAAATAAAAGGACGACATGACCCCTGCATAGTACCAAGGGTACTACCTTGCATTGAAGCAGGAGTTGCAATTGTTATCGCAGATTTCATGAGAGAAAAAATTGCCAATCACAGCTAAGCTCTAATGGGCTCAGAACTATGCGTTAAGGAACTTATCTATCAAAAGCCATTTTATATATGGATAGCATATCCTCTCTATCTAGAATTTTGCAGGAGCCAATATGGCCACCTGAGATATTAGAACATCTGTCTGCCATATCTTCGAGGTCGCCTATATTTATTGATGGCACAAGCTCTTTTAATGATGTAGGCATATCGATACTTCTGAAAAAATCTTCTGTAGCCTCTATGCCGAGTAGCCCAAGCTTTTTCATTTCTTCCTTGCTAATATCTTCTTTGCTAATATCCCCCTTATATGAAGATATATTCATAACCTTAGTTGCAAACTTATATAACCTTTCAGGGCATATGTCAATAACATATCTTGCCCAGCTTCCCCAAAGTGCTGCTAGACCCGCACCGTGAGTTACATCAAATTTTGCTGAAAGCTCATGCTCAAGCTTGTGAGTAGCAAAATCATTTCCTGCATTTCCGCAGCCGGTAAGACCGTTGTGTGAAAGACTTCCTGCCCAAAGGATTTCTCCTCTTGCGTCAAGGTCCTTAGGATTTTCTTTAAGCTTTATACTGCAATCTATGACTGTTCGCATGAGACCTTCTGCAATCTCATCGGTGAGAAGCATATTGCCCTTCGAGGTAAAATATCTTTCAAAGGTGTGCATCAGTATATCTACGCAGCCGGCAGCAGTTTGATATGCGGGAAGTGTAAGAGTGAGTGACGGGTCAAGAATACTGAAAGCGGGTCTTGATATGTCGCTATTACATCCGAGCTTTTCCTTTGTTTCGTCATTAGATATTACAGATGAATTGCTCATCTCGCTACCGGTAGCTGCCATTGTGAGAATTACTCCAAGAGGAAGAGCCTCCTTTGGCGAAGATTTTTTCAAATAAAAATCCCACACATCTCCATCATACTTTGCTCCATAGGCGATCGCCTTGGCAGAATCAATGACGCTTCCACCGCCGACAGCAATTATCATATCTACATTTTCTTTTTTTGCTATATCTATTCCTTGATAAACCAGCTCAAGCCTTGGATTTGGAACAACTCCGCCAAGCAAAATATAATCTATGTCAAAATCTTCGAGGCTATTTTTTATAGAATCTATAAGCCCGCTTTTGATAACCCTCGGACTTCCATAGTGAATAAGAACTTTCTTTGCACCAAATGAACTTGCAAGGCTTCCGATTTTACACACAGTATTATCACCGAAAACGATTTTTGTAGGGGTATAATAATTGAAGTTATTAATCATATCTTGCTCCTTTTTTAAACAAATTTTAAACAAAATTTGTAGCTTTATGTTTATTTTACATCTAATTTATATATAGTTTATATCTATTTAAATCTTTGCTATTTCTAATTTATATCTAAGCTACATTTAAATTCTAATTAAGAAAAAATATTTTGTCAAATGCTCAATTTTGAATTGACAAACACAATATATATGGGTATAATTGCCAGTACCGAATACAAGATATTGTATTAAATGCTAGAGAGGTAAGAATATCATGAATGTAATAAAGAGGAATGGTTCTGAGGTTGAATTTAATCTTCAGAAGATAATAGATGCTATCACAAAGGCAAATGAATCTGTTGCGGAAAATGTGAGAATGACGAAGGTTCAGATTCAGAGAATTTCTGACAGCGTTAGGCTCGCTTGTGATGAGCTGGGCAGATCTCCAGCGGTTGAAGAAATACAGGATATGGTTGAGCAACAGATTATGGCTCATGGAGCGTTTGAAGTTGCAAAGGCATATATAACATATAGATATACGAGATCACTTGTTCGTCAGGCTAATACTACGGATGACAAGATTTTGTCGCTTATTAATGATGATAATGAGGAGGCAAAGCAGGAAAATTCCAACAAGAATCCGGTTATAAATTCAACTCAGAGAGATTATATGGCTGGAGAGGTAAGCAGGGATTTGACAAGAAGACTTCTGCTGCCTGAAGAGGTTATAAATGCTCATGAGCAGGGAATTATCCACTTCCACGATGCAGATTATTTTGCACAGAGGGAGCACAACTGTGATTTAATTAATTTAGAGGATATGCTCCAGAATGGCACCGTTATAAGCGAAACGATGATTGAGAAGCCTCACAGCTTCTACACTGCTTGCAATATAACAACGCAGATTATTGCACAGGTTGCATCTAACCAGTATGGCGGTCAGAGTTTTTCTCTTGCTCACCTAGCTCCATTCGTAGATGTAAGCAGAAAAAAGATAAAAGGACTTGTAATCGAGGAAAGAAAGGCTCTTGGTGAGTCACTTGAAGAAAAAATCATAGATGAGATAACCGAAAGACGCCTTATGGAGGAGATTAAGAGCGGAATACAGACTATTCAGTACCAGCTTATAACTCTTATGACTTGTAATGGACAGGCACCTTTTGTAACTATGTTTATGTACCTAGATGAGGCACCGGAGGGAAGGACGAGAGAGGACCTTGCAATCTGCATTGAAGAAGTTCTAAGGCAGCGAATGCGTGGAGTAAAAAATGAAAAAGGGGTCTGGATAACGCCGGCATTTCCAAAGCTCATATATGTACTAGATGAAGACAATATAAGCGAAACATCAAAATATTGGCATGTTACCGAGCTGGCTGCAATGTGCACAGCAAAGAGAATGGTGCCAGATTATATAAGTGCAAAGGTGATGAAAGAGCTAAAAGGCGGAGATGTTTATACCTGCATGGGTTGTAGATCATTTTTAACACCTGACAGTGCGGATAATGCAGAGGGTCTTTGCAACGATGGAAATATCTCTAATGCAGGAAACTATCAAGAGGGAAAGCACACATATTATGGAAGATTTAATCAGGGTGTTGTTACTATAAACCTTGTAGATGTTGCCTGCTCATCAGATGGAAATATGGATAGGTTCTGGAGACTTCTAGATGATAGGCTTGAGCTTTGTCATAGAGCACTCAGGGTAAGACATGAAAGACTTCTTGGAACAAGAAGTGATGTTGCTCCTGTGCTATGGCAATATGGAGCTCTCGCTCGCCTCAAGAAAGGTGAGGTCATTGACAAGCTTCTCTACGGAAATTACTCGACGATTTCTCTAGGATATGCAGGTCTCTGTGAGATGTGCTGGCGTATGCTTGGAAAGAGCCATACTACCGAAGAGGGTAGAGAATTTTCAATCAAGGTTATGCAGAGGTTAAATGATAAGTGTAAAGAATGGAGAAATGCTGAGAATATAAGCTACTCAGTTTATGGAACTCCTATGGAAAGCACAACATATAAATTTGCAAAATCCTTACAGAGAAGATTCGGAATTATTCCTCATGTAACAGACAAGAGTTATATCACAAATAGCTATCATGTTCATGTTGAGGAAGAGATAGACGCCTTTGACAAGCTCAAATTTGAAGCGGATTTTCAGGCACTTAGCCCAGGCGGTGCAATAAGCTATGTAGAAGTTCCTGATATGCAGGACAATACTGCCGCCGTTCTCAATGTCATGAAATACATATATAATAATATCATGTATGCGGAGTTAAATACCAAGAGCGATTACTGTGCTGCCTGCGGTTATGACGGAGAACTCAAGATTGTTGAGGATAAAGATGGAAAACTTGTATGGGAATGTCCACATTGCGGTAACCGTGACCAGAACCAAATGTCTGTAGCTAGAAGAACTTGCGGATATATAGGTACGCAATTCTGGAATCAGGGAAGAACGCAAGAAATAAAGGACAGAGTAATGCACTTATAGTATTCAAATTTGAATAAAGATTTAGACCATTTCCGAATATCGGAGATGGTCTTTTGCATAGAGAGTGCGGGAATGATAAATAGTTGCAGAAAAACTGAAGCAATAAAGAATTTAGAAAATAAAGAAATATAGAAATATAATAAAACAATAGAAAGATGAATTATTGCAATATAAAAAATTTTGATATAGCAAATGGATATGGGGTTAGAGTGTCACTTTTCGTATCAGGTTGCACAAATGCCTGCAAGGGGTGTTTTCAACCTGAAACTTGGGATTTTGGATATGGCAATCCTTTTACAAAAAATACAGAAGATGAAATTTTAAAGATGATGGACGAGGATTTCATAGACGGACTAACCCTGCTAGGAGGAGACCCTTTTGAGCCAGCGAACCAAAAGGCTCTCATAGGTTTTTTAAAGAGAGTAAGGAAGGAAAGACCAAGCAAAAATATATGGGCATTTACAGGCTTTACCCTTGAGGAGCTAAAGACTGACGGAAGCTATTCAAGGACCGAGGTGACCGATGAAATGCTGGACTTGATAGATGTATTAATAGACGGGCGTTTTGAAGAAGATAAAAAAGATATAAGACTTCAATTTAGAGGTTCATCAAATCAAAGATTGATAGACATGAATTTGACAAGAGAGATAGGAGAAATAATTCTCTGGGAAGATCCGATTAAATCAATATTGTAGGGAGGAATATCAGCATGAAAAAACGACAAAATATTAAATTTGTGATTACATTGGTTAAGATGGCAGCAACAGGAATTGCAGGCGGGCTTGCACTAATAAATTCTGCTAAAAAAATAGGTGAGATGATAGAAAGGAATGAGAAAGAAAAAATCTCTGAGGGGGAAAGGTATGAAGACTGATGTTCAAATTGCACAGGAAGCTAAACTAAAGCCTATCACAGAAATTGCAAAAGAGCTTGGGATTTCTGAGGAAGAACTTGAGCAATATGGAAGATATAAGGCTAAAATCAATAACAGCCTTATGGACAGGTTAAAGGATAAGCCAGATGGGAAGCTCGTGCTCGTAACGGCGATCAATCCTACGCCTGCAGGGGAGGGCAAAACAACTACAAATGTTGGCTTGTCTATGGCACTTGATAGGATAGGAAAGAAGGTTATGACCACCTTAAGAGAGCCATCGCTAGGACCTTGCTTTGGAATAAAAGGTGGTGCTGCCGGAGGAGGATATTCTCAGGTAGTTCCTATGGAGGATATAAATCTTCATTTTACAGGAGATTTTCATGCAATAACTTCAGCACATAATTTGCTTGCGGCAATGCTTGATAATCACATACATCAAGGCAATAAGCTAAGAATTGTAACGAAAAACATCGTCTGGGATAGGGCAGTTGACATGAACGATAGAGCCCTAAGGCACATAGTAATTGGAATGGGTGCAAAGGGCGACGGAGTTACAAGGGAGAGCAGTTTTAAAATAACAGTTGCAAGTGAAATCATGGCAATTCTCTGCCTAGCCGAGGGAATTACAGATTTAAAAGAAAGACTTGGCAGAATGATAGTGGCATATGATGAGGATAAAAAGCCGGTAACGGCAAAAGATTTGAATGCTGTTGGTGCCATGGCACTCCTTTTAAAAGATGCAATTAAGCCAAATCTCGTTCAAACCATTGAAAACACCCCTGCCATAGTTCATGGAGGACCATTTGCAAATATTGCCCATGGCTGTAATTCGGTTGTGGCGACTAAAACGGCATTAAAGCTTGCAGATTATGTAATAACTGAAGCAGGATTCGGTGCAGACCTCGGAGCAGAGAAATTTTTAGATATTAAGTGCCGATATGCCGGATTAAAACCAGATGCAGTTGTAATAGTAGCGACTATAAGAGCACTTAAATACAATGGTGAAAAGCCATTAAAAGAGCTTTCAGAAGAAGATTTAGTCGCACTCAGGAATGGAGCAAAAAATCTTGAAAGACATATAGATAATATTTCAAAATATGGCATTCCTTCTGTGGTTGCGATAAATAGATTTCCTACTGATACTGATAATGAAATAGAGCTACTCAAGGAAATATGCGAAGAAAAAGGGGTATCGGTAGTTCTTTCTGAAGTATTCACAAAAGGCGGAGAGGGCGGAATAGAACTTGCAGAAAAGGTTGTTAATATCTGCGAAAATGAAGAAAGCAATTTCAAGCCTATTTACTCACTCGATATGTCTATAAAAGAAAAGATTGAAAAGATTACAAAGGAAATATATGGTGCGGACGGCGTTAATTATGAGGCAAATGCTGAAAAGCAGATAGAGAATTTGACAGAACTCGGATTTGACAAATTACCGGTCTGCATTGCAAAGACGCAATACTCTTTCTCAGATGATCCAAACGCATTAGGAGCACCAAGTGGATTTAAAATAAATGTAAGGGATGTTAAGGTTTCTGCTGGAGCTGGATTTATCGTCATTTTAACCGGTCAGATAATGACGATGCCGGGTCTTCCTAGAGTTCCGCACGCAGAGGGCATGGACATATGTTCTGACGGCACTATAGTAGGACTTTCATAGTATAGCTTTCATAAAATGGGACTTCAAAATATAATTTTCAATTGAAGTCAATAATTGAAGCAAATATTAGAGTAATTAATAAAATAAGCGTATCAGAAAAAAGAAAAATAAAAATAGCCACAGGAATTGAATTGAACCTCAAAAGCTAGATAAGCAAACTAGCTTTTCAAGGCTTGCTTCACACTGGTGGCTATTTTAGTATCTGAAGTTACTAATTCTTTAAATTAAGCGAAGAAAGCTTTTCGATATGCTTACAAAGTGCCTTATAGGTTTCACTGCTTATGTCGTGTTCTATTCTGCAGGCATCTTGCTGAGCGATCTTAGGTTCAACACCGATCGATTTAAAAAAATTAGAAAGGGTCTTATGCTTATCATATGTCTTTTGAGCAAGTTCAAGACCGGTGCTCGTAAAATTTATCAGACCGTCATTATCCATAGTTATATATCCCTGTTCACGCAGTTTTCTCGTCGCATAAGATACGCTTGGTTTAGTAACACCTAATAATCTGGATATATCAACAGACCTTATAAATCCCTTTTGCTCCTTGAGCATTAGCATACTTTCCAGATAATCCTCTAGCGATTCCTGTCTTTTCTCCTTAGCCATAAAAACCTCCGTGGTTAATCATCTCTAACTAAATGTGATGATAACATTTTTTATTTAATATGGCAAGCAATTCATAAAAAAATACATATATATAGACAGGATTATGGAAAAATTACAACAAGTTGATATTTTTGTATCAATATTTTAAACAAGCCTAGATGCCTTGAAATTATTGGACTGAACGCATATTCGAATATTGTTATAAGGTTGACAATTCTACCTTTATGTGTATAATTAGGGTGAGAACGATAAATTTATCTCAAACATTTGATTTTTATTTATCGATGGCAGAAAATTGAAAAGAAAGGATTACCACGGATAATAGAATGCAGCTCGTTAAAACAACGATATATGAATGTTTAGCACGAAGAATAGCAAAGGAGCCGGATAAGCTTTTTCTTAAATATGAAGATAGTGGATTTACCGGTAGCGAGATTGGTAATATTGTAGATAAGGTCGCAAAGCTTCTTTACACAGACGGAGTTAGAACGGGAGATAAGATAGGCATATATGGAGTTAACAGCGCAAGCTGGATAATTTTGTTTTTTGCTATACAGAGGCTTGGAGCGGTTTCGGTTTTAGTCAATTCATATTTTAAAGAGGGAGAAGTTGTCGACTGCATACTGATGTCCGACATGAAATACCTTTTATATACAGATATTCAGGAAGATGATGACCACGGCGAGGTAGCGAAAAAACTCAGCATCAATGAAAAGACAAAGAATGTTAAGTGCTTTGACATCGAGGGAACATATGACTACTGGAAGAACCTAGTTATGAGAAAGACGGAGTGCGAATCTTTAGAGCTTCCTCCTCAGCCTGATCCTATGGATACGGCGTGCATATTATTTACATCGGGCACTACAAATATGTGCAAGGGTGTTAAACTATCACATTTTTCCCTAATCAATAACGCTAGGCAGATGGTAAATATTATGGGCTGGGATGAGAGCGATGTCATGTGCGTGACAGTACCACTTTTTCACTGCTTTGGAATGACAGTTGGAATAATTGGCAGCATGATAGCTGGAAGCTCAATAGTCCTTCTTCAGAAATATCATTCTATAAGCGTATTTGAAGCAATCCAGAACAATAGATGCACGATATTAAATGGCGTGCCTAGTATGTTCCTTGCTATGGTTAGGAATGATAGATTTAAGGATTTTGACCTTTCTAGCCTTAAGAGCGGAATAATTGCCGGTTCGCCAATACTTAAAGAAGAATATTTGTCAGTTTGCGAGAATTTAAAAGGCATAAAGCTTCAGCCATCATATGGTTTAACAGAGACTTCCCCATGTGTTGCCATGTGTGACCTTGATGTTAGTCTTGAGAAAAAGGCTGTGTCAGCAGGAAAGATTATAGAAAATGTCAGCGTCAAGATAATTGATAATGACACGGGGCTTGAGTGCAAGGCGGGAGAATCAGGCGAGATTTTTGTCAAGGGATATAATGTTACCCAAGGCTATCTTTCGACAGACCCTGTTTTATGCGATGCACTTAGACCTGACGGCTGGTTTATGACCGGTGACATAGGATATTTAGATGAAGATGGATACCTATATATTGTTGGAAGAAGAAAGAATTTAATCATAAGAGGCGGAGAGAATATTTCGCCTACCGAGATAGAGAGATATATAAAGCAGGTAAAAAAGGATATTGAGGTTTTCGTTTACGGAATGAAGACGGATGTTCTTCAAGAGGAAATCGTCGCCTGTATTGAGTGCGAGGAAGATGAGAATCTTGAGAAGGAAATAAGAGAATATCTCAAAGAAAATATAAGTAAGTATAAGATTCCTAGATTTATAGTTTTTGTCAAAGAGTTTCCAAGAAGTCCAACTGGCAAAATCGATGAAAAGAATCTCAAAAAAAGTGTTAATGAAATGTTGAAATAGACATCATTAAATATTAAAAACAATTATTGGATTTTATTTAAATGGGAGGAATTAGAAATGAGCACGAGAAAGAGACCGCTTGAAGGTGTCAAGGTAGTAGAACTTGCTAACTTCATTGCAGCTGCAACAACAGGTAGATTTCTAGCTGACCTTGGAGCAGATGTAGTTAAGATTGAGAGTGCAAAGGGAGATCCTTTGAGATATACAGCACCTACAGAGGGTAGACCGCTTGATATGTATGAGAATACAACATGGGAGCTTCAGAATGCTAACAAGAGATGTATCTCTCTTAACATGAAAGACCCTGTAGGTAAGGAAGCTTTTTTCAAATTATTAGATGATGCTGATATTCTCATTACAAACTGGAGAGGGCAGGCACTCGAGAGAGCGGGACTCGACTATGAAACACTAAAGGTTAAATATCCAAGCCTAGTATATGCTGTTATCACAGGATATGGTGAATATGGTCCTGACAAGGATTTACCTGGATTTGACTTCACTGCATATTTTGCAAGAGGTGGATATTTTGAAACACTAAGACAGAAGGGTGCTGTACCTATGAATGCGGTTCCTGGCATTGGAGATCACAATGTAGGAATCAACCTTGCTGCAGGAATACTTGGAGCACTATACCATGCTAAGCTTACAGGCGAGGGTGAGAAAGTTGAAACAAGCTTATTTGAAACTGCTATATTCAACATGGGAATGATGGTTCAGGCTGCTCAGTATCCTGAAGTAGGAGCTCATTATCCAATCGCAGCTAGAGAAGCTAATAACCCAATCTTGAACTGCTGGTTAACTAAAGATGGCAGATATGTTCAGACTTGTATGCCAGACTACAACCACTATTTCAAGACATTCGTAACTGCACTTGGACTCACAGATATAGCAGAAGATGAGAAGTATTTCCCTGTACAGAACCTACATAAGAATGACCTTTCAACAACTCTATATGACATGGTTATGGCTAAATTCGGCGAAAAGACATACGAGGAGTGGGTGCCAATTCTAACAGAGGCTGATATTCCATTCTCAAAATGTCAGAACTGGGAAGAAATTCTTGAAGATGAGCAGGCTTGGGCAAACGACTGCTTCTACAAGATGCAGTATCCTAAGGGAGAGAGAATTCTCGTTAAACAGCCGGTTAGATATAGAGAGATGGGACCTACACCATACGAGCGTGGACCACTTATTGGTGAGCACGGCGTAGAGGTTATGAAAGAGCTTGGTTACTCAGATGATGAGATAAACAAGATGATTGAAAATAAGACTCTATACATCTGGGAAGATGAGAATAAATAAGAAATAAAAATCTATGATTGCTTAATATTAAGGACTCGGCTGCGACTCACCGTCGCAGCCGTCCGAGCATATCACTTGTATATAGGCAATATAAACGAACGAACTAATATCTAAATATTAAATATTAAAATATAAAGATAGAAAAGTACGAACATAGAAAAATTTTAAAAAAAAGACAAAATACAATAGCTAAATTCAGGTGGGTTTAGGAGGTAGCAGATTCGTGATTTTTAACGAAAAACACGAGCTTATCAGACAATTAGCAAGGGAATTTGCAGAAAAAGAGCTTGGCCCTATTGCCGAAGAAATTGATCAGACCGGAATTTTCCCAATGGAATTATATAGGAAGATGGGCGAGATAGGTTTTCTTGGGGTATTTGTACCAAGAGAATATGGCGGTGCTGGGGCAGACCACAGGTCTTATGCGATAATAATGGAAGAACTCGCTAAGGTTTCCGGAGTATCAACGATATGGATGTCCTCTCCTAATTCACTACATTCAACTTCTATTCTTAGATTTGGAACGGAAGAACAAAAAGAAAAATATTTAAAACCGATGGTAACCGGAGAAAAGGTCTTTAACTTTTCACTAACGGAGCCGGGAGCAGGTTCGGACGCAGCTTCAATTATGTCGACCGCTGAAGCTGATGGGGATACATATGTAATAAATGGAAGAAAGACCTTTATAACGGCAGCCCCTGTGTCCGATTATGCAATATTATATGCTAAGACGAATCCAGAAAAAGGCGTAAAAGGCATTTCGTGTTTTATATTTGACATGAATTTACCAGGTGTATCTGTTGGAAAGCCTGAAAGGAAAATGGGCATGATAGGTTGCCCCACCAGCGATTTGGTCCTCGACAATGTAAGAGTACATAAAAGTGCAATGATTGGAAAAGAGGGAGAGGGATTTATAAATGCCATGAAATCGCTCAGCATCGGAAGGCTCGGAGTAGCTTGCCAAGCACTAGGCTTATCGGAAGCCGCAATGAAAGAAGCGGTAAAATATTCTAAGCAGAGGGTGCAATTTGGTAAACCTATATCATCATTTCAGCACACCAGATTTACCTTAGCAGAAATGGAAACGAAGATAACAGCTATGAAACATCTTGTAAATGACGCTGCATATAAGATGGATCAAGGTCTTGATACTAATAAAGAATCATCTATGGCTAAGCTTTTTAATTCCGAAGAAGCAAAATGGGTTGTAGATAAGGCATTGCAAATCCATGGAGGGTATGGATATACAAAGGACTATTCTATCGAAAGGATATATAGAGATGTGAGAGCCGCTTCCATATATGAAGGCACATCTGAGGTTCAGAGAATGGTTATCGCATCAAAAATTTTAAACTAAGCCTTATTTAGTATTTAGGGAGAACAACTTATGAAAATACTTGTTTGTATAAAACAGGTGCCGGAAACTACTAATATAAAAATAAATCCCTTAGATAATACCCTTATGAGAGAGGGAATTTCTGCGATAATAAATCCAGATGATAAAGCAGGAATAGAGCTTGCACTTAGAATTAAAGACATGAGAGAAGATGCTGAGGTTACAGTGATTACCATGGGTCCAGCTGAAGGAATAAAAGCTCTAAGAGAAGCCATTGCCATGGGAGCTGATGACGGGATTTTAATAACTGATGAGGTGTTTAGCGGAGGTGACACCTATGCCACTGCTCTGGCAATTTCTGAATTTATAAAGACGCTTAGGTACGACCTGATAATAACAGGGAGGCGTGCAATAGATGGAGAAACAGGACAGACCGGCCCGGAAATTGCAGAAAATCTTGGGATACCGCAGATAACGCATTGCACGGAGTTTGAGATAGAAGGCAATAAGATTATAGCGAAAAGACAGTTTGACGACAGGTATCACATCATAGAAGCTAAGATGCCTTGCCTTGTTTCGATAATAGGCGAAAAAATCAATCCTAGGTATATGACAGTTAGAGGCATTTTTGACAGTGCTAAAAGCAATTCTTCATGCGAAGAAAAGGATGAGAAAAAAGACAGGATAAGGGTTTTGAATTACGATTATATTGATGAAAAAATAGAAGCTTCTAAGTTAGGGCTAAAGGGTTCACCTACTTTTGTAAAAGAAATGGTTCAAGGAATTTCAGGCAAAAATGGCGAAAAGCTCAAGGGATTAACCGAAGAAGAAGCAGCTGAAGCAATTTTTCAAAAAATAATTGAGAGAGGTTTCATATAATCTTGAATAAAGACATATATGTAATAATAGAGCAATTAGATGGAATAGTTAAAAGGGTAAGCTTAGAGCTTATTGGAGAAGCAAATAGACTCTCAAATGAGCTTGGAGGGAAGGCTATTGCTGTCCTTTTGGGGAATGATATTGAAGATAAGGCGTAGCTTTTGATTAAGTATGGAGCGGACGAAGTGCTTGTAATCGATAATCCTATACTTGAGCCTTATATGACAAGTCCATATACAAAGGCAGTATCTTCTATTATAGAAATGAGAAAGCCAAGCGTTGTTCTTTTCCCTGCTACTTCTATAGGCAGAGATTTGGCTCCAAGGGTAGCGGCAAGGATAGGCACGGGACTTTCAGCAGATGTTACAGAGTTTGATATTGATAAGTCTTGCGAGTCACTTCTTATGATGATGCCAGCATTTGATGGAAATATCATGGCGACCATCGTAAGCAAAGGCAAAAGACCAGAGATGGCAACTGTAAGAGCTGGGGTAATGCTTCCCCTAGAAAAGGACATCAATCGCGGTGGCAAAATAGAAAGATTTGAAATTGAATTCGACGATTCAGACAGAGATGTTTTAATCAGAGAAGTTGTAATAGAGACGGAAGAAAAGGACGACATATCAAATGCGGAAATAATAGTTGCCGGCGGAATTGGCATGGGGGCAGCTCATCACTTTGATGAATTAAAAGTGCTTGCCGATGAACTAAATGGAAAGCTGGGAGCTACTAGGCCTACAGTAGATGCAGGATGGATTGATAAGTCGAGGCAGATTGGACAGACGGGAAAAACCGTTAGACCGGAGCTATTTATAGGCTTTGGAATATCGGGGGCAATTCAGCTAGTAAGCGGAATGAAAAAGTCAAAATATGTGATAGCTGTTAATAAAGACCCCAAGGCACTCATTTTCGATATTTCAGATTTCGGTATAGTGGGAGATGCGAACAAGATAATACCGCTTTTAATAAAAAAGATTCAATCATATAAAGCAAGAAAAATACATAAATAATGGTCATCTAAACTAGGTGGTCGTTAAAATAAAATTTTTATTTCATACTTAATACTTATATTTACAAGGAGGTATAGCTATGGCTAATCCAAAAGTTAGAGTTACTTTGAGAAAATCGGTAGTTGAAAGATTCGGTGTTGAAAGACCTGCTGAATGGGACTGGGAATATGTAAATTATCCATGTTCAGATGAAGAACTTATCGAACAGTGTAAGGATGCAGATATTCTTTATGTGGGACCAGTTGATCCAATTAGCAGAAATGTAATTGAACATCTCGACAATTGCAAGATGATTCACTCACATGGCGTAGGATTTGATAAGATTGACCTTGAAGCAGCAAGAGAAAAAGGTATCTATGTATGTAATAATAGAAGTGTAAATGCAGTTCCAGTAGCTGAGCTTGCAATAACACATATGCTTAACTGCCTAAGGAGAGTTCCAACAACAGATGCAAAGATAAAAGCAGGCGGATTAGACGGATTTAAGCAGTGCTTCGAAGATTATAATATCAATGGACATAAAGAGCTTAGCGGAAGAACTGTAGGTCTTGTAGGACTTGGAGCTATAGGTAAGGCTGCAGTTAAGATTCTAAAAGCTTTCAACTGTGAAATCCTTTACTACGATGTATTCAGAGCAGAAGATTTTGAAATTGAAAACAATGTCAAATACTGCACATATGATGAAATCCTTGAGAAATGCGATATTATCTCATACCATGTTCCTGTACTCGATTCAACAATCAACATGGTTCGCAAGGAAACAATCGATAAGATGAAGCAGGACGCAATCATCATCAATGTAGCTAGAGGAGAAATCGTAAACGATCAGGATCTCGTAGATGCACTAGAAGCTGGTAAGGTTTATGCCGGCATAGATGTAATATCTCCAGAACCACCATCAGCAGATCACCCAATGTTCCACATCAACGATGCTGGTAAGGCAAGACTATCATGGACTCCTCATATTGCTGGTACAACAAATGAGGCGTTCACAAGAATGGTAGAGTGGACATATAATGATATCAAGAGGGTTATGGCTGGAGAAAGACCTAACAATATCGTAAACAAGCTATAAGTAAACATATTCATACATGGGTGCTGACTGATTCTTTAGTGGAAATTAAATTTGCAAGGCGGATAGTGCCCATGTATGGTCGAAATTTAAGCTTAAGAGAGCATCACACAAGGATAAAAATAGGCCTCTCTCAGCTTGACATTTTGATAACAACAGGTATAATTTAAATTGTGTAATTGTGTGATATTAAGGACTATTTGAGAATGGAGATATAATGTACACCTTAGGGATTGATATAGGTTCTACAACATCTAAATGCGTGTTATTAAAGGACGGAAGTGAAATAATTGCAAAGAGTCTGAGAATTGGTGGACTAGGCACAAAGGGACCGGACTCATCAGTAAATGACATCTGGGAAAGCGAAGAAGTAAAGAAAGCAGGCATTACTAAGAAAGATTTGGATCGTGCCATCGTCACAGGATATGGCAGGAGAAATTATGAGGGCGGAGATGGTGAAGTCAGCGAGCTGACTTGTCACGCACTGGGTGCCCGTTTTGTCTTTGATGGACTTAGGACTGTAATAGATATTGGCGGTCAGGACGCAAAGATAATTCGCCTATCTGAGGACGGCAGAATGACAAATTTTGTAATGAATGATAAATGTGCAGCAGGAACAGGAAGATTTCTCGATGTAATGGCAAATATTTTAACAGTAGATGTCGATGATTTTACGAAAATCGCTGAGCAGTCTACTGATGCTTCTCCAATCTCGAGCACCTGCACGGTTTTCGCAGAATCAGAGGTAATAAGCCAGCTTGCCAATGGTGCAAAGATGCCCGATTTAATCAAGGGAATATGTTCGAGCGTTGCATCAAGAGTCGCAGGACTAGCAAGGCGAGTAGGTGTTCAAGAGGTCTGCTGTATGTCCGGCGGAGTAGCAAAGAATGGTGCAGTTAGGAAGGCTCTTGAAGAGGAATTAAAGGTTAAAATTGCCTTTGATCCGCTTGCCCAGCATTTTGGTGCTATAGGTGCAGCTCTTTGGGCATATAATGAGCATATGAGAAAGAGTAAATCTGCGAATAAATAATTTGCTAATAACACAAAAATCTGATTATAAAAAAATTAGATTTGAACAATTCGAATTAAACAATTAGATGTGGAAAATTAAATTTAGACAATTAAATATTTAATATATAATAAATTAATTAATTGATGTGAAGGAGGGCTATTATGGCTGAAGAGGTCAAAAAAAAGAAACCGGTAGACACAAATTCTGCTAAATATAAGCTTGGAAAGATAGCTGGAGATGCTTATGCTGATGCTATTGAGCTTAAAAAGCAGGGAGTGCCTATTGCTTGGGTAGCAAGTAACTTCCCAGTAGAAATTCCGGAAACGCTCGGTATTGCTACAGTATATCCTGAGAATCAAGCGGCAGGAATTGCAGCTAGAGGTGCAGGAGAGAGAATGTGCGTTGAAGCGGAATCAGATGGATATTCAAATGATATTTGTGCCTATGCTCGCGTTAGCTTAGCATATGCAAAATTAAAGAGCTGTCCTGAGCAAGATGTTGCAATGCCTGATGTTTTGCTTTGTTGTAATAATATCTGCAATTGCATGATTAAGTGGTATGAGAACCTATCACAGGAACTCAACATACCTATGATTATGCTTGATATTCCTTTTAACCCTGATTATGAGGTATCAGATGCAGAGGTTGAATATGTAGCTGCACAGTTCTGGGATGCAGTTCGTCAGCTTGAGGACATTTTCGGTCTAAAATGGGACGAAAAGAAGGCTGCTAAGACAACAGAGTACAGCTGTAGATCAAGTAAGGCTTGGCTCGCTGCTACAGGAACAGCTAGATATACACCTAACCCATTTAATGGATTTGACCTTCTTAACCACATGGCAGTAATGGTTACTGCTAGAGGTAAGCAGGAAGCTGCTGAAGCTATGGAACTTCTCAATAAGGAATATGAGGAGAATCATAAGGAAGGCAAGAGCACATTCAGAGGCGAAGAGAAATATAGGGTAATGTTCGAGGGTATCGCCTGCTGGCCATATCTAAGAGCTACATCAAAGGGATTGAAAGACCGTGGCATTAACATGGTAACTACAATATATGCAGACGCATTCGGATTTGATTATGATAATTTCGAAGAGATGATTAAGCGTTACTGCAGTGTACCTAATGCAATCTGCCTTGAAAAAGCTAGAGACAAGAGAATAAAACTCTGTAAGGACTACGGAGTTGAGGGATTGCTCGTACATACAAATAGATCATGCAAGCTTTGGAGCGGATTCATGTATGAGATGAGCCGTCAGATTGGTGAAGCTTGTGATATTCCTGTAGTTAGCTTCGACGGTGACCAAGCTGACCCAAGAAACTTCTCTGAAGCTCAGTATGATACAAGAGTTCAGGGTCTAATGGAAATTATGGAACAGAAGAAAATGATGGCTTTATAAGAGAGGAGATAAAAAAATGCTAGATGAAATGTTGAAAAAATTTCACGAGGTAGCCACATCTCCTCGTGCACAGATGGATAAGTATATGAAAGAGGGAAAGGAAATTATCCTGACCGCTCCTGTATACACACCTGAAGAAATTGTTCACTCAATGGGTTTTGTTCCTATGGGAGCATGGGGTGCTGATATTAAAATCAATAGGGCAAAAGAATATTGTCCTGCATTTCTCTGCTCGGTAGTTCAGTCAATACTTGAACTTGGTATCAATGGAACATATAAGGGTGCGAAGGCAATCATAATTCCTTCATTATGTGATACACTAAAGAGCCTTGGCGAAAACTGGAAATATGCTGTAGATGGAATTTTATTTATCCCTATGACATATCCACAGAATAGAAAACCTGATTTCGGTATCAGATATACTAAGGCTGGTTATGAGAGAGTAATTAGAGATCTCGAAAAAGTTGGCGGAAAGTTTGATGAGGCTGAACTTGCTAAATCAAACAAGATATACAATGAGCACAATCAGGCTATGAGAAAGGTTGACGCATTAATTGCAAAGCATCCTGAGATCACAGCAGCACAGAGAAGCGACATCTTTAAGAGTGCATACTTTATGTTAAAAGAGGAGCACACAAAGATGGTTAATGATTTCATTGCGGAGCTTGAAAAAAAGACTCCTAAAGATGATAAATTAAATATTATCACATCAGGTATCTTAACAGATGCTCCTCAGCTAAATGAAATCATCGATGATCTTGGACTGCATATTGTTGCAGACGATGTAGCTGCTCAGTCAAGGCAGTATAGGACAGATGTTCCTGAGGATTCAGATCCACTAGAAGCTTTGGCTCGTAAGTTTGCAAACATGGACAACTGCTCAGTTCTTTACAATGTTGAGAAGCCTAGAATTCAATGGATTGTCGACACTGCAAAGGAAAGAGGTGCAAAGGGTGTCATTGTAGTTATGACAAAGTTCTGCGACCCTGAAGAATTTGACTATGTACCAATTAAGAAAGCTTGTGAAGGTGCAGGCCTAGCTGTTGCGCTTGTTGAAGTTGACAGACAGATGGATAGATTCGAGCAGGTTAGAACTAATATAGAAACATTCCGCGATATGTTGATGATGTAATATCATAGATAATAGGTATCATAAGTAAGGGTAGTTTTTTTCACGAGAGGAGGAAATAATATAATATGATTCTTGACAAGAAACACGCCTTGCAGCAGAAGCTTTTCCGTGAGTTCGCTGAGACAGAATTCACTAAAGAGCTGCAAGACAGACTTGACCAAAGTGGCGAGTTTGAATGGGACATCTTTAAAAAGATGGCTAGCTATGGTTTCACTGGTATTAAAATTCCTAGAAAATACGGTGGAACAGGTTCTGACAGTCTAACATATGTTTTAATGGTAGAGGAATTCGCTCGCCAAGACGCAGTACTGTCAATTTATGTTAACACTTCCAATTCACTTGGTGGTGGACCTATCATGCTTGCAGGTAACGAAGAGCAGAAGATGAAATATCTTCCAAAGATTGCAAGCGGTGAAGAGGTAATCGCTTTCGGACTAACAGAGCCTGGAGCAGGTTCAGATGCAGGTGGCACAGCAACAACTGCAGTTCAGGACGGAGACGACTATATAATCAATGGTCGTAAGACATTTATCTCAGGTGCTCCTGTTGCAGACTGGATTATCTGCTTTGCTAAGACAGATCCATCGCAGAAGGGTTCTAAGGGAATATCGATGTTCATCGTAGACATGAAAGCTAAGGGTATATCACTTGGAGCTAATGAGCATAAGATGGGTATCGGCGGTTATCCAACTTGCGATGTAGTATTTGAAGATGTAAGAGTTCCTAAGGAAAATCTTCTTGGACCTCTACACAAGGGCTTCCAGTATGCTATGAAGACTCTTAACAGTGGTCGTCTAGGTATTGCTGCACAGGCAGTAGGTATCGCACAGTCAGCACTAGATGAAGCTGTTAAATATGCTAAGGAGCGTAAGCAGTTCGGTCACGCACTTGCTGATTTCCAAGGCATCAAGTTCATGCTAGCTGATATGGCTACAGATGTAGAAGCTGCTCGTCAGCTTGTACACTATGCAGCAACAATGATGGATACAGATAAGGATAACGCAACAAGAGCTTGCTCAATTGCTAAATACTTCGCTGCAGAAGCTGCTAACAGATGTGCTTATAAGGCTGTTCAGATCCACGGTGGATATGGATATATCAAGGAGTACAAGGTAGAGAGAATCTACAGAGATGCTCGTATTACAAGCATTTATGAGGGTACTAGCCAGATTCAGCAGGTAGTTATTGCATCTGATTTGCTAAAGTAGAGGAGGTATTTAAATGAAAATTCTGGTAACAGTTAAACAGGTTCCTGATACCTCCGGTAAGGTAGCAGTGAATGAAGATGGAACACTTAACCGTGCTTCCATGCAGACAATCATCAATCCTGATGACTTAAACGCAGTAGAAGCAGCATTGGAGCTAAGAGAGAAGCTAGGCTGTAAGGTTGTAGCTTTCACAATGGGTCCAGGACCTGCAGAATCAATGCTTAGAGAAATCGAAGCTATGGGAGTTGACGAGGCAGTTCTCGTATCTGCTCGTGAATTCGGTGGTTCTGACACATATGCTACTTCACAGATTATCGCAGCAGCGCTTGATACATATGGTATCGAAGATGACGACATCATTATGGCAGGTCGTCAGGCTATCGACGGAGATACAGCTCAGGTTGGTCCACAGATTGCTGAAAAACTAAATCTGCCACAGGTTACATATGCTGGCGATATTGAGGTTAATGGCAAAGAAATCACAGTTAAGCGTATGCTTGAAGATGGTTATATGACAATCAAACTCAAGACACCTTGCATGATCACTTGTATCAAGGAGTTAAATGAGCCAAGATACATGACAGTAGTAGGTACTGAAGAATGTTTCGATATGCCACTAACAGTTATGGATTATCCTGCATTAAAGGATCACGAATTGATCGATGCATCAACAATTGGTCTGAAAGGATCACCAACGAACATCTATAAGTCATTCACACCTCCACAGAAGGGTGCAGGAATGATTCTTGATGGTTCTGGTAAGGAAACAACAGACAAGCTCATCGGTATTCTTAATGAGAAGCACATTATATAGGAAGGAGAACGAAAATATGGCTTATGACAGTTCTGATATAGCTGCTTTCAAGAATGTATGGGTTTTCTGTGAGCAGCGTCAAGGCGAAATGATGCCAACGACATTTGAATTGATTTCTGAGGGTCGCAAGCTGGCAGATGAACTTGGAGTAGAACTCTGGGGAATTCTTCTCGGCGATAACATTGAAGGAATCGCATCCGAATTAGGCGGATACGGTGCTGACAAGGTTCTTGTTTGTGACGATCCTCTACTAAAGAATTATACAACAGACGGATATACAAAGGTTATCTGTGACATGGTTAAAGAGTACAAGCCTGAGGTTATGATCTACGGTGCATCAAACATCGGTAGAGACCTAGCACCAAGATGTGCAGCTAGGTTGCACACAGGTCTATGTGCTGACTGTACTCACCTCGATGTAGATCTTGATGGATATATCAACTTCTTAAAGACAGGATCTTCACTCGATGTTGACAATGTAAATTTCGAGAGCAAGCTCTTCGATGTAAAGAAGAACCTAAAGATGACAAGACCTGCTTTCGGCGGACACCTCATGGCAACAATTGTATGTCCTAGATTCCGTCCTGCAATGGCTACAGTAAGACCTGGAGTTATGCAGAGAAGACCTTTTGATGAAGAAGGTGCAAAGAAGGTAGAACTAATTCATCCTAAGTTTGAGATTTCAGCTGACGACATCAAGGCTGAGGTTATCGATATTCAGAAGGCTGGAAGAAAACTTGTTGACCTAATCGGAGCAGATGTAATCGTATCTGTAGGTCGTGGAATATCTAAGGATGTAGAAGGTGGAGTAAAGCTAGCAGAAGAGTTAGCAGAAGTACTTGGCGGAGTAGTAGGAGCTTCCCGTGCCGTTGTAGACTCAGGTTGGATGCCTAATGATCATCAGGTAGGACAGACAGGAAAGACTGTTCACCCTAAGATTTACATCGCTTGCGGTATCTCAGGTGCTATTCAGCACAAGGCTGGTATGCAGGATTCAGAGTGCATTATTGCAATCAATAAGAACGAAGCTGCTCCAATCTTTGAAATCGCTGATTATGGTATCGTAGGAGACCTATTCAAGGTTATTCCTCTCCTAATTGATTCATATAAGGAAGCTAAGGCTGAAGCATAGAATTAATTAAAAAAATATCTATAAGTATGATATTAACCCTCTCTGTTATGAGAATGGCAGGGAGGGTATTTTTAATACTTTATACAAATTGTTTAGATGAGAAATTATATAAATTACAAATTATACAAATGGTAAAATAGGTAAATGGCAAACTATATAAATGCCAAAATTTCAATATATTTTGCATATATCTTGTGGCATAGCAATTAGCTTGTACTAAATAGGAAATAATATACTGAAAAAGCATATTATTTATCTTACAATATTAAAACAATTAAGAAAGAAATCTTCTAATCGGATTTAAACCAAGAAAGAAGATTTTTATTATGCACATTTATTAATTTACTTAACTCTACTCAACTTAACTGGAGGAAGATATGAAATTAAAAAGATTTTCATTAATTTTGCTTATATTAATCATGATGCTAGCAATAATTCCTGTAAAGATAGGAAATGGTTTGCTGGTATAAATAGCATAAATTACAAATTAAAATATGCAAATGATATTGACCTTGTGAATAAGATTGTAAATATTTATGAACCAAAGGATAAAACACCAAAGCAGAATAATAATCATAAAAAAATAGAAAGTCCTAGAACAGGAGATCAATCTCAGCCATTGGTGCTAACTTCTGCTATAATATTAGCAGTGATACTTATAACCTTACTACTAATAATAAATAAAAGAAGAAATAAATAATTAAGAAGGGAGAAAATATGTCAAAGATTTATACATCAGTCGAAGAATTGATAGGAAAGACGCCCATTATGGAGCTTAAAAATATAGAAAAGGAGCTAGGACTTGAGGCAAAAATACTTGCAAAACTTGAATCATTCAATCCTGCAGGTTCGGTTAAAGATAGAGTAGCCCTTATGATGATAGAAGAAGCAGAAAAAAAAGGAGAGTTAAAGAAGGGGTCGGTAATAATAGAGCCAACTTCAGGAAATACAGGAATAGGAATATGTTCCGTCGCTTCTGCTAAAGGATATAAGGTAATAATTGTTATGCCAGAGACCATGTCTATAGAGAGGCGTAAACTCATGAAAGCCTATGGTGCAGAGGTGGTTCTATCAGACGGAAAAAAGGGAATGAAAGGTGCGATTGAATTGGCTGATAAGCTAGCATCTGAAACACCTAATAGTTTTATCCCGGGGCAATTTGTGAATAGTGACAATCCTAAATCTCATATGATTACAACAGGACCCGAGATTTATGAGGATACGGATGGGAAAATAGACTATTTTGTCTCAGGAATAGGTACGGGTGGAACGATAACAGGAACAGGCGAATATCTTAAATCAAAGAATAAGGCACTTAAGGTTATTGCCGTTGAACCTGCCAGCTCGCCGTTTTTATCAACAGGAAAATCAGGTTCACATCGAATTGAGGGAATAGGTGCGGGCTTTGCTCCTGATATATTGAATAGAGAAATTTATGATGAGATTATCACTGTAAGTAATGAGGATAGCTTTAAATATGGAAAGATGGTCGGTCAAAAAGAGGGCGTGCTCGTTGGAATTTCATCAGGGGCTGCACTATATGCAGCAATTGAGATAGCTAAGAGGAAAGAAGCCAAAGGAAAGACAATAGTCGTTATTTTCCCAGACGGAGGGGATAGGTACCTTTCTACCGAATTATTTGCATAAATACATAAAAAAATTTATATAAAACAAGGATAGTGGTGAGCAAAAAATTGAATCATTTTAATTATCCGAATAAATAGTAAAATATAATATTAATAGTTAAGATTTTTATTAATGATGAGTGAAAAAGTTAGCTTTTTTGCTCATTATTTATTTTATATTGAGGTATTAAATGATTATCTTGCTCGCTACACTGTATAATCTATCTATAATCATCATATTACTATTTAAGACAATTTTGGAGGAATATAAATTGAAAAAAGTAGGAATAATTATGGGTAGTGATAGCGATATGCCTATTGCTGAAAAAGTTAGAGGTCAGCTTGATAAATATGGCGTCCCTTACGAGATGCACATTTATTCTGCACATAGAACACCGAAGGAAGCAAAAGAATTTTCTGAGAATGCCATATCAAATGGTTTTGGCGTTATTATAGGGATTGCAGGAAAGGCAGCACATCTTGCAGGTGCGATAGCTGCAAATACAACCCTCCCTGTAATTGGAGTACCTTGTAAATCATCAGAATTAGATGGTCTGGATGCTCTTCTTTCAACAGTTCAAATGCCTAGCGGAATGCCTGTTGCTACCGTTGCGATTAATGGCGGTAAGAATGCTGCAATACTTGCATCTCAAATTATTGCTATTAACGACGAGGAGCTTGCTCGTAAAATCAGAGATGAGAGAAAGAAAAATGCAGAGGCTATTTTGGAAAAAGATGCAAAGCTAAATCAAAAATAATTTTAAATAGTTTTATTAAAAATAGTGCAAATAATAAAAATAATACAAAAACTTAAATAATATAAATAATAAAAAAATTGCTAAATTAAGCAGAGGAAAGGGAAGGTAGATTTATGTCAAAGGAATTAGTTTACACAGGAAAGACAAAGGATGTTTATGCTCTTGATAATGGTAATTATGAGCTTGTATTTAAAGATGATGTGACCGGAGCGGACGGAGTTTTTGACCCCGGAATGAATCAGGTCGGTCTTACAATTGACGGTGTTGGCGATATAAATTTGAGAATGTCTAAGTATTTCTTTGAAAAAATCAATGCACTTGGAATAAAAACTCACTATGTAAATTGTGATCTCGAAAAGACAACTATGGAAGTTAAGCCTGCAAAGGTATTTGGTAACGGGCTTGAGGTAATTTGCAGATATAAGGCAGTAGGTTCTTTTATCAGAAGATATGGAGAATATATCGAGGAGGGAACAGATCTACCTGCTTATGTTGAGATGACATTTAAGAATGATGAGAAAGGCGATCCACTCGTAACAAAGGATGCTTTGATTGCTCTTGGCGTAATGACTGACGAACAGTATGAAGCTGTAAAAAAGGAAACACAGCAGGTTACAAAGGTTGTTTATGACGATATGAAAGAAAAAGGGCTTGATTTATATGATATTAAATTCGAATTTGGATTTGATAAAAATGGAGATGTCCTACTTATAGATGAAATAGCTTCAGGAAATATGAGAGTATACAAAGATGGCAAATATGTAGAGCCACTCGAATTATCAAAATTATTCTTTGATGCGATGAAGTAAAAACAAGCGAAAAGAAAAGAAAAACTAAAGAAGAATTAAAGACGAATAAAAAAATTTAAAGAAAAATTAAAGAAAAATAAGGATTCTATTGATAAAGATTCGATGAATAATGATTCTAAGGATAAAGAAAGGAAATTTTGATAATGGGAGGCTATTACGGAGCTGTATCTTCAAAAGATGTCGTAGCTGATGTATTTTATGGAACTGATTACCATTCTCACCTAGGCACCAGAAGGGGTGGAATGGCATTTTGGGATAAAGAAAAGGGTTTTAAGCGAGATATACATAATATTGAAAATGGTCCATTTAGGACAAAATTTGAGGGAGCTCTTGACGAGTACACGGGCACGGCAGGACTTGGCTGTATAAGTGATACCGACGCACAGCCTCTCCTTATCTTCTCTAAGCTTGGAAGATATGCAATAGCTTATACCGGTGCAGTGCAAAACCAAGATGACCTAATTGAAGAAGCTTTGAGCAAACCGGGCACGCATTTTGAAGCACTAAAAGGCGGAAGGGTTAATTCACTTGAGGTAATTGCAACTTTAATAAATTCAAAGTCATCTTTTGTAGAGGGACTTAAATTTATGCAGGAAAAGGTGGAAGGCTCTGCATCTGTACTAATTCTAACGGAAAGAGGGACTATAATAGCTTCCCGTGATAAATATGGAAGAACTCCGATTGTCATAGGAAGAGATGATTACGGTTTTAGCGTATCATTTGAGAGCTTTGCTTTTCAAAAGATGGGATATGAAACTTATAGAGAGCTCGGACCGGGTGAAATTGTAGAGATTAGAAGCGATGGAATAAAGACGCTAAAAGAGGCAGGAAAAGAGATGAAAATCTGCGGTTTTCTCTGGACCTACTATGGATATGCGAACTCGACATATGAGGGAAGAAATGTTGAACTCATGAGAAATAGGAATGGTAAATTGTTAGCTCAATTTGATGAGAAAAATGGCAAGAAATTTGACTATGACTATGTCTGCGGAGTTCCCGATTCAGGAATAGCCCATGCGATAGGTTATGCAAATCAGAGCGGAAATGAGTATGGAAGACCTTTTATCAAATACACTCCGACATGGCCTAGAAGTTTTATGCCTACCAATCAAAAGGAGAGAAATCATGTAGCCTCAATGAAGCTTGTACCTGTACCAGAGCTTATCCGCGGAAATAAGTTACTATTTGTAGACGATTCGATAGTCAGGGGTACCCAGCTTAAATCTACAGTTGAACATGTTTATGAATGGGGAGCAAGAGAAGTTCATATGAGGTCAGCTTGCCCGCCAATAATGTATGGCTGTCCATATCTCACCTTTTCACGCCAGCACGATTCTATGGAGCTTATTGCGAGAAGAAAGATTTATGAGCTTGAGGGCGATGAAGGCTCAAATTATATAGAAGAATATAGCGACGGAAGCACAGAAAGAGGCAAAAAGCTTAGAGAGGCGATATGCAGTGAATTAAACTTCGATTCCCTCGAATATCAGACAGTTGAAAATACGATTAAGGCAATTGGACTAGATAGATGCAAGGTCTGCACATATTGCTGGGACGGTAAAAAATAAAAGGAAATAGATTAAGTAGATACAAAGTATATGGAGTAGAAAGGAGTAGTAAATGAGCAAGTCAAGGTCGGATGCGTATGCAGCATCGGGGGTTGATATTACTGCGGGTTACGAATCCGTTCAGCTTATGAAAAAATATGTTGATAAGACAATTACAGACGGCGTCTTATCAGATGTTGGCGGATTTGGAGGTCTTTTCATGCCTAATATTTCGGGTATGGAAGAACCAATTCTTGTGAGTGGAACTGATGGAGTAGGAACAAAGCTAAAGCTTGCATTTATTTCAGATAAGCACGATACGATCGGTATTGACGCAGTTGCAATGTGCGTGAATGATATTATTTGCTCAGGTGCTAAACCTTTATTTTTTCTTGATTATATAGCCTGCGGGAAGAACTTCCCTGAGAAAATTGCAGAGATAGTAAAAGGAGTTTCTGAAGGCTGCAGGCAGTCTGGAGCTGCACTTATAGGCGGTGAAACAGCCGAGATGCCAGGATTTTATCCCGAAGATGAATACGATTTGGCAGGCTTTGCTGTCGGAATAGTGGATAGAAAAAAAATTGTCGATAAGAAGAGTGTTGAAGATGGAGACATAATAATAGCACTCCCATCTAGTGGAGTGCACTCAAATGGATTTTCACTCATAAGAAAGATATATGGAGAAAAGCTTTTAAGTGATGAAAATCTTAGGAATAAGCTTCTAACGCCTACAAAGATATATGTAAAGCCAATCCTTTCTCTCATAGAAAATGTAGCCGTTAAAGGAATTGCCCATATCACAGGAGGCGGATTTTATGAGAACATACCTAGAGCCTTGCCTGATGGACTGTCTGCAAAAATATCATATGAAGATGTTAAAAAGCTACCTATTTTTGATGAAATAATGAGTGCGGGAGAAATAAGCAGGCACGATATGTTCAACACTTTTAATATGGGAGTTGGAATGATAGCGATTGTTTCAAGAGAAGAAGTGGATAAATCTCTTGAAATCTTAAAAGATGCGGGAGAAGACGCCTATGTTCTGGGTGAAGTTATTAAATCCGATGAAGGAGTGATTTTGTGCTAGAGCAAAATAAAAAAATAAAGATTGCAGTTCTCATCTCAGGAGGGGGAACAAATTTACAGGCATTGATCGATGCAGAAAAGTCCGGGATTATAAGGAGTGGAGAAATTTCTCTAGTTATTTCATCAAAAGAAGATGCCTATGGACTTAAAAGAGCTGAAAATGCTGGAATTAGAGGCATATATTTGCCCTCATCTAAGGAGAGAATGCCTAAAGAATTTAAAGGCTTTAAGGGATTTAAGGGCTTTGAAGATGAAATAAGTAATTTAATAAAAGAAAATAATATAGAATTAATAGTTTTGGCTGGATTTATGAAAATTCTATCAGAAGAATTTGTAAAAAAATATCCTAATAGAATTATCAATGTTCACCCGTCGCTCATTCCTTCTTTTTGCGGAAAGGGTGCATATGGACTTAAAGTACATGAGATGGCTTTAAACTACGGAGTTAAGGTGACAGGAGCAACTGTTCACTTTGTAAATGAAATACCTGACGGAGGAGAAATACTTCTTCAAAAGGCTGTATATGTAGAAGATGATGATACACCGGAAATTTTGCAGAAAAGAGTAATGCAGGAAGCGGAGTGGATAATCCTTCCGAAAGCAGCAGAGATGGTTTCTAAGAAGATAATGGAGGGAGAAATATGAATCCTTACAAGATTAATACAATTGAAGAACTTTTGGCAGGAAATTCTTATGTTGGAAGAGGCATAATCGTTGGTAAAACTGCTAATACGAATAATGCTGTAATAGTTTATTTTATAATGGGCAGAAGCGATAATAGCAGAAATAGAATTTTTCATATTCAGGATGCAGAAGTTTATACGAAGCCTTTTGATGAGGAAAAGGTTGAAGACCCTAGGCTCATAATCTACCCTGCGGTAAAAAATCTTGATAATAAGATAATAGTTACAAATGGAGATCACACAGAAACAATCTGGAATGGAATAAAGACGGGAAAGAGCTTCGAGGAATCGCTTGAAACTAGAGAGTTTGAGCCTGATGCACCTAATCTCACACCTAGAATAAGTGCAATAGTCAATCTTGGCGATGGAAATTTTGACTATAAGATGAGCATTCTGAAAAGCGAGGATGAAAAGGGAACTGAATGTGCAAGATATACTTTTGCATACAAACCTCTTCCGGGCCTAGGTCACTTTATTCATACTTATCAGCAAGATGGTAATCCGCTTCCAACCTATGTCGGAGAGCCTGATAGAGTTGCAATTCCTGACGATATAGATGTGTTTACGAATACAATTTGGGAGAATTTGGACGATGACAATAGAATTTCATTATATGTAAGATATATTTGCCTTGAAAGCGGTGTGTTCAAGGATAGGGTTATTAACGATTTGGCAAGATAAGAGCGGAGGTATTATTCATGAATGAGATAAAACTCAAGTATGGTTGCAATCCAAATCAAAAGATTGCAAGGGTATATATGAATGACGGAGGGGAGCTTCCATTTACTGTGCTTAATGGCAGAGCGGGATATATAAATCTGATGGACGCACTCAATGCCTGGCAGCTTGTAAAAGAGCTTAAGATAGCAACCAATATGCCGGCAGCAACATCATTTAAGCATGTGAGTCCTACCTCGGCAGCCATTGGTAGAGTTTTACCTGAAAAATTAAAAAAAGCCTGTTTTGTAGATGATGTAAAAGATCTCGACAAATCTCCTCTAGCCTGTGCTTATGCGAGGGCAAGGGGAACTGACAGGCTGTGTTCATTTGGAGATTTCGTTGCTCTTTCTGATGAATGTGATGAATTAACTGCAAAACTTCTTGCGAGGGAGGTTTCTGACGGGGTTATAGCTCCTGCATATTCTGAAAAAGCAATGGAAATACTAAGGAAGAAAAAGAATGGCAATTATGTAATTATTAAAATTGATGAAAATTATGAGCCAAAGGAGCAAGAAAAGCGTGAAATCTTCGGAATTACGCTAGAGCAAAGCCATAATAATTTACAGATAAGAAGAGAGGATTTGAAAAATATCGTAAGCGAAAATAAAGATCTGCCAGATGATGTTATCGAGGATATGATAGTTGGAATGATAACGCTTAAGTATACACAGTCAAACTCGGTACTGCTTGCAGAGGATGGGCAGTGCACAGGCATAGGAGCTGGTCAGCAGTCAAGAGTCCACTGCACAAGACTTGCAGCAGGTAAGGCTGATACATGGCATCTTCGCCAGTGCGATAAGGTTCTTGAGCTTCCATGGAAAGAGGGAATAAAGAGAGCGGAAAGGGATAATGCTATAGACGCATATATAAACGAGTGCGAGATAGATGTCTGCGAGGACGGCGTTTGGGAAAACTATTTCACATCAAAACCTATGCCTCTAACAGATGAATATAAGAGAGAATATCTAAAATCGCTTTCAGGAGGAGTAATTGCATCTGATGCCTTCTTCCCTTTTGGCGACAGCGTTGAAAGAGCATATAAGAGCGGAGTTAGCTATGTAGTTGAACCGGGAGGCTCTATAAGAGACGATGATGTGCTAAGGGTAGTTAATAAATATAAGATGACAATGGTATTTACGGGAATTAGACTTTTTCACCACTAATAGGAACACCAATAGGAGATAAAGATGAAAATAATGGTTATAGGCGGCGGTGGAAGGGAAGACGCCATAATAAAAAAAATATCAGAGAATAAAAACATAGAAAAGATATATGCCTTGCCAGGTAATGGCGGAATTATGGGAGAGGCAACCTGCGTAGATATTGGAGCGGAAGAAATATATAAGGCAAGGGATTTTGCAGTAAAAGAAAAAATCGATTTTGCCATAGTTGCTCCTGACGACCCACTTGCCATGGGTGCAGTTGATATACTTGAAGAGGCAGGGATAAAATGCTTCGGGCCTGATAAATCTGCGGCTGAGATTGAGAGCAGTAAGGTCTTTGCAAAGAATCTTATGAAAAAATACAATATACCAACAGCAGAATATGAGGTTTTTAGCGAGATAGACTCTGCTATGGAATATGTTAAGACTTGCAAGATTCCCATTGTTATAAAAGCGGACGGATTGGCAAAGGGAAAAGGTGTAATTATCACCATGGATAGAGATAGTGCGATAAGTGCAATTAAAGAAATAATGCAGGATAAGAAATTCGGCGACAGCGGAAATGAAATTGTAGTCGAAGAATTTCTTGAGGGCCCCGAGGTGAGCGTTCTCTCGTTTACAGACGGTAAGACCATAGTTCCGATGATTTCTTCCATGGACCATAAGAGGGCAAATGATGGTGACAAGGGTCCTAACACAGGCGGAATGGGATGTATCGCACCTAACCCATTTTATACAGAAGAAATTGCTAAAAGATGCCTTGACGAGATTTTTGTTCCAACGATAGATGCTATGAATAAAGAGGGAAGAACATTTAAAGGATGTCTATATTTCGGACTTATGATAACAGAAGATGGACCGAAGGTTATAGAATATAATTGCAGATTCGGTGACCCAGAGACTCAGGTGGTCTTACCTCTACTTGAAAGCGATCTTCTTGAGATAATGATTGCTGTGAGAGAGGGAAGGCTGAGCGAAGATATTGTCAAATTCTCAAAAAAATCTGCCTGCTGCGTTGTTATGGCGTCCGGCGGATACCCAAATGAATATGAAAAAGGATATGAGATAAAAATAGGTGAAATATCTGATAATTCGATAGTATATATTGCAGGAGCGAAAAGAAAATATGATAAATTAATTACAAATGGCGGAAGAGTTTTGGGTTTGACTGCAATAGATGATACACTCGAGGGAGCTGTGAGCGATGCTTATGACAATATTGAGAAGATAAGCTTTAAAAAAGCATATTATAGAAAGGATATTGGTTCAAAGGCACTTATTGAGGCCCTTTAGAAAGGAGTTTTTAAGATGGTGTACAGAATATATGTCGAGAAAAAAGAGTCGGTTGAGGTAGAATCTAAAGACCTATATAAATATTTTAAAGAAGATTTGAAATTAGATAAGATAGATGAAATTCGTATACTAAATAGGTATGACGCAGAGGGAATGGACAAAGAACTATTTGATAAATGCGTTAAAACAGTATTTTCAGAGCCTCAAGTTGACATGGTATATGAAGAAATTGAAAGTCAGATTAATGATGGAGATTTCGTATTTGCCATCTCATCTCTCCCAGGTCAATTTGACCAAAGAGCTGATTCTGCCGCGCAGTGTATTCAGATTGTTTCCCAGCAGGAAAGACCTCTTATTAAATATGCAAAAGTATATATTTTTGAGGGAAAACTCGATAAAAAGGAAAGAGAACTTATAAAAAGCCAGCTTATAAACGAGGTAGAGTCAGAGGAAGTTCCACTTGAGTTACCAGAAAAGCTTTCTATAGAACATAGGAGCCCAAGCGATGTTATGATTATTGATGGATTTACCGAGTTTTCAGATGACGAGCTTATAAAATTTATTGGTGACTTAGGTCTTGCAATGGATCTAAATGATATAAAGACGGTAAGAGAATACTTTGCCAAAGAGATGAGAAATCCAAGCATAACTGAGATTCGAGTTCTCGATACATATTGGTCTGACCATTGCAGGCATACAACATTTAATACAATCCTAGAAAATATTGAGTTTGAAGACGAAACGATTAAAAAAACCTTCGATAATTATATTAAAGTGAGGGAAGAAATTGGTAGAAAAAAGCCGGTAACTTTAATGGACCTAGCTACGATTGTTGCAAAAGACCTTATAAGAAAGGGAAAACTAAATAATTTAGATGCCTCTGAAGAGATAAATGCCTGCACGGTTAAAATCAAGGCAAGAGTTGATGGAAAAGACGAAGATTATCTTCTTTTATTTAAGAATGAAACGCATAACCACCCGACCGAGATAGAACCTTTTGGCGGTGCTGCTACCTGCATTGGTGGAGCAATCAGGGACCCTCTATCAGGGAGAGCGTATGTATATAATGCGATGAGGATAACAGGTGCCGCAAATCCACTAAAGCCAATATCAGAAACAATGGAAGGCAAATTGCCACAGAGGACTATTGTAACAAAGGCTGCACAGGGGTATTCCTCATATGGCAACCAAATAGGTGTATCTACAGGACTTGTTGATGAAATATATCATGATGGCTTCGTAGCAAAACACATGGAGCTAGGTGCAGTAGTAGGTGCAACGCCAAAGGAAGATGTTATTCGTAAAAGACCGGCTGAGGGAGATGTGGTAATACTTTTAGGTGGTAAAACTGGTAGAGATGGCTGCGGTGGTGCGACTGGCTCTTCTAAGTCACATGACTCATCGTCACTCACCTCGGCAGGGGCTGAAGTGCAAAAAGGCAATGCTCCTGAAGAAAGAAAAATACAGAGATTATTTAGAAATAGTGAAGCATCTAAAATGATAAAACGCTGTAATGACTTTGGAGCAGGCGGAGTCTCTGTTGCCATAGGCGAACTTGCAAGCGGACTTGATATTGACCTAGATAAGGTGCCAAAGAAATATGAGGGACTTGATGGTACAGAGCTTGCGATAAGCGAATCTCAGGAAAGAATGGCTGTTGTCATCAGCAAAACCGACACTGAAAGGTTTATTGAGCTTGCAAATAGTGAAAATATTGAAGCTACCGTAGTTGCCATGGTTACAGCAGATGAAAGACTTGTGATGAGGTGGAGAGGCAAAAAGATTGTGGACATATCAAGGGAATTTCTTGATACTGACGGTGCTCCAAAATATGCGTCTGCAAGAATTAAAAAAGCAACATATAGTGATGATAAAAAATATATAGACAAAGATATAAATAAAGATATAAATTTTAAAAACTCATATATAAAGCTTTCGGAAGATTTAAATATATGCTCGAAAAGAGGTCTTTCTGAGAGGTTCGATTCAACAATCGGAGCAGGTGCGGTATTGATGCCTTGGGGAGGTAAATATCAACTATCGCCTGAGCAGGTTATGGCTTGCAAGATTTCAACAGAAAAATCCGATAGTGATACCTGTTCAATTATGGCATATGGCTTTAATCCATTTATTTCAGAAGAAAGCCCATATCATGGAGCATATTTAGCAGTCTTAGATTCAGTTACTAAGCTTGTAGCCTCTGGCGTATATAATGAGAATATATACCTGAGTTTTCAGGAATTTTTTGGAAAGCTTGGAGATAATCCCGATAAATGGGGATTGCCAATCTCTGCACTGCTAGGTGCTTTTAGAGCACAGGAGGAGCTCGGGTTTGCTGCAATAGGTGGTAAGGACTCGATGAGCGGTTCTTATGAGGATATAGATGTTCCGCCGTCACTTATATCATTTGCGATAACATCGGCGGATGTGAACGATGTAATTTCTTCAGAATTTAAGGCAAAGGAGCACGATGTATATATCATTTCACCTAAATATGGAGAGGATAAGCTTCCAATTGCATCTTCGATAAAAAATTGTTTTGAACTTATAAAAAATATTCAAGGCAAGGGACTTATAGAGTCTATGTACGCAGCTGGCTTTGGCGGAATTGCAGAGGCTGTCATGAAGATGTCCTTCGGAAATAAGATAGGATTTAGATATGATGAAGCTCTTAAATTAGAAGATTTATTTTCTTGGAATTATGGCTCTATTATTCTCGAAACCAATGAGGACATTTCTAATCTGGAATTTATAAAAGATATAAGCAAAAATGTAATATTTAAAAAGCTCGGTAAAACTTTGAATGAAAAAATTATTTCATATGATAAAGAAGAAGTTTCAATTGAAGATTTAATTTCCCATTCAGAAGAAAAGCTAGAACCTATATATAGCACAAAGATAGACAAGGCTTATGATAAAATCTCAAAGATTACATATGAATTAAAAGAAAGACATGAATATAATAAAGCTCTTTCTGATGCTTCAAAACCACAGGTTCTTATTCCGGTATTCCCAGGTACGAATTGTGAATATGACTCTGCAAAGGCAATTGCTAGAGCAGGAGGTATTCCTAAGATTATGATAATTCGCAATCTAACCGCTGATGACATTGAGAGATCAATTGAAGAATTTGCAAAACAGATTGAATTATCTCAGATGATTTTTATACCTGGAGGATTTTCAGGTGGAGATGAGCCGGACGGTTCAGGTAAATTCATAACATCATTTTTCAGAAATGATCTTATAAGAGAAAAGACCATGGAGTTGCTCAATGCTAGAGATGGTCTCATGTGCGGGATATGCAACGGATTTCAGGCATTGATTAAGCTTGGACTTGTCCCATTTGGAGAGATAAGGGATATGGACGAAGAATGTCCTACACTCACCTTAAATGAGATAGGTCGTCACCAGTCAAAACTCGTTAGAATAAGAATTGCATCAAACAAGTCACCTTGGCTTGCGATGACCGATGTTGACGATGTTTATACGATACCTATTTCCCATGGAGAAGGCAGGCTTATTGCAAGCGATAAATTGCTTTTGGAACTAGCAAAGAATGGGCAGATTGCAACGCAATATGTAGATTTAGATGGCAATCCTAGCATGGATATTAAGTATAATCCAAATGGCTCAGTGCTTGCTATTGAGGGTCTAACATCACCCGATGGAAGGGTTTTCGGCAAGATGGGACATGCAGAGAGGATTAGCCGAGGAGTATATAAGAATGTCAAGGGAAATTATGATATGAAGATGTTCGAATCGGCTGTAAAATATTTTAAATAATTAAAATTAGAGAAAGCTCAAAAGTGAGAATTATCGAGAATTATCGAGAATTAAGGTGTACCTCAGGAATTAATCAAAAATCAAAATTTCAAGGTACACTTTTTTATTACTTTAATTGAAGGATAAAGATTTTAAATTTGTCGCACTTTATTCTTTATTATGGTAAAATCAAGAAAATGAGGGAATATTATATTTTATTATTTGTAAAAATATTGATTGCAATTATAACGGCAATTGTTCTAGGCAATGGCTCAGTCGTATGGTTTAATCATATGCCCGCTAGGTGGTTCGATGACGATGGACTTCCTGAAGATATAGAGCAAAGGCAGAGGATAAAAAGCACGCCGTGGAAATACATTTTTATATCTTATTTCCTCGCGACGGGAATTTTCCTTGCAATAAGAGAAAGCTTGCAATTTGAGATTGGAGCTTTGATAGCATTGTTTATAATTACCGAAATGGCAATATCTGATATAAAATATAGGATAATTCCTGACCAGCTTAATTTACTTCTCGCTATATCCTCGATTGGATTTGTTTCAATCCATGAAAGGTGGTATGACACGATCATAGGAGCAGTAGTAGGATTTTTATTAGCTATTATTACCTACGGGCTGGGAAGACTTTTATATAAAAGGGAAGTAATAGGCGGTGCTGATATAAAATTTTATACTGCAATAGGGCTTGCCTTGGGATATGTGGGTGTTATTATAATTTTCATGATGACAAGTTTAACTATGGGAGTGTATGATTTTTATCTAAATTTTACCAAACAGACAGAAAAATCAGCAGAAATTCCTATGTTACCATTTGCACTTTTTTCGGTCACCATATATATGCTATTTATTTGGAATAAGATAGGCTTACTTGGAATTTAGCTTATTTTTAGTTTTTGGCTCATTTTTAAATTTTAGCTCTTTTTTAAAATTATTTTTAAATTATATGATGGAACTTTTAAAATAATATAGAATGAAAAAAATATAGAATGAAAAAAAACATTTTGCTTAAAATTAAATATGATGGCAAAGATTTTCACGGCTGGCAGGTGCAAGATGATGTCAGAACAGTCCAAGGTGAGATAGAACACATATTAAAGTTCATAGCGGGCGAAGATGTATTTATAAATGGAACGAGCCGGACTGACAGCGGAGTTCATGCACTTGGACAGTGTGCAAATTTTTTTTGGGATAATAATCTTCCTACAGAAAAATTGGCGGATATAATGAATAAGCGACTTGGTTCAAGGGGTTTAGGCAGAAGTGGTGCGAGGGGTGATATTGAAATCTTGAGTGCAACAGAAGTCCCGATGGATTTTCATGCCAGATTTGATTGCAAGGGAAAGACTTATAAATATGTGATAGATGCGATGGGAGATGTTTTTCAGAGAAATTATTGCTGGCAATTACCACAATTTTTGAATATTGAAAAGATGAAAGAGGCGTCAGAATATATTATTGGAACACATGATTTTAAATGCTTTGAATCCTCTGGAGCAAATCCAAGAGAAACTACAGTGCGAACGATAGAAAAGATTTTAATTGAACCAGAAAAAGGATATGGAAAAAGCTCTGGGAAATTAAATATTGAAGTTACAGGCGACGGTTTTTTATATAATATGGTTAGAATAATTGTGGGAACGCTTGTGGAAGTAGGAATTGGTAAAAGAGAGCCATCTTCGATTCCCGAGATAATAATGAGCAAGGACAGGTCTAAGGCGGGGATGACCGCTCCTCCACAGGGATTATATCTTAAAGAAATATACTTCGGAGGTAAGCTAAATGTATAAGGTGAAGATTGATTCCTTTGAGGGACCATTTGATTTGCTAATTTATCTTCTTCAAACTGCCAAGATGGATATATATAATATCCGGATTTCTGAGATTACAAATCAATATATTAGATACTTAGATGAGATGGAAGAACTCGATATTGAGGTTGGAACTGAGTTTATTTTACTCGCAGCTATCTTAATTAAATTGAAGGCGAGAATGCTTCTTCCTCGCGAGTCATATGATGATGAGATTAGCACAGAGGAAGACCCTGAAAGGGAGCTTGTTAGCAGGCTCTCTGAATATATGAAGGTCAAAAGGATTGCGGAGTTTTTACAAGAGGGTGAAAAAGCAGGGCTTGGAATATTTGAAAAAGCGGGAGAAGATATTTCAATTTACCTTGACAATCCAGAGGAAGTTTTAAAGACGAGCGAGGAAAAGTTTATAGAGGCATTTTTTGCTTTTCTTGAGAGGAAGAGAAGGCTTGCTGATGTCAAAAAAAGATATGTAAAAGTTCATAGAGAAAGAGCCTCGGTTGAGGAAAGAATTAGTTATATGATAAAAGCTATTGACGAAAATTCAAAGAAGAACGGCTTTGTAATCTTCAAGGATCTCATACCGGCCGGCTCAGATAAATATGATATGGCGCTTTCCTTCGTTTCCCTCCTTGAGATGGTTAGGACGCAGGACATTGATGTCAATCAGGACGAATTATATGGAGATATTCAGATAAAAAGAAAGAGAAATAAATAATGAAAATCTATGGGGAAAAAACTATGAAATCCGCTCTAGAAGCGATGATGTTTGTATCTGGAGATTTGCTTTCTGCAAAAGACGCTTCAGAAGTTCTTGGGATCGGCAAAAATGAAGCGATTGAACTTTTTCATGAATTAAAAAAAGAATATGATGAAGATGAAAGAGGAATTAGAATAAGAGAGGTAAATAATTCTTTTCAATTTGTTACCGATGAGAGTCAAGAAGTATATATTAGAAAGCTGTGCACGCCTGTTAAGGTAAAGCGATTGTCGCAGGCAGCCCTTGAGGTACTAGCAATAGTCGCTTACAAACAGCCTGTTACAAGAGGTGAGATAGATTCAATAAGAGGAATCAAATGCGAGCGTGTTTTAGATGGATTGATTAGCAAGGGACTTATAAATATAACAGGTAGGTCTGACGGAGTTGGAAGACCTTTGCTATATGGCACAACAGATGAGTTTTTGAAAAAGTTCGGGCTGGAAACACTTTCAGATCTCCCAGATTTTGATGATTATAGCGAGGATATACAGATTAGGGATAGAGAGGATTCGTATGCACAGCTAAATATGAATTTTTATGAGGAAAATGTAGATGAGGATAAATAAGTATATCGCTAAATCAGGAATTACAAGCAGAAGAAAAGCTGATGAACTTGTTGAAAATGGCAGGGTAAAGGTTAATGGAGAAATCATTAAAAAGCTGGGGTATGATGTACAAGAAGATGATTTAGTAGAGGTAGATGAAGAGAAAATATCTCTACAAAAAAAATATATATATTTGATAATGAATAAGCCCACGGGTTTTGTTACGACGATGAGCGATGAGTATGAGAGACCAACCGTTATGGACTTAATTCCAGATGTAGAAGAACGGGTTTATCCTGTAGGACGACTTGATATGAATACATCTGGACTTTTAATTTTTACAAATGACGGGGAGCTTGCAAACAATCTAACACACCCGAGTACCCATGTAAATAAAAAATATAAGCTTTTATGCAATGGAATTTTAAATAGAAACGAAGTAAAAATTTTGGAAAAAGGCGTGAATATCGATGGATATAAAACATCGCCATGTGATATAAAGATAATCAAGCATTTCAAAGCATCCACGATGGCAGAAATAATTATTCACGAGGGTAAAAAAAGACAGATAAGGAGAATGTTTGAAACGATAGGTCACCCTGTGCAAAAACTTGAAAGGATTGCCATTGGTGATATTAAGATTGGGCATATGAAGCAAGGTTTAGTGAGAAAGCTATCGGACGAGGAAGTGAGAAAACTTAAGGAAAATGCTTGAAGCAATCGATTAAACAAAAAAACAATAAAAACTCGATTAAAAAAATAGTAAAAAAATAAAGAAATAGTAAAAATTTGATTAAAAAATTGATTTAACAAATAAATAAATAGCAAAAAAATGATTAAAGAAATCGATTTGTCAAATAAAAACAAATGATTTTGATGTGACTGCATGGATTTGCAGTCATTTTTTATTTGGTTGATATTTTTTGAATTTTCATATCAAGTATTTTCAAAATTGCAAAGCTTTAAATATCGCTGAAATACCAAGCCTTTTAAAGGCTAAATTTTGTTCTATTAAATAAAAATAAACTAAAAATGCCAGATATGTTACCCAAAGCAGAAAAAATGTGTACGGAAATTTAGGAATATAACTGCTATATTTTTCTTGAAAGGAGGTCAAAGAAGGTCATATGAGAATAAAACTTGTTATGAAAGACATGGAGTATTCCAAGGCACTGATAAAAGCTCTTAGGCAATATAAGCAAAATATATTTGTCGAAATCGGTGAGTTTAAAGGGTATAAAAAGGACTGCCTTATTGTCACAGATTATAGCCCTAGAAATTTTAGCAGGAGCATTTTGAACTCATATAAAGGCGGAATTGTATTTTTACTAGATAAAGAAGTTCCTGAAAGATTAAAAGCAAGGGAGAGAGGACCTTATTTCATATTTAAATATGCAGGAGCTTGCAAAATAATTTATGAACTTAATCTCGCATATAGTCTTTGGAGTGGAGATAAAAGCTTTAAGAGAAAGGAGTATGACTTAATAAGCATATTTTCGGATTTTGGAGATGAAAGGAGCGAATATACAAGCAATATGCTAGGAAGGCAATTGGCATATAGATATGGAGTAAAGGTTCTTATTTTACCAATGAGTTTTTTAAATAATTATTCAAATAGTATGGTGACATCAAGAAATGACTTCTTAAGGCTTGTTTATTATATAGAAGAAAGGAGAGTTTTCTCAAGAGAAGTATATTTTGAAAAAGACAATTATGATGTTGAATTTCTGAGATTACCTAGAGGAATAAATTATTTGGCAAACCTAGATGAGAAAGTAGCTAATAGATTGCTGGAATTTTTGGGCAATAATTATTTTGATTATATTATTTTGGATTTTGCCACAGCATATACAGAACTTGCAATAGACTTGATAAATGAATCGAAATACAAAATTTATGTGGAAAGCGGAAAAAACAAATTGAATATAGATGGTCTTTTAAATGATAAAGCAAATGAAATAATCAAAATAAATTGGGATACTGGAAAGGATAGCATTGCAATAAAATCAGAAGACCTCGCCATAAAAATTTTTGATGAAAAAAATGATAAAAGAATTGACGGAAAAATTAATGAAAGAGTTGACGAAAGAATTGACGAAAGAGTTGCCTAGATGATAAGAGAGCTGACAATAAAATATGGGAATATCATTGATAAGCTAGCATGCGAGATAAAAAAGGACTTAAGCGAATCAGGATATGGTAGGGACGATAAGGATTTGCTTTTAGTGGTTGAAGATAAATTTTTTAGCTCCTCTCAAATTTCTAATATAGATTTTGATGAAGTTAAGCCCTTAATAAATTGCATTTTTAAAAGGGTGAGAGACAGATATGGGATACTGACAGAACTTCTTAGGAATGAAGACATCAATGAAATAATGGTAAATGGGTATAAGGAAATCTATGTAGAAAAGAAAAAGAAAATACTAAAAATAGATGATTCGTTTACTTCTGAGATAGAACTTGAAAACTTAATAAGAATGTTCGCATCTTCAGTGCATCGTGAAATAAATGAGGCAAATCCAATTGTAGATGCAAGGCTTGAAAATGGATATAGGGTTAATGGAGTATTAAAAGTTATAGCATTAAATGGGCCAATACTTACGATAAGAAAGTTCAACAAGGAAGCGATTACCATGGATAAGCTCATCGAATTAAAAAGCTTAACAAGAGAATGTAGCGACTTTCTATCTGAGTTTGTCAAATGCGGGTATAACATTTTTATAAGCGGAGGAACATCGTCGGGCAAGACCACCTTTTTAAATGCACTAAGTGAATCGATTTTACCAGATGAGAGGGTAATAATAATCGAGGATTCGGCGGAGCTTAAGATAGAACATATTAAAAATATTGTTCACATGGAATGTAGAGGAGCAAATTCGATAGGTAGAGGTGAGGTGAACATGGCAAGTTTAATAAGAACTAGCCTAAGAATGAGGCCGGATAGAATAATAGTCGGCGAAGTAAGGGGCAAAGAGGTCGTGGATATGATTCAAGCAATGAACACAGGTCACTCTGGGAGTATGTCAACGGGTCATGGTAATTCCGTTAAAGGTATGCTTGGCAGGCTCGAAACGATGTATCTTATGGATTCACAGATACCTATGAAATCAATCAAAGGTCAAATATCAAATGCTGTAGAAATCTATGTGCACCTTATGAGGGATAAAAATGGGAATAGAAAGGTGGTGGAAATAGCGGAAATGATTGGTATTAAAGATGATGACTATGAACTAAACTATCTTTTTGTCAGAAATGGGGAAGATGAGCTTGTTCGTACTAAAAATAAATTAATAAATAATGAAAAGCTCATTAGGGGGTCAAGCTGATGTATGAATATGATGTGTTTAAGTTTTCTAAAAGGCAAGATTACTTGCTAGATGTAACGATTTTGATAATAGGAATTGCCATATCATTTTTCTTCTACCGTAGCATTATCTTCGGCATTATAATTCTTCCATTTGTTAAAAGGATTAAAGAATGGGTAGGAGAAATCCTGGTAGACAAGAGGCGTAGAGAGCTTATATTGCAATTCAAAGATTTTCTCTTTGTTGCATCTACGGCTTTAGGCTCAGGATATTCCATGAGAGAGGTGGTAAGAGAGTCTATACCTAGGATAGCATCGGTATATGGACGAGAAGCAGTTCTTGTAAAAGAGCTTCAAATTATGGATAAGAGGATGAACGAAGGTGGCGAGAGCGATTTAGATGTTTTAAGCGAGTTTGCTAAGAGGACAGGGCAGGAGGACATAATTGATTTTGTTACAATATATTCAATATGCAAATCAACGGGGGCAAGTCTTATCATTGCACTTAACCAAGCGACTTCAATTATCATGGATAAGATGACGATAGATAAGGAGATAAGGGAGATGTCAAGAACAAAAAAGAATGAGGGATTAGTTATATTTGCAATGCCCTTTTTAATAATAATATTCCTGAACATTTTTTCACCGGATTATATTTTGCCTCTTTATGCTACATGGATTGGGAGAATCATTATGACAGCGGTTGCACTTTCCAATATTTTAATTTATTCAGTCATAAGAAAAATCACTAGGATAGAAATTTAATGAAATTAAAAGAGATATATTTTTTGTTAATAAATTCAAAGGATTTATGGAAGAAAATCAGCACAATTTCCATTTCATTTGTTCTTCTACTGTCCATTGCCTTGATAAAAGATGCTTTTAAAGAGCCAGACATTTTTGTTAATAAAAAAGGCGAAGCAGTTGCAATTCAAAGAAAAAATCTAGATAAGATTTATGAATATCCCCTTAGGATTGAGATAGAAAGAAAAGGCAAAATCAAATCTGAAAATGTCAATATTTCTACAAAATTAATTAAAAAGAAGAATAAGAAAAGACTAGGTGATAAAGATAGAAAAGAAGATGAGATAAAAAAAGATATTGAGATAAACAAAATTATTTCAGAAATAGAAAATTCAAAGAGCAAAAAAATAATTTTGCCAAAGGAACTTGATTCTGGAGAGAAGATTAGCTGGTATTCGAGGAAAAGGCATGATAGCAATATCTATGTAATCCCAATAATCTATATTTTCATCTTAATTTTTCTAATATTAGAACCAATAAAAAAGAAAAAAGATGAGTCATCAGAATTAAGAAAAGAGATAGTAAGAGGACTTCCTCGTTTTACAAATCAGATGCTTTTGATGTTAAATTCCGGAATGATTTTGAGCGACGCCATCAACAAAATATGTGAAACTTATGAGCTCATTCCTAAAGAGAGCAGAACCTTTTTTGAAAAAGCTTTATTAAAAACTAGAGAAAAGAATACAGATTCAAGAGTTAGCACAGCAATGATGATGAACGAATTTGCGTCCGAATATAGAATTAAAGAGCTTATAAGACTTTCGAGCATAATTTCAGAAAATGAGAAGAGAGGAAGCGACATAATAAAAAAATTATCAGATGAAAGCCACTTTTTATGGGAAGAAAGAAAAATTATAGCAAAGGAAAAAGGAAAAATGATAGATACAAAGATGGCAATGCCACTCGGTTTACTTCTTATTTTACTAATCGTTATAACCATGGCACCGGCACTTATTTCAATTTAATTTAAAATAAAAATAGTAAAAAATAATAAAAAAGAATAAAAAAATAATAATAAGAAAAAAATATAAGATAATAACAAGAAAGCAAAAATAAAATAAAAAAATAATAAAGATATAAAAGCGAAAAAGGGAGGTTTAATTATGTTTAAGTTTATTAGAAATAAAAGGGGAATGGAGATGGTTCAAGTAGCCATTTTGGTAGCAATTGCTGTAGCACTTGGAATAATTTTTAAAACTGAGATTACATCATTTGTAAATAAGACTTTTTCGAGCTTAAATTCAGGAAATTTTTGATAATTGATGATTATAGATATGATTAAGCAGATGAGAATTTTAAGGGATAAAAGGGGGCATGAGATGGTTGAGGCATCTATGACGCTACCGATAATAATACTCACAACAGTTCTCCTTGTAAGAATTTTTACATTCTACCTTGAAATATTAGATACTCAAGTTAAAACTCATGAAGATGCTTTAAATAAAAACAATTCATATGAAAGATTGACATTTACTTCATATAAGAAAAATGACTCGGTTAAGATGATGAAATTTGGAATTTTAAAATTTGACTTAGAAAAAAAGATAAATACAAAATTATATTTGTATAACGAGGATAAGATAATTAGAGCAGGTGAGCTACTTGAAAAATAATAAAAAAGGTTCTAGCACAATTCTTTTGTCAATGATTTTTGTAGCCTTTGTTTTTATGATTATATCTTCAATCGCTATCTCAAGAAGAATGGTTTTAAAAAGTCAAGTCAAATCATTCGGCAAGGTTTGGTCGAAGGCAGTTTTATCTGAATATGATATTCATCTATTTCAAGATTATGGCTTGCTCGCTTTTAAAGGTAATGACGGAGAAATCTCAGATAAGATAAATAGATATGTCGATTTTTCATTCGATGGAAGAATGAAATCATCGCTTGAAAAATCTGGGGTATGTCTTTTTGGATACGAAATGAGAGATCCTAAGAATTTTAAAAACTCAATGAAGAATGGAATAAAGGAAAAAGCCATTAGTTCAATAATTAAAGATGAGCATAGAATCGGTAGGGAAGAAAAAGACATCTCAAGCGAAGATATAAGAAAGATAAAAAATCCTGTAGTTTTAGAAACATTGCCATCTAAGGGGAGCGGAGGAGCACCTGATATATCTGGCATTGTAAATATTCTAAAACAAAATAATAAAATTGAAAAGGTTAAGAATGAGGGAGTAAATACTGCGGTAGAGGTTGCTTTTATTTACAAATATTTTGACAGTTATCTAAAAATAGCAGATGAAAAGAAATCATTTTTTAGGAATGAATGGGAATACATAGTATCCGGAAAGCCAAATGATGAAGAAAATTACAAAATATGCAGGAGGAAAATATTTTTAATAAGAAATGCTTTAAACCTAATATATCTTAAAAGCGATAGCGAAAAGATGGCACTTATTTCGGCAGCCGCTGAGCTAATCACACCAGGCCCTCTATCGGCAGGAACGAAGATTTTACTTATGGAAGTGTGGGCAGCTGCTGAAGCTGAATATGATGTGGACACTTTGGTAAAGGGAGGAAAGATTCCGATATTAAAGACGACAGATACATGGGAAACTGATTTAGGAGCAATTCTTGATGGAGATAAACTAAGAAAGAGTTTAAGCAAAGATGAGATTGAAAATTTAAATAAAAATAAAAAATCTCTTATAGAAAAAGAAGCAGGGAAAGGAGGTAAAAATGAAGGCAGTGGATATGGATATGAAGATTATCTTTTTGTCCTTATGCTTTCTCTTAATCAAAACACAAGAGTATTAAGGACGATGGATATAATTCAGATAAATATGAAGTATAGGTATTATGAAGATTTTAATTTTGAAGAATATTATACGGGGCTAGGCTTTTCTATCAAGATGAATGGACATGAATATGAAATTAAAGATAGATATAAATAAAATAGGCATAAATAAAAAAGGAAGTTATGTGCTTGAATCCGTAATTACCATGCCAATTTTTATAATCGCAATCGTTGTTATGACATCGATAATTTTGCTCTATATAGCGATAGAAAATGCAAGCTTTATAATGGCTAATGAGCTTAGATTTGGAGCAATAAAAGCACATTTTATAGATGATAAATATGAGCTGGCATACAGCATAAAAAGGGATATAGAAAATCAAAATAAGCAAATAGACAAATTTTCGATAGAAGAATATGGATATAGGGTAAATAAGTTTAAAAATGATAATATTATTTTCTTCAAGGCGGATTTAAGATTTGATATTAAAAATCCGATAAATATAAACTCGAGAGCAAAATATAATCTGGGTCTTGCTACGAGAGCATATGTTGGTAAAGAGGGAGAAATTGAACCCTTAGATGAAGCTGGATTTATGGAAAATGATGAGGCGGTTTACATATTTCCTAAATCAGGGGTTAAATATCATAATAAGAATTGCACATATATGAAAACTGCTGTGACTGCAGTGTCATTAAATAAAAATATCAAGCATAAATATGGAACTTGTCCTTTGTGCATGAGCAAGAATGCAAACCTTGGAAGCCTTGTATATATATTCCCTCAATATGGAGATAATTATCATCTTTCAGGCTGCGGTGTTATGAGCAGGCATTATATTACAATAAGCAAAAAGACAGCTAAGAAAAGGGGCTATCTTCCATGCTCAAAATGCGGAGGATAATTAAGATAATAGGGGTTAAAATAAGAGGACAAGCAACTAAAATAACAAGAATAAAAGTCAAAAAACTGGAGAATTTTGGGAATATTATTGGTGAATATTACTAAAGAATAAAAAGAGAAAAATATGAGAAGCATTTTAGAATATAAAATTAATGGCTTTGATATGCCCAATTATTTAACTGAAATACTTATATGTGGATATACGGATACATTTTTGCCGATGAGCATTTTTAAAGAAGGAAGGACATATATTTTTTCATATGATTTATGTAATCTTGAAAAGATAAATGCAAAGGTGATGAATTATAATCAAAAGCTAAATCTTATTAAATCCATTATAGAAATATCAGAGAAAAATAATAATTATTTAATACCGGATTCAGGATATGAAGTGAATTTAAATACAATATATTTTAATCATAACAATCCTGAAAAACCTAAAATAAGATTATTATACTATCCCGACTTAAAAAATACGCCAATCTGGGAAAAGATAAAGAAGTTAGCTATAGAAATATTTGAGGAAGAAAGCATAGGCAAAGAGAGCATAAACAGAGAAAGCGTGAATAAAGATGAGTTATTAAATGGTCTTTTTTCTGTAATAGAGTCAAGAAATGCAAATAAAGTAAATAGATATATTGATAAGAAGCTTATCTGGCTTGAGAAGAAATAGAGCTTATAGTATAATTATCTAGCATAAATTATTTATAAAAACAAAGGAGATGTGTTGATGTCTACTAAGATTATAAGAGTTCTTGGAAGAGAAATTCTTGACTCGAGAGGTAATCCTACAGTTGAAGCTGAAGTTGAACTTGAAGATGGCACTATTGCATATGGAGATACACCAAGTGGTGCATCTACAGGAATCTATGAAGCTCTAGAACTTCGTGATGGAGATAAAGCAAGATATGGAGGGAAAGGAGTTACTAAAGCGGTTAACTATGTTAATAATGAGATAAGCGAATTAATCGTAGGTAAAGAAGCTTCTGATGTGTTCGAGCTTGAAAGACTGATGCTTGATGCAGATGGTACAGGAGATAAAAGCAAATTCGGAGCAAATGCAATTCTTGCCGTATCTATTGCCTGTGCAAAAGCCGCATCAAAGTCTTTAGGTATTCCGCTATTTAAATTTTTCGGCGGCATAAATGGTTGCTCATTACCTGTTCCAATGATGAATATTTTAAATGGAGGCGAACACGCTTCAAATACAGTTGATGTTCAAGAATTTATGATAATGCCTATTGGAGCACCTAGTTTTAAAGAGGGCCTTAGATGGTGTGCTGAAGTATATCATCAATTAGGTAAGGACCTAAAGAAAGAGGGATATACAATTTCTGTAGGAGATGAAGGCGGATATGCACCTAATCTTAAAGATGAGTTTGAAGTCCTTGATTATATGATGAAATCAATTAAAAATGCCGGATATACGCCAGGAGATGATTTCGTATTTGCTATCGATGCTGCGGCAAGTGGTTGGAAGACGGATAAGGTAGGAGAATATAAAATGCCTAAATCCGGTAGAACTTTTACAAGAGAGCAATTAGTAGATAATTGGCAGCATTTCGTAGATAAATATCCTGTCGCTTCTATAGAGGACGGAATGGATGAAGAGGACTGGGATGGCTGGAAGCTCATGACAGAGAGACTTGGAGATAAAATACAGATAGTCGGAGATGATCTTTTTGTAACAAATCCAAAGAGATTTGCAAAGGGAATAGAGCTTGGCTGTGCAAATGCTATCTTAATAAAACTTAACCAGATAGGAACTATAAGTGAAACAATGGAAACAATAGAATTGGCTAAGAAAAATGGATATAATACCATTGTTTCGCATAGATCCGGAGAGACCGAAGATACAACGATAGCTGATTTGGTTGTTGCTCTTAACGCATATCAGATAAAGACAGGTGCACCTGCAAGAACTGATAGAGTTGCTAAATATAACCAGCTACTTAGAATTGAAGGTATGCTGGGCAAGAGTGCTAAGTATCCTGGCAAGGAGATATTTAAGTAGTGAAGATAAAAAGAGCAAAACATTCGGGATTTTGTTTTGGCGTGCAAAATGCCATTGACAAAACGGAAGAAGCAATTAGAAATAATGACCGCAGGACAATATATACCTGCGGTCAATTAATACATAATAAAGGTGTTACGGATTCTCTTCATGATAGAGGTGTTGACATTATTGATGATATAAGTCAGGCTAAAAATGATGACATTGTAATCGTTAGATCTCATGGAGAACCCAAAGAATTTTATGACAAAGCAAAAAAGCTTGGGGTGCATCTAATAGACGCAACCTGCGTTTTTGTATCTAAAATTCATGATATTGTATATGAGGCATATAAGTCTAATAGAACAATAGTTATAGTTGGTAGCAAAGAGCATCAGGAAGTTAAAGCTACGAATGGCTGGTGTAATTACTCAGCACATATAATTGAGGGCGTCTCAGATGCTAATAATCTACTAAAAAATATTGAGTTTAAAGACGGAGATATTCCACTGATAGTATGTCAGACCACGATTAGGCGTGAGCTTTTAGATGAAATCCTCAATATATTCAAAAAAAATGAAATTGAATTTGAGGTGAAAAACACGATTTGCAATGCAACAAGATTTCGTCAGGAAAGCTGCAAAAATTTAGCAGAGCAAGTTGATGCAATGATAGTAATTGGCGATCAAAATAGCTCAAATTCGAGAAAATTGTTTGAAATCGCAGAAAAAAACTGCAAAAATGCTTATTTCGTTCAAGGTATTTCGGATTTAGCCTTGCAAGACTTTGGAAATTATAATAATATAGGTATAACTGCGGGTGCCTCTACACCCGAAGTAACAATTAAGGAGGTTATTTCTAGGATGAACGAAGAAATCAACAAGATCGAAGAGCAAGAAGAAGAAATGTCAATGGCGGATTTTATGGAGGAGATTGATAAATCTCTCAGACTTCCGAGGACAGGTGATATCATTACAGGAACCATACATGAGGTTAGAGATGATGTTATTATCGTGAACATGGGAGTTAAGAAAGATGGAATCCTACCAAAGAGTGAGGTTGCACTGGAAGAAGGTCAGGAACTAAAGGATCTTTTCCACGAGGGAGATGAAATCGAAGCCAAGGTAATGAAGTCAGATGACGGCGATGGGGGAATCCTACTTTCAAAGAAGAAGCTCGAGATGAACGAGAATTGGAAAGAACTCAACGAAGCACTTGAAAACAAAACAAACATCAATGTTAAGCTTGTTAGGGCGGTAAATAGGGGAGTAATTGCGGAATATAAAGAGGTATCCGGATTTATACCAATGTCACTTCTGTCCGACAGATATGTAGAGAAGGCAGATGAGTTCATCGGCAAGAATGTTGATGTCAAGGTCATCAAGATTGATAATAGACGCAACAGAGCTGTATTCTCTAGAAAACAGGTTCTACTAGATGAAAAGCGTAAGCAGGTAGCAGAAATCTGGGAAAATCTAAATATTGGAGATGTGGTAGAAGGTAAGGTAATGAGATTTACCGATTATGGTGCCTTTGTCGATATTGGAGGAGTTGACGGATTGCTTCACATAAGTGAGATTTCATGGGGCAAGCTAAAACACCCTCAAGAGGTACTAAGCCTTGGAGATATAATCAATGTAAAAATTCTTGACCTAAATGAGCAGAAAGGCAAGATTAGCTTAGGACTCAAGCAGACAACACCTGAACCATGGTCACTTGTAGGAACAAAATACAATGTCGGTGATATTGTAGAGGGTAAGGTAGTTCAGATAAAAGAGTATGGAGCATTTGTTGAGCTAGAAGCAGGTCTTGACGGACTTGTTCATATCAGCGAAATTGCTAATAAGAGAGTTGAGAATGTCGCAGATGAGATGACAATAGGCAAGGTAATTAAAGCTAAAATCATGGACATTGACTCAGAAAGAAAGAGAATCAGTCTTAGCATGAAGGCATTGCTCGGCGAAGAAGATGAGGAATCAGCAGACGAAGATAAGCCTGAAATTCAGCAAACAGAATCAGAGGTAGCAAAAGCATCAGAAGCTAAAGAAGTAGAGGAACCAAAAGCAAATGAGGAGCCTCACGAAGAAGAAGTAGCTGAAGAGCCAAAGGAAGCTGAAAAGACTGAAGAATAAATCTAATTTAAGATTTGAGCGACCATGTTAAATGGTCGCTTTATTTTTTCATATATAAAAATTGGAGGTAAATAAAATAGATATTATTTTAGCTTCATCTTCACCTCGCAGATTAAAAATTCTAAAAGAAAATGGAATTAATCCAGTAGTAATACCGACAGATTCTGATGAGAGCATTCCAGATGACGCATCTTGTGCAAGTGAGATTGCACAAATTTTATCAATGAGAAAGGCTAAGAAATGCAGAAACCTTTTAAAAGCTAAAGAAGCATTAATCATTGCTGCAGATACTATAGTCGTTTGCAAAGATTTAACCCGTTTTGAAAAATTTGGAATTTTAGGAAAACCCAAATCAAAAGAAGAAGCAAGATTTATGATTCGAAATCTTCAGGGAAAATCTCATAAGGTAATTACAGGCTGTGCGGTAATCAGATGTGATTTTTTAGGTGACAAAGAGATAAGCTTTTATGAAGAAACAGAAGTCCATTGTAAGCCTATGACTGGTAAAGAGATAGAAGAATATATTTTAACAGATGAACCATATGACAAGGCGGGCGGATATGGAATTCAGGGAATATTTGGGAATTATATAGATCATATCGATGGTGATTATAATAATGTCGTAGGACTGCCAATAGATAGGCTTATTGAAGAAATAAAAGAAATCTTATAAGCTAAAACATGGAAACCAAAGCATAGAAAAAATATATGAATTAAAGAATAAGAACCAAAGTCCACAAAATTAAAGAATATAAAAAAGTAAAAAAAGAACTGATTGATAGTTAGGTTATTAAATTGGGGGTAAAAATGATCAAGGTCATAGGAATTGATCTCGACGGAACAACAATTAAAAAAGACGGAAGCATAGGAGAGCTTACAAAAGAAGCGATAAAAGAGGCAATTGATAGCGGTATAGAGGTGTGCGTTTGCACAGGACGCTCGTTAAATGCTATTCCAGAAGTAATCAGGGAGTTAAAAGAAGTTAAATATGTAGCTACTTCCAACGGTGCAAGGATTACAAATATTAATACGAACGAAACAGTCTACGAAAATTACCTTAATCCGTCAGCGGTAGATTACATCTTGGACTTGTCAATTAAAGAAAATTTGATGCTTGAAGTGTTCATGGACAATCAAGCTTATATAGATGAAAGATTATATAAAGAAATAGAAAAAAATGGTAGCAAATATAGGAGCAGAAGATATGTCCTAATATCGAGAAAGCCAATAAAGGACATCATTACCTTTGCTAGAAGAAATAAGGAAAAAATAGAAAATATTAATATTTTCTTTACAGATTTAAAAAGACTTGAAGAAATAAAACCATTAGTAAATAAAACAAAAAAAGCTACAATAACACAATCATTTCCAAATAATATAGAGGTAGGCGGAGAAAATACGAGCAAAAAGACAGCTCTCAGCTTCCTCATAGATAAACTTGGAGCAAGGCAAGAGGAATTAATGTGCCTAGGCGATGCACTTAATGACATGGCTATGATTAAATTTGCAGGGATAGGCATAGCTATGGGAAATGCTTGGGATGAGCTTAAAGAAGTGGCAGACTATGTTACAGATGATAATAACAATGACGGAGTAGGAAAAGCCATTTATAAATTTGCTTTAAATAGTAAAAAATAGTGAAAATGTCATAAATGTATTCCGTAAAATATTTTGCATTAAACATTTAATATATACAAATTTAAAACTCTCATAAGATTTTAAATATAGATTTAGAATATGAACTTAGAAACATTCGATTAAAATATCGAATGTTTTTTATTTAGAAAAATTAAGCAATATTCGTATGCAATTCTTATGGGAAATAAAAAGCCTTTTTTCTGCGAAAAAAGTCACATTATAGCTTTAATTATTGATTAAAAATTTTCTAAGAATATTATTTTTGTATCAGATATAAAGATGAGAAAAAATCAAAGGTTAAAGAGGTAAGAGGATGAATGAAAAAGGCAGGCTCGGAAATAGAGGAGAAAATTTAGCTTTAGAATATTTAAAGAATAGAGGATATGAAATTTTAAGTAATAATTACCGTTGCCATTTTGGAGAGGTTGACATTATAGCTAGAAAAGGTAATGAAATTATATTTGCAGAGGTTAAGACCAGAAGTGGAGATTCATATGGTTATCCTGAGGAAGCTGTAGATAAGAATAAAATTAGACATATAAGAAAGGTAGCCGAGGCATATATCACAGAAAATAAATTGAGCGATATGAATATAAGATTTGATGTAATATCTATTGAGCTAAAGCATATTGAGAACTGCTTTTAAGGGTGAACTAAATGATTTGCAGAATTGAGACAGCAATTTACGAGGGGATTTTGGGTAAAAGAATATGGATTGAATCTGATATAAGCAATGGACTTCCCTCATTTAATATAGTTGGACTTGCCGGCACTTCAGTAAAAGAAAGCCATGAAAGAGTTAAATCGGCGATAATAAATTCGGGTTTTTCATATCCGAGAGGCAGAATAACTATAAATTTATTTCCGGCAAATATTAATAAAAGAGGAAGCCACATGGATCTTCCTATTGCAATTTCATTGCTCGCAGCCGAGGGAGCTATTGATATAAAAAATCTAAAAGATTTTGCAATTTTCGGAGAATTATCCCTCGACGGAACAGTGCTCCCTATATGCGGAATACTTCCCATGATATATGGATTATCAAAAAAATCGGTAAAAAAGATTATCATACCTAGCGAAAATATGGAAGAAGCTATGCTAAAAGATGACATAGAGATTATTCCGGTATCTTCGCTAAAAGAGTGTATAAATTATCTAAATGGTAAACCAACTGCTAAGAATTTATATAAAAAAATTATTAAAGATGAGGACAGCATTGAAACTATTGGGACACTTGATTTTAAAGATGTTAATGGTCAGATTGCTGCAAAGCGTTCAGCTTGCATTTCTGCTGCAGGCGGGCACGGATTAATCATGATAGGACCACCGGGCTGCGGAAAGACTATGATTGCGAGGCGTATTCCAAGCATTATGCCAAAGATGAATATCGATGAAATTATTGAAACGACTATGATATATTCCGTAGCAGGCAAACTAAATGAGGATAAAAAGGTAATAAAGGAAAGACCTTTTAGAATGCCTTATCAGGGGATAACAACAGCCGGTCTAATAGGCGGAGGCTTATTTCCCATACCGGGAGAAATATCGTTAGCTCATAATGGAGTTTTATTTTTAGATGAATTTTGTGAATTTGATAGAAAAGTTATAGAGAAGATTCGTAAACCTATAGAAGACCATGAGGTGATTTTAAATAGGAGAGGGAGGACATATTCTTTTCCTGCGAAATCAACTCTGATTATGGCGACAAATCCATGTCCATGTGGGTACCGAGGAGATAGTAAACACAGGTGTAAATGCAGTACTTCTGAGATAGAAAGGTATAAGAAAAAATTAAGCGGTCCCATTTTGGATAGAATTGATTTACAAATATATATGGAAAGAGTTGAATTTAACGAGCTAACTGGTAGAGAAAAACAGTCCATGGGATCTTTTGAAATGAAAGAGATAGTTCTTCGAGCTAGAGAGTTCGCAAAGAAGAGGAATCAAAATACGAATAATGCTTCGCTAAAAAATGAAGAAATCCTTAAATATTGCGATTTTGGCAAGGAAGAATATGAGTTTATTAAAAAAGCATATGAGTCATTTTCGCTAAGCCCAAGGTCATTGATGAAAATTCTAAAGGTAGCTAGGACGATTGCCGATATTGAGGAAAGTAAAAAAGTAAAAATTGAACATATTTCGGAAGCACTTAATTATAGGATAACAAGCAAGGCATTTGCTTAAAGGTAAAATATATGAATAATTATAAATATGAGGTCATTGATTGCGATAGTGAAGCATATCCAAATAAACTTAAGGAAATAGAAAATCCGCCTAAAAAACTTTACCTCGCGGGTGATATTTCTCTGCTTTATACTGAATCAGTTGCTATTGTAGGCTCAAGAAAGTTTACCGCATATGGTAGAGAAATATCTCAGATAATAGCTAAAGAGCTTGCAAAATATTCGATTACTGTTGTATCAGGAATGGCACTTGGAATCGATACATTTGCTCATGAGGCGAGTTTAAAAGCAAATGGTAAAACGATTGCAGTACTTGGAACGGGAATTAACAGGGTATATCCTGCATCAAATAGAGGTCTTATGGAAGAGATATATAATAAGGGACTAATTATCAGTGAATATGAACCTGACTTTAGAGGAAGCAAGTTCACATTTCCACTTCGAAATAGGATAATAAGCGGAATTTCTTCAAAGGTTGTCATTGTTGAAGCCGGAGCTAAAAGCGGGGCGTTGATAACAGCAAATTATGCAATAGAGCAGGGTAAAGATGTTTATTCAGTACCTGGTAATATTAATAGTTATGCAAGCATCGGAACTAACAAATTAATTTATGACGGAGCTATTCCACTTATAAACATAGGAGATTTAATTAGCAATCTAGGAATAAAATATGTTGAAAATGATATTAGACTAAAAGATTTGAGTGAAGAAGAGATGAGAATAGCAAAAATCGTAAGAGAAGCGGGAGAAATTACAGCAGATGAGATATATAGAAAAACAGGATATAAGATGAGCAAAATTAATTCAATAACAACAATATTAGAGATAAAAGGTATAATACGAAGTTATGGGGGTAAAATATATTATGAAATATAAGATAATTCCCTAAACTATCATATATACCTATTGACAATTATATACTATGTGGTACAATGTATATAGATAAACATAGGTAATAATTTAAAATTAATAATATTAAATTAGAATAAGGCAATAAATAATAAAAAAAGAAAAATATAACAACAAAAAGAAATGTAAATGGTAATAAAAATGAATGAAGAATGGATTTCACAAATTAAAAGGGGCACTTTAGAATATGCAATTATGTTAATTCTTAGCAAAGGCGATAGATATGGATATGAATTAATTCAAATGCTCGAAGAATTTCCCATGTTAAAAACGAAGGAAAGCACAATTTATCCTCTCTTAAGAAGGCTCATGAAAAAAGGGTATCTTGAGTCTTACTGGAAAAACATGGAAGAGGGAACACCACCTAGAAAGTATTATAAGATAACAGAAAATGGAATTTTATATGCTAAAGAGCTTGATAAAGACTGGTCAAATTTGATAAATAGCATTTCCGAAATTAAGAGGGGTTAGCAATAATGAAAATAAGAAATTATGAAAATTTAAATAAAGAGGAAAATATAAATTTAAATAAGGAATTGGAAAAGTATCTGTCGCAGGTAGATCGCTACTTAAAATATATGCCTATTTCAGAAAAGACAGATATTTTAAGTGAGTTAAAGAGTTCATTTTATGAGCGAATACAAATGGGGCAGAGTGAAGAAATGGTAATAGCAGAAATGGAATCGCCAAAAGCCCTTGCTATGAGCTATATTGGAGATTCCATTGTTAAGAATAAAGGCTTTTCATTCAAAAGGTTCATGTCGATGTTTGGATTTTATTCTGCTGCATCCATTGCTTGGGTATCAATAATACCTACCCTCGCAATTCTTACAGTTTCCTTTTTCTTTTCATCTGGCGTAAGCATAATTGCCGGAATTATGGGGGCATTAAAGGGAATTGTACATATTTCGGCAATTGAGAATTTGAAATTCATATTTTTCGCATATGAGCTAAAAGGATTTCCCGCGTTGATTGCCGGATTTGCAATGGCTATAGTATTTGCTTTGCTTGGCATTCTTTGCTGGAAAGCTACAGTTTACATAATACATATTCTTAATTCCCAAAAGTGGAAACTAAAGCATAATTAAATAAGAATTATTCATCAAAATTTTCAGAAGTTGCGAGGTCAAATATATCGGTAACGGAAGAATCAGGCTCAGGAGTAATGAGTGTTACCACTATTGAAACCAGTGTTCCGAATATAAAGCCCGGTATGAGTTCATATATTCCGCTACTTTTGAAAAATATTAGCCATAAAATATCAAGAGTAGCACCGGCAACAACTCCGCTGCAAGCAGCAAGGTAATTAAACCTTCTCCAGAAAAGAGATAAGAGAATTACAGGACCAAAGGCAGAGCCAAATATTCCCCATGCGTTTTCAACCATATCCATTATAGCCTGTGCACCAGAGCCTTTTGATGAAGCAATGATATATGCAACCACTGATATGAGTATAACTGCAATGCGTCCTACCCATAGAACTTCCTTAGCACCTGCATCTTTTCTTATTAAAGGTTTATATATATCAGAAGCAAAAGAGCTTGAAGCAACAAGAAGCTGTGAATCTGCAGTTGAAACGGAGGCTGCCATTATCGCAGCAAGCAAGAATCCAGCTATGGCAGGAGGAAAAAATTTCCTAGCCATTACTATAAAGACTGTCTTTTGCAATCCATTACTTAGAAGTTCTTCGGCAACAATCATTCTTCCGAAATATGCAATCAGGCAAGCTCCCATAATTGATAAAACGACCCATACGATTGCTACGACAGAAGCTTTTTTGACCATGGAAGGCTTTTCAATCGACATAAATCTAACCAAAATATGAGGCATACCGAAGTATCCAAGACCCCAGCCAAGTCCCGATAAAATATCTTTCCATGAGGCAGAAAAAAGCCCTGAGCCAAAGTCACAAGTTACAATATCTCCTGCAGCATCTTTATATGTATAAACATTTTGAAGCACAGAGGTGTCTAGCTTTTGAGTGCAAACTACAATGATAGGAATTGCAAGAAGGGCAATCATCATAAGTATTCCTTGGAAAAAATCAGTCCAGCATACAGCCTTAAATCCGCCGAGGAAGGTATATCCTATTATTATAAGTGCAAAAATTATCATTGATATTTTTTCGCTCATAGATGGAAAGAGCAGTGTAAATACCGAAGTTCCCGCAACGAAGGCAGATGCGACATATACCGTGAATGCTACAAGGAAGATAATTGCACAAATAATCTGAAGGGTTTTACGCTCTGAAGCGAAGCGATTGGTTAAATACTGAGGAAGCGTAATTGAATCGCCGGCAGCCTTGCTAAAGAGCCTCAGCCTTTTTGCACAAAATATCCAGTTGCAAGCTGTACCTAGGGCAAGACCGATACCAATCCATATTTGACCAAAACCAAATGCAAGTATTGAACCAGGGAGTCCCATGAGTAGCCATGCTGACATATCAGAAGCCTGTGCTGACATTGCCGTTACCCAGTATCCCATGCTCCTGCCACCGAGGAAGTAATCTTCCTGATCCTTATTACTTCCATTGAAAAAGAATATAAGGCTCACGAAGAATAGAAGTATAAAATATCCAATAAATACAATTGTTTCAGAATTAAACATATCAAAAGCTCCTTTTATAAACTATGCGTATGATAACATGAAAATATATCATATAAAATACTGACTAAAGTATATATTTTAACTTTAAAAAATTTAAAAAAATCATTTTAAAACACGAAAACAATCTATAAAAGCCTTGAAAATTAAAGAAAATTTTATTAAAATCAAAAATATAAGTTATCGACCTAAGTTTATACTTTAACTTATAACAAATAGATAAATGATGACTGACGGGAATTATCAATGAAGAAAAATAATAACCAAATTAAAAGCAATATAGTATCTTCCGCTTGGGAACTCTTCTACAGGTTTGGATATGATAATACTACAATTGATGACATTGTTCATCATGCCCATGTGTCCAAGGGTTCATTTTATTACTATTTTTCTACCAAGGCAGATTTGCTGGAGTCTCTTTCATATCTTTTTGATAGGAAGTATGAGGAGCTCATGGAAAATATGCCAAAGGGACTTTCGCCAATAGAAGAACTTCTCCTTTTAAATAAGGAGCTACTTATAATGATTGAAAACACAGTGCCTGTCAGCCTGCTTTCTCAGCTTTTTGTATCACAGCTCGCATCCAGCGGAGAAAAGCACCTGCTCAATCCGGACCGTTCGTATTTCAAGGTTATCAGGCAGATAATAATGGATGGAAAAGAGCAGGGAATATTCATAGATGAATTGACGGTAAATGATATAACGAGGTCTTATGCAATGTTTGAAAGGGCAATTTTATACGATTGGTGTCTTTTCAATGGAAATTATTCTCTTTATCAATATTCAAGAGAACAGCTCAAAGTTTTTTTAAATGGAATGACGAAAAAAGATTTTTAAAAATTTCTAAATGATTTAAACATACATTTTTTATTATATGCCAATGGTGAGAATCCTATTTTTTATTCTTTGCCAGAAGAACATAGGTAATCTGATGTGGATTTTATTTTAGAAGAAATGTATAACATCAAAAGTTTACAGGAGTCAATGGAACATGCTGATGAATGGAAAAAACAAAATTAAAACCATGAAACAAATTCTGATTGATGTGGTAATAAATGAGTGAAATAAATTGATTTACGAACCCGAAAATCTAAAAAATAAAAGAGCAATATATGAAAAAAGAGAAAAATGGCTTATCCGATTAGCCTTTCTATTTTGGGCGGTACTGCTATTTATTTATGTGAACATAGTAAATCCCTATGTAAAATCAACAATTGGTTTTTTAGGCATTATCGTTGGTGGTATTTCCGTTATTTCTATTGTTTATTTCTTTACCGTATCCTTTATTTTAATGCTTAGAGGACATCAGTTTAGAAAAATGAATAACGATATTGTAAAAGAATATCAAGAAAACAAAAACGGAGAACTCTTTTTAGAAAAACTTCTTGCAATGGA